>Ga0307963_1000902_pt1 | contig 21547 bp, 22 predicted proteins | sample OrgLakmetagen594_FD_201829 | JGI IMG/M metagenome (GOLD analysis project Ga0307963, IMG submission 201829) | Saline water microbial communities from Organic Lake, Antarctica - #594 | ecosystem: Environmental > Aquatic > Non-marine Saline and Alkaline > Saline | place: Antarctica: Organic Lake... | reverse complement strand
TAGTGATGTAACCTTACCTTACCTTATGGATTTATTTGTGGCTGGCCGAGACCAGTCAGCAGCCGATCAGCCAAACAACCTGGCTGAAGGTCACCCCCCCTTGTAACCTGTAAACTCTGCAACTTTCTGCCTGCTTTTCCATTTTACTTGTTTGACGCATAGAAGTTTTACCTAAATTTCCTCTATCACAGCAATTAACTAGCATCATCAAAACCGCCAAAGCCGCCAGAATATAACATTAAAACTTGTAATACACTGGAGATCATGAGCCAATTATCGTATTTGCGAGTTAGAGACAGACAAATGTTGAAATTAATATTCATATTTGCGATTCAGAGACAAACAAATGTTGAAATTGTAGTAAGGCTCGGGGGCACTTGGTGATAGGCACCGTCCAAGTGCATCAAACGCACGTAGCTAAAGCCCAAACATCAGCATGTAAGACAAGCAAAAACGAGCTTTACGAGAGTAGAGGATCCGTAACTTCTCTTTATTCAACTGATAGTCTCAGTGGCAACACCCTATCCATCCGATGATCCCATGATGCATTTTATAAGCAGCTATTTGGGGGAGTCCTGTGTCAGCTTCTTCTTTTTCTTGCTGCTGCCCTCCTCGACTGAAAAGCAGGTGTTTAAAATGGTGCAACAAGTGAACTTAAGTAAACAAGATTGCCACAAGCATCATGATAAGCATTTACTAAACAACCAACCCGCTCCTGCATTGTGATGCAAATGTCCTGTGCAGTAATGTGCCCTTTGTTAAAGGCTTGCAGAATTGAGACAGTCTGCCAGTGCAATCACCTTTCTTTCCGCCGTCCTTCTTCTTCTCCTTCTTGCTCTCCTTCTTAGCCTTATCCTGAGGATAACAGCATAGTAAGGAAAGACTAGGACATATATTTTCCAGAGCATGCTGAAAGAGGCCCAGAGACTCAGGATTCATTGTTGACCATTCCCCTCTGAGACTGTTGCCTGAGCACAGCACAAACCACAGGAATCACAATGCAGATTCAAGTTTGATTAGATAGCTAGTACTGAAAGGTTGTTGATATTACCGTCTAATTTTCCAGTGTCTTTTTTACATAATTCTATACTTGATTTCCAATGCAAGTGTTGTAGTACAGCAAGCTCAGCATCACCTACTATACAACGACGCACAATAAAAAGAGAAGCACACTCTTGTTTTCAATCTATAGTGCCGACATAATGCCGCAGGAGCCTTTTAACTGTTCAAAAGTCTGGAAACAGAGGCATGGTGCACATCAAACCTTTTAGCTTCTGTGTGTTGCTCATTATGACAAGCTCAATATAGTTTGTGTCACACCCCCTTGCTTAGACACCACTAGCTCAGCAGGGGTATTGAGCGAGGCACGAATGAGCATGCCCACGTCCATCATCAAAACCCAGCCTACCTTGGCCTCCTGGGCGAGCTTGGCCTCCAGCTCTTTCTGCTTCTGCTGCTGGGAGGGCTGCACCTCTTCCTCGGAATCCTCTGAAGAATTTACATCGTCCGATGACTCTGCCCTTGTGACAGGAGCTTGATGATTAGTGTTGGTGGGTGATGCGTTGGCTGCGGCGCGTGGGTTGGCAGACATGGCGTGCTTAAATATGTTGTCGATCTCTTGCTTGGCTGGGGCAGACAGCTTGTTCTGCTTGAATTCCTGTGAGAGGAGGAGGGCAAACAGGGCAACTTATGAGCGACTGTTGACAAATGAGGAATACACAAACTGAACTAAGTAAAGAACAAAGCATGCATGATGCGCCAGTGCCACACAAACGCACGCGTGCACACACATACACTCACACACACTCCTTTACCAACTATACATGGACACTAAGCACATTTACGACTTCACTCGCACACCCATGTTGACACATGACACATGAACCCGGTGCACACATACACACACACATTCTTACATGACTACATGACACATGAACTAGCTGCACACACACACACACACACTCTTACCTTGACCCTCTGAGACACGTCCTGGGCCTTGGTGCCGGTGCGGAGGGCCTCCTCGTGCAAGGCGTCAATGACCGGTTTGAAAGCAACCTGGAGGGCCGCCTTCTGTTGCTCGCTGAGCGTGGACCAGAGTCCGGACGCCGCGGTCATCTTGGAGGACTGCCCCCGCCCCTTGACGGGCTGGCCGTTCTCGTCCAGCTTCTCGGGCACCTGCTCGTTGATTTTGTGTCTGTGTTTGTGCGTGCCTGTATGCGGTGTCTGCAGGCATTGAGCGCATGTCTAAGACAGAGGGCAACCATCTCACCTTGAACGCGGGGTTCTCAGGGTCCTGAGATATCATGTCCATGGCCAAGGTCACGAACAGGGTGTAGGTGGACAGGGCATGCGGCACCTTTTCCTTTTTCTCCCCCCCTTCCTTTCCGCCGTTCTTGCGCTTCGTGCCCTTCCCCTTCCCCTTCCCCTCCCCACCACCACCACCACCGCTAGAGGGTCCCGCTCCACCACCACCGCTGGTCAAGTCCGCCAGCTCCGCCAGCTGAGGCCAGCCCATTACTTCGACGGAGTCCGCAATGGCGCCATCAACCAAGCGGGCCGCAAAGATGCGCTTCAGCACATGCCTCTGAAGATTTCGAATGGGCGTGAAATGGTGTGAACAACGCGCGGGTGGATGGCGAGCGGAGATGGTCATACATGCACGAGACACGAGCAGTTGAGCGTCGCACCTGGAACCTGATGCACTCCTCCCTGCTGATGCTCGTACTCATGTTCTATATATGTTTTTGTTTCCTCCTTCAGCTTGTGCAAGCCGTTTGCAAGATTAAATTTGGTCGAAGGTACCTGCAGTCTAATTCGTGTTCATAGCCAGGGGGGATGGCTTTTTTAAGGGCCAGGGTTGGGGCAGGGTTCTCCTTGCATTTAGTGGCAAGTCAGTTTGGTACGTGTTAGCAAGGTTTGGTCCGCAGCATTGTATTTCTCACAATGTGTTTGTGTGGTGGGAACGTTATTTGATTGTTCACGGATTATTTGTCTTTAGACGCTTATTAGATGATCTGATCAAGCTCTATCAAAACTGTCCCGTAATCCTGGCTTCGTGCTGCCGCCTCTATTCTGACGCTCGTTTATGGATAATCGAGGATTTACCCAGCATAATAACAGCACAATTTACCCTGGAACTAATTGGTTATGAATATTTTACATTGTCAGCGGCTTGTCAGCTCTTAGCTCTTAAGTTTGCCTTGCTTTTGTGGTTTATATCAAGCCTTCGAAAATGGCGCTCTTGCTTTTTAAAGTTGTGCACCCAAATCTGATCCGTGAGTGCTAAATGCACATAATGCACAAATTACTAGCTCTATGGCGACCTCGGGTCTGCACGCAGCAAGTTCTGTACAAGCTGTCTTATTTGCACGCTCCTTCCTTTATCTTTTGTAGGGTTCGAGCTAGCTTGAGCACTTGTAATAGTTTTACTCTATGCCTTATGCATGTTGAGCCTTAGCAGCGTACTATTGAGCGGTGTGTATTGTTCATTAGGTGTCATTATGCTCCTTTCTAAAGTGGGCCACAAATCTTTCTGCCGCACGTAAAAAATATCACCACCCCTAACTACCGTTGGGGGGTTGGCGGTAATCAAATGATTCATAAACTACGTGTTTTTTTGAAGGGGGTTGTGAGTACATGTACGTACTTATTTTTGCGAGAAGATAATTTATTTCGTGTTGGTCATGTTTTGCTCCGTGGATCACAGGGCAATGTCTGTTTCTGTAGCATTGGCTGTGGCTGAAGCGGAAATTTCCTCCTGGTCCGACCATCATTCTGCTGCTGCTGCTAAGCAAAGAAGGAGGCCATGCTCTGCAAAGAGTAGGCCCCTTTTTTTCCCCTCTGTGCTGCAAGAATTGAGAGTAAATTAAAGAGCCTGGGCTCCTGAGATGCATGAAGTCACAACTGCTGCCAGATTTCCAGGACCCAGTGGCCCACTTTAGATACATGCCTTTGGGGAGACGTTTGCGGATTGAGGGGGAGTTCAGAAGGCTTTGACACATTTGGGGGAATCTGTAACGATGACATATAGGTTTACAATACTGAATCGAACATCTCGAGTATGCCTTTTGCAACGCGCTGCTACATTGGTATCACAGCGTTGAGACCATTGAACCAATATATCAAAGCATCCTTCATTTGATGCGGGAGGATCAAGGTTACACTTGGTGATGAGTGTGCGTACATGCTGAACATACGCTAGTCTTTTACGCTATGCTGGTTCTGCTTAACATTGTGCAACATTTGACGTGCATTCCATGATTTGTCAGGCGCACCAAATGCGTCCAACTAACGCATACAAAAAATCACCCAGGTAACTTGAATTCCTGATTGTTTGCATGGTGCAGCCATTGCCAGCCATCCTTCGAGTGCTTGACCGTGAGAAGGGTGATCATCATCATAAGCCATTTACTTTGGTCATAAGTAATGCTTTCAAAGGAGGTTTCAAAAAAAAACGAAAATTTTCCACATCCTGTTTTCTGTCCCCAGAAAAAAATGTCAGGTTTGGACATTTTGTAACCTACAACTCCTTTTCCACTTGCCTTCTTTTCCGGAACAGGCGCCTCTTTGTCTTCGTCGTCCTCTGCAGGCTCCGGGCACTCGTCCGAGGGAACGTTAGTTGGAGGGAGCTGCTGAGGGAGCTGTTGCCAGGGCCCCAATGACGTCTGACTTTGCTTCTGCCAGCTGATTCTTAAAGTGGGCTGCCATCTGCTCCAGCTGTATTGTCAGGGAGCTTCTGGTTGACCGACTGAAACTGTGTCGGCTCCAGTCCCCTGGAAATATTTTGCCACGCAGCTGCACCTGCCTAATGAGGACCTTGTTCTGCTCCCCGTCCCCTCCCACTTTCTGCTGCGATACCAATGTAGCAGCGCGTTGTAAAAGGCATACTCAAATGTTCGATTTGCAATTGTATGCCTATATGTAATCGTTACAGAACCTTTCTCTCTTGGATGGTGGCGGAGGCTTACACGTGAAAATTTACATGTGACTTTCAGAAGGTTTTGACTCCTCCTGATGAACTTTCATCAGACCACGATTAAAAAATTGGGTTGAAGCGGTTGAAACCAACGGCTAAGCAACGGCTAAGTTGAATTCAACCGCTTCAACCGCGGTATTTAAATTGGTTGCCTGTCTCTAGGTCAGCCCAGCCAAGCCCCACCCAAAAAGGGGGGTGGAAAGCTTGCCCTTAAAAGGACAAAAAGCGTCATTGCACGTCATTGACAAAAAACACGTCATTGACAAAAAGCGTCATTTGCGCGTCATTTGTCCTGTGTGTGTGTATCGATGGCATCCTCAATTGTTTACAGCATGCATAGCATAGCACGATGCCCAGAGTGGCCTGCACAGTCATGATGGACGCGTAGCACGCACTATACCCCACGTTTTGGACCCCTAGAAATGTATTTGTGGGGTCTGTTTGAGCAGATTTTAAATTGAATCTCTGATTTTGCTCCCAGCTTGCACCTCAGCTGATCAAACCACCATTGCTTGAATCAGCAGGATTTCAAGAGCAACATGATATGTTTCACTCAGATGTTAAAGCCCTATATTGCGCACATCGTAAAACAGGGGTTGGGTTTGCGTTTGAACACCCTCGCACTATAATCACGATATCAGGCACAGGGCGGTTTTCAAGCTAGAGGTATGGCCGTGTCATTAAATTGCATCCACCCTCCCCCAGAGATCCTGCTACGAAAAGATACCATGACGCATCAGTGCCTGTGCCTGACACTACTGACACTCCTAGTGTGGCTGCATCCATTTCTCTAAATGCCGTATCGATTCTGCCAAAGCTTGATGGGCGAGGTAGTGAGCGTGTAAATGTGCTCAGCTGTTTAAATTGTTATATGACGAGACCTGCAACCTTACGTGTTGGGAGCAAGCCAAGCAGGTCTGCTGGGTCATTGAACACACAATTTTATTGGCGAACTGCAGAGCAGGCCATAACTGCAGAGTGAGCGTGCACAGGCAATAAGGTGCGGGTGTGCAATGCAGCCTGTGAGCCTGCTGGGTCATTGAGCACACAGTTTTATTGGCGACTGCAGAGCACAATCTTTGCTCTTTCTTTACTGTTATCGTTATGATTGATTTAAAGCAAGCCGTCATGTGCCAGGTGTAAAAATTAGATTGACCATAAAACTTCCCGTGATTAAAAGCTGAATAGCCCCGGGGGATTTAGGTTAGCCTGTGACACCATTCCCTAGTGGATGCTTTATGGGGACATCGTCGAAGCACTCATATGCCTGCCTATTATTCAAGCATATATGATCTTGACGAGTATGTCCTTGAAGGCTGTACTCTTTCCTCTGCTTTTTCCCATCTTATCAAATTCATGCCCCTCCCACAGCCTTCATTCCGCCAACTGAAGCGTGCACGCGAGAAGGCAAAGAAGAGAGAACACACACAGGGCCCGTGAGACATGATTTTTTAAAGCACAAGGTGTGAACTTCCAGACGCTTCTTTGCAAGGGTGTCCATAGCTAGGGACGTAACCTTAATTGCCTTTAGTTAGTGCACGCTGTTAGGGGCCCTGGGGCCAGGGAGCGTAGGATGGTACATTTGAGGGGATGCTGTGAGGGGTCCAGGGGCCAGGATTTCGTGTCCTGGGCAGTGCTGGGGCGCTTGAGGTGTCTAGAGTACTTGAGGGGTCCAGATACCAAGGTTTCGTGTCTTGGGCAGTGCTGGGGCGCTTACGGTGTCTTTAGAGAGTACTTATCACATTGTCTGTCTGCGCTTTGCTGGGCGGTGCTGGGGCGCTCGTAGTGAGCACTTATGCTTCCATCTTCCCTTTGCTAAACCGGGGAGCTTGCAAAGAAAGGGTCGTTTTTCTACTACGTACTACACCTCCTTGTGCTTAAAGTACACTTTTAGACTCGCCCTGCTTCATTATATCATTGCCTTTCATGTGTTTCATGTTTGGCAGGTACACACTTGTCTACGCTTGAAATTTCGACTGCCACTTGCCCTTAAATATTTGCGTGGACTTGGGCTGTGCAACCCTACCTTTTATGTATTTAGTGCAACCTAACTCCTTGATTACTTCTTTTTACACTGTTTCCATATGCAGCCTAGCAGTCGCACGTTTTGACTGATGGCTTCCTGTAAATTTTGTAAATTCCCATCTTATCAAACTACCTACATGATCAGATAATGAGAGGTTAACAATGTTGTGCTTCCTCCAAGTCCCACATGCATTCTGTCAACTACGTTGCTAAACTTGTCCATACCAGGCGTGCACCTTCCAGTACTTTTTTCAACACTCATCTCATTGACCTCTTTCTTTTCCTTTGTGGTGGAGGAGTCCTACGTTACCTGGTACCAAAGTGGCTCCTTTTCCTTACTTAATGTGGAGAGTGATTTTTACTGCCCGCATAGTTTTTCTTTTTCAAACGAAGGCTGTCAATGGATCTGCTGAATTATCACGCTTTCGCACATTATATGCTAATGAATTAACTCTGCTAACGAAGGAGCCACATGCATCAATGCTGAGTTAGCAGAACGGGAACACCAGCAACCGAAAACGATTGTTAACACTCCTAAATATGAGGATGTGCGCAATTTAGTTCCGCAGGCAATTATGTTATGCTTTTTAAAGCGATGTTACCCTTCCTCAAAACTTATTTGAAAGGTGTTTGTAGATGTATTGCAAGAGAGAGAGAGAAATAGGATGCTAGTTTTCTAGCTAGCTTGAAGTGTTTACTAAGCACTTGCATTGCATCCTGGCGAAGATTTAAGGTGCAAGTCGGAATGTTGTATTTCATTACTACCGTACAACCCTGGATTCAATCCGCACCCCCCAAAAAATATTTAATTATGGCCAACCCCGCACATAACGCACCCCAAAATTAAATATTTTTGGCGACCCCGCACAACCACGCACTCCCCAAAAAGATATTTTTCAGCAACGGCGCACCACCCTGTTCTGGTTAACATATGTAAGTCTTTGAAATCTGGTTCAATTCATTGTTCTCAGCCAATTCCAATTCTGGGCAGAATAAAATCAGTTCTAATGGTCTCTGAGCCCCCCTCCCTGCTAGCTATCTGTGTCACTGCCCCCCCCGCCATCACTCCTCGCTGTTCATCTCCTCGCTGCTCATCTCCTCGCTGCTGCCCTCCATGGCGGTGCTGGTGGCGCGCGGTGGGCTGCTGGGGGCGGGGAGAGGCTCAGGGGGAGCCGGAAAGCCCAGTCCCAGAAACTGGGCACTCATCGCTCACAAAATATATATTTTCACACCCTCCCGCACGTCACGCACCCCAGAAATAAATAATTATTTTAGCTTCCCGCAGTCACCCCGCAGGGTCAAAAAAGATATTTATGCGGGGTGATATAAGGGTTGTACGGTACTTTGGATTAATACAATCACTATAAGCATTACCAAGTTGGTAATCAAAGCAGTGTTCAGATAATAATACTTCCTGGGTAATCAGGCAAGTAATTATTTTTCAATTACCAAAGAGAAATCAGGTTATGAAAACCACTGCAGGAATCAAGCAGTAAGGGAGCAATCACAGTTTGATCTGGCACGACTAGTCTGACTACTTAGGTAATGCTCAGTGATACCAACACCGGTAAAGATCTATCTCAATTTAAGACAGTAGCAATTGCTGGATTATGATTAATGTCACACGGTCTGGTTACCAAGCTAGAAATTGGAGCAGGAATCAGGCTTGGATCACCAATTCATTAATCGACTAGTGATCAGAAGGAAACCAATCCACTGACCTGGTGGCTGGCACCATCAGTGATCACAGCGGCACGATAGGAGTTTGTCGCTGGCAACTATGTAGGTACCCCTAACATATAAATATAATCAATTGAAGGGGGCTATGCAAAAACATGTTTTCCATTTGGCAAATACCATACTGATACAATTGTTTACGTGATTGTAATTACGTAATTACAGTGACCCGTCATGGTAGTTGGCCGTGATTGCTGCGATCACTTGATTTTTCTTTTCAAGTGGGCACCAAAGTACGCAGGCTTTCCTTCCTTCTTCCTTTCCTGTGCTTGACCTTCTCGTATACATTTTCCCTTCTTCTCATCACCCTGGTTGATAGTCCCCCCTACTTTCTGTTATCGCTTCCAGCCTGCCTCTCTTGCTTCCTTTTTATTTATCAACTTGTACTTGGCCGTGATTGCTGCGATCACTTGTAAATAGCAAAAATATTTCACGGAAACTTCGAATCACAGTCAAAAGGCCCGAAAAGTTTCAGAGGGGGCTATCTGGGCAAAAGCCAAAATATGCTCCTTTTTGCATGAAAGGTGCAACTACTCACACGTCACTTCATCAAATTGGACTCAACCTAGCTTCAAACTGATGCTGACTTGGTAAGCTACCCGAGCATGTGCTCAGATTTAGACAAATCGCCTTGCGTACAGAATGACAGGACTAAAAGCACACGTGGTGGACTTGTACCCTAGATGGGTGCTTTCCAGGGGAATGGACATCTCGCCAACCACTTAGTCTTTTTGCCCCATTCCTCTTGCAATTATCTTTATTTGTTATAAGGACTTCAAAACACTATAAATCACCGGGTTTGGTCGGATTGGGCGATGACCAAAATCACACCAGAGGGACGCTTTCTGAGTACAGCATCTCAGCTGTTATCATTCGGTCACTTACCCGGTGAGTACCCCCAACCGGGTACCGGATACAAAACACCAACACGGTCACTTAGCCACAAAAGAGGCAACGCCATATATATCTGGTTGGTTCAAAAAATCCCTCAAACGAGTTGGGCTATCTTCATATTGAGGTTAAAAGACCAGCTGGCGGTGCTGTGGGCAAAAACGAACAAGTTTCACGCGGACAGTCCAGCAATATGTGTTCCTCATCCTGGACAGAGTGCCATTTGTCACAGATTTTGAGCTCATAAGGCCTTCTATTCCTGATATGACGCATTCTTTGGACCAAAAAGTTATGGCCAGAAAGGCGAAGGCAGGAAAGTGCACGGCTGAGAACGTTGGAAATATCCAAGAGAAGATAGATAAATAACACAGGCTTTTTGTCATCCCACCAGCCAGGAGATCCCCAAAGGTTTACCAAAATGTGTGTGATAAGTCATCATAATTATGCTGGAATGGTAATTATCATGTGGTGTCATACTGTCAGGTTCTCTCCAGCTCCCAATGATACGTTCGCGCAAAGTGAGCTCAAACTGTTTTATATTGATAGCTTCTCTAGATCGTATGGCATTCAAAAATTGCTGAGACGCAGGGAGTCTTGATGCGTGCAGAACCTGGTAAGTCCATGTATCACTTCTATTTGCAACTAGAAGGTCAGCCCGCACAACTTTCTCAAGAGGAGGATTGTTTGAAGAGAGTAAACTGTTCCAGAATCGTATGATGTATCTTAACCAATAGAAAAAAATGGGCATCTGACCTGTTTCGTGGAGCACGCAGTGAGTATCAGTACCTTTCTTGACACCCAGGAGTCTATTCAGGAAGCCCAGTTGAAGAACATGTGAGGGGGTGATTTTTGAGGAATCTTATGTCAGAGAAGAAGTGGCCCATACTTGACAACCGTACAGACCAGCTGTCAAAGCAAAGACCTGGAAAAGCCACAGCTAGCATACTATCTGTATTTGATACCTTTGCTATCACCAATTCTGTAAACTCTGGCTATGGCAGACCTGAAGTTGTCTGCCATCTTCTTAGCAGCTGTGTGCATGCTTCCATCACGAATAAGAGTGATTCCAAGGTATTTGAATTGAGTGAAAAGTTCCAGAGGAGTGCCATTGTATGTGAAGGTGGGAATCGCAGAGTTACCGCTGCTGAAGAAGACCATGATTTTGTTTTGTCAGTGTTGAGCTTGAGCCCTTTGAAACGTGTATAGTCATAGGATTTGTTCAGTTGGAGATGCAGAATTTCAGCCGTGTTTGAAGTGAGAGCAATGTCATCAGCATATTCACAGTGAGGGAATTTAACTGAATCCAGGGCAGTGGCAGCACTTCTCTGTACAGTCAAGAATCTGTCTATGTCATTGTTATAAAGGGGACTCAGAGGGCAGCCCTGTTTCAAGCCTCTGTTGGGCGCAACCTCCTCAGAAATTTTGTCGCCATCAATGAGAAGGTACAGGCATCCTGTGTACATGAGAATGTGGCGAAGAATAAAGAGGGTTGAATGGTGTTCTTTGTGGGGCAGAAATCAAATTGAGAGTCTGGTATTTGATGTTCAGCAAGAGCCCAGTCCGTCAGCAAGTCCCTGACCACGTTTGCAAAAAGTATATAGATACAACCATTGATAGCCAGCAAACGATAATTTTTGGGGACGTAGTTGGACCTTTTTTTGTGTAGAGGCGTAAATTTGACTCTGTTCCAAAGATGTGGGGTGACACCGTCTGACAGGAACAGATGGAACAAGTCAGTAAGAAGGGGAAGCAAAACGTGTTCTGTGTCTCTTACCACGATCATCCTGAGTTGTTTTCTCTGTGTGCTTGATGAAAGAATTAGAGAACGGATCAAAACCTGGGCTGGACTGCACGTTCATGTTTGAAGTATTTTTCTGGACAGTGGTAGCCAAAGTATGTATGGGGGGTAGCTCGTATACAGGTGCTTGCTCATTGCTGTGCTGAAAGGTAGTGTTCATGCTCCTGTACCTGCCACCAGGGCCAGGTGGAACTGCAATGTCAGAAGGAGAAAGTTGTCCAGATCGTAACTGGTCACTGAGTAATTGATGCCGTGTAGGTAAGTTGGATCGTCCAGGTAGCACGTCAGAAATGCTCTCTTGTGGTTGCACAAAATATGATTGAAGGTGCTCAGTCCATGACTCAGCAGAAATAGGAGAAATGTCAGACGTAAAGTTAACATAAGGTTATAAAGAGTAAGAATTGGCCTCAACCAGTGCCAAATATTATCTTAAAAGTTATAAGTAAGAGGTGATGATATGATGAAAGGTTAAACCTGAGACAATAAAAAGAGCCCGATGGAGAGCCACAGCGCAGCAGTTCAAGCATGTTCACGGAACACCAGATACACAGCCCAAGGGGGGGAAGGAGGATGTCACGCCCAATCGTTGGCAGCGACAATTTTTGTGACAGAGCAATTAAGTTGGTTGTCAGTTGAGAGTTTCTATTTGTCTTGTTCAATAAGCTGGATTATTGATAACCTTTATCTTCTGGATTATTGATAACCTTTACCTTCTGGATTTGATAGTTTTGGTAATCAATTGACAACATGTGAGCTCTAAAGAGGTACCGTTAGAGGGGATCCTCAAGAGACCCTGTATCGTATGAGGTCTCCGATCCTATTTGTTCGTTCAGTCATATTAATGTGTAACCACAATGAGGCCGAGAAGTCTTCTGTCTGAGTCAATGGTCCCAGATCCGGGAAGGAGCAGCAGTGTGGGAGCCAATCAAAGATGAGTGGCATCAGTAGACACACATACGTGTGTGCAGAGAGCACAAGGGCATGAGACAGAGAACTGGTAGAAGCATTAGGGACCATATCATTGCAAACCCACTCCTCTGCTGGATGGTTTTTCCACCTTGGAGGCCTTTCTTGGTCTGCCATGAAGGCAGATCTAGTAGTTGTTGTGCTGAGTCTTATACTTTGCAGTGACGGTAATTTGATCTGACAATAAGGATGTGCCTCCGTCAGAGACCCATGACTGTTCATGCAAACAAATTGAAAACTGAGTGCAAATTTGAGATTTGACTTACAACGATGCACCAGCATGTACGTTCTAAGAAAAGCACAGAAAAGTGTTGGAAGGAAAAAAACTTATCCTCATATTGTTAGGTTATTTGAGCCCCATCCTGGCCTGGTTGCTGCACATCTGCACATACATAGAGATTCAACAATTCTCAGTCCACATTCCCAATGTTCAAGCACAGCAGGCTAGTCAACAAACACCACAGCGTTTTTTCACCCGAGAGGTGCAACTCACAGCAAGCAAAGGCACCACGACAAACAGCCAGATTAGACATTGTTAGAAAAGGGGAGTTCCTTCAAAAGTCGGGGCCTGGCTCTGTCATACTGCCGAAATGCAAGCAAACTCCACCGTCTGTTTACTCTGTCCACTGTGTACCGTCAGATGGCAAGCATAGCAAGAGCCCCATCCTGGCCTAGTGCGGGCGAACATTGTATGCTTAATGGGTCATGCATCAATCCGTTTTGCTTGCCTTCGAGCTGGCGTCTCTAACCCTAAGGGTGGAGGGAGGCTTTGCTGTGTTGGACCTCCGCTGAGACGTGGGCCTCCATTTCACGATTTTGGCTTGCCTTTACATTTTTGCCACTGGGTATTTTTTTCCCTCAAGTTTTTTTTAGCTCAATTCAAGGGCTTAGGGCACATGAAATAGTTACAATGGGGGGTTGAGACCTTCAGCCAGGTTGTTTGGCTGATGATCGGCTGCTGACTGGTCTCGGCCAGCCACAAATAAATCCAGCTCATAAGGAAAGAGAAAAAGTCTAGTGTTCTGCTGAGGAAGGAAATTATGAACAAATTGGTCGTTGACCTGTTGCAGCAAAAATCACCTGTTGAGCAAAAATGTTTGGGCTGCTGAAGAGTCCTCGAAAAAGGTGCAATGGCTTAAAAGCGCTCATGCACAAACATTAGAAAAGTGAGATGCGATAGGTAGGTAGCAGGACGCTTCCAATTGGGTGTGTGGTGAAAGCAAAATAATCTCGGTGACGGACGCGAATTCTTACCCCCTGGGATATAGGAAGAGGGACATGTCAAACTAATAATAAAAAAGTGCTTGTCGGTGTGACATTAGCTCGGACGTTGTTTGCCAAATATTTGCGGTCAACGACTTTGGTTCATGCATTTAATATAGCAAATTAAATATCCATCAACATATAAACCAGGATGCTGCGAGGTGGGTATCGCGTGAAATTTGACTAGTCAAACCTACACCCACCCACACACACACACACACACTCTCTGTGTCTCGCACACACACACACACACACACACACACACACACACACACACACACACAGACTCTCGCACATGCACGCACACACTCTCTCGCACATGCACATGCACATGCACACACACCCACCCACACACCCAAACACACACACACACACACACACACTCTCCATGTCTCGCACGTACACACACAAATGCACACACTATTTCACACACAGATGCACGCACAGATGCACCCGCACCCGCACACACACATGCGCACACACATGCGCACACACACACACACACACAGACTCTCGCACATGCACGCACACACACTCTCTCGCACATGCACATGCACACACACACACACACACGTACACACTCTTTCACACACACATGCACACACAGATGCACCCGCACACACACACACACACACACACACGTACACACTCTTGCACACACACATGCACGCACAGATGCACCCGCACACACACACACACACGTACACACTCTTGCACACACACATGCACGCACAGATGCACACACACACACACACACACACACACATGCACACACATTCAAAGACGCATAGGCACAATTCAGTGTAGTCCATAATTGCCAAGACTTTGAGAAATTGGTTTCTATATGTATCATTACAGGGAGTAGCTTTACTGCGGGCGGGAGGCTAGGAAGCTTCACCTCTTTAGGAGGTAGGATTGCTAGCTTCTCGGGGGGGGGCAAGACCGCTGATCCAGGGGGAGACGTGCATCCAAAAAAAGACCAGAGCTCTTTCCCGTTCGGGCTCCCAACTGGAGGGAAGAAGAAGCAGAAGCAGATGCAAAAGCAGCAGCAGCAACAACAGGAGGAGGAGCAGCTAGAGCATGAGCGTTGGATGTTAGAGCAGGAGCTGGTGGACCAGAGGCGTCAGGAGCTGAGGGAGAATGACAAGCAGGAGCAAAAGAGGCGGCAACAACAACAAGAGGAGCAAAACAGAGTGCCTCAGGTGTGAAAATTTAGGGTGACAATATAGGAGTGTTGCGACCAGACTCTGCTTGTTCACAGCTCAGATTTGCTGTTCACAGTCCACCTTGTTTGGCTCTGCCCAGGGAGGTACCTCTTAAATCAGATCACCTATACTGCAGCGTGCAGGCTTTCCTCCTGTTATTAAAACGTTCAGTTGCTACCTCACGTTTCACGCCAATTTGTGATGCAAGACCATTCTGCTTGCAAACTTGCAAGCTCACGCATAATACTCACAGTCACACACAATAACACACACACATACGCGCACACACATACACATATGCACATACACACACAAACACACACTGTCACATAGACGTCTGTACACATGCATCAACCTTCACTACAGATTACGCTGGGACAAGGTGCCGTCAAGCTACAGGACCAGCAACTCAGCAAAGCCAAGCCAAGCACGCAAGGAGATCAGCAACTTATTCAAGCCTTGTTCCAGCCAGAGCAGGATCAGCAGCATACAGAGGCAGTGGTGGCTTACAGGAGTTGCGGTGATGGGCTTGTCAAAGATGCTGCTGTCCGGCATGCACTCCTATTGCGGCTGGATGCTGCATTACGATTGTGTGACGCGGCAATTACGTGTAAAAGCACCTCCTGTGGAACTCAGGTAGGTCAAGATACTGCCAGAAGGGATTGCAGGTTGCAGAATTCCGTCTTGTTATATAACCTTATACATACACGTACTTGGGCAATTGCTAAAAGAAGTCTTAATCCCAACTATGTTTTCTCCAGAACTTTCTGTGTCTTGCCTGCTTCTGTCTTCCTTTTCTGAGCTTGCAGTTTGAGTTAAAAGCAGGATGCGTTGCAGCTAAATGTCCTGACAGACGGCTACATGTGTTTATAACTAACAGGAAAGAAACAGTATCTTATTTCAAGGGCAGCTTTTTCTAACGTTATAAGACCAAACTGCTTGTCAACGCAAGGAAGGGGATCACAGAAATTTGGGGCTGGGGCAGGCCCAAGTTTGCAATACTTTCAGCCGTCATTAATAGGCCTTTTGCCTTATGTCATGTGTCATGTGTACTTTATTTCACTCAACTGTGGTATATGCATACCCTTTTGCACACCGTGCCAGAATGAATTACTCTATGCCATCTTCTTTTCCAGGCCTGTGAAACGAACCTACCAGCTGCTAAAATGAAACTCGCTGCATTCCAGCAATAGCAAGTGCACGTACCAACGTGTATGACACTGCAAATGATTGCGAGGCGTACTAGCTGAAGTCGTCCTTAATGCCACGTAACAGGCCGTCATACGTGCTCCTCATTATCTGCTCTTTTTCATTTTCGTCGTCCGTCCAAATATTTTTCAGTTTCGCCGGGCGGGTGTGTTCGGGACAGCCCCCCACTTTAAGAATGTCAATCGAATCAGTGGAATCCATTGATTCAAACAAAAAAAGAATTAATAGCTGAGGTGCAGTATCCAGAAAGCGCCCCTTTGGTGTGATTTTGGTCATCGCCCAATTTGACCGGGGTGTTCCGGAATCAGCGCAAAATTAGCTTTTATTTCATACAAATTTAGATTTCCCACCTTAAATAACACTCTATTCTTCTGCCACGTTTCCACCCAAAGGGACTACACCCAGGGGGGCTCCGCCCCAAAAACTTATAAACATTTCTAAAATTCCTCTGTGGCGTGGTCCGTGGCGTGTCGTTTCGTGGCGTGGCGTGGAAAAACGTCACGAAGACCACAGGTCGTGAAGGATGTCAAATGGCTTCAGGATGTGCCAGGCGTGAAAGATGTCAAATGGCTTCAGAAGCAGAAGCTTCAGGACCTGTTAGCAGCGGTGGGTAGTGGGTTGTGGCCGAGGCCTGGCACTAATCGTGCTCTTAAGCAAATTACCCGTGCCACATTGCATGCTGGTCTCTGGTCTCTGCACTTGGGTTTCAGATGAATTCATCTCTTTTCAAAGATTCATCTGCTCCCTCTCCTTTCCTTCTTCCAACACAGGCCGAACATTTCTATGTGTTCCCGGCGGCGAGCAGGGTAAACATTCTCAAAACGTTGCAGGTGAGATGCTGTCACAAAGCCACGACAAGAAAGTTGACGCGATGCACAAATAGTTTGAGCAAGCTCAGGAGTAATCGATCTACAATTTGCTACACTTTGATACGCTGGAAACATGTGTGGCTGGTCTCTGGGCTAGATTAACCTCCGTGTTCTGGCCCTAGGGCGACATCAAATGCCTGCGTAATCCATGTAATGTATGCAGAGCAGCAACAAGCGCAGCGCCATCGCCCCCCATGGCCCGGTGACTACAGTGAAGCTGTACCTCGAGACGGTACTGGGGAAGGACCAGGAGCTATGTGATCGGCTGGACAGCTACGTTGTGTGCTTCAGTCTAATCCACAGGCAAGTTCTGCACTCTACGCTAGCTTGGTCAGTCTTGGTTCCTTCGTTAGCTTCTGCTGTTTGAGAGGGAAACTTTAAGCCAGGTAGGATGCGCTTAGCATAAACATTTGTACTCACCTGTGCACAGCCAGCCATCGTCAGATTGCGGATCTGCATAAAGTTTGCAGCGGCATGAATAAAGAGCATAGGCATTTAGCACAATGCACAAGTGCATGCACGTGTGTGTCCCCTTTTTCCATCCAGGACTAATTTGCAGACCTATGTTCAGTTAGCAAGAGGCAAACACACAACATAAGCATTCCAATTTATTTTCGACATTGCACAACTTGCGCAGGCGTGCCACTCTGCTCATGGAGTTCGTCACAAGACATGTCGTAGGGGTGGCTTCCACAGACCCTTCATACATGGCTCCTCTATGGGGTCCATCATTAAGCCATCCCTATCAACATCTGTGCAATAGTCTTACCGAGGACAAGACGTTCTTATGGCCTACTGCAGCAGCTTGTACTCCCGGAGTACAAGTACCGCGGAGGTGAGCGCTAAAGCAATACGTACATGTGCTCACCCCCCCCCTCGAAAAAGTTTTATTTTACAGGAATAATAGTAACCACCCCCCCTAGAAAAAATTGATTTACAGTAACACTCAGCAAACACCCCCTCTCAAAGGAGTAAGCACTCTTGCTGTTGTTCCCGTCACTGCTATTACTGCTGCTGCATGCGCGTGCTAGCTTTGTGTGCTGCTGAGGTGCTATTGCTAGAGTGTGTGTGCATGTGTGTGTTGTGAGTCTGTGTGTGTGTGTGTGTGTGTGTGTGTGTGTGTGGTCTATTGGGGCCGCAAAACGCGTTCGTTTTCTCGTCTTTTGAACCCCCGGCCAAAACCGAGGAGCAGAAATGGGGATTTCTGATGCTGGCCTAGCATAAGGGACTATTATAAGTGGAGCTGATGTGTTTTCTGGCCGGGGGCGCTTCATCTGGGCCTGTAAAACCTCTATAAACCTATAAACCTCATTTTAGAGAAGCAGAACTTGATGCCAATTTTCCCGGCCAATATCTCCGCGTCTAGCCCACGGATTGCACCGTGCTCAACGCAGGATGTCATGAATAATTCTCAGCTGTGTATTGCTCCAATTATCTTGGCGGATGGTGCAGGGACGGGCCAGAACGGGCCACCTTTGACACCCCAAACGCCATCGCAAAGTTCGTTGATATGGCGCTCGTGATTTTTATATTTGACACGCCGAAATTATACTAGACATTAGACATTACAAGCTTTCCGACGATGTGCTCAAGTATCTTGAACACGAGCACCATCACAACGAACTAGCATCGCACAGCCAAAAAACAATAATCAGGGGCGGTGATATACTTTATGTACTGTATGATCCCCATTGATTTACTCCTGTGACCATTGGGTGGACAAGTTTTAAAAACGTGAGAGTAAAGTTGCACCTTCTCCTTAAATACATAGGAGAGTGGTGTTTGCAGCCTACGTAAATTTTATACTCAGCTCCTTTGTTCTAGTACCAGTACACAAGTTAGAGGGTCTTTCACCCATGAAGACAGAGGGTCAACAATTATATCGTATAAAGTCTTGACTCAGCAGAACGGCAGTATATGAAGTTGGAAATTCAAAACAAGCGCAGTTTGAGGAGTGGCCTTTGTGTTAGCAAGAACGCATACTTGTGGCATGTTGAAACCATAAACATTCTTTTAAAAGTCAAAAAAATATACAGAAAGTATCCTACAGCAGCAATCTTGAATGAGAGAATTGTAAAGGAAACGTTGCATATTTGTCAAATGGGTAGGCGGCACATTTGAAGCTTAAGGAAGAGAAGGACATAAATAATTTCATTTGACTTCCCTGACGTGCACAGACAAGCATGAGAGACATGCCCTGCTGACGGACTTGCCTGCCCGGAGCTGGGAGCTCCTCACCGCGTACAAGGAACAGATCGGTCGGCGGTGGTTGCAGGTGAGCAAAAGTTTGTGTTGGGTAAGCACAGTTGCAAAACAGAATGCAAATTCAAGCCAAAAATTAGACACATTGCACCAGGCTGCAGCACTGCATTTTGGAATGTGGTTAATGAAAATTGCCTACTTACGAGTGCAGGTTTTTTTGACACATACCATAGAGAGATGAAGAGTCCGCTGGAACCGAGAATTTTTCAGAGATGTCCTCAAGCATCTCAATACTCCCATTCATAAATGGTGACTCTAGGTCGAGTCGTGACTCTGGGTCGAGTCGTGGGTGTGTGCGCATATGCGTCTCGCGTGCACCAAGTGCCGCAGAAAAGCGGTGCTTCATGATGTCAGAACACATGGTATTTTTACGCAAATCATATATGCGCCCTTGTCCATGCTGAACTGGATTTTTGCACAAAAATTTCATGATTAGAGTTATTTTTTTGTGGATGCTTGGATGCAGGGAGGCTCCCGCACTAGTGGGCCAGGCTTTGAACAGTTCTTAGAGCTGGAGCGTAGCCACTTCCCCACCAAGATGGCTGAATTCTTGCTCAGCAAGAAACGCGCACAGGCGGCAATGCTGCGTTACCGTGCTAAGCAAAGTTGCTGGGATCGCACCATCGCTACTCTTCTGAGAGCTATGAAGAAGGTGGGTTATTGGTTTCAGTTAAACTAAGCAGGCATTCCTTCAAGAGGCTCTCATCAATAAGAAATTTTTAAGCTTCAAGGGGGCGTTCAAACGGGAAGATTTCATCACTTTTTTCATCTTGGGGAGTTTTCCAGGAAAGTGCCCCTGACTTACAAACCAAACGAAACTTGATAAAAAAACTTAGTAAAAATAGGAAAAATCTTTTATAGTCAGCAGGCCTACTTCAGCAATTTTGCATGGGGCTCCTGCAAGAAAAAGGGGCTAGAGGAACTGGCAGATGATACTCAAGAGACAGAGGCTCCTGTGTCCAGGCTGGCAATCCGTGCAAGCCCTTGCGCACGCAGCAGGGGAGGCACAGCTAACGAATCAGTGCATAGTTAAACTTGATTGCGTCCTGCTTGAATTCAGAGTTTCATAGCATTTCATTACAGAAGGGGACAGGGCAAAAGCAGAATATGCACAGATGTATGGCTTGATCACAGTTCCATCCATCGCCACAACATTGCAGATATGTGGAGGTATGTACAGCAAGCCAAGAAGCATTCTCAATTTGAGCCTTTAGTGAACTGTGATTCCAAACGTGGGCATCACCGACCTGCCCCGCCAGCACAAACATACGTGAACCTGCCACGTGCATCAATACGTACGAATAGGATAATTGCCATATGCTTCTTGTAACAGTAATAAGTATCACCCCAATTGTAAGGCTTCTCAATTCTTATGAAAGTCCCAACCATTGCCGCTCTCTCTGGCAAATGGTGCAAGCCTGCCAACTCGTTCATCACGTGCACAAGGTCATTCCCGGGAAAGCAAGCATACTTGGCACAAATTCTTTGCACAAACTAAACTTCATGAATCATGTTGCAAGCTGCAGCCTTACTAACATCGTATGTGCGTGCAAGGGTCTGATGGGGGGACCCGCCAGAGTCTGCCCAGTCCAAAAATATAGCCAGTCTCTTTGCAACAGGAATGGCACTGTGCATGATTGTGTTCTGCTTGGATAGCGCAGCACAGTAACTATGCCACAGGGTACTGAAGGCTGGTTTATTTGCTCAAACGGAAGGCTCTGCGGAATTGTTCCGCCTCATTCAGGGTGTGTCTGTCCCTGCCGCACCCCAGCACTTACTTCTCCCAGAACCCATAGGAAGGGCTCCCCTTTGAGGAGGGGGAAAGAGGAGAGGAGGGTGTGAGGAGGGAGAGGGAATCACCATTCACATGTCACATGTGATGCTGCATGCAACAGTCAGCCAGCATTCCCGCTTCCCTCTCACCCTTGCCCTGCTGCCAAGTCTCACATGCCCTTGGGCATGGACCAGGGCAAGGCAAGCCCTGAGCTGGGTAGCCCCCTTCTAAGAGCGAGGTGACAGCTGGTAGGATGGTCGTGATGGCCCAATTTTGAAGAACTCTGAATGCTGCTGAGGCAGCAATTGTGACATCGTGGCCTGCCAAGCAACGAGTATCACAGCCCACGTCATTGGAGGGGCAGTGGAAATGGTGTGCGAGACAAGGAAAATCACAATTCCTGAGATAAATAAAAAAACGATAAAAATTTTCCCGTGTCACCGCTGCTAAAAATTTTAGCACTCAAGCAGGAGCAAAGAATTCATGACAAGTCACGTGTAAATTTTGCGCCTCCGGCCCAAAATACCCCCCCCCCCCAAACCCCCCTTCCTGACCCCCCGCACTTATGAAAAG
>Ga0307963_1000894_pt1:7500-17500 | contig 21604 bp, 23 predicted proteins | sample OrgLakmetagen594_FD_201829 | JGI IMG/M metagenome (GOLD analysis project Ga0307963, IMG submission 201829) | Saline water microbial communities from Organic Lake, Antarctica - #594 | ecosystem: Environmental > Aquatic > Non-marine Saline and Alkaline > Saline | place: Antarctica... | reverse complement strand
CTCAAGGCGCTCATATGCTGTGTTTGCAGAGTTTGAGAATCATGGACCCCTCAAGTCTCATAACAAGCAAGAGTGACAGGGCAGGTAGAGCCGCTTACCAGTTGCGCAGATCCGCCGCCTTCTGCCCAGGAACGAATTTTAGGAGCTTTGGTCCAATCTGCATGTAGGTAATTGCGGTGGAGAAATTATGATTATACGTGGCACTAGGTTATGGATGGTAGTAATCGTCTCTGAGTGTCAAATGTGACACAGGGTTGGTTGGAAAATTAAAGAACTATGGTTGGTTTAAAAACCTATGGCTGTTACCACCTGTCCACGGTCATTTTGGAAATTGAACGATTGTTTGGTACAGAAATTGTACGTGCAATCCTGTAATTGGCAGATTTGGTTTCTTGATATTATATGCGAGCAACAGATTGGGAGAGCTGTTCTTTGATGCAAGTGGGTTCTTAATGTACACTATGCCAAGTTTAGGTAGGCTATAACTTGTAGTCTGTATAATCAGGCTATAACCTGTAGTCCGGATAATCAGGCTATAACTTGTAGTCCGTAAAATCAGGCTATAACTTGTAGTCCAATAATCAGGCAGGGAGAGTATAATTGACGGGATTGAAAAGTGACGCATTAAATAGTTGTTGAAAGTTTCAAGATGATAAAAATCTGGACTTCTTTCACGCCTTTCCTGGTAAGTTTTCTCTTGAGCTGAAGGCATTGTCGACACATTTATATACACAAACACAATATGTGTACATAGTCGATCGACACATATACATACAGGCATACAGACATTGTCATATATACAGGCATTCTCATACATACAGGCATCGTCGACACGTTTACATACATACAGACACAATATGTACACACATGCACGTGAATACGCACACAAAAATGAGCACAAAAACACACACACACTCAGCGCTCTCACCTTTAGAAATGACAGGTAGCCTACCATCTTGTCCTCTTCCCTTCCAGATCCAAACAGCGACAGCATCTAAAAAGCAGCAAACAACAGTGTGTTCTTGAATACCCATGGCTCTCAGGTTTTGGCCCCACCTTCCACTTTTTCCATCACAGAAGTACACCTGAGCTTGCATCTTAATTGCTCCTTCCCTCCCTCACTACCGCACCTCGTGCCTCACTGTTACGTGGATATATGTAGGGTTGGCCAGAACCATATATATACGGTGTGTATACGGTCTTTCTGGCAGGGAAATCACCATATATACGGTCATATACGGTGTATGTATACGGTTCTGGCCAACCCTAGATATATGTATTGCCTAAGTACGTATTGCACTAAGTACAGAAATGGGCCTGTCGGTTTCCCCTTTTTACCAACGTTTCACTTACCTGCTGCCTCATGTACTCTCTAAATATGATTGCTACACATGCATCTCAATCGCTCTTCCTCCCTGACCCCACTCGCTGCTGTCCTTGTACTGGTACAAATGCCTACTGGTAAAAAGCTGTGATTAATTTAATGCCTCAACCGTGAAATACAATGCCGTAAGGGTCAAACATAACACAACTCTGCCCAACACAGAACAAACCTCCATGACTAGGTTGTGGCATGAATCATATATATATATATATATAGTTTGTGTCCTGAACCATATATATACGGTGTTTGTATGGTAGTTTTGGCAGGAAAATCACCAATTACCATATGTGTACGGTCGTGTACGGTGTGTGTAGATGGTTCTTGCCAAACCTACCCATGATAAGATTTGCAGCAGCAGCATAAGTGTCATACCTTTTTAACGGCAGGAGGAGGGCCTTTCTGCTCGCCCCCGCCCATGGCAAACCCTCCAACCTGAGTACAAGATAGGCAGAGGAACAGAAAGAGAATGGTTTGAGCCACTCTGAATGGTACATGGTAAAACTGACAGAAGCAACGACCGAGCCCGCTCACGGCAGACACTCTAATACGCTTGCACAATAAGCAGAGGAAAAGAAGGCCGCAGTTCAGGCAGTGTTTGCTTAATATTAGTAATGGCCAGAACCATACATTTATAGGTATATACGGTGTACATACGGCATTTTTAGCAGGAAATTAGAGTACATACGGTCATATACGGTGTAGATATACGGTTCTAGCCAACCCTACTCAATATGCAGAGGAAAAGAGAGTGGTTTAGGCCACCCTGAATCGTACTGCTGAAATCTTGAGAGCCCGTGTGCTTATCTGACTAGAGGAGCAACCAAGAGATGGGTGTGCTTGCCATAGCTGCTTTGCTGAAGCTGGAAAAGTCAACTTAAGCTGCAGTTCTGTAAAGCAATCACAGATCGAGGAGCATCAGCTCCGGTGCGCTCTCTTAAGAACTGATTTGAATGTAAGTTGTGCAATAGATCTGCTTTACGATACTTGGCACGCTCTTTCTAGATTGAAGGACAGCAACGAATCATGGCACGTACAACCTTGGATTGAAAATTTCTTGAATGGGGGACAGCAACGAATCATGGCGTGCACAACCTTGGATTGAACTTAAAAGTACCTACATTTAATTTGGTGCAGCGCAATATAAAGAGCATCAGCTCCAGCACGCTCTTTCTAAAATGGAGGACGCCCGTGCTAAAAGCGTTACGGTTTACACAAACCACACTCACTTTGGTGCAGCTCATCAGCTCCAGCGCGCTCTCAAACACGAAACGCAGGGGGACCTTTTCAATACGGGCCCGGATCCACTCCACCTGCAAGCGAAAACATGCTTATAGCTGACTATACGTGATGTGAATCGCATACGTGATGAGAATCGCATACGTGATGAGAATCGCATACGTGATGATTTGATTGCATAGAAAGGTGGAGCATGGGTGCATCCTGTAGCTAGGTTTGTATTGCCCACGCGATCTGCTGATGCACGATCTGCTGATGCACGATGCTGCACGATCTGATGCTGCACGATGCTGCACGATTTGATGCACGATCTGATGCACCGCTGATGCACGATGATACACGATGATGCACAATCTGCTGATGCACGATGCTGCACGATCAGATGATGCACGATGCTGCACGATCTGATGCACCGCTGATGCACCGCTGATGCACCGCTGATGCACGATGATGCACGATGATGCACAATCTGCTGATGCACGATGCTGCACGATCTGATGATGCACGATGCTGCATGATCTGATGATGCACGATGCTGCACGATCTGATGATGCACGATGCTGCACGATCTGATGATGCACGATGCTGCACGATATGATGCACCGCTGATGCACCGCTGATGCACGATGATGCTCGATCTGCTGATGCACGATGCTGCACGATCTGATGATGCACGATGCTGCACGATCTGATGCAAGATCTGCTGATGCACGGATTGCCCACGTGATCTGCTAATGCATCCATGCTGCATCTCATTGCAGTTTGACCACAAGGATAACAATACAAGCACTAATCGAGCACTTTTTACAACGTCGACAGCAATGCACATGGAGATGACCACTAGTGCATGCTGAATTGCTTGTAAAAAAAGCACAACAAAAATGAAAAAAACGCATATAAAGGACAATCCAAACACGCATCTGCGCTCACAATTGCAGCACGGCACCAATAGCGTCTGTCAAGGTCTGGGACTGGAAACCACACACGAGGGAATCTCATGGACATCGTTTTGAGAGGGGCACCATTTAAACGCCTAACTGCAAACAAGCCTCATGCTCCCATGGCAGGCGCTACAATGTGATCCGCCACAACCAAAGCCCACCCCATGGCAGGCGCTGAGTGGGTGTGTATATGGTGATCTGCAACAACCAAAACCCATCCCACAGCAGGCGCTATGTGGGTGTAATTAAGGTGAGACGCCACAACCAAAGCCCATCCCATAGCAGGCGCTGAGTGGGTGTGTATATGGTGATCTGCAACAACCAAAACCCATCCCACAGCAGGCGCTATGTGGGTGTAATTAAGGTGATTCGCCATAACCAAGATCCATCCCATAGCAGGCGCTGAGTGGGTGTGTATAAGGTGATCTGCAACAATCAAAACCCATCCCACAGCAGGCACTACTTGGGTGTAATTAGAGTGATTCGCCATATCCAAGACCCATCCCATAGCAGTCACCATGTGGGTGTTCAAGAGGCAATTGGCCACGACAAACACCCCTAATCCGTCTCTAATTGCTGCACCTGGTCGAAATCAAACAGCAAAGATCCGAAAAAGACGTCTGCACTGCCCAAGGCAGCAGCCACACGGTCTGCTGCGGGGCCAGGCTCGAGGATGTCCCTATCACTAAACACCTGTGAATGTGTGCATGTGTGTGCGTGTGTGTGCGTGTGTGTGTGCCTGTCTGCGTGTGTGTGTGAGAGTGCGTTTATTTGCGTGCAAGCACTTGTATGCTCATATGCACATGCACACACAACAAAATCACACACACGTACACGCGCACGTACACACACACAAACGAACACAACACACACATGTACACGCACACGCACATGCACACGCACACCCACACCCACACCCAAACCCACACCCACACCCACACACAAACACACACACACACACACACACACACACACACACACACATACACACACAAGCACACACACACAAGCATACACGCACACACACACAAACACATCCACACACCCACACAAGTGCAAGCACACGCACACACACAGACACAGACACATACAAACACAAACACAAACACACACAGCCACACACACAGTCACACACACACACACACACACACACACACACACAGCCACACACACACACACACTCCCAGTGCACACCCACATCCATGGTGACATTGGGTGCCAGGGCGTGCACACGCAGTGCTGCCCTCTTGTACAGGTCCACGTTGAAGCTCTCAAACCCAGTTATCATTACCTGCACGTGCAGGGGACGTGACGGCAAAAATATCTGACATATACGAGGGATATCGGGTACGATATGAGGGATATTTGATACATATGAGAGATATCTGTCACATATGAGAGATATCTGACACATATGAGGGATATCTGACACATGTGAGGGATATCTGACACATGTGAGGGATATCTGATACATATGAGGGATATCTGACACATATGAGAGATATCTGACACATATGAGAGATATCTTACACATATGAGAGATATCTGACATATGAGAGATATCTGAGACATATGAGAGAGATATCTGACACATATGAGGGATATCTGACACATATGAGAGATATCTGTCACATATGAGAGATATCTGACACATATGAGAGATATCTGACATATGAGAGATATCTGGCACATATGAGAGATATCTGACACATATGAGAGATATCTGACACGATGTGAGGGATATCTGATACATGTGAGGGATATCTGATACATATGAGGGATATCTGACACATATGAGAGATATCTGACACATATGAGAGATATCTGACACATATGAGAGATATCTGACACAATATGAGGGATATCTGATACATGTGAGGAATATCTGATACATATGAGGGATATCTGACACATGTGAGGAATCGTTAAAGCTCTGAAACCCAGTCACCAGGACCTGTACGTGCAGGGGGATGTTAACAAAGAATGTTAACAAAAAGATGGATGTAAAGAGAATTGACAGGGATAAGAGAAGGTGTAGGGCTGGCCATTATCGTATATACACCATATACGACCGTTTATTAAGTGATTTCCCTGCCAAAATTGCCGTACTTCCACCGCATATACATACATGGTTATGGCCAACCCTATGCATACAGCATTTTTGGCAGGGAAATTACTGAATATACGGTCATATACAATGTTTATATATATATGGTCCTGGCCAACTCAAGGAAAGAGGGAACAAGGGACTGACATTGTGTCCTCCATCTGTGCTTCATCTGTAGGGTTGGCCAGGACCGTATATATGCACCTTATATGACCGTATATTTGGCGTTCCTCTGCCAAGAATACCGTATATACACCGTGTATACCTATAGATGTATGGTTCTGGCCGACCCTATTCATCTGACACTCTTCCAGAGGGGAAATGCGACCAACACAACACACTGTAAGGCAAGATTGTGCGGCTGCCATGCACACTTACTGCAGCAAATGCATTACCTGGTTAGGCACCTTTACACACAAGGGGCAGCATATTTTTGTGTGAACATAAAAGATCAAGCCATTTTTATTAGGTAGCACTCAACACCAAAGCTGCTTTTTCCTTCCCTTGATAAATGTGAAACTGCATCGTGATGGGGATAAGATTGAGGCGTTTGATTAGGTAGCACTAACACCGGAGCTTTCTTCCCTGCAATTGTTAGACTGTTGACAGAACTGTCCCGGATTCCTCTTCCTGGACAGTCTAACTATCCTGGACAGTCCTGTCCTGTAAACTGTCCTGTCCAGTCAACAATCCTGTCCTTCTTGGAAGAGGAGTGCCTAGTAAGCGATGGGGAGTGATGTTTAATGTGCCTGCACAGCATATTTTCAATGCCTGCACAGCATAACTTGGTATTGTTAACAGTATATTTTGGTATTATTAACACAAAAGATTGAGGCGTTTGGTTAGGTAGCACGTGACACCGGAGCTGCTTCTTTCTTCCCTTGATTACTATTGAGTAAGTTCCAATGCCTGCATAGCTGCGCAGCCCTGCATAATGCAATAAGCTGCATAATGCCTGCATATGCATGTGTAGCCCTGCATAGGGCCTATACATCTTCATAATGCCTGCATATACCTGCGCAGCCTTGCATAATGCATATACAGCTTCATAATGCCTGCATATACCTGCGCAGCTCTGCGTAATGCCTATACAGCTTCATAATGCCTGCATATACCTCTGCAGCCCTGTATAATGCCTAAACAGCTGCATAATGCCTGCATATACCTGCGCAGCCCTGCATAATGCCTATATAGCTTCATAATGCCTGCACAGCTGCGCAGCCCTTCTTTGGGGTGCGAATAGACACGCAAAGAATAAGCAGAAGGATCAAGCTACCCCACTATTGATAAATGTGGGGGGTGAGTTCCAATGCCTGCACAGCTGCGCAGCCTTTCTTTGGGGTAAGAATATAAACGTAAAGAATATGTAAAAGGATCAACACTGTTATTCCATAATGCTGTTCATAATGCAACAAACACTTCATCAGAACACGCAGAGGACACGCAGAAGGACCAGCACTGCTATTTCAGCAACATAGTGCAGCAGTGCTATATCAACAACGTCATGAGAACTGCTATTTCAACAACGTAATGCAGCAGTGCTATTTCAGCAACGTAATGCAGCAGTGATATTTCAGCAACGTAATGCAGCTCTGCTATTTCAACGGCGTAATGCAGCACTGCTATTTCATTAACGTAATGCAGCAGTGCTATTCTAACGATGTAATGCAGCAGTGCTACTTCAGCAACGTAATGCAGCAGAACTGTTTCAGCAACGTAATGCAGCAGTGCTACTTCAGCAACGTAATGCAGCAGAACTGTTTCAGCAACGTAATGCAGCAGTGCTATTTCAACGACGTAATGCAGCAGTGCTATTTCAGCAACGTAATGCAGCACTGCTAATTTAACGACGTAATGCAGCACTGCTATTTCAGCAACGTTATTAGAACTGCTTTTTCACCAGCATAAATGCAGCAGTGCTATTCCAGCAACGTAAAGCAGCAGTGCTATGTTAACGACGTAATGCAGAAGTGCTATTTCAACAACGTAATGCAGCACTGCTATTTCAGCAACGTCATTAGAACTGCTATTTCAACAACATAATGCAGCACTGCTATTTCAGCAACGTGATGCAGCAAATATCCCCGGTTGACATGCACACCGCAAGGGACGTGCTAAAACTCCACTTTGGTTTTTTATTAGGTTAGCAGACCCTTTTAAACAGGAACGTACCCCACACGCAAGGGACGTAACAACTGTACAGTCCATGTTTTTGGGCTTCAAATACTGTGCCACAGAGAGAACCTATGTTCCTGGATACGCACCACACGCGTACGTGCTGAAATACGCACCACACGCAAGGGACGTGCTGAAATAGGGCCTCCTTCGCCACCGCTTGGACCTCCAGATTGGGCTGCCTGAATAACAAGGAGGGTACACAAAATGTGGGTGATTCAGCTGGTTTGTGTAGGGTGTAGGGTGTAGGGTGTAGGGTGTGGTTTGTGTAGGGTGTAGGGTGTAGGGTGTGTAGGGTACACAAAGTGTGGGTGATTAAGCTGTTTGTGAAGGGTGTGCCAGAACCATGCATGTATTACAGACTGTGTGTCCAGATCAGGCTGCCTGAATAACAAGGAGGGAACACAAAAGGTGGGTGATTAAGCTGTTTTGTGAAGGGTGTGCCAGAACCATGCATGCACTACAGACTGTGTGTCCAGATCGGGCTGCCTGAATAACAAGGAGGGTACACAAAAGGTGGGTGATTCAGCTGTTTGTGAAGGGTGTGTCAAATCATGCATGCACTACAGACTGTGTGCAGATTATGATACCCAAAGGAGCATCCAAATGTGGAGTCATAAACGGTGGAATGGCTACGGATTGGTAAGAATCATAACCGTGAAAACGGCATCCATTCCCACCCACCACATATGCGCTTCACGGGCAACTAAGTAATCAAAACAACAACTCACGATGCAGAAGGCCTACTACCTAACCCACGCACCACAGAGGCAATAAGCTCGCGCGCTTCACGCGCATCTTGCTGTGCTGTGCTGCGTGCTGCGTCTGAAGCAGCTTCGTTGAGGCTGTTGAGCTCGTTTTGAACGCGCCCTCGTTGCAGCTTCAAGGGAGTGACCTAGGATTGAGCGAGACCAAGCGGCATAAGGATCATGGGTGGTGACTGGCTTGCTGTGGTAGGTGAGGAGTGGCCTTTCACTGTCCACGGTAGTTTTTCCTTTTCTTTTTCTTTATTGCAGTCAACCCGCGATTAGGGTTGCTGAGTATTGTCAATAGGACACACGAAACTGCGCGTAGGCCGTGCCACAACTTCATTCGAAAGTAAACAAATATGGAAAGCGCTTAAGACAAAATTATAGGCAATCTGAATAAACTTGTATCCGTCAAGCACACACACACACACACACACATAAAAACATACACACACACACACTCACATGACCTACAAACTGACACGGGTTGCTGATCCTAAAACTGACTCATTCGACACGGCACAAGCTGGCATCAACTTATTGGTGGTATGTTGCGTTACACCAAACGAGGTGTTTAAAGTGAGGGGCTTTGCGATATTGGCACATCCCAGTGTCGAGGACAAGATATTGGCACATCCCAATGAACCCTATTGCAAAGAGTTACAGGCACAGCTGTAACAGGTCAAGCCTGCTTTCCACACGATCCCATTGTCCTTTTTGTTTTCCTTCGTGGTGGAGAAGTTGTACGTTACCCAAAACCAAAGTGGCTCCTTTTCCTTGATTAATGTAAGGAGTGGTTTTTCACTGCCTCCCTGGTTTCCTCTCTTCAGCCTTGGCCTCCTCGTACCAGACGTGCCCTTTCCAGTACTGTTATCAACTCTCATTAGGAGCCGGTTTCTGGCCAAGCCTGCAACCCTCTTGATCCCCATTGATTTTCCTTTCCTTTTCGCGGTGGAGGAATTGTACGTTACCCGATACCAAAGTGGCTCCTTCCCCTTCATTAATGTGAAGATTGGTTTACACTGCCTGCGTAGTCAATTTTAACTTATTTTTTGTTACAAAGCTGCAACATGTTTGTGCGCACGTGGAGTGGTGAGAATGCCTTACGTCAATTGCACAAAAGGAGCCACTTTTGTGCCGCGTACTTTATTAAGGGAGGGGCAAATATTTTAAGGGATGAGGAGGGTTCTGTGTAAATTTTCCTGCACTGACCTTGGCCTGAAATTCTATACTGATTGCTCGCACTGAACTTGGCCTAAAGACATGCTAGCCTCCACTGACCCTGGAAGGATAGATTGCTTGATCTAAGTTTGGCCCAAAAAGCATTGCTTGCACTGATCTCGGCCTGGTAGAACTGCTTGCTTACACTGACCTAGGCCTGAATAAAGCCATTGCTTGCACTGACCTT
>Ga0307963_1000894_pt1:0-2500 | contig 21604 bp, 23 predicted proteins | sample OrgLakmetagen594_FD_201829 | JGI IMG/M metagenome (GOLD analysis project Ga0307963, IMG submission 201829) | Saline water microbial communities from Organic Lake, Antarctica - #594 | ecosystem: Environmental > Aquatic > Non-marine Saline and Alkaline > Saline | place: Antarctica: Organic... | reverse complement strand
GTACACACGCACAGACATACGCACGCATGCGTGCACAGACACACACAAATGTGAACACACACACGCACACACACACACACACACACACACACACACACATGTGAACACACACACGCACACACACACGTACGCACAGAATGACTGAGGTGAAGAGCAACGTGCAAGTGGATGTGTGCTGTGGCCTCGTGGGCTCTGCGTTTAAGCACGACATCATCGGACGCATGTCTTCCGCAGAGCCTCGTATCAAACAGCTGTTTCGATTGGTACGTATGTCACTAGTACGTGTGTATGTGTCTATGTGCGCATGCGTGTGTTCGTCTTAGCTTCTGCCATGCCTCAAAGGTGCCTCGTGCGCAGCAGAGTTTTTGTTGATTGACGCACACTGCTCTTGATTGTAAGCCAGATCGTCTCTGCACAAATTCCACTCGTTTCTCCTCCATGCTCATTGCTCCACCACACTGCACCACCACACTCACTCTACTAACCCCACCCTTTTCTCCACCACACATGTTTCTCCACCACACTCACTCCACAGACCCCACCTTTTCTCCACCAGACACGTGTCTCCACCACACTCCTGCTAACCCCACCTTTCTCTCCACCACACTCAATCCGCTAGCCCCACCCTTTTCTCCACCACACACGTTTCTCCACCACTTCACTCCACAGACCCCACCCTCTTATCCACCACACTCCTTCTGCTAACCCCACCTTTCTCTCCACCAAACTCCTCCCGCTAACCCCACCCTTTTCTCTACCACACACGTTTCTCCACCACACTCCTTCCGCAAACCCCACCCTTTTCTCCACCACACACATTTCTCCCCCACACTCATTACGCTAACCCCACCCTTTTCTCCACCACACTCACTCCACAGACCCCACCCTTTTTTCTCCACCACACACATTTCTGTGATCCTCAGGTAAAGCTGTGGGCCAAATCGCACGGGCTGAATGATGGCATGAACGGCACCTTCAACTCCTGGTCACTCACCCTCATGGTAAGCGTACATGCGTACATTTGCTTGTTGTGTGCTGGTGCGCGTGCATGCGTGTTTGCTTGTTTGCTTGCTTGAACGGCACCTTCAACTCCTGGTCACTCACCCTCATGGTAAGCGTACATGCATACATTTGCTTGGTGTGTGTTGGTGCGCATGCGTGCGTGTTTACATGTTTGCTTGCGTGAACGGCACCTTCAACTCCTGGTCACTCATCCTCATGGTAAACGTACATGCGTACATTTGCTTGGTGTGTGTTGGTGCGCGTGCATGCGTTTTTACATGTTTGCTTGCGTGAATGGCACCTTCAACTCCTGGTCACTCACCCTCATGGTAAGCGTATATGCGTACATTTGCTTGGTGTGTGTTGGTGCGCGTGCATGCGTTTTTACATGTTTGCTTGCTTGAACGGCACCTTCAACTCCTGGTCACTCACCCTCATGGTAAGCGTACATGCGTACATTTGCTTGGTGTGTGTTGGTGCGCGTGCATGCGTGTTAACATGTTTGCTTGCGTGAACGGCACCTTCAACTCCTGGTCACTCACCCTCATGGTAAGCGTACATGCGTACATTTGCTTGGTGTGTGTTGGTGCGCGTGCATGCGTGTTAACATGTTTGCTTGCGTGAACGGCACCTTCAACTCCTGGTCACTCACCCTCATGGTAAGCGTACATGCGTGCTTTTTTTTGGTGTGTGTTGGTGCGCGTGCATGTGTGTTTTTCAGGAAGCTTGTACGCGTGCATGTGCCTCTCACCAGGCCCATGTGTGTATGTTTGTTTGCAAGCACTTACGCATGTATACCTGCGCATGTTACCGTGTTTTTTTGCAAGCACTTACGCATTTGTACCTGCGTGTGTGACCGTGTTTGTTTGCAAGCACTTACGCATCTGTACCTGCGCGTGTGACCGTGTTTGTTTGCAAGCACTTACGCATGTGTACCTGCGTGTGTGATTGTGTTTGTTTGCAAGCACTTACGCTTTTGTACCTGCGTGTGTGACCGTGTTTGTTTGCAAGCACTTGCGCATCTGAACCTGCGTGTGGCCGTGTTTGTTTGCAAGCACTTACGCATGTGTACCTGCGTGTGTGACCATGTTCGTTTGCAAGCACTTACGCTTTTGTACCTGCGTGTGTGACCGTGTTTGTTTGCAAGCACTTGCGCATTTGTACCAGCGTATGACCGTAGCCTTTGTCCTTTCCCATAACTTAATTGATGCTACCATCTCCATCCAACATAAGAGCGTATGTACTTGTTTAATGTTGCCATCACATTTTAGCACATGAGCGTGTTTGCACACACACTACACACACATACACACACGCACACACACACACACATACACACACACGCACGCGCACACACACAACACGCACACACACACACACACGCACAAACACACGCACGCACACACACACACACACACACACACACACACACACACACGCACGCACGCACACACACACACACACACACACACACACACACACACACACACACACACAC
>Ga0307963_1000886_pt1 | contig 21704 bp, 29 predicted proteins | sample OrgLakmetagen594_FD_201829 | JGI IMG/M metagenome (GOLD analysis project Ga0307963, IMG submission 201829) | Saline water microbial communities from Organic Lake, Antarctica - #594 | ecosystem: Environmental > Aquatic > Non-marine Saline and Alkaline > Saline | place: Antarctica: Organic Lake... | reverse complement strand
GATTAATTATACAAAATGTAATGTTAAGTGGCCAAAACGTTTTTTTCTTTAGTGGAGGGGGGGATCGATTAATTATACAAAATGTAATGTTAAGTGGCCAAAACGCTTTTTTCAAAGTAGAGGGGGGAATCAATTATTTATAAGGTTGCAAAGTGCAACAATTCATTTGTACAGTCTTTTTGTTGCAAAAATAAAGGACTTATACACAATATCAATTACTGCTCCTTAACTTCCTCCCCCTCCACCCCTTCCACTTACACACACATACACAAGTGCATGTATACATGCACGCGTACATACCACACACATAGAAACAAACACATTTTTGCACGCGTATTCTCGCACACAGGAGGAAACATGTTTGAGCCAGGGAGCTTCTCCGCTGCCTCGCGCCTTACAAATCTGGCATACAAGGTGTGTAGGTACATGCGTGCGTTGTGTGTTGTGCCTGAATATGTGTGTGTGCACGCGTACACATGTGTGGGGGTGGGGGTGGGGGTTCATGTGTGTGTGTTGCTGCATAATGTTTTTGCTTCTGAGCACTAGAAGAGTGTTTGCTGTACTCTTTGTTTGCTGGACTGTGACGCTGGCTAGCCTACCTATCTTACAAGGGCCAACCCTTACACGTTATGTTTGTTACTCCTGTTTGCAATTGAGCCTTCCTGTTCTTACTTTCTGTCACAACCAAGCCTCTTGGGGTGCCACATCCTCTGCCATCAATTTTGTGTCGGTACTTGGGTCGCACCACCTTTTTGTGCTGCTGTGTGCATGATGCTGCTGTGTGCCATATTCTAGGCGATTTGTTCCTCAGTTTTTGTGCTGCTGTGTGCAGGGTGCTGCTGTGTGCCATATTCTAGCAAATTGTTCATCAGTTTTTGTGCTGCTGTGTGCAGGGTGCTGCTGTGTGCCATATTCTAGGCGATTTGTTCATCAGCAGGCCTGACTTTTTATTTTGCTGCGTATAAATAGGGTTGGCCAGAACCATATATATATATATATATATATATACGGTGTATATACGGTATTTTTGGCAGGGAAATCATCAATTATACGGTCATATACGGTGTTTATATACGGTTCTGGCCAACCCTACGTATAAATCATATCATTTCTCAACCATGCTCATACTTTCTTTGTGCTGCACTGTGTGTCTACGCATTTCCCACAGTTTATTTACCACACATCTGTATGCTGCACTGCGTGGTGCAGGGCGCCATTTTCTCTGCCATCGGCTTCTCAGCAGGCCTCACTGGCACTGCCATTTCAAACTGCCTGCTGTTTGCACGCAAGACGCTAGATCCCAACTTCAAAGTCCAGGTAAGAGGAGACTGTTTGCGCGCAAGACGCTAGATCCCAACTTCAAAGTCCAGGTAAGAGGAGACTGTTTGCGCGCAAGACGCTAGATCCCAACTCTAAAGTGTAAGTAACACATGCTCAGATCCCATCTATGATTGTCCAGATAATTCAGGTTTATATTTCAGCTCCAGTATGGAAATTTACTGTAATATTTTCATGTTTCCAAATCCTCGAAAGCAGGAGCTATGTTCAGTTTCTCCCAGACTGAGATAGCAGTATGCATTTGTGGGTTTTGATTGACGGAAGGAAGCCGAATGCACAAAATGCTTGTCTTCTTTACATCAACTGCACCACGTCAAAGTTGTGTATTGGGTGCGCCCTCGATGTCGTGCGCCTAGGGTGGCAAATGACGTGGTTGCAAGGGAGCTAATGCAAAGGGCAGCATATAAGCAGGGTTGGCCAGAACCGTATATATGCACCGTATATAACCGTATAATCAATGGTTTCCCTGCCAATAATACCGTATATACACCGTATATATACGGTTCTGGCCAACCTTACATATAAGCCTCGTGGGCAGGCCTTTCTCGATAGCAGTTCAGTTTGTTGCACTGTCATATGTCTCATGGGCGTGACAAGGTACACAAACATGTGGCATGCGTGTATTGTAAGGGCAAGCTCAGCATAAGGCAGCATGCAGGCCTTGCAGGAGGATCAGTATGACTTTCTTCCTGATGAGGGTTTAGTATGTTGCACTGTGATATGTCTCACGGGCATGATGAGCTACGCAGACACATGACAAGAAAGCATTGTATTACGATGTACCAACAGGTAATGTAATGCACTGCGTAGATGAAATTTGTGTGGTCTGTGCTTTGGAAACGACGAGGAGTTTAAAACAGAGGTACCTTAGGCACTGATAAATGCTTGAATGCTCAAACACAGAAGGCAATGTTTTGTATAGGCGCCAAACTGGGCTGCTTCCACTAGACACAAACACACAAATGCCACACGCACACATGCGCGCACACACACGCACTCACGCACGCACCTGCACACACACACACGCACACACACACACACACGCACACACACGCACACACAAACGCACACACACAGAACGAGCAGCCTAACGTGATTGCCAACGCTGCGACCTGGGCTCTGCATATGGGAGTGTCCGCCAACGTGCGGTACCAGCTGCTGGGTGGTCTGGATGCGGTGAGTGTTTGTGGGGTCGATCTAGGCTGCAGTGCAGGGTCACTTACGTGCAGAGTATAGCACCCGCTGCATGGCAGTCTGGATTCGGTGCGTGGGGGGGCGCACATACCTGGGCTGGCCGTGGTTTATTAGTGCTGACGTACTTAGTTACAAGTGGTGCAATACCCGCTGCTGGGCGGTCTGGACACAGTGCGTGAGAGGAACAGTCAGAGTCAAACGCTGCATTTCTGTGATTGCTTGTCGTGCACAAGTTTCAAGTAATGCTGGTCACATCGCATTCCTTGATTGAGATTTGGAAAAGTGGCGCCCATGCTGGGTGATCTGGACTCGGTGGGAGATGCTGGGTTGCCAAAAACAAAGGTGCAATGCATGGTGGCTTGTTGGCTGTAGCAAGTATTTGTTTGTAGCAAGTATTTGTTTGTTTGGAATGGCATCCATGCTGGGTAGCTGGAGTTGGTGAATGGAGGGAGAGCCCGTTACTCGATGGCACTGCTCTAGTATAAATAGGTGTGAGGTTTTTTAAGGGAAAATGCAGTACGGTCTGCTCGACCTGAATCCCTTTTTATTGTTGCAAAAGGTGTACACATGCACTCACGCACATACACGCACACACACACACACGCACGCACACACACACTTACACACACACTTGCACACACGCACTCACACACGTATTGCAGGCTTTGGTGAAGGTCATGCCCCTCACCTTGTTCCGTATCTACAACGTGTGCGTCCGAGCAGGAAATAACGTGGTACGTACATTGACAGTGTGTGTGTTGCTATGCGTTCGTGCTGCTGGTCACTGTGACCAATGCTCATGTTGCTTTATGTATATGTTTGGTAGTCCATTCACACCCAGTGTTTTGTGTTGTCTCCCTGATCTGGAGCACCTCACACACAACCTACAACCTTGCACCCCTGTCGGCACTCTTCTACGTCCCTCCTCCTTATTACTGCTCTCGATCCTCTTCCCCAATCCTGCTCTCGATCCTCCTCCCCGATTTGCTCTTAATCTTCCTCGCCGTTCTCGTTCTCTGATCTCTTGTATCCCGCTTCCCGATCCTGCTCTCAGTCCTCCTCCCCCATCTTGCTTTTGACCTCTTTCATCTGTCTTTCCCAATTTTGCTACCGATCCTCTTCCCTGATCTTGTTCTTGATCCTCCTCCCCCTCGCTCTCTGATCTCACGCATCCCTCTTCCCTAATACTGCTCTTGATTCTCCTCCCCAATCTTGCTCTCTGACCTCTTGCATCTCTCTTCCTCAGTATTGCTCTCAATCTTCCTCCCCATTCTTGCTCTCTGACATCTTGCATTCGTCTTCCCCAGTATTGCTCTTGATCCTCCTCCCCGATCTCACTCTCTGATCTCTTGCATCACTATTTCTGGTATGAGTTTGATTAAACAGCAGGTATTTATCCAGAGGGGGGACACTGGGCAAAAGCCAAAACATGCTCCTTTTTGCATGAAAAGGTGCAACTACACACACGTCACTTCGTCAAATTGGACCCAACCTAGCTTCAAATTGATGCTGACTTTATAAGCTACCTGAGCATGTACTTGGATTTAGACAAGTCGCCCTGCGTACAGAATGACAGGACTAAAAGCACACGTCGTGCACCTGTACCCTGGATGGGTGCTTTTCAGGGGGAACAGCACATTAGTTTGCATAACTCGCCAACCACTTGCTCTTTTTGCCCCATTTTTCTTGCAATGGTTTTTATTATAAGGATTCCATAACACCAAAAATCGCTCAGTTTGGTGCGCTGGCTGGTCAGATACAGCATATGGCTGCTCAAAAAGTAAGGTTCACGCCGCGGCCAATAGGGTATGGGCCCCCATATTGGCACGTTTCAAGCTCAGCTGCATTGGAGCTACATATCAGAGCTGAGCTTGAAACGTGCCAATTAGGGGACCCATACCCTGGGAGCATGCAAAAACCGTACCATTTTTGGCCTCAGTGTCCCCCCTCTGGTATTTATCCTTTGGTCCATTTTTGAGACGTCAGACTTCCTCGATGGGTGATGGTTTGTTCTTGGAAACAACCGTTATTTTTTTGTTGGTGTCGATCGTGCCTTTTTGTGTCGGTGGTGCTTGTTGTGCAGTGGTGCCTTTTTTTGGTTGGTGTCGATGGTGCTTTTTGTGCGGTGGTGCCTTTGGTGTTGATGGTGCCTTTTCTTAGTTGGTGTCAGTGTCAGGCCAACCTGTTCGGCACCAGGCTTTCGTTATTTGTGCAGATGGGAGACACTTACCGTTTTTCTTGGTGTATTTGTTTTCAGTAGCAATTGAATGTCTCGGTTTACCTCCTCTGTGATCGTGACGTGTGCTTCACGCTCGCAGACAGAAAATATCTTATTGTGACCCCGGAATCTCACTCTCCATTGACCCTTTTTGGCAGAAGCAGCGCTTCACACTCTCAGACAAGAGGCATCTCTTTGTGACTCTGACTCCAGTTCCTCCACACGTTTTACATACGTTGCCTATGCGTCTCATTCACGTTGCCCATGCGTCACACTCACGTCGCCCATGCGTCACACTCACGTTGCCCATGCGTCACACTCACGTTTGTAGCCTGTGCGTCACACTCGCAGGAGGTACCTCCCTTCTTTCCTAATCGCTGCTCTCATTACCTCTGTTCCAAGTGTGAAATACGTTCCACGCTCGCAGACGGAAGGCATCTCTTTTTTCCTCTGTTATTCTCCTTGTACCAATATCCCAGCTGTAACACACGCTCCATGCTTGCAGACAGGAGGCATGACTCCTTTTTCCTCTGTTATTTCTCTTCACCTTTGCTCCAATTTTGTAGCACCTTTGCTCCGATAACATACCAGTATAAATACGCTCCACGCTCGCAGACAAGAGGCGTCCCTCCTTTTTCCTCTTTTGTTTCTCCACCTTTGTTCCAATTACATAGCACCTTTGTTCCAACACACGCTCCACGCTCGCAGACGGGAGGCATTTCCTTCGTGACCCTGGCCCGCATTTTGGGGGTGCAAAAGGCTGCAGAGCCAGCGGGGTCAACCTCAGGCACAGCCTAACCTCAAAGCCAGGACATTCTGATCTGGTGTAGCACAGTTCTGAGTTGATGTAGCACAGTTCTGAGTTGATGTAGCACAGTTCTGATTTGATGTAGCACAGTTAGATCTGGAAGCTTGCCCTGATCTGACAGGCTGATCTTGGGTCTGGACATCAGCAAGAGTAGGCTTGTGCCTGATGCTGACAACTCACAGGGAAAGCCTGGTTACGTTGTGTTAAAAGCAAGGTGGAGCTGAGCATTGTTGAAAGTGTGAGCCCGTGTGCTAGTTGTATCAGCGTCGGAAGCAAGGGGGAGCTGAGCACAGATGAGAGCTTGAGCCTGTGTGCTAGTTTAAAAGTGTGGAAGTAAGGTGGGGGTGAGCACAGATGTAAGCTTGAGCCTGTTTGCTAGTTTTACCAGGTAGGAATTAGGGGGAGCTAACCCCTGCTGCGTGAAGGGAAGTCTGGACAGTGGAATGTGCACAAGGTAAGCTGCGCAGGGAGTGACTGCTGTGCAGAAGAAGGCCTCTGCTATGCGGAAGGGGTTACTGCTATGCCCAAGAAGGCCACGGCTATGCGGAAGAGGGTACTGCTGTGCGTAAGATGGTCACTGCTGCGTGTAAGAGGGTTGATGCTGTGCATACAAAGTTTGCTGCTCCACAACAGTGTGTGCAACGGTGGAGGTCTCGATGGATGAGAGCTGACCTGTTGTGCGAACGGTAAACATGCTGGCATTTGCAATCTGCAGTGGGTCGTGGCACTTGCACCAGGGCAATGCTAGGTGCAGGGTCAACTGTCTCTGCCCTTTATATTCACTGATTTGCTCCCTGGAAGTGTGCCTTGTGAGTGGGGCAAGCATGCACTTGCTGTGAGAGCGTAGGCTAAGCGTGTCTGCGGCAGAGGACGCGGAAGGGAGAGAGAGAGAGAGAGAGAGAGAGAGAGAGAGAGAGAGAGAGAGAGAGAGAGAGAGAGACAGAGAGAGAGAGAGAGAGAGAGAGAGAGAGAGAGAGAGAGAGCCAAGAGAATTCGGTGCTGGTTGAAGGAGACGTATGCTATACACCTTTGTAGGCGCATGATCAGCAATGTAGGCGGATCGCACTAGATGTGCTCCCTGGGTGGTGGTTGCAGCATAGCAATGATTGGTGCACATGCAGCATAGCTGTGTACAGTGTACATGCAGCACAGAGGTGTACAGCGTATACGCATTATAGCAACTAGCATTGCACAGTGTACATGCACTTATGGAGGTATCAGAGCAAACGTTGATGGTCAATGTGATGTTAGGTGCTGCTCATTTTGAGGTCGACCATGATTACCTTAAGCAGGTGCCGACTCAGCGCCGCAGTTGCTGCAGGGCAACACAAGGGGTTGTGCGCACACTCTGGCTGTTGGCGCGGTGTGCGGGGTGTTTGTGTGTGCGTGTCATGATTTTATCGATGATGGGTTGCGCCCTCATGCCGTCATCAAAAGTGCCGTGGCCTCAGTGATATCCTCGGTCATACTGGCACGATCTGCAAGTGCCACTAAGGAGTTGAGGGAAGCCTGTGTGTACATTACAAAATGCTATGCACAGTGTAAATGCTGTGCATACAAATGGAGGTGCTGGGGACCCACACGCGTATATGCAAGCATGTAAGGACATACACTGCCTGCGTGCTGAACCGTGTGCTGATTCGCAAGCACCACACGCTGGCTTGCAAAGATGAATGCATGTTGTCAACGGTATGAGCGGGTATTGATCTTGTGAGCTGCTGGAGGAGGCAGGTATTCAGTCGTTCTCTAGGTTCAAGTGGCGTCCTTTTTGATGGCTTTTTTGGCGTACTTGGGCCGAGCTGTGTTTCAATGCAGAAATTTGCTGCCCACGATAGCAATGGCTTCAGTTTAGGCTTTGGTGCGCTGAATAGGCAGTGTGGTAACAGAAAGAGTTTTGGCAAGCCGTCCTTTTTTAATTTGCCGCAAATACTATTTGAAGAATGTACATCTGGACACAAAAGAAAAGAAAGAGAAAAACTACGCAGGCAGTGAAAACCACTTCCCACATTGATTAAGGAAAAGGGTTTACAAGGGGGTAACCGGCAGTCACATATGTTGGGCTGATAGGCATTGCTGGATCAGCCAGCGTAAAGTAAACATAAGGTTGTATAAAAAGAACTGGTCTCAGTCAGAGCCATGTTGCTTGTTCTCTAAGGAAAGTGATAATTAAGACTCTTAACAGGTCGGACGTCGGACGTCGGACGTGAGGAATGAATGATGAAAGGCAAAACCTGAGATAATAAAAAGAGCCCGATGGAGAGCCACAACAAGCAATTCAGGTGTGTTAACTGAACACCAGAATGTATAACCCAAGGGGAGGAAGGGAGCGCCACATTAGAGACCCATGCTGTTCATGCAAACAAATTGGAAGCTGAGTTCAAATTTAACATTTGACTTACAACAGTGCACGCACCAGCATGTACGTTCTAAGAAAAGCACAGAAAAGTGTTGGAAGGAAAAACCTTCGCCTCAAGTTGTTAGGTTGTTAGAGCCCCATCCTGGCCTAGCTGGTTGCTGCACTACACAAAAACTCAACCATCTCAGTCCTCACTCCCGTGATGTTCAAGCCACAGCAAGTTAGCCAACAAACACCACAGCGTTTTTTCACCCTAGAGGTGCAACTCACAGCAAGCAAAGGCACCACGACACACAGCCAACCCAGACTATCTATTAGAAAAGGGGCGTTCCTTCGTTATCGAAGGGGGAGGCTCTGTCGTACCGCCGAAATGCAAGCAAGCAAGCTCCACCGTCTATTTACTCCGTCCACTGTGTACCGTCAGTAGGCAAGCATAGCAAGAGCCCCATCCTGGCCTAGTAGTGCGGGAGCTTTGTGTGCGTAATGTGTCATGCATCAATTTGTTCCTTGCCTTCGAGCTGGCGTCTCTGATGCTTGAGCTTGTCCAAGTTTTTTTCTCGTTCTCCTTGATGCTTTCTCTTCGCGCTTCTTCTAAACAAACGTTCTGTTTCTCTTTACACATTTCTCTTCCTCTAGCTTCTGTTTCTTTTGTTTGGCCAGGTGTAGTTTCAGGCCTTTTCCAAACTTCCGCTGAGATGCCCTTTGAGGCATATATAGTGATGTAACCTTACCTTACCTTATAAAGGAAGGGATCTGTAAACTCTGAAAGAAAAGGAAAAGGTCTAGAGTTCTGCTGAGAAAGGAAATCATTAAATTATAAAGCTGGAACAACCTGTTGCAGCAAACAGCGGCAAGCTCTTGAGAAGTCCTCAATTTCGTCAGACGATTCAGGGTTGAAGTGCGGTTGAAACGGTTTAAGTTAAAGGCGTGAACAAAGAGGAATGTTTCCTCACAAACCTGATGGTCTTGGCAGAAAAAAGGAGTGTGCACCTTCGCTTTGGACATGTTCATCTTCACCAGGTCACTGCTCACATACACGAGAACCACCCTCAAGCCACGCTGCTTCTTTAAATTTCAATGAAAGTGTGTTTTAAAGGTTTTTATAATTTAATCTTTGTAAACCTATCATCATTTGGCTTATATGTTTGGAGGTAGCAATATCTTTGCGTGTAATGAGGTCTATCACATCTAATGCCAAACTCTTTCTCCGATTGCTGTTAGCCCTAATGGGTTGCAGTGTGTCACAGTAGACAATTTATGTTATGCGCAATATAAGTAGATTTCGCTTGCGTGCGCATACTTTGAAGGTTGAGGCAGCAGCGTGGCTTGAAGATGGTTCTTGCGTTTGTGACCAATATCCTGGTGAAGATGAACTTGTTCAGAACGAGGTGGCTGCATGCTCTTTTAGTTTGCCAAGACCATCGAGTTTGTGAGCTGAGAAACACTTTTCCTTTCTGTTTACATCTTTTTTTGAGGACTTTTCAGCAGCCCAACCCTTTTTGCTGCAACAGGTCAACAACCGACTTGTTCATGATTTCCTTTCTCAGCAGAACAGTAGACTTTTTTCTTACTCTTCCTGAACTTATGGATTTATTTGTGGCTGGCCGAGACCAGTCAGCAGCCGATTAGCCAAACCTAGCTGAAGGTCACCCCCCATTGTAACTATTGTAGACAATCTACTTTTCTCTTTCATTTCATAAGCAATCTAGATCAACCTTCTCTGCCCCTGCCCCCCTCGCCTTGTTCCTTTCCTTTACATTTTCTGCTGCGGAACGGATGGGATGTGGAGTATCGTTTTGCAGATAGTATTCCTGGGAGGGGATGTAGTACTTTTTAACATGGAATGCTTAAACGCATTCCTTTGATAAAAACTAAAAATCCACACATGGATTTAGATGCCGCAACACTCATGTAACAATTAATACCCTCATCTCTTCAAATTGCGCCATAAAAATACAACGGTCAGAGGCCTGCACATCTGAGTAAAATATTGTAGTCATTGCGCATCTAAGACTTTTGCCAGACTCTGGCAAAACGACACTCACACACAAATCACCAACACGGTTCAGGCTCATTGAAACGGGGGGGAGACGCCTCTATATCTTATGCTTCGCATTCATGTAAATCAAGAGGATCTGCACGTCTGGATGTGTGCTGCTTCTGGTATGCTCCCTCTGTGTGCGCTCCAATTTTTCCCACTTCCGCCTAGCATTCTGAAGCAAACCGTATGCCATGAAGTGCCTGCCCCCTGGTGCCTCTATTTGGAAGGCGAACGGCCTCTTTTGTGAAAACGCCAGCTGGCAAGCAGCAATGACGTCCTTTTGCAAAACACCATCATCAAATTCACCGACGGACAGCTCTATGCGCCGTAAATTAGGCGGACCATCAGCAACAACAGTAGACAGACACATGCGTTCATCATTGTAGACGGACTTGACACAACGAAGGACTTGCACATTGCTAAAAAGGCTGCAGGCTTTTGCCAAACCACCATCACTAAAGCAGCACCTGTGCAGCTCAGCTTCAACAACCGCACTGAACAAGGACTTGGCAGAGGACAGGGCAGCGAAAATGGCAGAACACACAGAACTTGACCAGACCATCTCCTTCCTTTTTTCATCAAGAATACGTGCCCCTAAGAGGTTGAACTTTTCTTTAATACACAACGGGAAAGCGGAGTACAGAGCAAGAGCTTCCTGGACTTTTGAGGCTGCAATCTTTGCCAACTCATCTTTGCCAACATCAACTGGTTGATTACCTACTCACACAGATAGATCAAGACTGTCCAATTCAAGAGATGTAAGTGATGGGAAGGAAGAGCAAGACAGGAACTCCTTTGTGAGATTCATTCCACTTAATGAAAGTGTCTTGAGCATATTTGAGGCTAATTGCACCTTTGGAGATAAGGAGACACTGCACAGTTTGAGGTGCTGCAATGAAGGCGCATTCAGCAATAGCACGTTCAAGTTCATTACCGTGCAAGGTCCAAGAGTCAGTGTGTGTAAGTAATCTAGGTGCGCTAAAGAACTAACATCAAGTTTGGCTAGTGAGAGGTTGGTGTTTAAAGTAAGTACGCACAGATTATGGACACGGTTTAAATGCCTAATGCTCGTTGCTGCTGCTTGCTGGATTGCTTGGTAAAATGCAAAATCTTCCTCAAGAAAAAATCCGACTTCTGCAGTCATATAGCCGCCAGTCAAATGGAGCTCACACAGATTGACGCAGAGTTCATCAGTCATACAGAAAAAGAGCAAACTAGGGACCACACAATCACGAAAGACGATTTTCCCCCCACCATTAAAATCCTCACTCACTTCATCTTTCTCGCTGGCATCATCATCAACAGTCAAGTCGCTGTAATAAGGGTCTCAATACAACTCTTCATACCGAAAGTAAGGAAAAAGCCTCAGGAGGTCAGTCAGGAGGTCAATCACGGTCAGTTCGCCATCGTCCAGATCCTGAAATCAATGTACACGCACACACCAGAATATTTTCAGTAGTCTGCAGCTTTGAGGTGAACGAATCTGGTGGAAAAGGGGATTCAGTAATTGGTTTTGTTTTTAGACAACTGATCCCCTGCGCCCTTATTCAGCAATCGCTGCGGCCTAACTAATGAATTGTCAAATTCTATTTCATATTTGACACAGCCTCCAGCTGCATAGCTGCCGGTAGCAAACGCTGCTACGCATAGACAAGCCACGCTGTAGCTTTGGCTAACGCTACTATAGTGCAGGGGGTGATCATGATGGTAGGGTTTCCCTACTATTATGCCTGGTTTCAGTAGTCTGCAAGAATGAGGGTTCCTCAGAGACAAGCCCCTTTGTTTGTTCCTTCTGACCTGGTGGCTAAGGCATAAAGAGGCTATCACACATAGTATTTGATTAGGGAGGAACGGTGTCAGTGGAATAGAGGAATGAAAGTTCTTCCAAGGGGGGGTTAACGGGCCTTATCTTGTTTGTTGTGTCATTGCATTCCATTTTTGTTTGGATTTTTTGAAGTTAGTATTCTGTCGACAAGGACGTCCTTATGGGTTAGAGGAGTCAGAAGCCATCCCAGGCTGAATGCCTTCAATCTAAACTAAACTCCCGGGTGCCTAACCAGCTTCTGGGCCGAATAAAACTGGTAATTTAATGCTGGTGTTCAAGACGGGAAGAATCTGTGCAGACAAAATCCAAATTTATTTGTTCGTACAGCGATCATGGATACCCTGACAAACTCCTTTATTTATTACTGTACGCATGCTCTAAGTTTTGCACGTCCCAACACGCTGCAAACCCCAACTTGAAGAACCCATGAAGTTTGCAACACACGAGGGCATTACGTGTTTTGACCTCTACTGAGCGAGGTTGACCGCACTTGAAAAGCTTATGCTTAGCACATAAGCTTATGCATAGCACAAAAATGTCAACTTAACTTTCATTCACGGACAAATTTGGGTTGATGTTAGTGTAACGTCCTGTTTAGCAATGATCATGATCATGATTCACGCACCTCAAAAACGAGACTGTCCACGTTCCTGATCTTTTTGCGTGCTGCAGCTGCTGCTGGTTGAACGTCAGGGTCTTTAGAGTGGCATGCTGAGGGAAGGCTGTAGGGAAAAGAAAACAGCAACTGCAATCAAACGCTTGCAACTGCCTTGTTTGCAATACATGTAAAGCATTCAAACATGCATGCCTGCTTTCAATCTTAGAAAGCATAACAACAACTTTTGTTCCAAGCATATTCCATACTTGCATGAAAATTTAGACGCTGCAATCTACTGATTGGTAGGTGTACCTTACAGCAACAGCTATGATTTGCTCTGTAAACCTTTAATACCCAACCTTTGCGTTTTATCACAGGCACTAAAGGACACCGTGTGAATTTTAATGCTTAGTGTTTGTCCAGCTGAGCAAATATGATTATCGCAATTGTTTCAGTTCACCTTGTTAACCAACACCTCGGTTGTCATTGCACGGGATTGGTCACCCTTGTTCAAAATCTGGAACAAACCTCCCCCCTTCCTTCTAAAGCCATTGTGACGCTACACACCTGCCACGACATTCACGCTTTCAGAAGCCGACATCGTATCATCCAAGACCAGCGCTGAAATGCTGAAATTTAGGACAGGAGACCTGCAGTGTGTAGGGATGGCTGTGCCATGTTATAGGCATGCTATAATTGGCGTGCAATGTACGCATAATGTCAAGGATGGGAGAGGTCTGGGAGCTGTGTGAAGGAAGGTTTCCAGGTTGCGTGTGATTCACGAGGCACTTTTAAGCATGAATCACACGAGGTCACCTGCCTGTAGATCGATGGATGCGTGTGCCGCAATGCAGCCTTATCTTTGGGGCATGACAGGGCGTTGTAAATAACGCCAAGGAGGTCATCCGGAAGTCTCTCTAATGCCATGGAAAGAGCAGGTACTAATTATTTATTATATTATGGCGGTCAGTGCAGGTCTGCAATGTTTGTTTGCATCAACATTTGATCTAACTCTCACGCTGATGATAAGTAGCAGGCCTTTTTACATAAGGGATGTGCCTTGCAAGCGCTTAAGCTTGGTCACAGCACAAGGCGCATCTGCAAAATTGTTCCACTAGTGACGTGCTATGATCAAGCCTTAAGGACGACACCACGCCTCCTCCCAATCCCCGCGGCCCACTGTTCAGTGGGGGCAACAGCAGGAATGAGGACAGTGAGGACAGCGACGGTGAGGATGGGGGCTACGAGCACAGCAACACCTGGGGGCGCCTCCCTGCACCTGCATGTGACGCGCTGGACCCCTGTGTTGCGTCGCACGCCCCACCCACCCTGAGCAAGCTCCTCGACCAGGCTAAATGCAAGTGAGTCGCTGCAGTGGAGCACAAGGAGGATGCGCTGCCACGTGAGCTGCGGTGCGAGGCACAATCAAATTCACCTGTGACAGGTGAGTTTGTGGGTGCACAGCAGGTGGTGGCGGTGAAGCACCAGCGACTGGACACCATCCTGCATCCGCAGCAGCAGTCCCAGGAGCAGCAGCAACAGGAAGCTGATGCTGAGGTGTAGTGTAGTCCTGCAAACAAAGTAGCCTGTAATGGCAACAGCTTTATATGCTTGCACACACTCTGGCACTATGAGGTTGTTCTTGCACGCACAGACATACACACACGCAAAATGCATGCCCCATGAGGATCAATGTTTCCACTCCTGCAATGATGCCAACGCCAGCTCTGTGTTATGGCAACAATTCAGGCTCAGCAGGTTCAAACGACGTGTGCATTGTGCTGTGAGCTCTGAGACACGTGGCTTGCTTTGTGTTAAGCAGGCTCCTGATGAACAATTTCTCCGCGTAGCCACACACAGACATGCGTTAGAGTAGTCCTTGTAGTCAGGCAATGGTACAAGATGTGCAATGATACAAGACGTCGGGACATACTGTCCCGATACATCTCCTGGCTTTTTACTTGCAGTTGCAGTGGTGGGTGTCCTGCGTCTGCGGCACCACTATCTTCCATTCTTCATGTCCTATGTTTTTGTAAAATGTCCTGTTTAGCAGCTGTATCAGTCAAAGTATGTACAGATAATGCCACCAATATTTACAGAGGTTACAAATGAAGCCATCAGCCAAAAAAGCGCGACTGGTAGGCCACCATTACTTACATATTCGCAGGTTTAATCAACCATGTGCTTTTATCAATAGCAGTTGATTTTTGCTTGAATCCAGGGTCAACTTGAAATCGTTCTCAGATCAACCACTCCTGCTTGATTGCTGGTTGACTCAACTGCGTGATTGAATCAATCAGGATAGCAGTTGATTTCTGCTTGAACCATCAACTAGAAATAAACACTTTTGGTTGGTTCAACCCCATTGAAACAACAGGCCTGACTTTCCGACGAACACCGAGCTGGAGAACTCCCTACCTGCCTGCCAAAAACCAGCGCCCCATACTTGACTACCATACATGCCAGCAGGAATAACATACGTCTTAGCAAGCCACAAAGAAGTGTGCGGTCTGTTTGCCAAAGCGTGTTCCTGCACAAATCTACGTAGGTATCCTGTAGGTAGAGGCAAGAAAAGGACGGGATGCATGTTCAGCAGAATCATCCATGTCCAAGGTCCTGTAGAAAACCATGCCCAGATACCTAAAATAATCTTTGTGCTGAAGGGCGGCACCGCCAACTTTAAAATAGGAACATTTCCACCCACGGAATTTGAGTGCACACCCTCAGACTAACAAGTGTTGACAATCAGATGTATATTTCTGGCGTACGCAGCCAACTGACTCAGCATGAGTTGCATGTCACGGAGCTCATTAGTCAGCAAAGCCAGATCAGTTGCATACAACATGTGTGAGACGTGCACACCCGCAATTCCGGAGACAACCCCCTATACCCCCTCAACAATGTTGTTGAGGTTACATTGCCATGTATGCCTCTGGGGGGCATCTGAGCAGAAGCTTGGAAAAAGCCTGTAACCACACCAAAAAGATGAGAGCAATGTTGTTAATATCGTTAATGGAAAGGAAAAAAAAGCAGGGGGGATAGGGGGCTACCTTGCTTGGCCCCACGAGTCGGATGCACACGAGCAGTCTTATCACCATCCTTCAAGGACACATACTCATCACGGTCGTACATGTCTTAAATCACAGACAACAAAGGCGCAGGCACGCAAAAGGGGTTTTCATAGGGCATCCCTTGGAATGGTGTCAATGGCCTGCGCCATGTGCCTGTTAAAAAAGTGCAGTTCTACGTTGGCACGAGCATCCGCAAGCGTATGCACGTCCGTGCTTTTAGGAAGGGGCAAACTCAAGGGCGGCTTGCTTAAGCTTAAGGTTACATCGCTATATGCCTCAAAGGGCACCTCAGCGGAAGCTCAACTCAAGGGCGGCTTGCTTAAAAACAATGAAAGCAGCGTGCAACCCGGTGACCCGATGGGTTTATTCGTACGTGCAGCATGTTGTAAGTGCCGAAGAATGAACACAGGTTGCAAAGTGTTACGGTCTGGGTAAAAACCATATTGGGTGTCGTCAGGGACCTGACCAGTTGCCACACATCACTCAGTAAGCAAAGAGCAAACAACATTGGCATATTGGCATACATACGGTACATAGTGCCATTGACTGACAAGATGTATGCTGTAATTGTTGGGGTCCGAAAGGGGGCCCTTCTTATACAGAGGGCTAAGCTTGCTTCCAGCACACAGGGATGCAGGCCTTGTTTGTCATTCAGCAGATTGAACAACTGAGCAATGTAAGGCCCTAAGACGTGATTGTAATAAAGTACCGTGACAAGGAGCACAAGGTCTGTGAAATAAAGGTCTGCAACAGCATGGCCAACATGAAAAACAATAGGAATGGTTGGAAAATTTTCATCCATGAAATATCTTGATAATCGCCCTCGACTAGGTATTAGGTGTGAGACAGGGACTAATCAAGGTAAGGTATTAAGCTTTAAGGTTACATCACTATATAATAGGTGTGTGACAGGTAGGGACTAATCAAGGTAAAGGTAAGGTAAGGTTACATCGCTTATATAAATCCTGATTATAAATAATGGTCAGGTAATGGAAAACCGCTCCCAACGTTAATAAAGAAAAAGGAGCCACTTTGGCAGAGGGAGACCACGGAGGAAATGCCTGAAAATGTGCATGTTTGCATTCACAAGGCAGTCACTCACAGCCACTTCATCCGATTGACACCATTTTAGTATTAAAGTGTAGCTGAAATTGAGAGCTACCCGAGCATGTGCCCAGTTTTATGTGGGTTGCTTTCCGTGCTGAGATAGAAGCACACACGGTGCATGTAAACCCTAATGTAATGATTTCCATGGGGAAATGGCTGAATTCCTCATAAAACACCAACCACTCAGTTTTTTTCTTTTATTTTTGTTGTAATGATTTTCTTTTCTAATAAGGATTCTATGCCATTCAAAATATTCCAGATTGGTGCAGTGGGTGATCTGGTATGAAGAATGTGTGGTAAATAATGGCTGCACGCCACAGCAAACTGAGTATATGCGCCCCAATTGCTAAGCTCCAGATTTTACACCCACATTCATGACGCTTAGCAATTGGGGCACACATAAGCCAAAGAGCATATTAAAACTTGCCCATTTTGGGCCTCCGTGGTCCCCCTCTGCCACTTTGGTACCGGGTACCATACAACTCCTCCACCAAAGGAAAAAGAAAAAGACCAATGGGGATCACGAGGGTTGCAGGCTTGACCTGGAACCGTCTCCTGATGAGAGTTGATTATAGTGCTGGAAAGGGCACGTCTGGTATGGACAAGTTTGGCAGCGTAATCGACAGAATGAACATGAAGCTCGGAAGCAAGTTTCTTAGCTCTTTGAGAGTCAAGACCCAGCTCCTTAAAGGATCCAGCGTGTGATTGTTGTAGATGGTGCCACCCACTTCCAGAAGGATGGCGTGGAGGGTAATAGAGGCTCTTTAAAGGATGGAGCAGAGGCCTTTGCTTTGTTCCTGCGCGGTGCTCAGCTGGTTCTGAAGTCTAGCGTCCTCACAGTACTTGATCTCAATGAGGTGAATGTCACGTTGAAGTTTGCTGAAATCTTTGGGTTGTTGCTGTTTGGGGAATGGCTGGCGGTGCTGTTGAGGTGCTCCCGGTGTCCCTCAGTTGCCCCCTGCCACTCCTAAGAACCCACCCCCCTTTACCGCCAGTCTGTTGCTTTTTTGTTTTCACGGAGATGGGCGCAACCAATACAGCACCCGGACGGCTGGGGGTGACCCTTTTTTGTCTGAGAAGCGGGTCGGAAAGACCTACTTCGGTATGATCCTACTTTCAACTGTATCAGAAATCTGGAGATTTTGCATAGCCAGCCATTCGCTGCTACCTATATCCATGCAGACAAAGCAGGATCCTGGAGAGCCTGTTTTGCTGATGGCTCTGATTATCATGCTGCATGCTAAGTTGTGTCTCTCAATGGTCATGTTTCTATTTGTGTGTGTGTTGGCAATTAGAAAGGATATGCAGGGCACTGTCTTGTTGAGGGCAGAGGGGGCAAATTAGGCTTATCAAGTGCTTGAACCATACCGCATGCTTTTGGTTGTGCAGAATTCCTGTTTGTACTTCATAATGATGCACTTGGTTTTAACAGGGATGTCGGTAAGCGTTGCTAGCAGCTCTATTGGCAGTGCCATTCTTGGTAAGGGTGTGGTATTGATAATGGTAGTGTGCTACGGTATTGGCATTTCCTAGTTTGTGGAGGGGGTGCATGTATGCTCGCAAGGCGTCATGGTAATTGGATCAGTACCTTAGCCTTGAGGTAGGTGACTGGGCAGTGTTTTGGTGATTTTGTATGATCCGATGTTCTTCATATTCTTTTGCAAGCCAGTAGATGTTGTAGAAGAGATGTCCCTCAGGGCCAGCTGTTTTAATGGAGGTATCCGCAGCGTTATAGTAGGTTGTGATTAATTTTCTAGCGAGAGCGTCAGCATATTCATTGCCTATAGTAATACCTGCACGGAATCTGACTTTGTAGAAATGAATGGGCGATGGTGACTGATGGATTGCTTTGGCAATGGATTGGGGGACATCTCCCTGGATGTGGTGGTGGTGGAGGTTTGGGTGAGAAAGCTGTTTTTTTTATTTGGTGCAGTGATGTAAGGCTGTCTGTGGCTATATGTGAGTAGCCGTGTATGACTGCAGCTGCTATAGCTGCTAGCTCTGCACGTGAGATGGTATGGTTATACCTACGCGTTTTGGTTTCACGTAAAGGGATACGTTTAAGCACCTGAACCTGTGTCTTGCACTTCTTCGTATTTTTTCAGACTGCCATCAGTGTAGGTCCAGCCCCGCCAATCTTGTACATTACGGATCGGGTTTGAACTGGAGCTGTGTTGGGTCACTTTTTGTCAGAGCTCTATGGTGGGTCCAGGGTACTTGTTTTATCTTGGAGGCCTTGTGGGGTTTGACGAAGGTGGTTGCTAGGTAGTTTCCTTACTTTATTGTGAGGACCACAAGTTGTAATCTACCTTCCCACACACATACACATTCTCTCTCTCTCTCTTTCTCTCTCTCTCTCTCTCTCTCTCTCTCTCTCTCTGTCTCTGTCTCTCTCTCTCTCTCTCTCTCTCTCTCTCTCTCTCTCTCTCTCTCTCTCCTTATATGAGCTGCAACAAAAATGCTTCATGTTGTCTTGCCAATCTTGAAGATCCAGTGGATGACGGGGTTCCAGGTCTATGCTGTGCGTGACAATTGTCCAAGCAATACGATCATGGTCAAAACAACTTTGTAAGGGTGGCTGGGAAGTACCTTTGAGTTAAATTAGGCATGAGATCAATTTTGGGTTTACCTAGGTGGCCTTGTATCCTTCTAGGTAGTTTTCTGATAGGTATGAGGTTGGATGCTACCAGCATAAACTTATTATTGAGACCAAACTCATTATTGAGACCAAAGCATTGCGGGCTCGAACAACAAGCCTCATGCATAGGACTCCCTTGCTACACGCTTTTCTTTGAACGAACATGCTGGTATGATCGTTCTTAAACAGTCATGGCTTTCTCAGTGCACTGCCGTCACCCGTTTGAGTTATACATTTTTTGTGTTCAGTAGGCATGCTTGAACTGTTGTGGCATGCATGCAACAATTAATTGTATCATAAGCCTAATTGGGCTCTGCCTTGCACATCTCAACTCGAACCTCGATATCTATTTCCTTTTTCCCCCGTTGTAATTTGTTTTCAGTGTGCTGGAAGGTACCAGCACCACCATCAGCCCAACGTAGTGGCTGCTGGTCCTTGTCATCTAATCTAATCTAATCAGTAAGGAAAAAACAGCAAAAGCCTACGTACACGAAAAGATAAAGAACAAGAAGAGACTCCGCTGGTAGTGATGACACAGCCAGCATGATTAAGGGAGGGGGTTACTTAGGTGCCCGCACCATGCAACCCCCCACCGCGCAAACAAATAAAAAGAAATTAATGTGGGTCAGGGGGGTTGTGTGCCGTAGCACCCGGACCCAATCCTTGACTGTTGTTGCTTGTGTTATATTGCAGTGCATACCTTGTTTTTATGGGTGCAGATGCATGTCTGATAGAGTGTTCGTTCAGTTTGTGTGTCAATTGTTAAATCTTATGGTAATCCAGATTAAGGTCTGCCAGAGGTTTGTCTGTATAGTCTTTGTAGATAGTTCCCATAGCTCCAACGAGGATCACGCGAAGCTTGACTTCCCTATATCCTTGTCTGTTAATTTTGGCAATAAGCATGCTGTGCTGTGCTTTTGCTTTTTGGAGTTGGGGATCAGGTCTAGTGTCTTAACAAAATTTTAGCTCAATCAGTTGAACCTCCCACTGGTTTGGATTCAGTTTCTTGTCTTTAGCAAGCAGTCGAAAATTTGAGTTGCGGATGGTTACGCGAGAGGAGCACACAGTGCCAGAGGGGGCTGACTGAGCAAACGAAAAGTGCTAAAAAATGTAAATTGAGCATGGGCCCCATGACTGGCAAGCTCCAAAATTTACATAATATGAAATATGAATCCTTGCTCTGTCCATAGATGTAAAATTTGGAGCTTGCCAATTTTGGGGCGTGTGCTTAATTTGCTGTGGCGTGCAGGCCATTTTTTACCACAAATTGTTCATAACAACTCACCCACTCCATCAATCTGAAATTTTATAAATGGTATAGAATTCTTATTGGAAAAGAATATCATTGCAACAAAAATGAAAGAAAACGGCTGAGTGGTTGGTGTTTTATGAGGATTTGAGCCATTTTCCCATGGAAATCACCACATTAGGGTTTACATGCACCATGTGTGCTTATTCCAGTCGATCTCAGCACGCAAAGCGACCCACATAAAACTGGGCACAAGCTCGGGTAGCTCTCAATGCCAGCTACACTTTGGTACTAAAATGGTGTCGATCGAATGAAGTGGCTGTGAGTGGCTGCCTTCTGAATGCAGAAATGCACATTTTTCAGGCATTTCCTCCGTTAGCCCCCTCTGACACAGTGCTAGGTAAAAATAGGATGGCGTCAGGACGAGAAGAGGCTTTAAAAGCATGTGCTGTTAGTTTTGGTAGCAACCAAGAGGGCAGTGTTTTGTTGGCAGTGCTTCTCAGATCTAGGTTCAGTTCTACTAGATTATCTGCACTGCCTACGCCAGTGTAGGCATTATGGTTGGCACCGCATGGTCCCTTTAAGGCTTGGACAATCAGCATACTTGCCGTATTATGGCGTTTTATAGTCATGTTCCTCATTTTAGTGTGTTGGCAACCTGAGAGTATGTGAAGCGCACAATCAGTGCAAGGGCAGATGGGGCAGTTTGCAATAAGAGAGAAGCCGTACCGGTAGGCGTGTATTATATTTAAAAATGTACCAGTGCGGTACCTCATAACATTACGCTTTCCGTAGAATTTGAGATTAATATTGTTCCAGAAAGCAACTGTGGCTTGTTTATTGACCAAAGGTCTAAGGTCCTTTTAGTAGTCGAAATGCCCTGTGTTTGTTTTGGCACTCCCCAGTCTGTGCGATTTGCACATTTCTGTTTTCAGCTTGGCCATTAGAGAGTGCACGAAGCCTAGGTGTAATTGCCACTCCATTTGAGAGTGGAGTCTTGCAAATGGCATGGTGGTTCTAGCATTCGTGATAAATGTGAGTGTGGAGAAGTTCAAGATGAGAAGCATGTGCTTTTCTTCTGCAAGTGTGTTGAAGTGTGCGAGCTGCGCATGAGATACAGAGACCTTTTTGAAAGAATGTTTAAGACTCTGCGTGTGTTTGCTCCTTCGAGCTCTGAATTTATTCCTTTCTTAACTTGTCATCACAGTATCACTGATTTTGAGATCAATGCATTCCTGAATCAAGACTCATACAGACTTCT
>Ga0307963_1000881_pt1 | contig 21760 bp, 19 predicted proteins | sample OrgLakmetagen594_FD_201829 | JGI IMG/M metagenome (GOLD analysis project Ga0307963, IMG submission 201829) | Saline water microbial communities from Organic Lake, Antarctica - #594 | ecosystem: Environmental > Aquatic > Non-marine Saline and Alkaline > Saline | place: Antarctica: Organic Lake... | reverse complement strand
ACGCATATATACACGCACATCAGACAGAACAACACGCACAAACACACACATACATACACACACATGTACTGTGCAGGTGGCACGCCTTCCTGACACCCCGGAGAACTTCCCCATCAAGGACAAAGACCTTATCAAGATTGCAAAAGAGGTGTTTGACAAGGGGGTTGGACTTGAAAACCCGGAATCCCTGGTGAGTTGATGTAGTGGTTGCGTCCCTTTCCAAGTCATGTAGATCTTGTATAGTTTTTCCACATCACTCACTTCCACTGCACTTACCTCCCACCAGGCCCCCGAGTTCCGTTTTGAGTTCCCTGTGGTATCCTTGCCCAAGCAAAAGTACCTGGAGGCTGTCAAGTCTTTCAAATTCAAGGAGGCCTTTCCCAACATGAACCCACACCCGTACGACTTTCGTGTTGATCCATATGAGCCTCATCGGGTGTGGTTCACTGTGAGAAACACAGCGACGCACACAGGGTGAGCACGCTGACGGTTGAGAGTGCATGCATGCCCGTGTCTTTCACCCTGGTGCAGTAAAAAGAAAAGCGAGTGCTTGGTGCCACGTAGCACCAGCAACTGTCAAACTGCCGTCAGACAGCTGTGCAAAGAACTCAGCTAACTTTTTGCTGTGCAGGCCTCTCAACTTTTTGACCACGTACAAGCCAACTGGGAAGGTGCGACGGATGGAACCGCACAAACTCATACGCACACACACACACATACAGACACACACAGACACACACAGACACACACAGACACACATGAACACACACACACTCACTTTTAGTCCAAGATAATGTCCTTGGGAGTGTACATTTCAGTGTGCTACTCAGTGTGGCATCTCTGCTTTTGTGTGTAATGTGTATCACTGATTTAGGAATTGTAAGGCGTAGTAACATATAGCCTATGTCTAATGCGCCAGGTCCTTCGAAATCTGAATGCCATGATCTCATCCTTCCCGCTCTCTTCCTTTGTGTAGGAAATATTGGGCGCTCCTGAATGCATGAGTTTGTGTTTCAACACAGAGGGGAAGGTCACCTCTTACACTGGCGGGTGAGGGTTGCGGAATTATTGTAGGAGTGTGTGAGCATTAGTTGTTTCTGTTTATGCCTCAACCATACTCTCCTTTGCGCTGGTTTATGCAATTGTAGCAAGCCTTTACTGCATTCACTGCTCTGCATTAATCTGTGCAATTCTGACCGCAAACCACGTGTAAATGTGCAAGCACTTGCCACACAAATGAGCTGCAGATATGTCATGGACAGGCGCGTGGGCAACACCCAGGGACTTGGTGGTATGTTTGGTAAGTTGCGCGTTTCTTATAATCATCAGCTTTTTGATGGACAGCCTCGTAATTTTACCGGTGACATAAGTATGTACTCTTCAGTCTATCGTGACATATCTCTGTAATGACTGAGTACCACATCCTTCCTGCAGGAATCCTTGCTGCAATTGGGGGTCCCGTCCTCAAACCTGGCAGCCCAACATACTTGTATTTCTTCTTAAAGGCGGCCGTTACAAGTGTCGTCAAAGGTGTGCGGTTTTCAATCTCAATCGCTTACGCAGGTAGCATGCATTAAAGCAGTCATGCTGCTCGATTGAACTTGAGGGAGTAAGGAAAGTGTCTCCCAAACTGCATCGCACTGCATCGCACAGAGGCCGGCCAATGCAGTTTTGTTGGTTAGACATCGTTCAAACACACACAATGACCTCTCCTTACACCATCATTGCAGGTGTGTTCAACGCTTTGACATTTGGCTTGTTTAAAAAGCAGAAGGTGGCGTAAAACTTCCTCTGGGGTGGGCTTTTTAGCCTATGTACTAACATGCCTGTATTCATACACCGTGGTTCGCATGTACGCTGCAAAATGTGTATATTAGCCAAACACAAGTTTCCCCCGCAATAAACAGAGCCTCATATTTCTTCTTTTATTCAAGACATTCTTCTTTTGTGGACTCATGCCGGCAAGCTTAATCCAGTCAAGGCTACATTAGTGCTGCTAAGCTTCTAGGGCAATTAGCTGAGAGCTACTTGTGCAAGTTCTTGCGTGGTAGTGAGTTTCGAGGCATTTGGGGTGTGTAAAAAAGGGATTTCATTTTCTTGCTGTATCATTGTTCCAAGGATCAGGGAGAAAGCTGTTCACTTAGTTCTTGGGACTTGCTTGAAGTCATCACCAGCAAAGGTGTCTTAATCTAACAGCATTGGAGCCACTTTGGTACTACCGCGTACCGTATCACTGCTCCACCATAAAGAAAACGAAATAGAGATCACCGGGGTTCTGGTGGCTTGCAGGCTTGACCTGATACTGGCTCCTAATGACAGTAGTTGATATTAGCACTAGAAAGTGCGCGTCTGGTATGGACAAGTTTGGCAGCGTAATTGACAGAATGATCATGAGGCTTGGAAGCAAGTTTCTTTGTTTTTTTAAATTTAAGATCCGGCTCCTTAAAAGGCTCCAGCGTATGATTGTTGTAGATGGTGCCACCCACTCCCAAAAGGATGGTGTGGAGGGTAACGGAGGCTCCTTGAAGGATGGTGCAGAGGCATTCGTGCTGTTCGAACACTGTTCGAATTCGTTCCTGCGCGGCGCTCAGCTGGTTAAGAAGTATGACTGCTCGCCTGTTCATAAAGTAAAATAAGTTCATGAAGGACTCCTTCAGAACACCAGCAAAAACTTGATAAAAACGAATTGCGGTAGTTGACAAAAAAGTGTGCATGGAGCTTGGAGGCGAGAGTCAAGCAACTCTCTGCTAGTCATAACCCACAGTTCCTTAAAAGGCTCCAGAGTGTGAGTGTTGTAGATGGGGCCATCAGCCTGATGGGCGCTGAGCGCCCAAAAAGCAGCAGTAGTAAAGGCTCCTTGGCTGAAGAATGGTGCACTGCGGCAGAGATCTTTGAGCTGTTCCTGCGCAGCATTTAGCTGGTTCTGAGGTCACGTTCTCACAATTCCTAATTCCGATGAGGAGGATGTCAGATTAAAGTATGCCAAGATCTTTAGGTCGATGCGTCTGGGGAAGGTGTGGATCGGCTGATGGCTGTTGGTGCAGGGAGTCCTTCGGAGCTCCTTAGCTGCACTACCCTCCTTCGGAATTCCTCAGTTGCCCCCTGGCACTTCGAAGAACCTTAAACCACCTCCCTCAGATGTTAATAATTGTTATTGCGGAGATGGGAGCAACCAGCCAGCACAGCAAGTTAGCTGCACGATGAGTTGCATTTGTCGCGTACTTCTTATTGGCGTGTGTTGCTTGGCACTCAGAGAGGCGTGTGAGCACTGTCCAGATGTGGGCAGAAGAAGGGGCAAGGATTTGAACACTACCACAGCCACGTTTTAATTGTATTTGCAAGGTTCCCTTTCCTGGTTTATTTGTTTCAAGACATACGGGTATACCGTACAGCACAGATATGACGTCAAAGATAGAGGAATAAATATTTAAAGAGCGAACAATCCGTGCTTATAGATAATTATTCTCGGCTAAAGAACGTTAAAAGCTAATAGAGCAAGTGATCAATAGCTGAATAAAGTTTAAAAATTAGCTTTGTGACCGTGCACAGAGAGCAGTCAGCCTTGGTAAACGGACTATTGGAATGTTGGTCAACAGAAAGATTTGACTCATTTGTCATCTCTTGGCGCTGGGATTCACGATCTCTATAGCTGAATTGGAGGCGTCACATCCTTCATTTGCGGTATTGGTGCTCATGCTGGCGTCACTGCTGCTGCAGCCACTACAGCTACTGCTGCCAGCGCACTCCCTCAAATTTTTACTGCTGCCCTCCTTTAAGTTGTCGTCCACATTTTGTACTACGATGTGCATGGAGCTGTTTGAGTCTGATCCAGGGGTGTTTGCAGCCCTGCACTGTGCCTTGGAGGGGCACCTGCACCGGCACACAGATACATCATGTAAAGTGCTTTTTATACAAAGGCTAACAATGTTTTGCACACAAAAAATAGTGCGCAGTTGTGAATAGCATTCTAGCGAGGGGGGTGCACAGTCAATTAAATTATCACCATTGAGTTGACAGAAATCTGCATGCATTCAATTCGATTTGTTTCAATCAGCTTTCATTTCTTATCCTAGCTGACGTGAAAAATTTTAAAACAAACAGCGGCAAAACACATCTTGTCTCGGCTCAAATCAAGTTCGGTGATTTCATCCGTACATCTAAAAATGTCTCTCACGGCAGTGCCGAAGCCAGAAGCACATGCACTTGGCACACTTGCTTGCATCCTAAAATGGAAGCCTGTGCAATCACACAGGATTTGTGCGAGCTCAAGTACAGCCTTGTGCATTGTGAGTTATACAGTTGCAGAGGCGCTGATGCTAAGTACCAGCCTAAGCTTTTGGCACTCACCACAACTCTCTAATCGCACAAAGAAAAAAAGAAACTACACAGGCAGTGAAAACCACTCCACACAATAATTAAGGAAAAGAAAGCCACTTTGGTATTGAGTACCTCAAAACTCCTTAACCAGCACAGCTCCTGAAGCAACGACACTGCACCCAAGCTAAAGCCCCAAGGGCGGTGAGGGGCTCTTAGGTGCTGGCGTCAGAGTGCTCCATCCCTTCATAACGCTGGATATCTGGATATGTTTACGCTACCAGCACAGCCTTCCCTTTTCCCTAGTCTCTGTGCACTCACCGCAGCTCTCCAATTGCGGAGGTACTGAAGCCAAGCACGCGGCCAGCCGCAGCTTGGGTAAGGTGTGCTGAAGTGGACAGCAGGCGGTACGCGTTGAGGGCGGCAGCTTGGAGGCCTCCATCTTCATCCAACATGCGGAAGGGCACTGCAGGAAGTTTTGTGTGGGTATCTATGTGTGTGCATGTGTGAATGCGCACGCGTGTGTGTGCGCGTGTGTGTGTGTGCGTGTGTATGTGTGTGTTTGCACGTGTGTGTGTGTGTGTGTGTGTGTGTTCTCGCTTGTGTATGTGTGTGTTTGCACGTGTGTGTGTGTGTTTGAAGGCAAAGACATTTAAATTTATACAAGAGTGAGGTCCTGCAAATGAGTATGTGTGAGCGTGCGTAGTGCATTGTTTGCTTGGCCTGTGCTCTACCAGCCTGCTTCTTTTCTTGACAATGCTGCCACATTTCGTAGCCTGCACAAGCATGATCAGTGTGTATTGATGCAAACGCTTGCGTGTTCCTCATCAGCAAATTCAGCTTGACTGTACAACCCTTACAGTTTTTGCCAGCTTTGAGCAATTGCTCATGAACTCTGCCACTGCCTGATGTGAACTTGCCTGCAGCTATTGCTCTATCTTGGATTTCCTGCAAGCTTGTGGTGTGGTTGTTGGGCACCTGCAGAACAACGGCAAAAAACAAACAACAGGCTTTGGGCAGGGGTTTGGGAAAGTTGGGCACATATAAATGCACGGCGCAAGACATGTGTCTGGCAGGTCCCCCCCAAGGAGCGCACTTGCAACTGTAGTGTCCCACAGCCTTGACCTGATAAGCACATCCTTGCTCTGAAAAGTAATCCATCTGTGCTGTTGTGCTGGAAACTGTAATTTGCCGCCACAGCTGTCATACACACATACTACTGGAGAACTCGGAAACAACCGATCGATGTCTGGACCCTTCCTGCTGCCACATCCAATCAAACACCTCCTCTCTTCCATGCCACACACAAGCGTGCACATCTGGAGGCGCGCGCACATGCACACACATACACACACATATACATATACACATACACACACACAAATGTACCCACACATATTCACGCACATACACCCACACAAATGTACCCACTCACATATACACGCACATACACACGAACGTACCCTGTGAATCATGAGGCCGAGTATCAACAGCGGTAGGTACAACAAGCTTATCCGGAATAAGTAGCGAGCACCCTGCAGCAAGTAAAAAATGAAGCGTGTGTGTGTGTGCTTGTGTGCTTGTGTGTGCAGTGTGTGTGTGTGCAGCGTGTGTGGGGTGAAGAGAGGATACTGATTGACTCTCAGTCAAAGACAGAGCGTATCAGACACTGGACAACAAGTTTAGAACAGGATTGTAGACTAACGGTCAGTGACAAACACACAGGCAAGGATAAAAGGAGGGTTTTTTGTAGTGCTGGCTGGAGCCCCTGTAGAGTGACAATTTCTGATGCCACTAGCGCAAATCAGAGTTGAGTGGAAGTCCTCATATCGCACTGGTTGGGAAAAAGCATAGTTCCGAATCAATTATCCTCGTAAACCGCAGCTCACAAAGACAGAAGCTGACAAGAAAATGGATAACACCCGTTCACCAATGGTTACACAAACACACCCTAGACACTAGCAAAAGTCGTAACTCCTTGGTACCTTGGTACGTCACAGGTTGAGCAAACACAGCTCTCAACGTATAAGGACGGTCCTCGTTCACCACTGGATGTACAAACACGACTCCTGAGTCAATTGAACGTCTTTGTACGTTGCCATCGCAAAAATTGCATGCCTAGAATTTAAATAATGTCCTCAACCACTGGTTGCATATTCATGACAGGTCTTGCCTGCGTTGAAGGATTGCGTGTGAAGCTGGCTGCTGGAATGACGAGCAGGCCTGCAAGACCCAGTGCCTCCCATCCAAACATGGGGGTGGCCACGTTTGCACAGTGTGCAGCTAGACCTGTACGTGTGTGTATGTATGTGTGTGTGTGTGTGCACAAGTGTGTTGAATTGTATGTCTGCGCGTATGTATGCGTGTGCTCGTGTGTGCAAGAGAAAGAAACATAGAGCGTATAGCAACCAAACCTGGCATTTCTACACCCACCGACACCCCCACCCACACATGCACCTATTGGAAAATGCTGGCTCAAAAGGAGTTCCTTTTGTCTTCATTGAGCACACTTAAAAGGTAAAACACCCTTTCCCCGCATTCTCACCTAGAGGCAGCAGTAGCAGAGCATGTCGGAGCCCCACGCCTGCTGTGCGCCTCCCTGTCTTGTCCAGGGCAGACAGCATGCGGAAGTTGCCGCGCAGGTAATCCTCCTGCGAGGCCAAGTATATATGACAGTGACTACTTCATAGGTCTGGCCAGAACCGTACTGTTTTGCGTAGGTACAGTGTGAACACGGCGATCTTAGCCGGGGAACGACCATACACAAGGTCATGTGCGGTATGCATATAAAGTCCCTTGCCAACCCTACTAGTCCATCATGTTTTAACAAGGGTTGGCATGACTGGAGTGTGAGCGCTGGATGAATGAGGGTTTAAGCCTAAACATTTAGGGAGACAGGCACAGCGTGCACTCATTCAGTAGGGAACCTGCTGCATTTGGAGTAACCGCATACAAAGCAGACAGCACGCCATGGTGCTGCCCATTACCCCTCTTGCGGGTGCAAGCAAGGATAAGGCGATATTAATGCTCAAAGGAGAGGGAGGGGGTCATGTCTCCCCCCACCGAGCAGCAGCAGAGGGACGCACGTACACACAGCACAGTGTGCACGAGCTGCCGCAACAACGTTACTTTTGAAGATCAAGGTTCAAGTTTGAGAGGAGGAATTTACAGGGTCGGCCACAACAGTAAGTGTACACCGTGCGATTGTGTACACTGTGTGTGTGAACACTGTGTGTACGTGGACAATTGTGTTTGAGTACTTTGTGCGTGTATGTGTACACAGTGTGTGCACACTGTGTGTTTGAGTACACTGTTTGTTCGACAGCTTGTCCTGGCGCCCCCAGTGCAGAAGTGACATGTAAAACATGCAAATGGCATTGGCCGACCTTGGCCGACACATTTTTTGCTTGCAATGTGGCTCAGGGGTCGGGGGAAAAAAGATGTTTTTGGAGGGACTCTCTGTCCTGATGACACCTGATTTAGAACAAGATGGTTGATGACCCACGTCCTCTTCAAGCTCAAAAACATCTCACAAACAAGCTCGCGACTCAGACATCACACTTCTCACTTTTCGCAACAGTACGCTGGTGCACGTTGCAGGGTCAGTTATTCACTTGCTTCAACTATCTGGCGTGGCCACACCCACATCCATACGCAACACGCAAGCACACCCACACCCAACACACTTCACCGCTGCACTCGTACCTTGCACAGCCACGCCAGTGCCATGAAATGCGGCATCTGCCAGCTGAACAGCGCAGCTGCTAGCACTCCTGCCCCCCACTCTAATTGCCCTGACGCACTGGCCCAGCCCATCAGGGGGGGAATGGCGCCCACGAGCGCACCCACCCAGCTACAGGGCAGAAAAGCAGTGTGTGAAGCATGTGTGCACGCGTGACTGTGTTTGAATATGTATGTTTAAATGTGTGTAACTGTGACTGTGTGTGTACATGAATGTTTGTGTTACGTGTTATGCGTTATGCACTTCATACTCCCTGAGGTAGCGCGCTTTAAGGAAAGATGCAGTGTTACGTTTATGGAAGTGTGTGCTGTACATTGAATAGCATGCGGAAGAGGGTGTGTATGTGCGTATGTGTATGTTTGTGTGTGCATGCGTGCGTTGCATGCGGGTTGTGGAGACAGTGTGATCAGCATTAGCCTTTAGTAGCAAAACGCATATTCCTTTTGCAAAGCACAGGGGGCGAGCAAAGCAGGCCTAACAAGCAACCTAACAAGAGTCCAACAGCGGACTAGAGCTCATCTTGCACACAGCACACGCTCCCGTATTTGCAACATGACACGCACACACACCCTCGCGTGAATGAGAAGCAATGACTTCAAGGGCATATGGCATATGATGTGCACTTGACTCACGTATTTGCGACGGTCAGTTGCTTGAGAGGGGTATATATTCCTGCGTACAGCCCTATGTTGGCAGCCCCTAGACTCGTTGTCAGTGTGTTGGTCTGTGGGGAAGGCACGTTTGAAAAGATTGCAGTTTCTAACAAATCACGTTGTGTCGATCAGTTTGGGAAGGCATGTCCAAACAGGTCACTTTAAGCTTTAAGGATCACGTTCAAGGGTAGCATGAAGGGATCATGCTTGTATCTGTCTACGCGTTGGTGCTCTCGTATGTGAGCCAGGACGAAGAGGAATGTATGATTCCATCCATTCTCGTGTGATCACCCCTTTAGTGTGTGAGAAAAGGGCATGCAGTGCAAGCACACCGCACGTCATAAAGAGCCAGCTGCAAGTGTCATTTTGGCAAGACTTTCTCTACTTGCATTGTTGGCTTATCATATCACGGACAAGCTTACGTTGGGATGCCCAGCATTTTATAAGCGCCAAATATGCACTCTGCCAAGCACCTCACGCCCTCCCCATTTAGATGCTCCCACCCGCTTTTCTTACCCCCTTACCCACAGCACCTGTTCTTCGACCATACCCTGTACAGAGGGTTTCCCTCACACCTTAAAATACAGGATGCCCAACCCAGCAGCCCCTGAAGCCAGAGCAAACCCTGCTGCGTAAGCCGGGGTCATCCTGCCCGTGGGAAGGGGCCGATTGCAGGTGCGGCGCATGCGTGCGTCATTGCTGATTTCGTACAGCTGGTTCAGGGCGTTGGCACTGCAGGCAGCCCCCATGGTGCCCAGGGAGGTCCAGGCAAGGCCAGCCCAGTCTAAATGCTCACCTGAGACACGTGTGAGTATGTGTATGTGTACGTGCATGTGTATGTATGCGTGCATGTGTGTGTATGTGGGCGTGTGCGCGTGTGTGTATGCGTGCCTGCATGTATGTGTGTGTTGCATGTGTGTGAGTGCAAGACATAAGCGTTCTTTTAGAGTGGCCACCAAAAACATTTAGCACACGCAGCAGAAATAGGTCAGGTTGTGTACCGCCGTGCCACGGAAAATACAGTGGCTAGTAGCCACTGGCTACCTACGGTAATGCACGTTACGAGACTCCACGCCTGGCCCGTAAACACTTACCACTGCCTGCCACAAATCCTGCACTACCGGTAAAAGCCACCAGCGCGCTGAGTCTGAACTTGCTAAGCTGCTTCAGGTCCGTTAACCATGAACTCCTGGTCACCACCTGCTGCACGCCTTGAGCAGCTTGGTGCTGCAGTATGGGGAGTGAGGGGGGCAAATGTGCGTTGTTTGTGCTGGGCACTGGCGTGTGCTTTTACGTATGGTGTGTATGTGTGCGTGGTGTGTGTGTGTGTGTGTTTGTGTGTGTGTATATTTGTGCATGGGTTTAGTGCTCAGGTGTGTGTCTGAATACGTGTATGCACATGTGTGCGCGCAGTCGTGTGCATGCATTTGTGCATGTGTATATGTGTGTGCGCGTGTGTGTCTGTGTGTGTGTGCACGCACGTGTATGTGCGTGGTGTATATGTGTGTGTTAGGGGGGGGGGAGTGCATGAGTGCTTGCGCGTGCGTGTGTGCATGTGCGTGTGCGATTGTGTTTGTGTGTGCGATTGTGTTTGTGTGTGTGTTGGTATGTGTAGTATTAATGTGTTCGTGCGCACTTATCTGCATGTGTTCAGTGTTCAAGTGTGTGTGTGTGTATGTGTGTGTGTGTGTGAGTACGTGTATGCACATATGTGCACGTGCACGTGCGTTTGTGTGCATGTGTATGTATATGTATGTGTAAATTCTTTTTACGTGTGTGTATATGTGTAACTGTGTGTGTGTGTGTGTTGTGCGTATGCTCGCATGTCTGCGGGTGTATGAGTGTGAGTGTGTGGGCGTGTGTGCGCGTGTATATGCGTGTGCATTTATGTGCGTGCTTCTATGTGTGTGTATATGCGTGCGTGTGTATTTGCGCGTTAATATTTGTGTGCGTGCCGACGTGTTTGTGTGTATGTGTATGCTTTTATGTGTGTGCATGTGTGTGTGTGTGTGTCTGTGTGTGCGCGTTTCTGTGTCTGTGTGTGTGCTTGTGTGTGTCGCTGTGCGTGTGTCTCTGTGTGTACGTGTGTGTGTGTGTGCGTGTGTGTGTGTCTCTGTGTGTACGTGTGTGTGTGTGTGTGTGTGCGTGTGTGTGTGTGTGTGTGTGTGTGCGTGCGTGCGTGAGCGTGTGTGTGTGTGCGTGCGTGCGTGCGCGCGCGCGTGTGTGTGTGTGTGTGTGTGTGTGTGTGTGTGTGTGTGTGTGGTGTATGTGTGTGTGTGTGTTTGTGTGTGTGTGTGTGTGTGTGTGTGTGTGTGTGTGTGTGACAAAGAGAGAGTAGCAGCCCATATCAAGCACTCACAGCATTTTGCACGGTGGCAGTGGAGAAGGAGGGGAAGGCATTTTTCCAGAGCTGAGAAAGGCCTGCATTCCCCGAAAGTCCGGACTTGGCGAACACGTTTGTCCAGTGCCCAGTTCCAACCAGTGCTCTGTTCACAGCCAGCTGCATTTCTGGTAAGGCGGAGATTGTTTTGCTACATTGGAAGGGGGACGAACGTGATCAATTTCAGCATAATAAGAAAAACAACACCTCCACAGTTTGGTGGCACTTGTGGTAGTTTTCTGGATATATCTTTTTATATTTCCTTTGTGGCCTGAGAACGGCAGCATGCAAGTGTTACAATCTCGCCAGCAAACCTCGCAGGCGACGCGCACACACCGACGCGGTCCACCTGTTCCACGTTTACATGCATCTTCTCTTTACGTTGCTAGCAGCCGCAGCAGCAGTATAAACAGCAGCACTGTCACATCCACAACCACGAGTCCCCTCCCAGCAAGCCCCCATGAGGAGAGCAGCATGCCATATGAATCAATCGCACAGGAGGTGGAGAAGAGCATCCCCAAAGATTTACCGGAGGCAGAGAAGGAAACATACAGGTAAGCAGGGGCGAACGCGCACTGCCACACGCGCACTGCAGCATTTGCTGGTGGTGTTCCGCCCACCCATGCTTGCTGCACGTGCTGCAGGCAAGAGAGAATTAGCCAAGCCGTTTCAGCAGAAGAGCAGCTCAGGAGACAACGTATAGGCGCAGCCAACAAAGGCCGTGTCACGTGGAACAAGGGCAGAAAGCACCGACCAGGTGAGGGAACCGATGCGTCCTGTGCCCCCTCATTTGTGTGCTTCTCACAGACTATGTGCCTGTGTGTGTTGTGTGTTTATGTGTGTGTTGTGTGTGTCTGTATGTGTGTGTGTATGTGTGTGTGTGTGTGTGTGTGTAGGTAAGCGTGGTTGTGGTGTTTGTGTGTGCGTGTATGTGTGTGTTTGTCTGTGTATGTTTGCACGTTTTGTGTGGGTTGCGTGCACGTACATGTGTTTCAGTGTGTGTGTGTTTCTGTATGTGTGCATGCCCTTGGTACGCACACATCAGTGCGTCAATGATTGTGTTCATTAATCCCTGACAATCACCTTAATCTCTTTTGCACAGAGACAATTGCCAAAATAAAAGCCAGGACTGCGGAGGCAATGAAGAGCCAAGAAGTGATTAACGCGTACAAAGCCAGTATGGAGCCCTTGCTGCAGGAAAAAAAGGTAGGCCCTGCATTTTCCCCTCAGTGTCCCAATTGCCTGCGCTACTTTAGGCGCGACCTCCTGCAGCATCGTGCCCCGTCTTTCCTGTTCTTTTAGAACAATTAAAACCATGCTCATAGCCACACCCTTATGCATGTACGCACGCACACTTACAAGTACGTGTATCCACAAAATACACACATGCTACAGGGAAAGCACATGAACATGCACAGCTTGACCTTGCGAGACGTACATCCTTACTTATCTGCAGATCAAATCTGAGGAGCGTAAGGCCAAGCTGAAGGAGGAGAAGGAAAAGGTTTGACGAGCTAAATTTGTCTCTTCTGTCTCCTTTTTTTTGAAGCTTGACTTAAAAGATGGAATTCAGGTTTGGCTCAGGCACAAGATAAGCCAGGCATCTTGACTCTGAAAAGGCCAAATTTGTTGTCCATGTACCTGTGTTGTGTGCATCCAAAGCAGAAATTGCTTGCTTTGTCCATCACTCATCAATGCTCCAAGTGGTGCTTCTTAAAGAATGTTCATAAGCTTGGCACGGATGACGACAAAACAATTAGAAGATGTTCCTGGCGTTTTACATTTCACTCATACACATGCTTGTGCACTTGCGCGCGCACACACATGTACACACACACACGCAGTACACAACGCACACGCACACAAATGCACAAGTACATATTCACACCACGCACCATGAACTCACACTTATCCACCATCCTATACACGACGCACAACACACGCCACCACACACAGGCAGCAGCAGCAGCAGCAGTGGAGCGAGCCGCAGCAGCAGCAGCACGCGCCGCACAGGCAGAGGCACGCAAGGCGGCTACTGCAGAGGCAGCTGCAGCTGGGCTTCCTAACCCCTACCCACCTAAACCCAGGGCCAAGCCTAAAGCAAAGCCACCACCCGCAGAAGGCGAGGCGGCAGCGCCTAAAAAACGGGCTCCCTACTCAGGTGGGTGAAGTGTGTCGTGTCGGCAGTGGTTCATTACCTGTCTGTATAACTGAGGTAGATGAGTCGTGTTGTCTGTGGATAATAACCCATGCAAACCAAGGACAACCCCTTGGGAGTTTCCAGCCGGCCTCTTTCATTAGAGTAGTTAGTATCAGGGAGCTGGCCTTCCTATTTTGGGATGGGGTGATGTGTATATCCAGGCAATCATGCACAAACGTCGCCTTTGTTGTGTTAAGTCGCACGTCCATGCAACGGCTAAGTCCAGGCATGAGCATGTGGTTCCCTTGTTATGGCCAGCTTAATGCCTGGCAGGCTGCAAGTGCCAACAAGTTATGTTACGTTTCAGGACGAGAACTGCGCTCGAACATGGCAAAAACTGAAATTACACCTGACCAGTTAGCTCTTTCATGTAACGTAGGGTACTTATATCACCGCGCTACGCAAACGTTTTTGACCCCCTCGCGGTGTGTCGGGAGCAAATTAGTAATTAAGTTACAAGGGCCTCGCGAAGCTCGCACTGTAATTATTTAATTAATTTGAAGCATGAACGGGGACAGGCTGGGAAAGCCTCCCAAAGCTTCTATCAAGGCCCCCAAGGTGGACAAACAGCTTGGGAGGCTGGCCCTCTATTGGGGAGGAAGGACCAAGAGGAAGGGCGCCTTCATTCCCTTCACATGTGCACGCACGCGCACGTACCTGTATGCGCACACACATACACACACACCTACGTGCATGCACACACGTACGCTCGCGCACACATACACACACGCACACACACATTCGCACGCACGCACAAGTACACAATGCATGCATGCATGTACGCATACAACCGTACACACGCACGTACATAACGCACGCTCACACGTACGCGCACGCACACACACACGCACACGCATACAAACACGCACGTACGCGCACGCACGCACACGTGCGCACGCACGCATACGTACGCATGCACACGCACGTGCATACGCATGGAGGTGCAGCTCATAGGGCCAGAAGGCCCTCGCATAGGCTCGCATTGTGTTTATTAATTATGTGTTGCCCCCCTCGCATTGCTCGCATTGGGGCTTATTAATTGGGTTTTTTCAAACCTCGGATTGGTTACGGTACCCCACGGTATAAAATTTGCCCCAGTCTTGGTTTGGCAATTATGTACCTCAGACTTTCTTCTTTTGTGCATAAAAAAAAGGCGCAACGACCTAGCGTGGTCTGCTTGTTGCTTGAAGTACTTGATAGGTCCACACAGACACACACACAAGAATACACACATTTTGAATCATAAATACACATACACACATATGTAGGGTTGGCCAGGACCGTATATGGGATTCCTGTATACGTATATATACGTCGTATAAACCGTATTTATAGTATTACGTATGAACCGTATAAACCGTATATAAACCGCATTTGGGGAAATTCGACCTTTTCAGAATTAATGTTTAGGGGGGTCATCTTGTAGCTCTTGAAGAGCTCTGATCGTGTTTCCCATTTATATTAATCAAAAATAAAAGGCCAAAACACACAAGCACACACAGTCACTGTCACAAGACCCCTCTTCTTTCCCCATCCCATCAAATCACCCCGTTTGTGTATGCACGTGTGTGTGTGTGTGTGTGTGTGTGTGTGTGTGCGCGTGTGTGTGCGTGTGTGAGGAAAATTCTACATGCATGCATGCGTGAAGTGCGTGCGTGTGTATTTGCACGCGTGCTGGATTTGTGCATGCTCGCGTGTACATGTGCGTGTGCGCGCATGTGTGTGTGTGCATTTGCGCGCATGCATGCACACATGTGCATGCGCATGCTTACGTGTGCGTGTGCGTGTGCATGCTTATGTGTCCGCGAACATGCGTGCGCGTGCTTGCTTATGGTTGTATGCATGCGTGGGTGCGTGCATGTGCGTATGCATTTGCGTGCGTGCTGAGGTTCGTACATGCATGCGTGTATGTGCGTGAGCGTGCACGTACGTGTGTATAAGCGTGTGCATCTGTGCACACAGGTTTGCGTGCATGTATGTGCGTGCATGCACGGGTGCGTGCATGCACATGTGCGCGCATGCGGGGGTGGGTGCATGCACATATTTTTAAGGGAAGAGTGTGCGTGTGCTGTTTCTGGTCCTGCATCATCTCCGCCCTGGAAACCTTCAGTGGGGTTGGCTTGCATGCCCTGCTCATACTCAAACTCTGGTGCTCCTGGTGCCGCTGCCTCTGAACCCCTTGCTGTCGAACCACTTGCTGATGTTGAACCATGTGAGGGATTCCCTTCCACGGGACACAGTTGTTAAACAGCACAAAACAATTATTAAGAATTGCCCGGAGGGGCTTTGGACTCCGAGGCCAGCGGAAGGTCGCTTCCGACCACTCATTCAGACCGTACATATACGTATATATACGGAGAAACCTGTATGAGTATCATATGACATATATATACGCTGGCTAAAATTCACACACGGTCATACGAGTACGGATACGGATACGGTGGAAGTTTATTTATACGTATACGGTTCTTGCCAACGGCCAATGTTATAAGTATTATACGGCGTATATATACTTATACGGTTCTGGCCAACCCTACACATGTGCACGCAGATGAACACCGCCGTAGAATTTCAGAGGCCATTCGAGCCAAGTGGCAGGACGCAGAGTACAGGGCCCGTGCAGTCAATGCCATACAAGAGGTGAGCTACATGTGTTTGCATTTGTTCGTGCCGTTGATGCCAATGGGGGGGTGAGCATTGTGTGTATTAGTGCGCGTTTCTACGAGGTACAAGCAGCTCGAAAACTTGCTTTCTGGATTGGATACAAATATAATGGGTGATCATACAATGTGCTCAGATAAGAGCAAGCATGCATCCTCACATAGTTCCATCTCACAAACAAACGTCAAACACACACACATACATACACACATACACACAGATACATACACACACTCATGTGCCCTAACCATTAGTTACTTACATTCACTGACACATACACGCAGGAACGTGAAAGCCGTGCAGGTCCATTCACCCGCAGCTCCCGCAGCAGAAGCAGCAGCGGCAGGCAAAGGACTGGCAGCACTAGTGCAAATGGCATCAGGAAGCCCACTCGCGAGCAAGTTATCAAGGTGTGTGTGTTTGTGTTCGTGTATAACCCATGTGTGATCATCAGTGGCTGGTGTCAGAGATAAGGAGTGGCCGCAGGGGTAAGACAACAACGTGGGCCTTTGTCCTTTCTAGTTCCAGTCCACTAGCGCTCTTATAGGGTGGGATAGATTTAGTGAGAGGATTTGTACACGCAGTCGCGCACACGCATCAGTGGCGTGTTGCAAATTGGTTGACCAATCAATCTTTGCTGGTACGCTGTGTCATGGGCAGATTGCTGTCCACCAATCTGATCCCTACAAAATGCTGCCTCTCATGTGAAGCGCTGCTCTCCATGCGCAACACGCCGTCGTGCTGGATTTTTTCTCGTACTGATGGTCCTCTCGATGCTTCTCCTCCTCCTTATTTCCCCCTTGTGCTCTTGCTTGCTTTCCCATTTTTGATTGAGGTTGGTGCTGATTAGACTAGGAGGAGAGCTTTTCAAAAGCAAACCGAGCTGGAATAAAGGAAGGATTGTGTTGTCATTGAATCTTTATTCTCCTTGTTAGTGATGTCACTCGCCCCCTTCTCGCATTTGTAGGGACATATTTTTGGCCATTGTAATTAAAGAGGCACAAACAGCACGTAATTAAAGAGGCACAAACAGCACGTCACTAGATAGCACCACCTTATCTGCACTCTGTTGTGTCGTACACTCTTTGTACATTGTTTGGTATGTTTCTTAGGACCTTCACGTGATGCACACGGTTCCATGCAAACAGTGCTGCAGCCAATCAACATCTTTGCCAGTCAGCTATATGCTGACCTCATAAGTGCACCTGTTATCTCTGTATTGACACACCTGCTTCTGTTTCCGTGGCCTTTGTTTTGCCAGGAGAAACTGGGCCAGCTGCAGATCTTGATAAAGCACATCATCAGCAGTCAGGACCTGGTGGCCAGGACAGACATGCAGCTGGAGGCCACAAGGCTGAAAGTAAGTGTGTGTATGTGTTTGTGCGTGTATGTGTGTGTAGGTGTGTGTGTGTGTGCGTGTGTATATGTGTGTGAGTGTGTGTATGTGCTCTGTGCTTGAATTGATAGCATTGGTATGCAAGATCTTTTTTAGCCTCCTGTGCCTGATCCTGTTTACTAGTATTTTACAACTTGAAGTTGAGCACCGCATATACCTGCACAAATACACAAAACGCGCATACCGTAGAGACGGTACATCACTGCGTTCCGCGAAAGTTTCTGACCCCTCATGGAGTGTCAGGAGCAGTTTAAACAACTTAGTTACTAGGGCCTTGCAAAGCTTGCATTGGGGTTAATTAACTAATTATAGGCATGAATGGGGGCAGGCCGGGAAAGCCTTCAAGCCGTCCCTCAAGACCCTGAAGGGGGACAAGCAGCTTGAGGTTGCAGACTACTTCAAGACTAGTAACCAGACAGCAGGTTAAAAGAAGGCAGCAGAGGGGGAGGCAGCAAAGGCACATGCAGAACATATTGCAGGGGCCAGGGCAGCACAGGCAGAGTGGGATGCAGCAGCAGCAGCAAATAAGAGGAAACCAGGTAGGCCCCCTAAGCTGGCTTCAGGCATAAGCAGCAGGGGAGCTGGCCCTCTCTTGGGGAGGAAGTACCAAAACCCAGGGCGCCTTGAATCCCACATGCGCACACGCGCATGCATACGCTCCCGCACAAGCGCCCGCGCACAAACACACACACGCACACACAACAATCACACACACGCGCCTGCTCACACACGCGCCCGCTCGCACATACGCGCCTGCACACGCGCCAGCATACGCGCCCGCACTCACGTCCGCACACGCGCGTGCATACGCATGCACGTGCAGCTCAGAGGGCCAAAGGCCCTCGCATAGGCCGCATTGGGGTAAATAATTAGGTTGCGTTCCCCTCGCTTAAGCTTGCATTGGGGTTTTATTAAAAGGGATTTTGAAAACTCGCATTGTTTTGAGTCTTTACGGTATACACACGCATACAACTCATCACAAACGTATGCACATTGTGTGCGGGCGCAGGTTCAAGCCTTTGAAAATGACCCCCATATGGCAGCCAAAGCCCAGGGGGTGGTGGCTAATGTGGAGTCGATGCTGGCCTCCATGCGTGCAAAGCTGTCAGGCCTGCTAGCGCAGGTGAGAAGGGCACGTAGCACTGGTGTGTCAGCATGAGCGCACGGCCTGGCCTTCCTGTTGAATGTATGTTGTCTCCTTCATGGCCTTGTGGTATACGCCATCTTCATACCCAACGCGTTTGCTTGACAATGGTGTGTGAGCCCTCCGATATGTATACCTCAATACGTTACCTCAACAACACTTCGACTGATTGGCCTTAAGAGTGGATTTGGGTAAGCTATGCGTGCCGTTGAACAACGGCCCCCAGGCGCACGCAAATAGGTGTCAGCGGTCCCCCAAGCTAAGACGTACTTAAGCGTTTGCACCAGTATACAACCTCACAATGCTTACATGCATGCACAAACACACACACACTCAATCGCAAACGCAAACGCACGAGCATACTTTGAGACTCGCACGTGCACCCACCTAGACGACATACACACAAACACGTGTGTTTGCAGTTACCCGCTGGCACCCACTTTGACCGCCATGGCAGCATCAGCTTCACCAGTCAAGAAGCTGCGGCTTCCCTAATGGATTGGTCCCTGCCTGCAGGTAAAAATGCACGCTTATTTTCACTGATTCAGTCCTCGCATCCTTGATATTGTCTCAAGCACCAGTTACTGAGATACGACACAAACTCATACCAGTACCACCAACTCTTCCCTCTCTAGCTCACGCGTGCAGCCCTCCTTCTGTCCTCTCCTTACATTTTTTAAGCATGTAATACACACACACACACACCATGCACATGTTAAGGGGGTAGCAGCAGCACCAGCCCCTCCACCTCCTCCAGCCCTGCCTCACCTTCAAGCCCCTCCTTCAACAGCGGAGGGTCCAGTCCATCGACCAAGAACAGCAGCGGGGCTGCATCTCCAAATGGCTTTGCATCCCCCCACCCCCACCCTCCTTCTCCAACTCACCCAGCAGCAGGCCGTGTGGGCAGTGCGCCTTCCCCCCAGCAGCCCTCCCAGCCTGAAGTTGACCCCAATAGGGTGCCTGGCGGAGGGGAGGGTCGAGTGCCTGGGGTGGACAGGGCTGGGACCCATCACTTGTGGGAGGGTGTGTGGCCGGCTAACCTGCCCCCTGGCCACCCCACACTCAATGAGGAGCTGGCTGCAAGGGCCGCAGCAGCGTCTCCCGCACGGCGGAGTGAGCTGGAAGGGTACATGGTTCAAAAAGGTGCGTGATGCAAGGGTTGTTAGGCGTTTATTTTCTACATGTTTGGGGTATGACCTCCTGCACGACAGGACGAGCTGGAGGTTCAGGAGTTCAGCTCTGGGCTTATTGTGAATGTGTCATTAGTTGGGCGGTGGAGTGTGTATTAGGGGTGTGGCAGGCGATGCACACTGCAGCAGACTGACAGTTTGCCAAAACTATTGACAAGGCAGCAAGTAGAAACAAGTAGAGGAGCTGTCTTGGCTGTCATGTTCATTACTGTTTGCAGTGGAGTCCGCTTTGGCGTCTGTCCGTGCTAGAAATGCAAGTGTTAGGTTTTTGACTTAGCAAGGCCCGTCTTGCTTGTCTAGCAATCACACCGCTTACCCTTATTATGGCACACACTTCCAGGCAATTGTGCACCATACATAAAAGTACACATACTCACGTACATGCGTACACACATACACACACTTTCACAATTACACACACACACACATACACACACGCATACAAACACGCACACTCACATACATGCGCGCACACACACAGACACGCACCCCCACCCAAACACCCAAACACGCACATCCATACACAACGGGCACACAGGATTCGGGCAGTAAATGTACACGCACATGCATACACACACGAATACGCACAGAAACGCGTACACGAGCAGGGGGTAGCAGCAAGGCTGCAGAGGTTGTATACGGCGAAGGAGGGGAGAGCATGGCTGCAAGCAAGGGCAATGTTGAAGGGTGGCCATTGCAGCAGCAGCAGCAGCAGGGTGTGCAAGGAGAAGGTAGCTCGAGCTCTGATAGGAGCAGCTCGTCAAGCTATATGAGCTCAAATGGCAGCAGCAAAAGCAGCACCAGTTCGCCTCATGCATCCTTCACCAACAAAGTGCCAAGCAGGGTCAGTAGGGGCAATAGTGGTGGTAAGGGAGCCGGTCGGGAGTCATCCGAGGCGGCTGATTTCACGCCATCTACAAGGACTCGCAGGGTTAGAAAATAAAGGAGTCAAGGATGTGTTTCTCGGAATTGGACGTGCATTCCAGAGTAATGGAGGGTGAGCCAACTGACTGCATAGTATTAGAAAAGCTTTCCTTGCCATTTTTCCTTAGAAATAACAATCCTGGAAGAGTTTTATGTTGTTATATACGTCCTTCAAACAGCTCATCGCTTTTTCAATCTAGCCTCTGTGGAATGTATTGTCGTGTGCCTGCTGCCTAGCTAACAAGCAACTCTTGGAACGCCACAGTGACTGCTAGAAAAGGGTAACTAAGAACGGGAGGAAGCCTTAAGATGAATGTTTACCAGAGATTGATAAAAAAAATGCACATTGTGCTGGCAAAGTAATAAAGAGACCAGCTGTTACCGGCAGCAACCTTGGATAAATGCTCATGAATTGCAATTATCTCTCGGCACTATTTTGCTAACTTTTGGCGTTTGGTCTTCGTTGTGTGACTTGCAGAACTGGAAACTGTTATCACGTGACAAAGAACTAGCGTAAGCCGCTGACAAAAACTTCGCCTACTAGTACAAGCTGCAGGGTACATGATTTGACAGTTTGTTCATGAGAACTCTCTGGTGAATACTCCATACGTGTCTCTGTGGCTAGCTTAGGGAGACGTGGTTTGTGCTCCCAGCTGGCATGTATGCAGGCCAGGTTTGGGGCACTGAGTTTTTTAAAGAGGACAAGGTTTTTACTCAGGGCTAGTGGTTTGCAAGTGCAACAAATGAGTTACCTGAAGAGCACGCTGAATGTTAAGCGTACCACACCAAGAATTGGGCTGCCTGTCTTGGGAAAGAAAGAAAGAACGCAGATAGTGTAAACACTAGCGGCATGGATTAGGAAAGGATGTTGCTTTGTGTTCTGCACCACATTATTGATGCAAAGACACACAACATCCCACCTGGAGAATTAAAAAAGTTATGAGAAGTTCTTCAGTGGGGGGCAGGTGGTCGGGAGGCCCCTGCGGGAGGCCCCTTCCCGTCGGGAGGCCCCTTCCCGTCGGGAGGCCCCTGCGGGAGGCCCCTTGCCCGTCGGGAGGCTCCCGCGGGAGGCCCCTTCCCTGGCGGCAGCACGTCATAGCCCGGCATGCCGTCTGGGGTCAGCGGCTGGTCCATGGCCTCCTCGAACCCTCCCCTA
>Ga0307963_1000876_pt1 | contig 21789 bp, 17 predicted proteins | sample OrgLakmetagen594_FD_201829 | JGI IMG/M metagenome (GOLD analysis project Ga0307963, IMG submission 201829) | Saline water microbial communities from Organic Lake, Antarctica - #594 | ecosystem: Environmental > Aquatic > Non-marine Saline and Alkaline > Saline | place: Antarctica: Organic Lake... | reverse complement strand
CATCAGGCAACCTAACAAGCAAAGACACCACGCCTACGGCAAAATCAGAGCAACGACCAGCAGGAGCCTAGCACGACCGAAGATCCTAAAGAGGCGGCTGCTAACGGCTAGACTGAACTTCGTGTCCTAGGGTTCCAGAAATGTCTGATGATTCCTATAGAGAAGGATACCTATAGAAGGAGAGGAGGATACCTATAATAGAGGAGGATAACTACGGGGATACCTATAGAGGAGGAGAGGAGGATACCTTTAGAAGGATACCTATAGAGAAAGATCCCCTCTAACGATACCTATATATAGAGAAGATCTTAGAATGCTCACGTGTTGTCAATAAATTACCAAAACTAACAACATTCTTCAAAGGGCTTTTGAAAAGGCGAAATGCAGCGGCTTGTATGACAACATCCACCCAACCCCCAAGTCTTGCATCAGAACTTGTAGCCCTTGTCACACGCAAAGATATTGCAACCTACAAGCCAAAAGATAAAAAACTCATTTACGCGGATGCTTCCCCCCCACAATATAACCGCCCTACAAAAATGGGACCCTAGTAACTGAAGAAAAAATGGCATCCCCCCTTGACCATGGCCCCACACTTCCCCCATACTGGAGTGAACACCCAAGAGATAAGACCTTCAAGGCAAACTGCAACGCCTTCTCCTCCAAGTTCATTGGTTTCTCTACTGGCCATCCCATTTACCATGAAGACACCATGTAACTAGCAACAAGGTATGCAAATTACAAATTACTCTGCTGTCCTTAGTACATAGGCAACGGCTACCTTCATGTTTCTTCCCTCATGGAATAAAAGGATGACCACAAGTCCCTGCTACGCATCGCTCTACCACAGATTCCAGCACCTATGTAATTTCTTGGGCTCCATACCATCAGACCAACCCCAATTGCAAAAACACCCTTCTGAAACAATATATGGAATACTGAAGACAGAAACTGCCTCAATGCTTGCAACAAAAACTGGTTTAAAAGATCTTGCCAAAGAAAATCCTGAGGCAAATTGGGAAATCTATTGTATATCTTGCATCCATAACGATCCCTACCCCTCTGCACTTAGCACTGAAGAGACTCCTGGCCTTAATAAAGTAAGGAAACTGACGACCACCTTTGTCAAACCCCACAAGGCCCCCAAGATAAATCAAGTACCTTAGACCAACCCCAGTGCTCTAACGAAGCAACCCAACAACCCAACAGATCTCCAGCCCAAACCTGAATCGTAAAGTACAAGATTGGCGGGGCTGGGGGGCCTACACTAGTTGCAATCTTAAAATACACGAAGAAGGGCAAGACACAGGATCGGGTGTGTACCACCCTGCTAAAACGCATCCCAATACGTGAACCCAAGAGGCGTATGTATAACCAATACCACCTCACGTGCAGAGCAAGCAGCTATAGCAGCTGCAATCATTCACGACTACTCCCATTTAGTCACAAATATACCACCCTTGCTTAAACATATCTCATTACGTGAATACGTGAACCCAAGAGGCGTATGTATAACCAATACCACCTCACTTGCAGAGCAAGCAGCTATAGCAGCCGCAATCATTCACTCCCATATAGCCACAGATAGCCTAACTTCTTATAAAGCAGCTCTCACACCCAAACCTCCACCGCCACCACATCAAAGGATATGTCCTCCAATCCATTGCCAAAGCAATCCACCAGTCACCATCGCCCATTCATTTCCACAAAGTCAAATCCCACGCAGGTATTATAGGCAATGCATATGCTGACGCTGTTGCTAGAATATCAATCACAACCTACTCTGATGTTGCGGATACCTCCATCAAAACAGCTGGCCCTGAGGGAAATCCCTTCTACAACATCTACCGGCTTGCAAAAGAAAATGAAGAACGTCGAATCTTACAGAACAACGTAAGTACAGCTCAGTCACCTACCTCAAGGCTCTGGTGCCTATCCATTTACCATGACGCCTTGCAAGCACACATGCACCCCCTCCACAAACTAGGACATGTCAATACTGTGTAGCAAATACCATGAATAATACCAGACCCTTATTAAGAATGGCACTGCCAATGAATTCGCTAGCAACGCTTACCTAACAACATACTGTGTCCCTGTTAAAACCAAGTGCATCATCATGAAGTACAAAACAGGAAACCTGTACAACCAAAAGCATGCGGTATAGTTTAAGTACTCAATAAGCCTGACTTGCCCCCTCTGCCCTCAATTAGACAATGCCCTGCATATCCTTTCTGGATGCCAACACACGCAAATAAGAAATATGACCTCTGAGAGACACAATTTGGCATGCAACATGATCTTATTAGGTAGCAGCAAACGGGTGGCTATGCAACATCTTCAGATCCCCAATACCGCTGAAACCAGAATTATACCAAAGTGGCTCTTTCCACCCCGTTTCTCAGACAAAAATAGGCTTTCTTCGAGCCGTCCGGATGCTGTACTTGTTGCACCCATCCCTGCAAAAACAAAAAAGCAACAGACTAGCAATGAAGGGGGTGGGGTTCTTAAAAGTGGCAGGGGGCAACTGAGGGAGACCAGGAGCACCTCAACAGCACCGCCATCCATCAGCAGATCCACATTCCCCAGACAGCAGCAGCATCCACCCAAAGATCTCAGCATTCTTCAACGTGACATTCACCTCATCGAGTACTGTGAGGACACTACAACGCAGAACCAGCTGAGCGGCGCGCAGGAACAGCCTAAAGGCCTCTGCTCCCCCCTTTAAGGAGCCTCCGTTACTCTCCACACCATCCTCTTGGGAGTGAGTGGCATGATCGACAACAATCACACGCTGGAGCCTTGTAAGGAGTTGGGTTTTGATTCTCAAAGATTTAAGAAGCTTGCCTCCAAGCTCCATGTACACTCTGTAAACTTTGCTGCTAAACTTGTCCATACCAGACGTGCCCTTTCCAGCAATTTAATCAACTCTCATCAGGAGACGGTTTCAGGTCAAGCCTGCAACCCTCCTGATCCCTATTAATCTTTTTTCCTTCCTATCTCTAAAAGAGTTTCACGGTGCCCGGTACCAAAGTGGCTCCTTTTCCTTAATTAATGTGGGGAGTTGTGTTTCACTGTCTTCGTAGTGTGTTCTTCTTAAAAGAAGGATTCATTTGCCAATGCAGTGTGACATGCTTAAGTTAGCCGGAGCTCCACCAGATAAAACGAAAGAGAGAGGTACCGGGAAAAAATGCAGATGGTTTAAACACTGCAGGAAAGATTAAGAAAGGATGTTTTATGTTCTGCGATGCACCACCCAATGGATGCAGAGACACACAATATACCACCTGGAGAGTACAAATAAGTTAGGTATGTTTTTCAGTGGGGATCAAGTGTTTGGGAGGCAGAAGCCTGCACACCACTAGGAGTATTGCTCAGATATTTGTAGGGGTTGTGTTTAATGCCTTGTCTTGCCTGTATGATTTTAGTTGCGGATCTGATCGCAGAGGTGCTGCATTTTAGCAGTTACAGCCATAGCCTTTAAGGCTACAGTAGGAGCTAGGAACAGACATTTAGCCAGGTTGTTTGGCTGATCGGCCGTTGACAGGTCTCGGCCAGCCACAGACGATTTCATAAGCCCAGATGTGGGAAGCAAAGATGTTTAGATGTTTAGCTGAAAAAGGAACCGAAAACAAGGTGGTTACTAACTTGGTGCAGCAAACGTGATAACCGTGTCACGCCCAATCGTTGGCAGCGACGAATCAGTAGATGTGCTGAGTCTTATACTTTGCAGTGACCGTAATTTGATCTGACAACCGCCCTCACTCAGCAGGCTGCTATACTGCTAGCTCCACTCTCAATGCTCAAAGTACGCACGCAAGCAGAACCTACTGACATTACAGGCAACTTGTTTTGACAGATTAAGTTTAAAGGTACCGTGGACAGAAACTGGCACACCTCAAAGAAACAGGAATGGCAAACTGAAATGGCCATATCGTTGATACTGGTATGCACGCCTAGGGTCCACCAATCCAGCGTCTTGCCAAACACCTTTCGTCCTACGTGCCAAATCTGCAGGAAAAGCGTGCATAGTAGCGCTGAGTTTACGATGAGTTCAGCAGGAAGTGCTTAAAAGACTCTCTAGACTTAGTAAAACCAGCCTAGGTCACCTTTTGCAAAGTGCCGTCTGCATTTAAGCTGCAACAAGAATGTGATTAGTGGTTAATGTGAGTAGTGGTTTTTCATTGCCTGCGTAACTTTTTATTACTGTGCTGTCAGCCTTCCTTGTCCCCACACATTTCTCTCTGTCTCTGAAAAAGTTGCTCCTGGAGTTTCTGTCACAGAATAGCTTTAGTTACAAAAGTGGTCCCTTTTCCATACTTGAAGCAGGAAACGCATCTACCTAGCTAACAGCTACCTGCATAGCTTTTCCTCATTCTCCAGACCAAAGATCTTGGCTACAGGGCATTGCGAGGACTGAATCACAAACACTGATATCTTGAAGTTTCAAGAAGAAAGCAACCTATCTCCTTTAAAGACTCTATACATCCTGAAGTGTATACGAGGGACACAGTGGAGCAACACCAACGCCTCCTCCTCTCAATTTTCCGGGTTTTCCATCTGCCATCCCATTTATCATGAAAACACCATGCTCCTAGCAACAAGACATGCCATCTACTCTGCGTCAGCACAGAGGAAACGGCCCCCTTTTGCTCCTCAATTTTTGGCTTAGAAAGGTCGACCACAAAAACCCCATGCGTTAATTTGCCCAAATACCCACTCATATGCAAATTCTTGGGCACCAATTGGTGCAGCCCATCAAACCAACTCCGATATGCAAAAGTGTCAATCTGGAGCATATAGAATTATCACTTTGCAAAAACTCATAGGAATTGCAGATCATTGCCATATGGAGCCTGGGCCATTTTTGTCTGCTGGTAAAGGATTTTTATGGTACTCGGTGGCTTACTTTTCCTCAACTTCATGTGGGGAGTGGTTTTCACTGCCTGCGTAGTTTTTCTTTTTCTACGGAACACCAAAGACAGGGTCTGCCTTAATGCCCACGATAAAGATTGGCTAAAAGAAGTCACCAAAGAAAATCCTGAGGCAAAGTGGGAAACTCAAAACATACATAACAAACCCTACCAAATTGCCTCAGATTTAATTTGGTAGGGGTTGACAGCCCTCAGGACTTCGCAAATTAATAAGCTATCCAATGATCACCCTCAAGCCTCACAAGGCCCATTATTAGCACTGACCAGCCTCACAACTGTGATATTGACAAAGCACCCCAAAACATCTCCATACCAAACCGAGTCCGCAAGGTGAAAGGTCGGCGGGATTGGACCTACACTGATGGCAGCCTCTAAAAGAATGAAATAGGGCAAGACACCAAATCAGGCATATACCACCTTCACCTCCCACTTAAGCAATCTGCCAGTCACCATCGCCCACGCCGGTATAATTGGTATTGACTATGAAGTTGTCTTTGCTAAAACTCAGCCACCGCCTACTCTGACATTGCTGCCTCCATCAAAGCAGCAGACCCTGAAGGAAATCCCTTCCACAACATCCATTGGCTTGCAAATGAAGACACAGAAAATCAGACACTAACCCATAATCATAACCATACAACAAACATAGCCCACCCTCCTCCCCTAAGGCTATGGTCTATGGTATTTACCAAACCACCGTGACGCCCTACAAGCACACGTGCACTCCCTCTATAGACTGGGAAACACGAATACTGAAGCAAATTACTATGCATACGACTCTCATAAAGAGCAGCACCAGCAATAAAGCCTTTAGCAATGCTTACCTAGCAACGTCTTATATCCCCTTTAGAACCAAATGCATCATTATGAAATACAGGACAGGCACCCTATAATTTTACCAATCATGCGGTTTTGTTCAAACCCTTGACAAATTTGACTTCAAGCCCCCTTTGCTCAAAGTTAGACAGCGCCCTATACATCCACACTGGGTGCCAACACACGCAAATTATCATCGAGCAATAATGCTGGTGTTGTGCAAACCTCTGCCCTCATAACCACCTGATCCCCACTGAAGAACTTCTCTAATTTTCTCATTCTTCAGTTGGGATGTTTTGTGTCTCAGCATCCATTGGGTGGTCAGACCACAAGACAACATCCTTTCCACATGCCGGTAGTGTTTACGCTATCTATCTGCGTTCATTTTCATTCTTTCTTTTGTGTGAGGATACCAGACCTCAAAACCAGATGAACGCCGCAAAGGAACAGCACAAAGATCTCTGCAACATTCTTTAAAGAGCCTCCGTTACTCTGCACGCCATCTTTTTGGGTGTGGGTGGCACCATCTACACCACTCAAACCCTGGAGTCTTTCAAGGAAGTGGGTCTCGATTCTCAAAGAGTCAAAAAACTTGCCTCGAAGCTCCACGTACATTCTGTCAACTACACTTCTAAACTTGTCCATACCAGAAGTGCCCTTTCCAATACTGTTGTTATCAACTCAAATCAGGAGCTGGTTTCAGGCCAAGCCTGCAACCCCATTGATTTTGGGCACTGATCTGCACAATTTATAACGTGACAAGTCGAGTGCAGGATACTTAACGGAGTCACTAGTGCTGAAGGTCAATACCGCTGCACTACTAGCCAAACTCCTACCCATACTTATAGGCAGCAGTTTATCACTAAGGTGCATCGAACGCTAAAAGGCTGGTGTTTATTCAAGGCTTGCCAGAAAAGAGAAAGAGGTGGAAGAACAACAGAGGTGGACAACTCCCCCCAAAATGGGCATGTTTTTAAATGTTCCCCGCGTATGGGCCCCCAAATTTGGCAGCTTCAAACTAGGCATCAAAATGTTTTTCTGCTTTCCAGAACACTTCTGTTTGAGGCTGCCTACTTCGGGGGCACATGCCTGGTAAGCCGCAGCGTGCACCCCACTTTTGACCACAAAATCTTCACAGCAGGCCACCCACCATTCCAATTCACATGATTTCTGATTTTATGGAGTTCTTGTAACAAACAATTATCATTGCAAAATAAATGGAGTGAAACAATTCATAGTTGGAGATGTAGGCCAACACATGCTGTTTTCCCATGCAAAATCACCTTATCATGGTTTTGGTAGTCATTGTGAGTTTGAAGCCCTGCCAATTTGCACACAGAGTGACCCACGTGAATCCAAGCAAATCCCCATGTAATTCATAATGCCAGCTTCGAATCAAAGCAAAAGTGGTCTTAATCGGATTGAGGGGCATCGGATGGCCGGCTTCTGAGTGCAAAAAAAGCACATATTTGGACATTACCCCAGTTGACCTCCTCTGGAAGAACAAGCAGAAATCACCACTTGCTCCGCCAATGACTGGCGCGGTCGGCCCTCGTAGGATGGGATTGCCCTCTTAGGATGGAACGCCTGAAAGCAAAATAAAAATTTGGAGCAAGGCCAGCTTTGCAGTTACGAGCGGTGAAGACTGAAACAGAGCCTGCAAGCAAAAAGGAACAAAGTCTTGTTGAGCATACAGTTTGAGCTATTTCTCACTCACTGCTCCTCTTCTTTTTGACGGTTATCCTCTTCTTCTTTTCGACGGATATCCTCCTCTTCTTTTTGACGGAGTTTATCGTCCTCCTCTTCTTTTTTCCGGAGCTTTGCTCGAAGACTTTGAGCCCCACCACGGGTCAGGCCTTTTCCTTTGTAAGGCTCCATGAGACCGGCTGCCCACGCTTTTTTAAGGGTTTCCTCGGCCTCTTTATTCCCGCCCAGCATTCTCACATCATGATGGCGCAAGGCCTGTTTACCTGCAAGAACAGCCAGTACGTGGCCAGTACGTTGGACATAGTGTGGGGGGTGTATTTTATAAACATATGAAATTGCCAGGGCAGAGCAGTGTGTGCTCTTCACCAGCAGAACAATGTGTACTCTTCAACACGTAAAGCCTCTCTTGCATTCCGACTGGACACAGTTGCTGTGTGCTCTTTATTACGTATATGCCCTTCTGACTGGACACAGTTGCTGTGTGCTCTCACCACGTAATGCCTGCCTTGCATATGCCCTTCTGACTGGATACAGCCGCTGTAAGTTGGTGCCACGCAGGGATGCACAACATGGTGCCACGGAGGGTGTTTGTGACGTTTTTTCACGCCACGCCACGTAACGGAACGCTACGCACCACGCAACGAAGTGACGCCACGAAGCGGGCCACGCCACGAAACCACGCCACGAAACGGACCACGCCACAAAACGGACCACGCCACGAAACGGAATGCTACGGACCACGCCACGGCAGTTGAACTTCAGGAACTATCGTTTTCAGGTTTTATGACTCTGCTTCTTCCCCCAAGCTCTATTCTCCCTCTGAAAACTATCTAAAATTAAGTATATTCATAAGCTATTCTTGACTAGCCGTAGGATATAGATGGGCAATTTGTCTGAAATAGGGGTAAGGGTTTAGTATTCACGCTTATCAGGTTTATAAGTGTAAGTCAGATTTATAAGTGTAAGTGACAGTTGGCAACGGCAAAACAACATTCATAAGCTACTTATGGGGAATTACACAGTTCGGTCTTATGATGTGCACTAAATTATCAGATAATACAATGACACCAGCAAGTGCAATAATCAGCCTAGCAATCGCACGTTTTGACTGATGGTTTACTCTGAATACAATGACACCAGGGAGCGCAACAACGCGTTTTTGGGGTTGCATGTTGGATTTTGCCTTTTGTATTTAGGATGATGTTTGAGGTATCTAGTAACATGTTTGTGATGCCAAAACAGCATCCTAGTATCTTGTCTTTCTTTTTTACTGGCACTCTCGCGATGTCAGAACTGGACAGAGAGATTCAGCAGGAATTGGACATGGTAATGAGCTAATTGGTAATACATAATCCATTGAGTGTTTTGATATCGATGGTGCGTCATCATCCCTACGCGGTTCTTCACGCGGCTTGCAATTATGATGTTATATGCCAATAAAGGCTTACTTGATCCAGTTGCACCCTATTTTGGGTGGTTATGGGTGTGTGTAACTACTGCCACGGCTGTATACCACAGTTAAGGAGTCCACTGGGTCTTTCTGCCTGCTTTTTTTGTAGACATGCAGGAGGCGTCACTTGGTGTAACTTTTGGACGTCACGTGTCATCCCAATAAGAATTTTATATTCGGAATCAAGACGTCAAGAGCTATCGATTGGTATATGCATGGGTCCAATTGGGGGAGGCAGGGGGTGGATGGTCCCTAGAGGGGGGGCCAGATTTTTTTGGGGGGGTCTCCAAAATGTTTCTGGGACACTCTCAAGAAAATTTAAACATATCATCGGATTCCTTAGCTCAAAACCAATCGATTGGCACCCATTTTGAGCAAATTGTGTAAAAGGGGGGTCTGTGGACATGTCCACAAGACAGAGGCACACGCGCTTGGGTGCAGGCTGCAGGTAAGTCAAGCCGAAGGAGCAGCAATCCACTCCAAAATCCCAGGATAATGCCAGCATAAGATACTCAGTGGAATTTTGAAGAAATGGAAGCATTGTGGGGCTGTGCAAGCCAGTTGTGGGTGCCTGGTAGTATATGTGTGCATGGGCGTTCGCATATCAGTTTCTGCCCCATAATTCTGCAACATTTCAGTTTCAGGTCTTGATAAGTATGCAAACGGATGCAGAATTAAAAAAGGAGAAGATTGGTATCCTTTTTGTCTTGGTAGGGGTAATGGGTGGGGGTCGGGGGGTTGTGTGGTCCCACGGGGGGGGTCCAGGCCAAAATTTACACGTGATGTCCACCATTTTTTGTTTTGCCCTCCTGAGACATGGACCGTACCTTTCTAACTCTCCCCGGGCAAATAACGTTCTTTGCCCTCCGGCGTGATATCGGCATCGTACAATATATTTTTATTCAGAGGCTCCGGGGTTTCCGGGATTTGGCAAAAATAAAGTTTGGTGGGTGGCTGAGCAGCGATGAGCGGAGAAGGTCCCCCCGCCCCCCCCCCCCCCTCCCAGGCCCCGCCCCAGCCACAGCACCAACACCAGCCCCAGCGTCAGCAGCACCGGTTGTGCCCAAAGGTTTGTTCCAGCGGACGTTTAACACACATGCACACACACTTGTACAGGCACTGGCTGGGCTAAATGCCCACCGGGGTTGGTGCAGGGAAGGCTAAAATATTTAGTTACAGGGTCCAGGGTTACCCGGGGTTACCTTGAATAAATCTAAAATTTGGGCACCAGGGCGAGTACGGTAAGGTACGGTAAGAAAAAAGCTATCCAACGCAACTTCTAGGTCCCAAAATGGTGATAATAAAAGGGAGATAGAGCCAAATTTGGCTTATTGGGATTGTTTGGCTTGCGAAGGGGTGGGTTGTTCACGGGGACAGCCTGAACACAGCTGCTTTGAGCAAGAACTACATAAAGCCTTGCTTGCATTGCACACATTGATTAAACACAGCTGTGTGAGCAAGCACCACGTAAAGCCTTCCTTATCTTGCGCTCCTGCTGGCCAGTACGTTGTTGTGATGCATTCAGGTGCGATCAAAAGTATCTATTTACCTTTTCTGTAGGCTGCCTTGTTTCTCAGATTGTGCCGCCCTCCTTGTTGGGGATAGTGTGGGGGCCAGCCCCTGACCATACCTCAGTTCTGGAGCAGCAAGAAGGCCGACCTGAATAAAATGATTGCAACCGATTGCAAAGATTTTAATTGGATTGAAATTTGGCATCAAGCTTTTTCTATTTATATATGTTTGCATGTATGCGCGTGCGCGTGTGCGTGTGCGTGCACGTGTGCGTGCGTGCGTGTGTGTGTGTGTGTGTGTGTGTGTGTGTGTGTGTGTGTGTGTGTGTGTGTGTGTGTGTGTGTGAGTGTGTGTGTGTGAGTGTGCGTGTGTGTGTGTGTGTGTGTGCGTGTGTGTGTGTGTGTGTGTGTGTGTGTGTGTGTGTGTGTGTGTGTGTGTGTGAGTGGGTCACACCTGGTAAAATTTTCCTGAAATCTTTACCAATTTTGATAATTAATTAATTAGTGTCTTCTGTAGATTTGGCAGCAGCTCGAAACGTAGCGTTGATATAGCTATAGATGCTGTTCCTCTGCGAGGATAGGTGCTGCCGTGTGCAAGTGCTGATTCCATCCATCCCCATACCCGCTGCAAACTCAAACGTCCTGGGGCGCTGATGCTGCATGCTTGCTGTTTACAGAGTTTCCGTCCCTCCCTGCAAACTCAGCCTTCGAAGGTCTCTCTGGCGCTGATGTGTGCTTTGCTGTTTAAAGGGGTTGCTGTCCCACAACGTGCTTGTGTGATGCTGCCGTAAAGCTGCTGTGCGCCTGCTGCTGCCCCGAACCCGATTTGCTGTCTGCCTGAGATGGTTCGGCCCCCCCGCCCAGCGCAAGTGTGTGTGTGTGTATGCGTATGTGTGTATGTGCGAGTGTGTGTGTGTGTGTGTGTGTGTGTGTGTGTGAGAGAGTGTGTGTGTGTGTGTGTTAGAGAGTGTGTGTGTGTGTGTGTGTGTGCGTTTGTGTGTGTGTGTGTGTGTGTGTGTGTGTGTGTGTGTGTGTGTATGTGTGTGTGTGTGTGTGCGTGCGCGCGTGCGTGCCCACGTGTGGAGGAACTAGCCCACCTGCAAAAAGGAGCCCCTTATAGTCTTGGCCTCCTGCTCCTGCGTAGTCCTGTAGTCAGTTACAAAAGGGTGTTTGAGGAAGGGGCAGGTCTGGTCAAAGCTTTAGAGGTTACACAGCCACACAACGAGAGCCACATTGTACTTCGCTAGTACCTAGTACCTCGCTAACACGCTGGCCAGGATTGCTCTGGGCGCATTTCGAGCATTTCGAGCATTTCCAGGCGTGGCCCAGGGGCCAGTCAAACATGCCCAAAGTGCCTTCGCACGCAGGCTGCTTGGTGATATAATGGCATTTACTATAATAATTTGTTTAACGCTAATACGAGGTTTAACAAAGCTTCAGTCATTATCTGCGAGCAATGGGCACACAAAACAGACGTATGCAAAATTATTATTAGGCGGCTGTCCATCTATCAGTCTCTTACTCCACTTGGGGGACCCTGTGAGCTGAGTGTGCCAGTTTGGCTTAATTCAATGTTAGAGTAAAATAAAGTGCTTCCGCTCGGCACACAAGATTGCCTGAATACATGTGAACTGCAAGCCAAAAATGTTCATCCACGTGGGCTGTGTCATCTTACGCCCAAGACTTGGTCAACAGAACATCATCTTTTGCATGATATACATCAGATCCCTTCATTTACAAGATGATGCTACAAACATACAGACCCACCCTCAGTGCATACATGTGGGTTAACGTGGTCCAATTATCAAAGAAAACAAGGCTCCCTGTAGGATATATTGAACACTTTAAATAACCAGTGAATAAGACTACGCAGGTACCCAAGCCGCAGTTTTTGCCACCCGTACAGCATCAGCCACTATCCGTACGGGGGTATACTCCAGTAGGGCTAGTTGTGTTTGCCTGTACTTATCTTGATTGTTGACGTAGCAAAATGTGCAGGCACATGGCAGCATATTAGCAATTGCCAACGCAATGCACGATAGTTTCCCCAGTCTGTTGCTGAAGATGGTAAAAAGTCGAAGTGGGCTGGATGGAAGGGAAACTGAAGAGTACTGATCTGGTCAGGCATAAGCAGCAAGTTTTTACAACAAATATTGCCGTGCAGAATGTAGGGACGACATGCAACAAGAGGTAATAACAACCATAACACTAACGCGGATGTATGGAGTGGAACAGAAAAAAAAGGAGGGCTTAGGGAGACACATGAGGAAGAAGGCACTACCACCACGCCTCCGTGTTTCAGCAGATGACGCCAGCGGTCTATTTTGTATGGCTTTAGCCTAAAACTCGAGGGTTACGGACCGTAACTTACGATTTAAATGATGAAGTACTAGTACCACAGCATAGACCGCTTCTCATCATTTGATATGATCATAGCACGGCTACTAACGCGATCATTGGTTAAAAACTAATAATTATACCACCTGTAATTATACAACAATTGACAATTTTCCGGTTCTGCTCCTCCTTTGCTTCTTCCAAAACACCTGCTGTAAGCACACACTATAATTCAAAAGATAAGGGAGGAGGGCAATTGCTTATGCCTAGGGTCAGGAATTTAGTGATGCAAGCCTGCTTGATGCAAGTTTCCGTCAAATGTCGTCAAAGGCACCTTCTCTTCTTCTTTGCTCTGTTAAACAGAAAATGCACAGCTTAACTCTGACATTCGAACTGCGGCGCTTTGTGCTTGTGAGGCCGCCGTCCTTGCTTGCATGTTTCCTAAAAAATACTGAATATTTGGGTGCATCATAAACCTAAGCATTGTCCAATGTGCAAGCCTCCCTAACCTCCTTTCCTTGTGTGAGGTGCTGTACGCAACCGCTGCATCTCTGCATCCAATTTTATGTAAAGCAAATGAACCTACAAAATCACTCAAACACCGCCCTGTCACCTACCCCAAGGCTCTGGTACCTATCCAATTACCATGACGCCTTGCAAGCACACATGCACCCCCTCCACAAACTAGGAAATGCCAATACCGTAGCAAACTACCATGAATACTACCAAACCCTTATCGAAAATGGCACTGCCAATGGATTCGCTAGCAACGTTTACCTAACAAAATCCTGTGTCCCTGTTAAACCAAGTGCATCATCATGAAGCACAGAACAGAAACCCTGTACAACCAAAAGCATGCGATATGGTTTAAGCACTCAATAAGCCTAACTTGCCCCCTCTGCCCTCACCTAGGCAGTGCCCTGCATACTCTTTCTGGATGCCAACACACGCAAATAGGAAATGTTATCTATGAGAGACACAGCTTAGCATGCAACACAATCGTCAAAGCCGCCAGCAAAACAGGCTCCCTAGGATCCTGCTTTACTTGTCTGCATGGATGTAGGCAGCAGCGAACGGCTGGCTATGCAAAATCTCAGAATCCATGATACAGCTAAAACTAGGATTATACCAAAATGGCTCTTTCCACCCTGCATCTAGACAAAAGAAATAGGTTTACCTCTAGCCATCCGGATGCTGTACTGGTTGCTCCCATCCCCGGGAAAACATAAAAGCAACAGACTAGCAATGAAGGGGGATGGGTTCTTAAGAGTGGCAGGGGGCAACTGAGGGAGACCAGGAGCACCTCGACAGCACCGCCAGCCATCAGCAGATCCACATTCCCCAGACAGCATTGACCCAAAGATCTGAGTATCCTTCAACGTGACATTCACATCATCCCAAATACCCGCACATATGTAAACTCCTGGGCACTGTCCCATATGCAAAAGAGCCAATCTGGAACATATAGAAATATTACTTAGCAAACACTCATATGAACTGCAAACCATTGCCATATGGAACACCAAAGGCAGGGTCTGTCTTAGTGCCCACAGTAAGATTGGCTAAAAGAAGTTGCCAAAGAAATTCCTGAGGCAAAGTGGGAAACTTTACATTAACACACATTGATTAAGGAGAAGGAGCCACTTGCTTTATTTTTCTTCTTCTCATCTTTCTAGTACTACCTACTAATGTGGGGAGTGGCTTTCCATTGCCTGCGTAGTTTTTCTTTTTTCCTTTTTCTTTAGTAAAAGACTGAAAAAAAAGAGGCATGCATAAGGAGATTGGAAGCAAGTTTCTTACCTCTAAGAAATAAATTACTCTTGAGCGAACATATCGCCAACTGAAAGGATACTGCCAAGAATGGCAAAAATATGTAGGCTTCCCAAAGACTCAAGAAACACAGTTATCAATGCAAATATTGGCGATATAAGCGATACATTACACAGCCAGGTCCCCTCCCACCATATGCAACAATAGCGCTTGCTAGAAATCAAGGCCCCTAAATGGAAAGAATGGGCCCTCACACATGGGAGTTGTATTACAAACAAAGAAAATGGATCACAGTCTATTGGAGCTGGAGTCTACCACCCTCAAGTTAACAAAATCACCACAGTAGTTCCTGGAGGGATAAGCATCAATAAAACCATAAACAGAGCCGAGCTAGTGGGAATTGCTGCTGCTTTTATAAATGAACACACCCATATCGCAACAGACAGCGCTGGTGCACTATGGCAAATAAGAAATAGCATCCTAGGAGACACGCAAATATATAAGGCACGACACACCGTGTTTCACCAGATGACGCCTCCGTGTTCCCAGGTGGTCCCTCATCCCAGTGCTGATGAAGCCCAATGTAGATTGACTTCACAATTCTGATGGGAGGCCGTCTATTCTACATTGTATGATTGGAGCACACACTTATTCGCGATCAATAACAATATTAACCCGCGTAATTGTTTTACCATCGTCGATTTTCAGTCCTGCTCCTCCTGTGCTTCTTCCAAAACACCTACATTGTGGGCTCACTGAAGTTGCAGTTTTAACCAGCGAATAGAGTCTGACCTTTACAAGTATCAACTTGGAGTTTCTAGAGTTCCGGGAGAGTTAGAAAATTTATGAAACCTTGAAGCGAAATGATGCGCTAAATGAGTATTGCGTGCCTGCATAATTGACTGCTTGGGCAGTGACTATTTGCTTTCCCTCCCCCCTCCTCCGCCTCTGACATTCGGGCTCCGGACAGTGCTCAAAGCACTTACTGATCCATTTCGTTTTGCTCTCAAAAGTAACCTTCTTTTGCGACACATGTTTACTGCATTTCATTGATGTGCATAACAAGATGACATTTCTCTATGCCGGTAATATATCTGCGTAGATCTCGTCTTTCCTTTAGTCATGCTGGCTGTGTCTCTCTGTCGCTACACTTGTGGATCTTTCGCGTGCTTTTTTTATTCACTTTCTGTGCTTGCAATAAACAAATTACCCCAAAAGCAAACTTGTTAGTCTGGGGCAACTTGCTGTGGCTTGCAAAAAGGAGAGCATACCCTGATAAGCATTGCAGGGTAGGTTGTGTGTGCCTAAACTTACCTGAATTGTTGAGTATTAGTAGCAAAAAATGTGCATAACATTGTTGGCAATTGTCAATGTGAGCACGACAGATCCCCAGCCTGTTGCTCAAGATGGTGAAGAATTGAAGTGAGCTGGATGGTAGGTTAACTAAACGTATCTAGAAAAAAGAAAAGACTCCGCTGATAGTGATGACGCAGCCAGCATGATTAAGGGAGGGGTTACGTAGGTGCCCGCACCAGGCAACACTCCACCGCGCAAACACACAAATTAAAGAATAAGTGTGAGTCAAGGGGCTGTGTGCCGTGGCACCCAAACCCACACCATGATTGTTGTTACTTAAGTTGTATTGCAGTGCACATCGTGTTTTTAAGAGGGTAGATGCATGTCTGATGGAGCGTTCATTCAGTTTATGTGCCAGCTTTTTATTCTTATGGCAACCAGATGGAGGTCTGCCAGACGTTTGCCTGTATGGTCTTTGTAAATAGTCCCCATTACTTCAACGAGGATCACGTGGAGTTGAACTCCACTATATCCCTGCCTTTATAGGTTGGAGATAAGCATGCCGTGCTGTACTTTTTTACAGTCTGAATATGAAGGCTGAAAGTGCACGTCATGACCAAAGTCGTGTAAGGCAGAGTGTTTGGCAATTGCGTCTGCACATTCATTTCCAGCAATGCCGCTAATATGGGCTTCCACTTTATAGAAGCAGATAGGTAGGTTCTAGTGAAGCATGAATCATGGATGAAATTTGTTCTGGCAGATTTGAATGTATATGGGCTTGTATCTATTAGGCACGTGCGTGCAAGTTTTGTAGAAGTACTGCCTTGCAGAAAGTAGGGACGGCGTGCGTGCAACAGGAGGCAACAGCACGCACACGTAAAGCAGCGAACGGACGGAGAGCAAAAACCTTAGGCCAGGTTGGGGAGACATGTAAAGAAGAAGAAGGCACTATGACACTCCGTGTTTCTTCAGTGACGCCTCAGTGTCAAACCAACATTAGAAGGAAAAAAGAAAAAGGGAAGGATTGTAAAGGAGTAAAAGGCACTATAAACTCCGTGTTCCCAAATGATCCCTCAACCCAGTGCTGATGGAGCCCAACACAGATTGACTTCGCAGATTTGATGAGAGGCGGTCTACTCTGTGTGGTATGATCGTAGCACGCACAACTCCCTAGTCAAAAATTATATATAATTATACCTTAGCACTTTCGTATATTCCTTACTGTTCTCCAAACACCTTCTCCAAGCACACATTATAATACAAATGGAGAAGGGAGTTGCTTATGCTCAGGGCAGGTAAACTCCAATGACGCAAGGCAATGGTCAAAGGCACGAGCGACTTCTTCTTTCTTCTTTGGCTCTACTGGCTCTCAGAAAATGCTCAGGGCTACTTCTGACAAAGGGATTGCGGCGCTCTGTTCTTGTGAGGCTGCCATCCTTGCATGTTCAGAACATTGCCATTCGTGTCATAATGGCATGTGTTGTGACAGGCTTAGGCCTATTTGTTTCAGGCTCTAATGAAGCTGAATGTTTGCATGTTTGCACTTGCAAGCATTGTCGTGTGTGCAAGCCTCCCCATAATCCTCGTGACCTTTTTTCCTTGTGCTGAGATGCTGTACTCATCGCACACATACGCTGCGTCTCTACATCAATCGCTGCAAGTAATTTCTGTGAAGCAAACCAACTGCAAGAAGGCGCGCCTGCCCGATGGTGGCAAGTGCTGAATGGCAAGTGCTGAATGGCAAGTAAATAATTCATGATCGTGCATAGTCTGGTGCAAATCTGTTCAAGCAATGGTAGTGCGTGTCAAGATTTTGGCCCATACATTGTCTTGCGTTGACTGCTATGATTTTCGGCATTGCTGCTTTGCATACGTCCAGGTACATGCCTTAGTAGCTAGCCAACTATCTAGTAAGATGTAAGCAAAACAATTTAAAGGACCTCGCGTAGGCATTTTCAAGCACTGATGAGTTAAGCAACAAGTGCAGCTGCTGCCCGCTTGCATTGTGCACGTTCAGGCCATTCCAGAAAGCCTTATTTGCTTTTAGAACAAGGTATATCAGAAATATATATTTTCATGAAGAGAGAAGAACGGGCAGTAAAAAAAACACATTTATTAAGGGAAGGGAAAGGAGCTACATGTTTGTTACTGAGTAATGTAAAAAACTCCTCTACCTTACAAAAGAAGAGGTCCATGAAGATCAATGGGCTTGCAAGTTTGACCTGAACCCGTCTCTTAAACAAAATTGACTATTATTAATTGTACTACCTATTCATGTGGGGAGTGAATCGCCAGATTATATATATATATATATACCTTTATTCCTTTCCTGGAAAATTTTACAGGATGCCTGCACGACGTACAAATTATTATCCGCCTACACAATTCAGATATCCTAGTGCTCACAGATACAAAGCTCAGCAACATGAGTAACCGGGACTGGATGAACGACCTCCTTATAATGTATAAGTGGTGGCAATCTTTCTTGCCTAATGGCCATGGCTCCTTACTGGCATCAAAATGAACGGCTCTAACAACTCAGGCTGAAGTTTTAGATTCCCCATCAAATTGCACACAGTCGACATCCCAATACTTCTTACAAAGGTTTACAAAGGTCTACAAACTTTGAAGGCCTTCAGTCAGAAGTGCAACTGCTAGTCTGCTCATAAAAAGCAATTAGTTCATGGAGGATAAAACAAAGCTTGTTATCATTGTTCTGGCTTAAAAATGTAGACACTTCATGAGCTCCTGTTTGGGGAAACAGATGTGCATTTTCTGCGGAGAGAAATGGATTGACGCAGTGAAAATTATTATGCTGGTCATCTTGGATATCATCGGCATCCCACATGTCGCAGGTGGGGGAGTTACTTTGGTTATACCTGGTATGTCACTGTCTCAAAACCTAGGGTATGAACACAAAGTCTGAAGCAAGCTGTACTGCGAATGACATCACGAGGAGGGTTGAGAAACATATATTGGGAAGGATGTAAGGCAACCAGAGTCCTATTTGTAGGAAGAGCACACCATTGGTGATAAGTGGAGCGCTTGCTGTTGTGTTTTCTTGGACGTATGTAAGAGGCTGCGTATGTGGTCAATGTTGAAATGTGAGAGTATTTGTTGTAGCACCACAGACTTGTAGCACCTACAAAAAAAATCATTGGAAAGAGAAAAAAACACAACATTGCAACACTGAATAAACCAGTAAAATCAATCAAGCATCTGCTAGGACCAATCGACCACATTAATTTAAAAGGGGAAATCATCCTGTGTATTTGGGCACATAAATAAGGGAACTTTTTTCATTTTCTTTGAAGGGAAAAGGCATATGAGCTGTTACACTGAGAATCAAGTACGAGGAGGCAAACATCATCATATTTAAAACTCATGTGTGGTGAGTGGCACATGCTCAACGGGAGGGTCTGGAACATCAAACATGGTTTGCTTCATCACTCCCTAGCTGCGGGCCCTGTTGTTTTCTAGATAGCTCTTGCCTGGCCAAGACTGTAAATCATGTATAAAGAGCAAGATTGATATCAGATATAAGGCAGACATTTCCGTTGTTCAACACCTCACACAGCAAAGCATAAACATAACTAAGGACTTGTGCAATTGAAAAACGTATTTTGACTTTTTGTCTGCCTTGGATCCAACGCACCTTGCAGCCAAGATGTAACGATTCGTCACGATATCCCAAAATTCAAAATGCTGTTTTTATGTGATTCATATAATTGCTCTTATATGTCGCCGTATCCCATAATGTAAGATGTTGTTTAACATTCTTTACAAGAAAGCATTGTTGTTAGTATAGCAAATTGCGGCAGTTACATTATTAGTGGTTACAGGAGGAACAGACATTCACAGGCAGGTTGTTTGGCTGATCGGCCATTGTGGCCGTATCCGTTGCTTCACGCTCACGTAGAACACCACTTTTCAACAGGCACATGGCGCTTGTCCACGAGTGCTTTAACTATCTCCCAGATGGGGCTCCAGGTTACCTCAAGCAGTTTGTGTTGTGATGCATGTGTCCTGGCCTCTACTTTGTGCGGGGAGAGGTCAGGGCAGGACAGCTGCAGTCATTTTGTGCATCTATCTATGCTGGTTTTGTATTCAGTGGTAGGTGAGTCTCCTTGTTCTGTGTTCTTCATGTGTCACAGCAGATCTTGCAGCTAGTATCTTCTACACCTATGAGGGCGTTAGGATTTGTGCTTGTAATGGTGATGGTTCTGTCGATTTTAAGTAGACAAAGAGCCCGGATTTCAATTATCAAGGGCTCACAGTGTGTGATATACTGCTCTTGGTCAAGCAACACACCGAGTAGATGGATGTCTGAGACAGAGCGAGTTTGTTACAAGAGGTTTGGTTCTGATTGTGCTTTGCTGTTTTCAAACAACGGGTAGTACCTGCTAATCTGCTTTTACATCTGATTTCATTTCGATCTTTATACATGTTTATAGTCTTAGCCAGGCAAATGCTGGTTCAAAGTTAATCTAGCAGCAGGGCCCGCATCAAAAGAGTGATGAACCTGACCATGTTTGATGTTCCAGACCCTCTCGTTGTGCATGTACTGCTCCTAACATGAGTTTATAAAATATAATATTCGCATCCCTCATTCTTGGTATCCATGACAGTAAGAAAAAGAAAAGACTCCGCTGGTAGTGATGACACAGCCAGCATGATTAAGGGAGGGGGTTACTTAGGTGCCCGCACCAGACAACCCCGCAAACAATTAAAAAGAAATGAACGTGGGTCAGGGGGGTTGTGTGCCATAGCACCCGGACCCAATCCTTGACTGTTGTTGCTTGTGTTATATTGCAGTGCATACTTTGTTTTTATGAGTGCAGATGCAAGTCTGATGGAGTGTTCATTCAGTTTGTGTGTCAATTCTTTTTGTCTTATGGTAATCCAGATTAAGGTCTGCCAGATTTAGGTCTGTATAGTCTTTGTAGGTAGTCCTTATAGCTCCAACGAGGATCACGTGAAGCTTGATTTCTTTATATCCTCGTCTTTTAAGGTTGGCCATAAGCATGCTGTGCTGTGCTTTTGCTTTCTTGAGTTGGGGATCAGGCCTAGTGTCTTCACAGAATTTAAACTCAATCAGGTGAACCTCCCACTGGTTTGGATTCAATTTCTTGTCTTTATAAAATAGCAAGCTGTTGAAAGTTTGGGTTGCGGGTTATTAAGCGAGAGGAGCACACAGTGCTAGGTAGAAATAGGATGGCGTTAGGACGAGAAGAGGCTTTTAAAGCATGTGCTGTTGGTTTTGGAAGCAACCAAGAGGGCAGTGTCTTGTTGGCAGGGTTTCTCAGATCTAGGCCTTGCTCTGATAGTTTATCTGCGCTGCCTACGTCAGTGTAGGCAATTTGGTTGGCACCGCATGGTCCCTTTTGTAGGGCTTGGGCAATCAGCACGCTTGCCGTATTATGGCGTTTTAAATTCATGTTCCTCGTTTTAGTGTGTTGGCAGCCTGAGAGTATGTGAAGCGCACTATCAGTGCAAGGACAGATGGGGCAGTTTGCATTGGGAGAGAAGCTGTACCGGTAGGCGTGTTTTTTATTAAAGATTGCACCAGTGCGGTACCTCATAACATTACGCTTTTTGTAGAATTTGAGATTACTAGTGTTCCAGAAAGCATTTGTGGCTTGTTTATTGGGTCTAAGGTCCTTCCAGTAGCTGTAATAACCTGTGTTTGTTTTGGCACTCCCCAGTCTATGCGATTTGCACATTTCTGTTTTCAGCTTGGCCTTTATATCAGAGAGTGCACGAAGCCTAGGTGTAGTTGTCCCTCTTCCGCTGGGATTCTCATCGGTGTCTTTAGCCGCAAGCCAGTAAAGGTGTGTGTATGCATTATTGTCTGGAGCTGGAGGCTGTAAGTGCATGTCATGACCTCCGTCATGTGAGGCAGAGTGTTTGGCAAATGCATCTGCACATTCATTTCCGGCAATGCAACTATGGGATTTCACTTTATAGA
>Ga0307963_1000875_pt1 | contig 21795 bp, 25 predicted proteins | sample OrgLakmetagen594_FD_201829 | JGI IMG/M metagenome (GOLD analysis project Ga0307963, IMG submission 201829) | Saline water microbial communities from Organic Lake, Antarctica - #594 | ecosystem: Environmental > Aquatic > Non-marine Saline and Alkaline > Saline | place: Antarctica: Organic Lake... | reverse complement strand
TTTGCCTGACTTCCGATTCACTGTTACATGTGCGCAGGAGTTTGTGGCCAAGTGGCAGGACCGTGATGAGACCGAATCAAGTTTGCCTGACTTTCGATTCACTGTTTCATGTGCGCAGGAGTTTGTGGCCAAGTGGTAAAAGACTGAGACGAGACTGTTTTTTATTTTGCCTGACTTCCGATTCACTGTTTCATGTGCGCAGGAGTTTGTGGCCAAGTGGCAGGACCGTGATGAGACCGAATTAAGTTTGCCTGACTTTCGATTCACTGTTTCATGTGCGCAGGAGTTTGTGGCCAAGTGGTAAATGACTGAGACGAGACTGTTTTTTATTTTGCCTGACTTCCGATTCACTGTTTCATGTGCGCAGGAGTTTGTGGCCAAGTGGCAGGACCGTGATGAGACTGACAACTTTTTTCAAAAGTACGACGCTGAGCTCGTCAAGGATGACCTACGACCGCTGGTTTTTGAAGAGATCCGGCTGCAGGTGCGGCTGTTCATATAAAAGTCTGCTCGATAGAAGTCTGCTCTGGTGTTTGAAGAGATCCAGCTGCTGGTTTTGAAGAGATCCGGCTGCAGGTGCGACAGCTTGTTTTTAAAGGCAGGTGCGAAGGCAGGTGCGACCGCTGGTTTTTGAAGGAATCCGGTTGCATGTGCGACCGCTGGTTTGTAAAGGCAGGTGCAAAGGCAGGTGCGACCGCTGGTTTTTAAAGAGATCCGGTTGCATGTGCAACCGCTGGTTCGTAAAGGCAGGTGCGAAGGCAGGTGCGACCGCTGGTTTTTTAAGCGATCCGGTTGCATGTGCGACCGCTGGTTTTTGAAGGTAGGTGCAAAGGCAGGTGCGACCGCTGGTTTTTGAAGAGATCTGGCTGCTAGTGTGGCTGTTTATAGAAGCTATAGAAGCAGGTGCGGCTGTTTATAGAAGAAGCTTTAGAAACAGGTGCAGCTAGAAGAAGCTATAGAAGCAGGTACGGCTGTTTATAGAAGAGATCCGGCTGCAGGTGCAGCTGTTTATAGAAGTCTGCCCAGATATGAACGCATCCTTGTGATTTGCAATTTGTTAAGGTTCAAATACAATCCCTGGTCTAGGTAGGATTAGCCGGAACTATGTATTATGTACATGCAAAATATATGTATATGGTATGTCTAGCAGGGCAATGTGTGTGTGTGTGTGTCGTAATTACGCCAGGCATGCAATCATGTACGGTGTATTCACATGGTTCTGGCCAACCCTATGGAATAGCTGGAACCATGTATACGTGCAAAATATGTGTATATGGTATGTCTAGCAGGGGAATTTGTGCGTATCGTAACTACCAGGCATGCGGTCATGTACGGTGTATTTACACGGTTCTGGCCAACCCTATCTATAGGACATTCGAGATGCAGGGGTATGCTTGTTAAACGTAGTTGCTAGGCTGGTATACACCGTCTTTGATTTTGTGAATTTCCATATGAATTGTATTCCTGCAGTGATGAAGGGTGAAATGTGTTGAGAACTCAGGGGCAAGTAATTTTCCCGAGCCGATAATGTACTTTTTGTGCGTATCCTACAAAAATAGCCTACAAGCAAGTGGGTTCGAAAATGTGCGCACCTTGCTTCAGCTTGCAAAAAAATTCAAGGGACTGCTTAGATGTGCTGGATGGACAAGCAATGAAATGTGTTAGTTATTTGGATATGCAAGCAATTGGATGCATGCAGACGGATGAAAACTTGTGTGTGTGTGTGTGTATGCTTCCCCAGAGCGTGTAGGCTCCAAGAGAATGCATTGCTGTACTAACCCATCCAGAAACGACCAACGTGCAGGTAGACAAAGAGGAGTGTGTGCTGCTTCAGAACTTTCTGTACTAATGCATCCAGAAACGGCCAACGTGCAGGTGGACGAAGAGATGTGTGTGCTGCTTCAGAACTTGAAGGACATGGTGGAGGCAGAGAGGGCGGCTAAGCTGGGGAAGAAGGGCAAGAAGAAGAAGAGCAAGAAGAGGAAAAAGGTAGGGCTTATATCAGGGCGAGAAGAGGAAGAAGGCAGGGCAAGAAGAAGAAGAATAAGGCAGGCTTGTAGCAGGGCACGAAGAAGAAATAGGGCAGGTCTTATAGCAGGAGAGCAAGGAAGCGACAAGGAAGTCACTCGGCGGATGAAGGATTTGTGAGGAAAGTCGATTTTCAGATGAAGACCAAGAGTAGAAATAGGTTGAGCAGGCAAAGAGAATACTAGGTGGTTAACACAAAGGAGGATCTAGAGGAGCAAAGAAGAACGAGTGTGATTTTCTGAAGCAGCAAAGTTGAGGGCTTGGACGGATTTTGGCTGGGACATACGGGGAAGTGACAACTGGAAGTTTACTAAGAGCAGCATGCAATTCCATTGGTAACCCCTTTTGATGTATGTGTGTGGAGCTGAAGTATGAGTATGAGTATGCAATTGTAAGCATGCTGTATGTGTGTGGAGCTGAAGTATGAGTATGAGTATGCAATTGTAAGCATGCTGTATTTGTGTGGAGCCAAAATTTGAGTATGAGTATGCAATTGAAAGCATCAGGAATGTGACTCTCCGGCACATGGCTGTTACATGCCTTCGCTGTCACAGAGCCAATTGATGAAATGTTTTGGGCGGTGGATTGTCTTGCCTTCCTTTAGGCAAAGCTGCTTGCAAGGAGCCGAAATGTCCCCCCTCACTCACATTATTCGCCTTCCAATTTGTGCAGTGTTTGCAGACTGTGTTTTAAAATGTGTGTGTGTATGTGTGTGTGTGTGTGTGCATTCAAAATGAGCGTTCACAGGGTGTACGCTCATGCATGTTATAGTGGACTCATGCGTGTTATTGTGGACTGATGCGTGTTAATTTGCTCGTGTCTGCACAGGGGAAGAAGGAGAAAAAGGGCAAGAAGAGGAATTTTGTGGACTCATGCGTATTAATTTGCTTGTGCCTGCACAGGGGAAGAAGGAGAAAAAGGGCAAAAAGAGGAATTTTGTGGACTCATGCGTATTCATTTGCTTGTGTCTGCACAGGGGAAGAAGGAGAAAAAGGGCAAGAAGAGGAATTTTGTGGACTCATGCGTATTAATTTGCTTGTGTCTGCACAGGGGAAGAAGGAGAAAAAGGGCAAGAAGAGGAATTTTGTGGACTCATGCGTATTAATTTGCTCGTGTCTGCACAGGGGAAGAAGGAGAAAAAGGGCAAGAAGAGGAATTTTGTGGACTCATGCGTATTAATTTGCTCTTGTCTGCACAGGGGAAGAAGGAGAAAAAGGGCAAGACTCATGCGTGTTAATGTGGGCTCATGCGTGTTATTGTGGACTCATGCGTGTTGATTTGCTCGTGTCTGCACAGGGGAAGAAGGAGAAAAAGGGCAAGAAGAGGAATTTTGTGGACTCATGCGTATTAATTTGTGTGTCTGCACAGGGGAAGAAGGAGAAAAAGGGCAAGAAGAGGAATTTTGTGGACTCATGCGTATTAATTTGCTTGTGTCTGCACAGGGGAAGAAGGAGAAAAAGGGCAAGAAGAGGAAGGACCCCACATCTGATCGATCCATTGAGTCTCTGTTTGCGGAACTGGTAAGAACTAGGGTTGGCCAGAACCAAATATATACGGTGTATACACGGTATTCCTGGCAGGGAAATTACCAAATGTACGGTCATATACAGAGTATATGAACGGTTCTGGCCAACCCTGGTAAGAACAGAAGCTTCTCTCATTCATGCTCTATATTTGTGCATTACAGTATCCACATTCCGTCGGCCTGGTAAGGACAGAAGCTTATCTTATTCATGCTCTATATTCGTGCATTACATTCCACACAATCTATTGGCCTGGTAAGGACAGAAGCTTCTCTTATTCATGCTCTATATTCGTGCATTACATTATACACAATCTATTGGCATGTACTTGCCATCGCCACAAGCAAGGGCCTTGTGACATGACCATTGCCTTGCTTCCGTCCACACAAGCGTCCACTTGCGATTTGAGTGAACAGCAAAGCAATCCACGTATAGCGCCTCCGTAAACTTGCAAGTCAGCAACAGTATTCTGCTCATTTCACATTTTCTCACACACACACACACACACACACACGCACAATACACACATGCACACAAACACACACACAATACATACATACATACATACGCAAAATGATATAGTAAAATGCAGCACTGACTTCTATCTTCCATAACACACACGCACACATACAAGCGCACATACACACGCACGCGCGCACACATGAATACACTTATACCTACATGCACATACACTTATACATACATGCACATACACTTATACATACATGCACATACACTTATACCTAAATGCACATACAACGCAGGTTAGTAACGGCATTCTGCAGCCCTGCCCACACTCTCACATCCGGGACTACATGGGCTCACCCGCGTTCATGCAGGCCACTTTAGAAAAGGTACGTACATGCATTTGCATTTATGCAGGCCGCTTTAGGAAAGGTACGCATATGCACCCGCATTTATGCAGGCCACTTTAGAAAAGGTACACACATGCACCCGCATTTATGTAGGACACTTTAGAAAAGGTACGTATACCTGCCCTTGCAACAGAGATGCATGTGCATATGTGCATACGAGTGATGCACACACACACACACTTGTAAGCCATTATAACTACAAATACACACACTCACATCCTTTAATATGTGCTGCACATGCACACTCATAAACATTTAAACCACACACATACACACACAAATACACACACACACACGCACAGATACAAAAAACTCACACGATATACACACAGGTGACAACAATGCCTTGTTGTCAATCGTCTTGCAATTCCCTTAAATCTAAAACTTTTTAAATATGCAGGCAGGCATCAATCCAGACGCCCCCATGGCTCATATGGAAGTTGTGTGTACTTAAAATGCCTGCTACCACTCAACCCACACTCAAATGCCTGATACCACTCAACCCACACTCAAATGCCTACTACCACTCAAACCACACTCAAATGCCTGATACCACTCAACCCACTCAAATGCCTGATACCACTCAACCCATACTCAAATGCCTGCTACCACTCAACCCACACTCAAATGCCTGCTACCACTCAACCCACACTCAAATGCCTGCTACCACTCAACCCACACTCAAATGCCTGCTACCACTCAAATCACGCTCAAATGCCTGCTACCACTCAAACCACACTCAAATGCCTGATTCCACTTACCCACACTCAAATGCCTGCTACCACTCAACTTACACTCAAATGCCTGCTACCACTCAACTTACACTCAAATGCCTGATACCACTCAACCCACACTCAAATGCCTGATACCACTCAACCCACACTCGCATGCCTGACACCACTCAACCCACACTCAAATGACCGCTGCCACTCAACCCACACGTAACCCTGAACCGCCCCCCCCTTCTTGGCTTCACAATCCGACACGCATTCCAGACGCCTCCATGGCACAGAGGATCTTTTACAGTTGACAGTTGCCACCCCACACCCCACTGGATCATATTCTCCATGCGACCCTGATCCTTGTATTGCAGGCTGGCACCATTTCAAATGTCTCCATGGCACAAACACAAACACTGATCCCTCTTCCTTTTCTCCACAGGCTGGCATCGTTCCAGATGCCTCCATGGCGCAAACACAAACACTGATCCCTCTTCCTTCTCTCCACAGGCTGGCATCGTCCCAGATGCCTCCATGGCGCAAGTGAGGGCTGTGCTCACAGAATACGCCATCCTACCTTTAGGGTGCGTCTGGTGTGGGTGTGTGGTTGTATGTGTACGTGTCTGGGTAAATTGTGTGCGTTTGTGTGTGTGTGTGTGTGCTTGTACGTGTCTGTGTATATTGTGTGCGTTTGTGCGTGTGTGTGTGTGGGTTTCTGTGTATACTGTGTTGTGTTTATGCTTGTATTTATGCGTGTGTGTGTCTGTGTATATTGTGTGCATGGTTTGCATATGTCTGCGTATGTTTGTACGTGTTCTTTCTGTGTAAGGGTGTGGGTGTGGGTGCGTGTTTATCTATTGGGGGGATGCGTCCAACCTTACCTCTAGCTGTTGCAGTTGCATGCAAGTGTTTCAGTGTCCCACATCACAATGCGATGTACTATAGCGTCTTACAGCTTCCCACATCACAAATGCCATGTACGAGTGTCTTACAGCTTCCCACATCACAATGCCATGTACTATATTGTCTTACAGCTTCCCACGTCACAATGCGGTGTACTATAGCGTCTTACAGCTTCCCACATCACAAATGCCATGTACGAGTGTCTTACAGCTTCCCACATCACAATGCCATGTACTATAGCTCTTACAGCTTCCCACATCACAAATGCCATGTACTATAGCGTCTTACAGCTTCCCACATCACAATGTGATGTACTATAGCGTCTTGCAGCTTCCCACATCACAAATGCCATGTACTATAGCTCTTACAGCTTCCCACATCACAAATGCCACATACTAGCGTCTTACAGCTTCCCACATCACAAATGCCACATACTAGCGTCTTACAGCTTCCCACATCACAATGCGATGTACTACAGCGTCTTACAGCTTCCCACATCACAAATGCCATGTACGAGTGTCTTACAGCTTCTCCGTTTCCTTTTCTCCGGCAGGCCCTTTGTACCCTCAGTTGAGTTCATGCACACCTAGACACACACCTACACACCTACACTACATATAGAACACACATACAAACACAAGCACACTATCTCTCCCTCTCACACACTCACACACACACACCTGCCATGAGCGCTTTCACCCTTTTACCCTGCTGAACATGCCCAAATCGTAAGCAACCCTTTCTGATACCTGTACCTGCTGTTCACACACACACACACACGCACACACACACACGCACACACACACAGACACGCACACACGCACACACACACACACACACACACACACACACACACACCTGCTATGAGCGCTTTCACCCTGCTGAACATGCCCAAATCGTAAGCAACCCTTTCTGATACCTGTATCTGCTGTTTACCCCTTTGCAAGTATGCATTTTGTTTAATGAAAGTCTTTTTCTTCTTCAGTACTTTCTCTGTGGCATTTGTTTGTTCCCTCTGGTCCCATTCATAAGATGGCCCCCTACGGGAATTCGGAAGTCCGAAATCCATCATCTTCATCTGTGCCCAATACCTACAAAATGGTCATTGACTCGACGTATCTGCAATGCGTGTTCATTTCCTCAGGTCCCATTACATTCATGAGAGGGCCCCATACAGAAAATCCATTCTACTATATGGTGCTGAGCGCTCAGGAAAGACGTTGCTGAGCCAGGTCAGTGCCGCCTTCGTGTATGCTGTTCTCTAAACTCTCTATTTCATATAACATTACAGCTCCTCATCCCTTGCCCTGATCTTCTCCTCTTGACATCTCCTGATCCTGTCGTCGCGATTTTCTTCCATTGACGCCCCTCATCCTGTTGCCCTGCTCTTGACCTCTTGACTAGGGTTGGCCAGAACCATTCATTTATCGGTATACACGGTGTATACACGATATTTTTGGCAAGGAAATCACCATACATACGGTCATATACGGTGCAGATATACGGTTCTGTCCAACCCTACTCTTGATAATTCCTGATCCTATGGACCTGATCTTGATGTCTTCACTGCTCCTTATCCTGTTATCCCGCCTTGAACTCTTGACAGATCTGCCGCGCTCTCTTTTTGCCAATGAATTAGTTAATGAGGTGGAATAGGGGGTGTGAGTATGTACTGCAAAGCTGCTCAGTCGTGTCACTAGTGGAGTGTGTACTGGCAAGTGTGTCACTCATCTAGGTGAAGGCGACATTGAGTGTGTACTGCAAAGTTACTCAGTGGTGTGACTAGTGGAGTGTGTACTGGCAAGTGTGTCGCTCGTCTACGTGAAGGCAACATTGAGTGTGTACTGCAAAGTTACTCAGTGGTGTGACTAGTGGAGTGTGTACTGGCAAGTGTGTCACTCGTCTAGGTGAAGGCAACATTGACCGCTCCAAGCTGCTCGTAAATCAAGCACACGCACGTTGCAAACAATTGTGCTTATACGCACACACACACACACACACACACACTCACACGTGCACACACACGCACAAAAAACACTCAGACAGGCTTACCCACATGCAACACACACATACGACACTCAGACAGCCATACACACACGTGCATCACACACACAAACACTCACACAGATGCACAAAAAATAGTTGAACAGACATACACACGCGCGCATCACACACACATGCCCATGTGCTCTGTACAGGCCGTCGCCAACTTAGCAGGTGCCAACTTCTTTGACCTGTCCCCCCGCAACACTGACGGACGCTACCCAGGAAAGAATGTGAGCATGATGGTCCACATGGCCTTCAAGGTGCGTTGCTACTGTGGAGAGGTGGGGAATTGATGCGATTCCCTTGAGCATTAGGGATGATTTCACCGCGACCGTTACGCCAAACGCTTACAGCAGATGTTCTGTTTTCAGCTAAGTATTCTACACCATTCCATGTTATACCGCAAATGACAAGGGGCAGACATGATGGTCCACATGGCCTTTAAGGTGCGTTGCTTTTGTGAAGAGGTGGAGAAGAGGGGCTGACATGATGGTCCACAGTGGCCTTCAAGGTGCGTTACTACTGTGGAGAGGTGGGGAAGAGGGGTAGACATGATGGTCCACATGGCCTTCAAGGTGCGTTGCTACTGTGGAGAGGTGGGGAAGAGGGGCCGACATGATGGTCCACAGTGGCCTTCAAGGTGCGTTACTACTGTGGAGAGGTGGGGAAGAGGGGCAGACATGATGGTCCAAAGTGGCCTTCAAGGTGCGTTGCTACTGTGGAGAGGTGGGGAAGAGGGGTAGACATGATGGTCCACAGTGGCCTTCAAGGTGCGTTACTACTGTGGAGAGGTGGGGAAGAGGAGCAGACATGATGGTCCACGTGGCCTTCAAGGTGCGTTGCTACTGTGAAGAGGTGGGGAAGAGGGGCTGGCATGATGGTCCACGTGGCCTTTAAGGTGCGTTGCAAACTGTCTTGTGCAGGTGTTTGGGGGGGGGCGACGTTCTGCAAGCACGTTTGGGTTGCAGTTAGGGATTTTCTGAGTTGGTCGAACTCGCCCACTCGGTGGGGCTCTCAGGTGAGAGACCATCAATAACATTGCACGTTCAGTTGGCCTTCAAGGTGGGCTTTAGTTGCTAGTGAAGAGGGAGGCAAAGGGGGACGGGCATGATGGTCGACTAATTTCAAGGTGGACTTTCTGTATTGTCATACTATGCAATTAGCTGGTGCCAATTGCTTCCCTATTGATAAATGTTTCATCCGTGGCTCTAAATCAATGCCACTGAAATTGCTGTGCACCTTGAGTCACTTTGGAATTCAGTGTGCGCATTCAGTGGCTGGTATGGATTGCGTTTTTGTGGTAAGAACGTATGCATGTTGGGTAAAATTGAAACATTTCTAGGGTTGGATAGAACCATTTATACAAGGAATATATACGGTGTATATACGGTAATTTGGGCAGGGAAATCAGCAAATTTACGGTCAAATATATGTATATATACGGTTCTGGCCAACCCTACAAATAATTATCCACTGTCATGCTCTGAGTACCGTGCCTGGGTCTCTCACTGAGTGCTGTGCCTCAGTTTTGCTGAGAACCGTGCCTGAGTTTGTCCACTTGCATGCTCTGAGTACTGTGCAATGCATTGTGCATCCCACAGTAGCACTTCTGCAAAGTATGAATGATGGTTTCACTTGCACAATTCACATGTAGCACTAGCAAGCGCCAAAAACGGGCTCCAAGCATGACCTGCACGCCTTCTTTTTTTGTGCACTTCACACGGGCAGCTTTTGCTTCTTCTTTGTGCAAAATGTATATGTATACCTACTTGCAAATTCCAGGTGGACATGGCTCCTACCTAGTGTGACCTGCATGCCTTCTTTTTTTTGTGCACTTCACACGGGCAGCTTTTGCTTCTTCTTTGTGCAAAATGTATATATACCTACTTGCAAATTGCAGGTGGGCATGGCTCCTAGTGTGACCTGCACGCCTTCTTTTGGTGCACTTCACACGGGCAGCTTTTGCGTGTTCTTTGTGCAATATTTTTATTCACTTGCAAGTTGCAGGTGGACATGGCTCCTAGTGTGACCTGCACGCCTTCTTTGTGTGCACTTCACACGGGCAGCGTTTGCTTGTTCTTTGTGGAACATGTATATGTATACCTACTCGCAGTTGGACATGGCTCCTAGTGTGATCTACACACATTCTTTGAGAATAATATGCAGGCAGCACACAGTTAGTATGTGTGCAACAAAATCATTGCTGTGTGCAAATTGCAGGTGGCATGTACCATGGCTCCTAGTGTGCTCTACACACATTCTTTGTGAAAAATTTGCAGGCAGCACACAGTTGGTATGTGTGCAACACAAATATTGTCATGTGCAAATCGCAGAAGGCACGTACCATAACTCCTAGTGTGATCTACACACATTCTTTGTGAACATTTTGCAGGCAGCACACAATTAGTATGTGTGCAACACAATTATTGCCATGTGCAATTTGCAGGTGGCACGTACCATGGCTCCTAGTGTGATCTACACACCTTTTTTGTGAATAATTTGCAGGCAGCGCACAGTTGGTATGTGTGCAACAAAATCATTGCTGTGTACAAATCGCAGGTGGCACGTACCATGGCTCCTAGTGTGCTCTACACACATTCTTTGTGAATAATTTGCAGGCAGCGCACAGTTGGTATGTGTGCAACAAAATCATTGCCGTGTGTAAATTGCAGGTGGCACGTACCGTGGCTCCTAGTGTGATTTACACACCTTCTTTGTGAACAATTTGCAGGCAGCACACAGTTGGTATGTGTGCAACAAAATCATTGCCGTGTGTAAATTGCAGGTGGCACGTACCATGGCTCCTAGTGTGATCTACATCGACCAAGCCGAGAAGGTCTTCATCTCTGACAAGAAGAAGCTCAAGGAGTTTGGAAGCCAGGTGCGTATGTGCGTGTGTGTGAATAGAATGTGGTTGTGAGTGTTGGTGTGGGAGTGGGTATGTGTGTGTGCCTGTGTGTGTGAATAGAATGTGTGAATAGAATGTGTGAATAGAATGTGAGTGTGAGTGTGGTTGTGAGTGTTGGTGTGGGAGTGGGTATGTGTGTGTGTCTGTGTCTGTGTGTGTGTGAATATAATGTGAGTGTGAGTGTGGTTGTGAGTGTTGGTGTGGGATTGGGTATGTGTGTGTGCCTGTGTGTAGCTGTGTGTGTGTGTAGCTGTGTGTCTGTGTGTGTGTGTGTCTGAGTGCTGGTTTGGAATGATGCATTAATTTGCTGCAAGTAACCATATGGAAGCACTACGGCCAGATGCCTAGCCATGACCGCTAGCTAATTGCCACTGTGGGTTACTTCATTCTTGTTCCTTCGAATTGAAATGGGAGGATTCACACTCTTCCCACACACGCCTCGGCAAACGTATCAAAGAAAATGGTTTGTTCCTGTGATTTGGAATCAGAAAACTTGCACTCTTCCCACGCATGCTTCGGCAAATTAACCAGGAGCCCTGCAGCCTGTGCTTGCACGCCTCAGCAAAACAGGAGCCCTGCACGCCTCAGCAAATTAACCAGGAGCCCTGCAGCCTGTGCTTGCATTTCCTATGTACGTCCCAGCAAAATTTCCAGGAACCTTGCAAACCGTGCTTCCTCTCCCTATGCGCGCCTTGGCAAATTTTCCAGAAGCCTGTGCCTACTCTTCCTACACACGTCTCAGCAACATTTCCAAAGACCTTATAGCCTGTGCTTCCTCTTCCTTTGTACGCCTTGGCATAATTCCCAGGAACCTTGCAACCTGTGCTTGCTCTTCCTATGCGCGCCGTGATAACATTCCCAGGAACCTTACAACCCGTGCTTGCTCTTCCTATGCGCGCCGTGATAACATTTCCAGGAACCTTGCAACCCGTGTTTGCTCTTCCTATGCGCGCCGTGATAACATATTCCCAGGAACCTTGCAACCTGTGCTTGCTCTTCCTATGCACGTCGTGATAACATTCCCAGGAATCCTACAATCTGTGCTTGCTCTTCCTATGCGCGCCCCGGCAACATTCCCAGGAACCTTGCAACCTGTGCTTGCTCTTCCTATGCGCGCCGTGATAACATTCCCAGGAACCTTGTAGCCTGTGCTTCCTCTTCCTTTGTACGCCTGGGTAACATTCCCAGGAACCTTGCAACCTGTGCTTGCTCTTCCTATGCGCGCCGTGATAACATTCCCAGGAACCTTGAAACCTGTGCTTGCTCTTCCTATGCGCGCCTCGACAACATTCCCAGGAACCTTGCAACCTGTGCTTACTCTTGCTATGCACCTCAATAAAGTTTACAGGAGCCGTACAAGCTGTGCTTACTCTTGCTAGCACCTCAATAAAGTTTACAGGAGCCGTACAAGCTGTGCTTACTCTTGCTAGCACCTCAATGAAGTTTACGGGAACCCTACAATCTGTGTTTACTCTTGCTTTGCACCTCAATGAAGTTTACAGAAGCCGTACAATCGCACCCAAAAGGAGCTGCTTTCCTTCCTATGGTGCACACGTACAATTCAACACTAGATCTAGGTGCTTACTCCTCCTATGCCTGCCTCGCCACATTTTCAGGAGCCGTATAACCGCATCCGAAAGGAGCTGCTCAAGGAGTGCAAGCAATTAGGAGCAGGTCAGCGAGTCCTTGTCATTGGAAACAGCAGAGAGCCCTACCTAGCCACACGCAAGGTGCGTTGTTGCAAGTTTTCCGACTTGGCCCTTTTGGAAATCTGCGCCTGGTGATTTGTACAACGCTGACTAATTGTCATTGGAAGCAGCAGAGAGCCCTACCTAGCCACACGCAAGGTGCGTTGCTGCAAGTTTTCCGACTTGGCCCTTTTGGAAATCTGCGCCTGGTGGTTTGTACAACGCTGACTAATTGTCATTGGAAGCAGCAGAGAGCCCTACCTAGCCACACGCAAGGTGCGTTGCTGCAAGTTTTCCGACTTGGCCCTTTTGGAAATCTGCGCCTGGTGGTTTGTACAACGCTGACTAATTGTCATTGAAAGCAGCAGAGAGCCCTACCTAGCCACACGCAAGGTGCAAAAGAAAAGAAAAGAAACGAAAAAATACTCAGGCAGCAAAACACTCCCTGCATCAGCTGAGGAAAAGGAGACACATTGGCCCAAAGTGCCGTGAGTCTCCCCCACCAAAGGAAAAAAGGAAAAAAGAAAACCAGTGGTGGTCTGGTGCGTTGTAGCAAGTTTTCTGACTTGGCTCTTTTGGATTTCCGCGTCTGGTGGTTTGTACAACGCTGCCTAGTTGTGTGCTCTTGAGAGGCGAAAATCCGCGTTATTAATGCTCTCAAGTGGCTAGGCATCGCAAGAAGCATGTTGAAAGTAAGCACGTGACTTTTTCCTTTGTTGGAAGCAAGCATGCAACTTCTTCCTTTATTGGAAGCAAGCATGCAACTTCTTCCTTTGTTGGAAGCAAGCATGCAACTTCTTCCTTTGTTGGAAGCAAGCATGCAACTTCTTCCTTTGTTGAAAGTAAGCATGCAACTTCTTCCATTGTTGGAAGCAAGCATGCAACGTCTTCCTTTGTTGGAAGCAAGCATGCAACTTCTTCCTTTGTTGGAAGCAAGCATGCAACGTCTTCCTTTGTTGGAAGCAAGCATGCAACTTCTTCCTTTGTTGGAAGCAAGCATGCAACGTCTTCCTTTGTTGGAAGCAAGCATGCAACTTCTTCCTTTGTTGGAAGCAAGCATGCAACTTCTTCCTTTGTTGGAAGCAAGCATGCAACGTCTTCCATTGTTGGAAGCAAGCATGCAACTTCTTCCTTTGTTGAAAGCAAGCATGCGACTTCTTCCTTTGTTGGAAGCAAGCATGCAACTTCCCCTCTCAGTATTTTGGGGACGACATTCTTTTCTTTGAGCAAAGTGCGTTTTTTCTTGGCAAGGGCACCGTTTGTGTGTGCTTCATTGTACATATGAAACGGTTTCACCATACATTCTAAACAACTTGCGACAGCCTATTACACTTCTTTATTTCCAACAAGTACCTATCTAATGTTTGCCCCTTTATGTCGGGTTTGTGTCCCTTCATGAGCATAAAGACCGAGCACATTACACAGGCCGGACCGTCTTTGCCAATACAGCATTCCACAAGATCTACCCCTTCAATGCTTTCCCCCTTTTGCAGGACGAGCGTGCTTTCATGAACTTCTGGACCAAGCACATCATGGTCCCTGTCCCTGACTACGCATCTCGAAGGGTGAGTGCAATATTGAACCCCACAGTCACCTGTCAGTTTGCTGAGTGCACAGGCATTCATGCAAGAGCAGCATCATCGTCACAGGAGCATCTCAAGAAAAATTAACCAACAGTGGCACATTGCCTACGTGTAGTTGGGTCCGTCCCAGACACGCAACCTACACATTTTCCCCACATCATTTCCTTCACACGACTTGGGTTGGCCAGAACCGTATATATACACCAAACATGGCCGTATACTTGGTGGTTTCCATGCCAAACATACCGTATGTACACCGTATATATGTATGGTTCTGGGCAACCCTGCACATGACGTATCGTTTGTGCTATTTCACAAGCACGTCATCCTGGTGCTATTACTTTGGATTTCTTTTTTGTAAGGGACAGTGCACATCATTTATGTGCGTATCATTTAACTGCGCCCTTTCGTTGCTGTTAGAAACAAACAGTGTGCATGTGTGCTGGATGGCATGATGGCCTGTAAGATACTCTCCTTGCCTAATAATACTTACTGATTGAGTGACGGGCTGCGTGATACTCCCCTTGCCTCTAATACACTTAAGGATTGCATGACGGTCTGTGTGATGCTCCCCTTGCCTCTAATACATTACTGATTGTGTGACGGCATGTAAGATACTCCCCTTTGCTAATGCTCTACTGATCGAGTGACGGTTTGTATGATAGTCCCCTTGGTTCTAATACACGTCTACAGAAGGCAAGCAGCCTGTTACTGAGGTAAAGCATAGTTATAATTGCAAAAGATTAGTCAGTCGTGTAGCCTTGCAATCCAGTAGCTGCTTTTAAAGAGTCTACCTTTACAGCAGGCGTGTGCATGCGTAAGTAAAATTTTGTCTCTTCAATTTGACACGCACATACACACAAACGCATACACACACATGCACACACATGCACACACACACACATACACAATGTGTGCACACATGGGTGCAGACTTTGTGGCCGGGCCTTTTTGACAAGCACGGAGCCAGCTTGGGTACGAGCTTTGATCTCAGCACCCTCGCACACATAACAGACGGATACACCAGCGGTGCTATGGACATGGTGGGTGACATTTTTCATTCTGTTAAAGCCTCTGTTTATTTCACACACACACACACACACACACATAACAGACGGATACACCAGCGGTGCTATGGACATGGTGGGTGATATCTGCCTCTGATATTTCTCATTCTGTTAAAGCCTCTGTTAGTTTGACCTCACAAGCATTGAGCACAAAATGAACGGCCCTGTACCGGCGGTGTAGCTGATACAGACAGCTGCCGACAGCTACACTTACAGTTTAGTCAGTACAGACAGCTGCCAACAGTTGCACGAGCAGTGTAGTGACCGACGTCTTTCTCTCGTTTGTTTCATCTCTTCACGCTTGCTTAGACATTACCTCCCTTGCACCAGCAGTGTAGTGACCAACGTCTTTCTCTCGTTTGTTTCATCTCCTCACGCCTGCTTAGATAGTACCTCCCTTGTACCCATAGTGAAAGGCTAAACCCACCCCACCCGGCGTGCTTATGCTGTTGTACGGTTTAAAATCCACGAAAGTCTCTTTTGCTTCACACACTCCTCTTGCTCACATGAAACATGAGGCAGAACATCTGCTTGTTCCCCCATTTTCCCAGTCCCTTTTAGTGGGGTTGTGTGTTTTGGCACATGAATTGCAAAAATGCATGTACACACAAACACAAACAAACACACACACACACACACACATGTGCACATGCAGGTGGTGCGCAGCATGCTCACAAAGCGGCGACTAGATCGCTTCATGACTGGAGAGAAGATAGCACTACCAGAGATCTTGCAGTGGCTCTGCAAGGTGAGTGCAACGTATTGAGACGCGCACTTTAGTGTTCGTATGCTTATGGTTTGCGTAGGGTTATCTAGAACAATCTAGATAATGCGTGTATGGAATTGTTAGCAGAGAACCTTAACAAATGCAGCTACAATTAGGTGTACATTTATATGTATGCCTCGACCAGTCCTTAATACAGGCTACCTTCTAACTTATGAAGGAAGGTCCCCATAAGGCTGAAACACATGATATTACATGACATCTTGCGTTAATGGATTGTACAACAAAAGGTGTCCTTGAGGCACCCTCCTTGTATAAAGTAATACGCACACACGGTTCTTAACCGATGTTATTTCGGCCTAATGTGAATTCTTACAAAGTCAGTATGGCATGGCGCAGCTGTAAATTTTAATTTTTGGGCTTTATTTCTACTTGTATAGAAGACCAACATAACCAAATCCACTTGCACTCGCACTACTGATTGAAGTGTTGCACTTAGTTTTAATTACACGTATAATTGCAAAATAACTCTGGTTGAGTGTTACAACACACTTACACAGTGTTGTGCGTGGGAGAGTTGGTTTATGAGCCAAGGGAGAACTTGCGCGAGACAGCAAAGTTGGTACTCGCAATCACACAAACACACACACACACACACATACACACACACACACTCATACACACATACACACGCACACAACACATACACACATACACACACAAATACTCACACATTTTTAGGTGGACACACTGAGCCGGGAGCAAGACGAGAACCTGCGTAAGTGGCAGGATAAAACCCCTGCCATGGCAGCAGTGAAAGGCACTGCCAAGGTCAAAACATCAAAGGGGAAGGCCAAGGACGGGGGAAAGAAGAAGAAGTAGGAAGTGTCCTAAACGTTGGATCAGAGCGTTGGTGGCGTTGTTTGTCGATTCGACCTTTTGGATGGGAATCAGTGAAGAGTATTTAATGGAGCTGTGCGTTGGCAGAGGGCAGCTTCTGTTCGGCCTAATGTAGGTGATAAGGTCTTTTCACCTTCGTGTACATCACCTGTGTGTGATTTGTTCTTCTGTTTGCGTAGCACAGAAATCAGTGTCAAGGTAGATGTGCAGAGATCCCAGCTGTTATGGACAGTGAAAAACAGGTAGACATGTAGTGCTCAGTTGTTATTGCGTTGTTTCTTTGCAATCGGCATGCTGTACTTTTGAAAGTCACTGCTTGTTGCTAACCTAATTCCATATGCTTCTTTACTTTAGTGCCTGAGCAAACAAACCGCGTGGGCAAATCTTCTTTCCACATGCCTAAGCTGTGACATCCTCAGTGTCTCTCTTTTCTGATTCATGATCAAATTGTTCTGTAATTAATTACAGCAACTTAAAAACGCCCTAATCATGCCTGGGTGGTTTTGTGAGCAGCACAAGCAGTGACAGTACCTTCAACCGACCAAAACCGAACTGAATTTCAAACAATGTTATGGATTTGAAGTGGACTGCCCTCGTGCTGCTGAGTCAAAGCAATAATCAGTAAGAAGAACGTTAACATTTGAATCCAGTCTGGATTACAAAGGCTTTTACCTCGGCATGGCTGCTCAACCCGTGGATGCCGACATAAAATCAATCATAAAGATAGACAGACTGCACTTCTCATAAGCTTATAAGCTTATAAACTTTGAGTTGCGTGGAAAACAAAAGTCTGTGAGGAGCGTGAACATTTAGGCCACTTGCTCAGCTGTGGAGCGCTTGATATCATCCCGCTCAAATCGAGACCAACACAAAGCTAGCTGTACAATGCAATCGGGATAATGGTCCCCCGACCCATCCATTATCGCCAGGAGGGACCACTATCCTCCTCAACACGTGAGTGAGCAGCCAGCAAGAGCCTCGTAATAAAAAAACAACGGCACGCCGCATGGCTGTCAAGATGCCCTTAACGCGTGCGTGTGGTTGGGCGGGAGGGACGAGCAGGTGGCTGCTGCGGCTGCTGCTGCTGCTGCTGCTGCGGTGGCTGCTGTGCTTTGGTGCCCTGCTCCGCAGCTGTCTCAGAGGGCTTTGCTTGAGGTTTCTGCTGCCGCTGCTGCCGCTGTTGCTGCGACTGCTGTTGCTGCTGTTGCTGTTGCTGCTGCTGCTGCTGCTGCTGCTGCTGCTGCTGCTGTGAGGTCCTCTGGCCAGCACCCCTGGCCACAGGGCCTTGGGGCCTGCCCCCTCTCGCTGCTTTGGCCTTGCGTCTACGCACACGAATGGCACGCACCACCTGCAAAGAAGCACGCACACACGCACACATACCAACGCACCATAAATAACGATTCTGCACAAGTGCAGACGGAAATGTGTTGACAACAAATGCACAGATGCAAGCACACACAAACACACAGACACACAGACACACACACGCACACAACAAATGCACAGATGCAAGCACACACAGACACAAACTAGCAAACACCCTCACCAGCTGCACCCCCAGGCCCGACATTTTGATGAAGCTCGGGCTTAGACCCAGGCTTCACACACTGCATTTGCACAACTACATACACGCATTGACTCAAACACTCTTTCAAACAGACCCTCACCTGCTGCACCCCCAGGCCCAGCCCTTTGATTACACCCAGACCCAGACCGAGACCTAGGCTCGCACGCACAGCGGTGTGGGTGCTTTGCATGAGGGGGCTCCTGGCCTGCTTTTGTAGCAGGGCCAACTCGGAGGCCTGTGCAAGCATGCACACGACACAAAGCACACACAACTTGGAGGCACGTGACCTTGCATGAGGGGGCTCCTGGCCTGCTTTTGTAGCAGGTAGCAGGGCTATTTCGGTGCGAGCATGCACACGACACAAAGCACACACAGCTTGGAGGCACGTGAACTTGCATGAGGGGGCTCCTGGCCTGCTTTTGTAGCAAGTAGCAGGGCTATTTTGGTGCGAGCATGCACACGACACGAAGCACACACAACTTGGAGGCACGTGACCTTGCATGAGGGGGCTCCTGGCCTGCTTTTGTAGCAGGTAGCAGGGCTATTTCGGTGCGAGCATGCACACGACACAAAGCACACACAACTTGGAGGCACGTGACCTTGCATGAGGGGGCTCCTGGCCTGCTTTTGTAGCAGGTAGCAGGGCTATTTCGGTGCGAGCATGCACACGACACAAAGCACACACAACTTGGAGGCACGTGACCCATGAGCATTTGGACAAGGTCTGACTGTTTATGTCTATCGTCACACGTGAATGCACACACATGCGCACAAATATTTGGACGAGATCTGAAAGTGTACGTATAGTCGTCACACGAGAATGCACACATATGCGCACAAATATTTGGACAAGGTCTGACTGTTTATGCCTATCGTCACACGTGAATGCACACATATGTGCACAAATATTTTGTTACACGTGAATGCACACATTTGCGCACAAACGTTTTGTTACACGTGAATGCACACATATGCGTACAAATATTTTGTTACGCATGAATGCACACATTTGCGCACAAATACTTTGTTACACGTGAATGCACACATTTGCGTACGAATATTTTGTTACACGTGAATGCACACATATGCGTTTGAATATTTTGTTACGCATGAATGCACACATACTCGCACACTCTTGCTGAAAGTGCTCCTGGCTTGCCTTTGCAGCAGCAGGGTGAGCTTACACGTCTTTGCAACCACACACACACACACAGACACACACACATACACACAGACACTCACACAGACACTCACTCACACACACACACACTCACACACATACACATACATAAACATACACACACATACACAATTGTTACAGGGAGACTCAAACCTTCAGTATTTTTGTTTATGTGAGCCCGCGGGACCAATGCCGGCCTTGAGCTAAAAAGGCGGTTATGGGCACATGTCCTGAAGGGAGGGCTCTTTATGGCCAGCTTATGGGCACATGGTTTGAAGGGAGGGCTTTTCTAGGCCAGCTTATGGGTCTACATCAGAGGCCCAGCTAACCCCCACATTTGTACACACACAGGTATAAACTCACGCATACACACTACACACACACTCACACACGCATACACACTCAATGACACAACACGCATACACACACGCATACACACACACTCACACACCCATCAATGACACAAACACGTAGAACGCACACCTGCTGCCGTGCAGCCTTGGCCTGCTTGGCCTCCATGCCTTCCATGGCTTGGACCTTGTGCTGCAGTTCTTGAAACTCCTGGCTCTGCCACCTGTGTGTGCATGTGTATAGATGTGTGTATTTCTGTACGTGTGTGTGTGTGTGGTGTGTGTGTGTGCATGTGTATAGATGTGTTTATTTCTGTGCATGTTTTTGTGTGTGTGTGTGCGTGTGTGTGCGTGTGTTTGTGTGTGTGCGCGTGTGTGTGTGTTTGTGTTTGTGTGTGAGCGTGTCGGTGTGTGTATATGCTATGATAGCATGGTAAATAGTAGTGTTGCACATTGAACTAGAGGTTAGGGCGGATGAGTGAAACAGGCTGTCAGACCTACCATTTTCAACACTAAATACGCACACGCTTGGTGTCGTGCATGCACAAAGGCACATACACTTGCACACGCGCATGCACGCATGCATGCACGCTCACACACACACACACACACACACTCACACACACACACACACACAAAATTTTTCGCATACTTGCACACACGCATGCACACACACGCATGCACACCTGCACGCACACACACTACATGTACTCAGAAACAGCCCACATTTGTTTGCATATCTGCATACACGCATGCACACACACACACACTACTTGTACTCAGAAACACACACAGACATTTGTTTGCATATCTGCACACACGCATGCACACACACTTGCGCACACGCATGCACGCACACACACATTTGTTCGCGTATCTGCACACACGCATGCACACACGCATGCACGCACACACACACTACATATACTCACAAAGGTAAACACATGCACATACACACCTTGGCACCTCCATCTCTGCTTCACGAGCTGCAGCTGCTGCTTCCTGCATATGTGACAGATGAACCAACACAGGCACTCAGACACTTTAAAACGGGGCTCTGCTTCCTGCACATGTGACAGATGAACCAACACAGGCACTCAGGAATTTTTGAACGGGGCTCTGCTTTCTGCACATGCGATTGATGAATCGACACAGGAACTCAGACATTTTAGAACGGGGATTTACAGCAGCGCAGGTGACAGATGAATCGACACAGGCACTCAGGCATTTTTGAACGGGGCTCTGCTTCCTGCACATGTGACAGATGAATCGACACAGGCACTCAGACACTTTAGATTGGGGACTTACAGCAGCGCAGGTGGTCAGACATGTTTGAAATGATGCTTTACAGCAGGTATTAGGACATAATTTAAAACGGGGCTTTACAGCAGCGCAGATGTTAATACGCACGTAGAACGGGGCTCTACAGCAGCGCAGAAATTAAGACATATTTAGAACGGGGTTTTACAGCAGCGCAGATATTAAGACGCACGTAGAACGAGGCTTATTTACAGCAGCGCAGATATTAAGACACACTTAGAACGGGGCTTTGCAGCAGCGCAGGTATTAAGACGCACGTAGAACGGGGCTTATTTACAGCCACGAGCACAATGGGATGTACACACGGAATTATGAAGAGCAGAAAAAGATCAACAAATAGGGGTTATACGGCACCTGCCGCCCGTGTGTGTGCGTGTGTGCGTGTGTGCGTGTGTGTGTATGTGTGTATGTGTG
>Ga0307963_1000872_pt1:20000-21839 | contig 21839 bp, 32 predicted proteins | sample OrgLakmetagen594_FD_201829 | JGI IMG/M metagenome (GOLD analysis project Ga0307963, IMG submission 201829) | Saline water microbial communities from Organic Lake, Antarctica - #594 | ecosystem: Environmental > Aquatic > Non-marine Saline and Alkaline > Saline | place: Antarctica... | reverse complement strand
GCACACTCCCGCTTCTACATTTTCAATGTAGCCAGCACTCATCGCATTGTACCTAACAACAGCTATCCACCCCTCGTCAGTCCTTTAGTAGAACCCACATTTATGACAAATCACAACTTGTACAATCAGTGTTGTGCACATACGGCGTCAGTCAAAAATGGCACCGTAAAAAACGATCGTAAATAACGGCGTTACCGTCTCAAAACTCTGACGATTGACGGCGTAATTTACTATTTTCACCGTCAATTTGACATAAATTACGCCGTCAGCGTCATTTACCATTGAGGCCGTCAAGCGTCAGGTGCACAACACTGTATACAATGCACCACCAATACCTGCAGGGATGCTGCACTCACAAACTGTCAGCATCCATCACCAACCCTTAGCACAGCCATAAGGCTCTCCACGCACGGTTGGCACACCAACACCTGCACAGTCGCCCCCTTGCATATAATCAGCATCTTCAAAAACGTACCTGGCACATCAACACCTGCACGGTTGCCCCCTTGCATATAATTCGGTTGTCAGGTTTGCCTCCTTGCATATAACCAGCATCTTCCAAAACATTCCTGGCACATCAACACCTGCAGCGCTGCCACCTTGCTGCTCTCCATCCGAGGGGTCATGCTGCCCTGAGCCTCTCCAATCATTCACGCATGACCAGCACCTCACAAAACGCACCTGGCGCACCAACGCCTGCAGCGCTACCACCTTGCTGCTCTCTGTCCGGGGGGTCATGCTGCCCTCCTCCTCGGCACCGCTGCCCCTTGCCGCCGTGTGTGTGGGTGCCACTGGCCTGGGTGTGTGGGCTGCGCTGGGTGCCCTTGTCGGTGTATTAGGCATGTGGGCCAGGTTTGTGGGAGCGTGGCCTAGACGCGTGTAGCCCATGTGTGTGGGTGTGTGGCCCAAGGTAAAAGAAGGCTCGTGTCCTGAGGCCTTGGCCTCTGGGCTGATAGAGCCTGCTACGTGGATCTGGAGAGGCGGAGGGCTGGGTGCGCTGCAAGCATACACACGCGCTAAACATCTGTACGGAATCTGTGCGTCATTCTTACCTCTCAGTTGCTCAACACTTGATTAAGGCATCTGTACGGCACTTGTACGGTGCGCACATTGCCCTTAGGGAGGGTGTGCTTACTTCTAACTGCCAATGGTTTTGGGCAAGAGGGCTATGTGTGGACACAAAGTAAGCTCACATGCACAAATATGCACATTAACACACATTAAGTGCAAACATACGTTGCTACTACTCCCAAGCAGGAAAAAGCAGGTCTTTACACGCACGCACTTCCATCACTGATTCTCTTAATCTTGTCTGTGATGGAAGCAAGCGCTGCAGCGAATTCAATCCTGCAACATCCTTGCGGTGCTTGCGTGTGTGTGTTGTGTGTGTGTGTGTGTGTGTGTGTGTGTGTGTGTGTGTGTGTGTGTGTGTGTGTGTGTGTGTGTGTGTGAATGTGTGTGTGTGTGTGTGCTCTCCAAACACAAGATGCTGGAGGTAATGTATTGGGCATCACACCGTCGTATGCAATCACAGTCTGCGTAAGACAGTATCTCTCACTCTCTCCCTCTCTCTCTCTCCCTCTCTCTCTCTCTCTCTCTCTCTCTCTCTCTCTCTCTCTCTCTCTCTCCTTTCTTCCTCTTTTCCTCCCCTTCAATCATTCTCGGCCCATTGTACAAAATGTACAGGCTGCAAAACACTCGCCCATGTTTATAGGCTAAGTCCAGGCTGAGTGCAGCACACTCAACCGTGTACAGTACAGTACAACACACTCACTTATGATTAGGCTGAGACGTCCTCCTGAAGCTGAAGTTTCGTTCTGCATCCTCCTTTGCTTTTTG
>Ga0307963_1000872_pt1:0-15000 | contig 21839 bp, 32 predicted proteins | sample OrgLakmetagen594_FD_201829 | JGI IMG/M metagenome (GOLD analysis project Ga0307963, IMG submission 201829) | Saline water microbial communities from Organic Lake, Antarctica - #594 | ecosystem: Environmental > Aquatic > Non-marine Saline and Alkaline > Saline | place: Antarctica: Organic... | reverse complement strand
ATATATATAGGGGTATATATATGTGTGTAAGTGTGTATGCGTGTTTGTGTTTGTGTGTGTGTGTGTGTGTGCATGTGTGTGTATCCCAGGTCAGATTTGTGTGCTTATGCGCATTGTCAACTTTGGGCATTCTGAGCTTTTGGACAGCGCTTCATGGAGACAGATGACCTTGCAGAATTAAATCGCATGAAGCACCCCCTTCCCGGCCTGCAATGCCCCCCCTCCCCTAACTTCCACACAGATGCACGCACACAAAAACACACACACACACACATATATCCACATATAAAAAAACGTTCCCAACCAACCCCACTCACCTGCACCCCCCCCAAACATCCACACAGATGCACACACACACACACACCCACATCACCCACATTTACCTACACCCACTCACACACAACCTACCAGCAGCACCCACGAGCTGCCCCTCCCCACTGCACCCCCTGCTGCTGCTAGACACGGAGCTGGACCTTACAGGAGAGTAAACCCGTGACCCAGTTTCTCCACTGCTGCTGCTGCATGTGCTTCTCCTTCCCTTGTCCGACTGCTCATTGCCGGCACCACCCCCACACGTTTCGTCCACCCCTTTTGTCAGGGAGATTGCTTGAGAGCCGCCGCTGACGTTGTTGCCGGCGGTGCCGTTGACACTGCTGCTGGTGCTGCTGGTGCTGCTGGTGCTGCTGCATTCTTGGATGGGTTCGGGGGGCAGCTCCAGAGAGCACAAGGAGAACCTGTTTGATCTTTTCGTTTGCAGTGTGGAGCAATGAGCACCTGTGAGACAAAGAGAACAAACACATTTATGCGTATGTGTGTGTGCTGCTGCATTCTTGGATGGGTTCGGGGGGCAGCTCCAGAGAGCACAAGGAGAACCTGTTTGATCTTTTCGTTTGCAGTGTGGAGCGATGAGCACCTGTGAGACAAAGAGAACAAACACATTTATGGAATGAGAGTTATGAAAGAAGGCCTGGGAGACACAAGCAGGAATCGAAACACATGACAGCATTAGCTTGAGTCTGCACGGGCAAGGGTCAGCGCACATTAAGGGAAGGCACATTCACGTGTGTAGGGTTGGCCAGACCGTATATATACACCGTATATGACCGTATATTTGAGAATTCCCTGCCAAAAAATCGTGCATACACCGTATGCATATGGTTCTGGCCAACCCTACACACCCTGTGCCCATCGAACGCGACCATCCTGTGAACTACGACAGGCATATGAGTGGAGCATAAGGCGCAGTTACGTATGCCCATCCAACATGTGTAAACGTGTAAAGTGTGTACCTATGTTTTATGACTGTCACATGAGTAGGGTTGGCCAGAACCATATATATACGGTGTACATACGGTATTTTTGGCTTGGAAATAACCAAATATACGGTGTATATATACGTATATATACGGTTCTGGCCAACCCTACACATGAGGATGAAGCACAGCTACGTTTGCCCATCCTCTACGTCCAACCTGTGATTTATTGCTGTTTTTGTTTACCCAGGTGTAGTTTCAGGCTTTTTGCAAACTTCCGCTGAGATGCCCTTTGAGGCATATATAGTGATGTAACCTTACCTCACCCTACCTTATTGCTGTCACATGAGCGAATGGCTCTCAGCTCCTGCTCACACTATCCAGAGCCTCGCCACAGCACTAATACTTCAAATGGTGGGATTATGAAGGGGACCAACGAGCATCCAGAGCAAGCAGCACGTGCGCAACAGAGCCACAACAATCAGCAACTGAGGTTGGTTGGCCTTACAGAGCTGCCCACGCTTATACTCCCCCAGCTCCCCAAGTCAAGGTGTTGAGGTGTGAGAGATAACACAACTGGGAGGAGAAAGCGTCCTGTCTGATTACAGCCCATCAACTGTACATCGAAAAAATTTTGCCTGCTCTTCTTTTGCGTCATTTCATAGCAATTCCGCGTGCACAGACGACACAACACATTTCCATGCCTACCCTAGGCAATCCTGATGCCAATTAAGCGGTATCAAAGAAACACACACACTCACATACACACACGTACATACAAACACATACCATGCAAACACACACCGCTCACCTGCTTTGACCACTAGCTCCGTGTCTGGCTGAAGACAAGCAGACGCTTGTGATGCAGAAAGTGCAGCTGCTGGATTCATCCCATTAACCGCGTATGCCGTCTGCTTGACGACAGCATGAGCGTCAGCAACCAATTCAGCGCCAGCACCATCAGCCGCAGCACCACCCTGGTCAGCAGCAGCGGCATTCCTGGCATCAACAGCGGGGAGTGGCTGAGGTGAAGCTCGGGTGGTAGTGGCACCACCCTGGTCAGCAGCAGCAGGTGCATTGTCTTCAGCAGCTTCCTGGGAGCACCAGTCCATGGCCCTTTGCACTTCTGCCGAGGGCCGGGCGTCATGCTGAGGCCGTCCAGTGAAGTCGGGTCTGGAAGCGCTAGATGGGGTCTGAAAGGGGGAGGCAGGCCTGTACACGTGATGCTTCAGTTGTACCTGTGAGTGTGCTTTCTGCTGCTGCTGCTGCTGCTGCTGCTGCTCAATCAGCTGCTGCTCCATATGGGTACGCCAAGCTTCTGCCTGTTCCTCTTGCTGGTTCAGCTCCTCCATGGCTTGGACCAGCTGGTTCTGTGAGCGTTGATACCATTAGGGCAGCGGAGTTCAAGTAGTGTATGTGCTGAGTCCTTTACTTGCAGTAACGGTGATTTGATCTGACAGCATCACATATCTGTGTACGCTTAATTTAGCAGGAAGCCTTTCCAGTGCAGCACTGCCACTGGACATTTGAAAGCTGCTTGCACTGGACGTACGTACACACAACAGCGTGATGAAACAACTGGCCAAATTTAATCATGAAGCAAGATGGGGTCAACAGGATGAGAAATGGATGTCCGCATTTACGTGCAGGGTTGCCTGGATAAAAGGATTACGTTCAGATCATTAATTTCTGAAAGACGATATAACATGTCATCCACTTTGAGGTCTATGTGGGCATATATCTTAACTGTCCAAGCCAGCGCACAATAGGTGACATCCTCCAACCCATGCTCGCTGAGGCCTGGTTCCTTACCTGAGCCCTAGTCCTAAAAGCACTCTGTACTTGTGCCGTGTGTCCTACCTTTCTGACCTCATCCCCAGAGAAGTCAGAGAGGAGTCGGATCCTGTCTGCTGAAGAACATAAATGTGCTAGGAAATGAGCTGTTAAGGACAGCTCAGGCACCGTTGGAGCCTCATCCATGACGCCTGCAATGTATGTGCATATATGTATGTATGTATGTATGTATGTATGCGTGTGTGTATTGTGTGTGTGTGTGTGTATGCATGTGTGTGTGTGGTGTATTTGTGTGTGCGTGTGTTTGTATGTGTGTGTGTGTGAGTGTGTTTGTGTATGTGTGCGCGTGTGTGTGTGTGCGCGTGTGTGTATGTGTGTGTGTGTGCGTGTGTGTGTATGTGTGTGTGTGTGTGTGGTGTGTGTGTGTGTGTATGTGTGTGTGTGTGCGTGTGTGTGTGTGTGCGTGTGTGTGTGTGCGTGTGTGTGTGTGTGCGTGTGTGTGTGTGAGTTCATTCGCAATTGCCAGAATCTGACTGTTCTTTTTAGAGGCAGCACTGGACTTGCACAATTGCATGCACCTGTCGCTAAGCCTGGTCAGTAATATACCAGTAAACAGTTCCCTGAAGACCCTTGTTCAAGAAGAAAGAGACCCTTTTACTCACTTGGGACTTGGCTTATAATGAGGGAGGCAGTCTAGTTGCTTTGATGTTTCATCTAAATAAGATTATAAATCATTAGTACGCCTTGGCAAAAATATCACACGAAAAAATCACACTGCTAGGCATCAGCTTCTAAGTAACGGAAGACGTGCACTACACAAGTGTAGCATGTATTCTGATGTATAAAGCAGTCCTAGTTGTTGTGTGTGCGCTTGCTATTTCACTGTTTTGGCTGCTCACTCTGGTTACGCCCCGGCGAGGACGGTCACAAGCCATACAAACACCAGTAGAAAGCACCATGCACATATGCGCAGTTTCGGACCCACACGGAAGATATGTGCAGCTGAACGTCCCTCAAGGTGATTGCCCTGGGATCCCCGGGCTCGTGCTCACAGAGAACACCACTTTTTAACAGGCACATGACGGTATTTCCTTGCCTTGTTTTTCTAACTGTGGCCTGCTAGGAGCATGAAAGATTTCAGTGTAATCCACTTTATCGTTGTTACCAGGTGACATGATGCTATTTGGAGGTGATGTTGAGCTGGATAGCAAGCAAGAGGCAACTGAGTTCGCGGCGTGGTTGAAGTCCTTGCCTCAGAAGCATAAAGTGATGACATTCGGTGCGGGAGTGGCGCAGGCTTTATTAGAGCCAGCTCACGGCATTTCTCTTCGTCTTAGGATAAACTTGCACAATTCCTGCTTCTGTACATGCACCTGTGCTGCCAAGACCATAGTGACCCATAACGTAGTGTACTATTATTCTTTGCTTCAGGAAACATGGACCACGCGGCTGAAGGTGATTGTGCTGACATTCCCCGTTAATTTACAAAAAACATGACCACCAAGCTTGTAACTTGCCTTTTTTCACAGACTCGCTTGAAACAGTTCTGCCCATCCTGGCTGAAGAAGCTACTGTATGCCTAGATGAGATCAAGGACGTGGGTGGTTTTAGAATTTTTGGTGAGTAGGAAGGTGGTCTATATTTGGTAAAAAATGAGGGAAGGGTAGTGTGGCTTCGGCTGGAGCTCCTTACCACCTAATAATCAAAGGCAATCTTTAAAATGGGCATTTTACGCTTTGTTATCCATAGGTAGCCCTTTCACGCCGGAGTTTTACGGATCATTCCAAGTGAGTAACTTTTTTGCAGTTTTGTAGCATCGAACATTTGCATCCTGCACTGCACCGAATAGATAAGATTGGCTGTATGCAAGGATTGCTTGAATAGAAAATCAACACTCTACACCATTCTCTTTTATGCAAACATAAAATTCCATGCTTGCGTTCCTCCCAGCTCAGCTCGTACGAAGATGCAAAGCGACATTGGGAGAAAGTGCTGCCACCCACAGCTAGCATCGACATCATCATCTCGCATGGTAATTTTAATGTGCCAATACATGACTCATGACTCATGACATGCTAAACACAACCTAGCCTCTTTTTCTCTTTTTGCATCATAAGATGTTGACTGTTCTTCCTTGCCTGATGGACAAGGGACTATTTTATATACAGGCTTAACCTTCAGTCGCCATTCCTATTTTTCTGCGATCCTCTACTTCCCCGCGCTGCACATGCTTAGGGTTGGCCAGAACCATATATATACGGTGTATATACAGTATTTTTGGCAGGGAAATCAAGAAATATACGGGCATACACGGTGTATATATACGGTTCTGGCCAACCCTACACATGCTGCAGGACCACCTTTTGGCCATGGGGATGTGACCAATGGGGCTCATGTGGGCGACAAAGCTCTGCTTGAGGTGCGTAGTGAAACATGTGCTCTCCTCCAAACAACGTCCATACCATAGTTGCATTCGAAAAGACTACACAATGCTGGCTTGGTTTACATGTTTTGCATGTCTAGCAAGCAAATGCTCCACAACTCTCCCTGTGCCGCTGCTTCGTGCCTAATAATATAATTCCTCTCCTTGCTTGCACAACAAATTTCTGGCTTGCTTTTATTGATCTTACAACTCCATCACAGGTGCACAGTCTCAAAAGACACATTTTTTTGATAGAGAGTGTTCAATGCCTTGCTCCAAGAACGCTGCAGCCAAAACTTTGTGCTCCACCGTCCGTTCCCCTTCTTTTCCCTCAACCTACTCCCAGGGCTTTTGCTTCATTCCCAGCCCATTCCATAAATCCTACCCTAGAACTTTTGCATAGCTAGTTTTGGAAAATGCGCCTGAATGGCTCGCAGGTCATTGTATCATGGTCCATAGTCCAAGTGATGCACAATCTCAAGGTCTTTGGAGGTGGAATTTAAGTTTGGTGCATCAAAACTTTTGTTCTATCGTTTGGCAGGCAGTACAACGGCTGGAAAAGTCACCCAAACTATGGGTTTGTGGCCACATCCATTCAGCAAGGTACAGCAATTTTAAAGTTGCCTGTTGGTACCAGGTAGACATCAATCGCTGATTGTACTGGATTGCAGCACAAAGACATTTAACGTTGTCCAAACAGTTCCAAACACTGTGTTGCATGACGTGATTGTCCGATGCATCGTACAGACCAATGGCGTAAGTAAACTTGTGATGTGCCATGAAATGCAGGGGGATCTACAAGGTGCCGCACACAGATGGTACGCTGTCTTTTTTTGTTGCATTCTTTCATAGGATGCCTGTCTTTGTGTTCACCATACGTAAAATGTAAATACCCTGCTCCCTTCCAAAAACCATTCATTGACCAGGGGCTGTAGCATGTCACGCCTTCCCCCACCTGTGACCTGTGTGATACTGATGATGTCCAAGATGAGCAGCATGTTCTTTTCCACTGCGCCAATCCCCATGTGATTTCTCTCCGCAGGAAATATGCATCTCTGTTTTCCCCAACAGGAGCCCACGATGTGTCTACTTTCTTAAGCCAGAACAATAACAAGCTTTATTTTTTCCTCCATGAACTAATTGCTTTTTACGAGCAGGCTAGCAGTCACACTTCTTGACTGAAGGCCTTTTTTGTAAATCCTTGTAAAACCTTGTAATCCTGTGACGCCTTATGCACAATACCCATGTCAATGTTTCATATTTTACATACACAGCCTAGCAGTCGCACATTTTGACTGATGGCTTTATCTGTAAACTCTCTCTGTATTCCTGTGACGCCTCATGCACAATACCTGTGTTAAATACCTCTGCACTTTCCTTTCTTTGTTCACTGCCGTCCTTTTGCAGGAGACATACTCTTAATCAATGCAGCTCTGCCACGAGACCCACAGCTGCGCTCTTTTGAAATTGACTTTGCTACCCTTCAAGTACAAGAGGGACTTCCGTCCAGCTAAGATGACAAGTGTATGGAACAGGTAGCAGTAGGTACATAAAAGGATATGTGTCCCTTGTAGGTGTAATGTAGGATGTGTATAGGAGAAAAGGTGTATGTAACAGTAGGTAGCAGCGGGTGCACGGTAGGAAAAAACATTTTCCTTTGTAGGTGTAATGCAGGAAATGTGTAGGTGTAAAGCAGGAAATGTAGGTGTAATGTAGGAAGTGTATAGGAGAATAGGTGTATGTGACAGTAGGTAGCAGCGGGTGCACGGTAGGATTTTCCTTTGTAGGTGTAATGCAGGAAATGTGTAGGTGTAAAGCAGGAAATGTGTAGGTGTAATGTAGGTCATGTATAGGAGAATAGGTGTGTGTAACAGTAGGTAGCAGCGGGTGCACGGTAGGATTTTCCTTTGTAGGTGTAATGTGTAATGCAGGAAATGTGTAGGTGTAAAGCAGGAAATGTGTAGGTGTAATGTAGGAAGTGTATAGGAGAATAGGTGTATGTGGCAGTAGGTAGCAGCGGGTGCATGATAGGAAAGGCTACACCGTTGATCTTAACGCGCTTATGCATATTTAAGGGAAAGACTGTTGCATTGAAGTTGTGGACATGATTTACGATACCTGCTCAGTATCGGGTGTGAATCGCATGTACGAGCTGTTCAAACTGGGCATGCTCTTCCAATGCAAGAAGTTCCTGCGAATTTGAAGCATAGGATGAAAGATGTTTGGAGAGACGCTGAGTTGGAGGCGCCCAACGTGCACAACAACAAACTGGCAACCCACCTTTCTTGGTTTGCCGTCCTTTTTTCAAGTATTATGAGCGTATGTTGATTTTGGTGCGGCAGTATCTTCATCTTGTTCTGTCTAAACGTGCAATGCGCAATGCCAGTAGGTTGCGCTTGCGTGCACATACTTTGAAAGTGAAGGCAGCAGCGTGGCTTGAAGATGGTTCTCGCGTATGTGAGCAATGTCCTGGTGAAGATGGACATGTTCAGAACGAGGTGCATGCTCTTTTATTTTGCCAAGACCATCGGGTTTGTGACTTGAGGAAATATTTCTCCTTTTGTTTACACCTTTTTTTGAGGACTTTCAGCAGCCCAACCCATTTTGCTGCAACAGGTCAACAACCAGCTTGTTCATAATTTCTGTTCTCAACACAACAGAACACCCTTGGTAATAATCCCCCTTGGTAATAATGACTTTTTCTCTTTCGCTCTTTCTGATCTTATGGATCAAGAAAAAAGAAAAGAAAAGGCTACGCTAGTGGTAACACATCTATGGATTTATTTGTGGCTGGCCGAGACCAGTCCGCAGCCGATCAGCCAAACAACCTGGCTGAAGGTCACCCCCTGTAAAGAAAAGAAAAGACTCCGCTGGTAGTGGTGACACAGCAAGCATGATTAAGGGAGGGGGTTACTTAGGTGCTCGCACCAGGCAACCTCCCACCGCACAAACAATTAAAAGAAATTAGTGTGGGTCAGGGGGGTTGTGTGCCGTAGCACCCAATCCTTGACTGTTGTTGCTTGTGTTATATTGCAGTGCACACCTTGTTTTTATGAGTGCATGTCTGATGGAGTGCTCATTCAGTTTTTGTTTCAGTTTTTAATCTTATGGTAGTCCAGATTAAGGTCTGCCAGAGCTTTGTCTGTGTAGTCTTTGTAGATACCGTACCTTTCCAATATCACCCCTCACAAATAAATATCGTTTTTTGCCCTGCGGGATGAGTGCGGTTACGTTTAATATATATATGCGGGGTTGACGCGGGATTGGTTTAAATAACGTTTTTGGTCGCTGCCAGTGATGGGCACAAAATTTCAACTCAATCAGGTAAATATCCCACTGGTTTGGATTCAGTTTCTTGTCTTTAGCAAGCTGTTGAAAATTTAATTTGCGCCCCCTGTAAGTCTGGTGCTACAACAACAATTTTTACATGCTTTACTTACGCAGCCTAGCAGTCGCACGTTTTGACTGATGGCTTTATCAGTAAACTCTGTAAGTTAAGCAGATCTGAGAGAGGTCAGACTGCTGTTATGTTCTTGAAGATGGTGCCATTACTCCGATCAATACCGCAAGGAAAGAGTCTACCAATCTTCTCAACTGGTCAGTTAAACCAGCAGTGTACTGAACTAAGAAACTGCTCTAAACTTGCCTTGCCTTTCCCACCAGCAGGCAGGGAAGAAAACACAATATTGGAACTGGTAAACAAAAATTCAAGTCATTAGACTGAATTGAGAAGAAAAAGCTCTACTGGCAGTGTTAACGCTATACTGGCTGACCATCACACTGAAAACACTCTAAACTAGCAATCGCTAGATCAATTCCCATTTGAAATTAAATGAGTAAGAGGTGTGCCAAAAGCCAATCGGGCACAATACAAGGTGTCAGGCACAATACAAGGTGTAGACTATCCAAGTGTTCTTGGTGAGGGAGCCATGTGTGGAGAGCCAAAAAGTAGTCAAGGGAAATCGAATGTAATAAGGGTAAGAGAGACCAAAAAAGATTGAAATGTATCACTCATGTTTGCCAGAGCCCTACCAGAATTCAGATTATGTACAGGAACCATATCATGTTGAGAAAACACCGCACACAAATCAATAATCAGGGTACTCTGTTGCAGCTTTGCGCCAAGATCAAAATAATATGCCAGGCAGTACAGGTTTCGAAATGCTATCTGATGTGCACAGTTGGATGGAAAACACATGGCATGATTGCTAGTGACACAAACTTGGATAGGTGAGAATAGGTGTCTGTAAGAGGATGTAAAAAAACAGGTAAACTAGCTTAGTGATAAGAAGTCTAGTACGAATTCAAAGAGGTTGTGCAGGTGCCCTCACGAGGCAATCCTCCACCAAAGAAAAAGAAGCTGAGCTTCTGAAGGCCAAAAGACAAGTGATCATATTCACAATTTCCACGCCTGTACACGATGGACGAAAAAGACTAACGCTAAATGAGACTCACTCAAAGGTCAAGGATTGTAGGTGCCTGAGCTGAGGCGCCCCTCACCAAATTTCAAATGGATATTACTTGCCCAGCAAAATCTCCCTCCACACCTCACCCACGGCCGATGCGAGCTCGTACGAAGAGGAGCCGACGACTGTCAAGTTTTGAGCTGCACGCCGTGAGAAGCTCTGCAGGTAACACGCATCACATTTGGTGATGCTGATTGCAGGTGCCTGAAAAAAAGTCGAGGCTGAATCATCAGCTGTGTGTGTATGCGCATGACTTAGTATTGGTATCTGTGTGTGTGTGTTTATGTGTTTTTGTGTGTATGTGTGCGTGTCTGTGTGTGTGTTTGATTGTGTGTATGTGTGCGCACGTGCGTGCGTGCACGTGTGTGTATTAGTGGGTGGGTGTATATGCATGTGTGTGTATGCATGTGCGTGTAATCTCGTGGGTGTATGCATGTGCGTGAACGTGTGTATTAGTGGGTGGGTGTATTAGTGGGTGGGTGTATGCATGTGCGTGTAATCTGTATTAGTGGGTGGGTGTATTAGTGGGTGGGTGTAATGCATGTGCGTGTAATCTCGTGGGTGTATGCATGTGTGTATGCATGTGTGTGTATGCATGTGCGTGCACGTGTGTGTATATGTCTCGTGGGTGTATGTGCGTGCTTATGCATGTGTGTGTATGTGCTTGTGCATGTGTGTGTGTGTGTATGTGTGTGCGTGTGAGTTTGAGTGTGTGTTTGTTTGTGCGCACATGCGTGCACGTGTGTGTATATGTGTGTATTAGTGGGTGGGTGTATGAACGTGCGCATGCATCTATGTTTGTATTAGTGGGTGTATGCATGTGTGTGACCATGTGTGTATATGTGTGTGTAATCTCGTGGGTGTATGTGCGTGCTTGTGCATGTGTGTGTATCTGTGTGTGTGTATGTGTGTGTGTGTGTGTGTTTGCGTATGTGTGTGTGTGTGTGTGTGTGCGCGTGTGTGTGTGTGTGTGTGTGTGTGTGTGTGTGTGCACGTATTTGTGTATGTGCATGTGTGCGCGTGTATGGGTGTGTGCATGCGAGGTGCTGGCTGCCTGAATCCTTTATGAAATACCCACCTTGGCAAACCAGAAAGGATCCCAGTGTTCATCAAACCTGCATCAAAGACATGGGGGATTGGCATGTTGGAGCATCTGTATCTGTCACTGAAAGCCAGGTGTTGCTTCTCTCCACCCACCTGCTGCCCAAAAACTGAGAGGCGTCCTTGAAGGTGGAGGACTCCGCGCATGCTGTTGAGTGCAGCTTTTTCAGGTGCTCAATGACAAAATTCGAGCCTGTGCCAGTCTTCTCTGCATCACCACTGCCACGCATTTTGAAATACAAATAAATGACGACCTAGTGTTGATAAAAAAGCAGGGTTCGCACCTTTTTAAATTTCAGTTTATGGTGGTCAATTCATCTTGTTCAGGAAATCTGCTCATAATCATGACCTCTGCGATGCAGACAAAAGAAGAAGTTGAAGAGTGCAGACTGGAACAACACACGGTTGTGCAGAACAGTAGAACAAATTGAGCAGGCGAAACGTTTGGAAAGTCACTTGCAGTCAGCACCATAGCCTGCGTTAACCTCACATTGTGCAGGCGAAACGTTTGGAAAGTCACTTGCAGCTTGCAGTCAGCACCATTTCCGCCTGCGTTAACCTCATTTCAATCTAACGCAGTCACCTACCAGCATCTGTTTCGAGGTCTTCGATGAAGCCAAACCAGTAGATGATGAGTCCTGGGCCGTAGCGGTTCACATACCTACAGCCAGAACAAGCGCAAGCAAAGTGAGAGGGGGGACGAAGCAGCAATTGCAGATTGCTCTGAGGAGCAGTAAATTCCAAGGGAGCTAGGAACTGTCTAACCACCACAACGTAAGCTAGCAGTCAAGTGCCTTGACAGAAAGCCGTTTTCTCATTGCAATCCTAACCACTACAACGCACGTGCTGTACTGCTCTTCATGCTGCTTCGCGTGCGTGCGGTCGTCCCCAAAGGTGGCTTTGCTGTCAATCCAAGTCACGACGCGCCACCCTCCGCCGCCATTGCCGGCCTGCTTATCTCGCACAGCAATGGGCACCTAGGGCAAAAAAGACGTGTAAATAGGGTGACCTCTTTACAGCACGGTCTTCCGTTGCTGGCCTGCTTATCTCGCACGGCAACGGGCACCTAGGGCACAAGAGACGTTTAGATAGGGTGAGCCTCTTCAAAGCACGGTCTTCCGTTGCCGGCCTGCTTATCTCGCACAGCAATGAGCACCTAGGGCACAAGAAGACGTTTAGATAGGGTGAGCCTCTTCAAAGCACGGTCTTCCGTTGCCGGCCTGCTTATCTCGCACGGCAATGGGACCTAGGGCACAAAAAGACGTTTAAATAGGGTGAGCCTCTTCAAAGCACGGTCTTCCGTTGCCGGCCTGCTTATCTCGCACGGCAATGGGCACCTAGGGCACAAAAAGGCGTTCACATGTTCACATAGGGTGAGCCTTTTCAAAGCATGGTCTTGAGTGTGCGTCATGCATCACGCAGTGCAGGCTGAGTGTTGTGCAAGGCACCAGCAAATTGGCTTCAGCAGCCGACCATAACTATTAACAGTAATACACACCCTTTCCTCGTCTAGGCTGATATCTCAGACAAAGACATCTTCTTTATATAAGTAAAACAACCAACAGAACTTTCTCTGTGTTGCAACAGCACAAGGTGCTTGTAGTCCTCTGCAAGAGGCAATCAATCAAACGACAAAATGAGCGATGGCCACTTCTCTACGCAGAGAGTCAATCAGATTACTCCTGTTTTCCCCTTTCGTGTGCTTATGTCAAATGGTATTGCTGCTCCGGGTACTAAGGTGGCTTCCCTTATTTTAATTATATACATACATACAGGGAGTCAGTCACCTATTGCCGCCTTGTTTGTCCTCTTTCTCTTTTGATGCAGATACTTGCAGGGCCATAAAAAGAAACCATGCTCCGAATGAGGCAGAGCAATTGCGATCCAGGAGACAGGCTTACAAGAAGCAACACTGCAAATCCAATCACAGCCTTGGTCTCTTCTGTTCACAATCGCCATCCAGGACACAGTTTCACAGTCAGCGACACTGCAAATCCAATCACAGCCTTGGTCTCTTCTGCTCACAATCGCCATCCAGGACACAGTCTCACAGTCAGGGACACTGCAAATCCAATCACAGCCTTGGTCTCTTCTGTTCACAATCGCCATCCAGGACACAGTCTCACAGTCAGCGGCACTGAAAACCCGATCACAGCTACTCACCTGGAGTCGGACATCAGGGGTCTTGTAATAGCCCTGAGTACGCAAGTCATCTTCAGTCCAGAAAAAGTCCAAGCCCGCAGCTTTGAGCTTCTCGGCAAGCAACAGCTCAAACTCAACCCCTGCATGTGATGCCATGCGCGCTAGAGTTTTTGCTAGCCAACCGAGGTGTAAGCGAAATCAACTTTAGATGTTTTCTCTCCTTTGTTCTGTTGCAAGGAATGAGTCTCTTATCCCCTCATTCGCCTGTGCATAATATTTGCAGCGGTGAACAAATGGGAGAGATGTGGTCATGCATGAGCTTGACTCAGATGAACGCCTCTTTCAGTTTTCCAGCTGTGAGGACGACGCACATCCTCAACGAATTCTCACGTATTATTTGTAGCGATGAAGGTAACGAAGGGACACAGTTGTAACAAGCATTTGTGCGCAAAGCACTCTCATGCTCCCTAACGACTGCCATTTGAAGTATTTAAGTAATTAGCAAGTGCCTTACACATTTTCCCTGATGCAGAATTTCAACTAATTAAAGCAAGTGCCTTACACATTTTCCCTGATGCAGAATTTCAACTAATTAACAAAACTGACGTTGTGCATGTCCTCCGATGTACACCTCACACATAAAGCCCACCTGCCTTTAAATATATGCCGTTAGATCGTCCCCCCTGTTTGCACAAGCACTCAGTGCATATCCTCGCCTGCAACGATTAATTTGCCCACAATACTTGCTACTAGCAGCACGCCTGCCACAATAACTGACTGCACACTGCACACCAACATCATTGGTATGGATTCTTTCACACCCATACCCCCTCCCCCCCCAAACACACACACACACACACACACACACACACACCTGTGGCTTGCTTAGCAATGTCTGCGTACGGTGAGTAGCTGCAGTCCGCCAGGGAGCTGCGTGCCACGTCGCGTTGCAGGCGCTCCAGGAAGTGGGCACTCACACAGGGTTTTGCAGGCAGGAGAGCATGGGGCTGCGCAACCACAGTTACAGCAGCCGAACCCGCACCACCGCCCTCTGTGCAGGGTACCACTGCGGGTGACCCCAACCCTAACGCGCCCGAATTTTTGCTATTGCCGTGACCCTGTTTAGCGCCGTTTCTGCCACCGCCACCGCCGCCGCTGCTGCTTCTGCTGCTGCTGCTCTGGGCATCGTGCACAGTGAGGAGGGTGGGCAGGAGGCCGGGGCACCGCAGCACTTCACCGATATTCTGTGCGTGCGATTTTGATGGGAAGTTAAAGGAATGGGTGATCAACGACTTGGTTTGAGACTTTTAGGTTTTAGCGAGAGCAAGACAAGGTTTTTTTTTGGCGCTTTTACCTGAACTAATGTGGGAGTGGTCATTCACTGCCTGCGCGGTTTTTTCTTCCTATTTCTTTCTTTTTCTTAAGGTTGATGCCTGTGACATATTCAAATAAGGGCCAGTGAGTTAAGAGGCTGGGGTGCATGTGAGGGGTGCAGCAAGCTCTCTATGCAAGGCTATGATTATGCAAGGCTATGATTGAGAGGGGTGGACGGTAAAAAATCAAGAAGTGCGCCAGCCTTGACGTGAGATTTGCACTCTCCTCTGCCCCTAGCTGGCTACGTACTTTAGTTTGCGTTAACCAATGTGCAAGTTGAAGCATGGTAGCTTGAACCACTTTGTGCTGTTAAAATATGGTAGCTTGAACCAATTTGAGCGTTTGTCGAGGTCGTCACAGGAAGTAAACCGGCCCGCACCCAAAATCTTTCTCGCTCGCTCTCTCTCTCTCTCTCTCTCTCTCTCTCTTTCTCTCTATATATATATAT
>Ga0307963_1000869_pt1 | contig 21855 bp, 27 predicted proteins | sample OrgLakmetagen594_FD_201829 | JGI IMG/M metagenome (GOLD analysis project Ga0307963, IMG submission 201829) | Saline water microbial communities from Organic Lake, Antarctica - #594 | ecosystem: Environmental > Aquatic > Non-marine Saline and Alkaline > Saline | place: Antarctica: Organic Lake... | reverse complement strand
AGGGCAGGGGGGTCCACCCCAAAAGTATATGTGCTTTCCAAAAAAAACTCCTGCCGTAACTTTTGGTGGAGCCTGTAGGTCTTAGGTTTTAACGCCCTGCCAAATCCATTTTTTGCTGTCCACCCAAATTTTCCCTGCTTTAACAGGGTATTTAATGAAATCCAAACGAAGACGTGAGCACCAAACAGAGAGTACAGAGATATATCCAATTCACAGGAGCTTGCACAGAATGTAATAAAGCGGCTGGTCTTGCAAAGCCCGTATACAAATGAATTTGGTTATTTGGGCACCTTGCAAAATTTTGGAATTAGGAGCTTGCACAGAATATAATAAAGCGGCTGATCTTGCAAAGCCCATATGCGAATGAATATTTTGAATTTGCATTCCAAAAAGAGAAGTATGGAGACTGAAAAATGACGCAACAGAGAAATGAGGGAATAATAGTCACTTGAAATCGCTTAAATCATTTGCATTACACATTGTGGCCAGCACTCTTTACAATCTAACTCATCTCAGTGGCTGGATGAGGTGTGCTGTCACAGCAGCGTGATCCTTGATACCACCAGCTTTGCGTACCTGCTGTACAGTGAGGTCCCCTTCTAAAGTCCAGCGGTCCCACAGGGTCCAAGCCAATTCCTGGAGCCATGAAGATATTGTGAGTGCTGATCAGATTTATGGGTAGCAAGATGGAATTGTCAGCTTTATATACACCTGTTGACAGCGACCCTAAAAAAAATGCCTTAAAAATTGGACAGCTCTGACAGATGCTGATCCTGCTTGATTAAGAGCTGCATGGATGCAGATTGGCCAACATACTAGCAGAAGTCCAGGTTGTTGGCAACGATTGTGCGTTGAGCAGGCAAGGGCAAAAGGAAAATCCTTTTGGCATACCTTGTACTTGATGGCCTTTGGGGGCATTGGCTCTGCCATCGCAAAGAGCGGCAGCGCCAAGTTGGCAAAGGTGTTTCGGAAGGACTCCACTGGCTTGCTCATGAGCACCTTGTACAACTCTAAGCACACCATACCTGGGAGGGGATGTACCGCACAATCTCATAGTTGGCAGTGGACATTGAGTTTGCCAAGCTGCTGCTACGAAGACAGCTTAAGCACAATATTCAGTGCACCTACGTGCCAATCGTACTCTTTGTTGTAGCCTAACGGATTATAAAAGCCGAGGACTGGCTGAAGATGGTGATTGCAGGGCCAAGTTCAAGATTCGCTTGGAAAAGGAAGACGCTCTTCAACAATAATAGGCATGTAGGGAGGCAGGAGCACCTGTTGCACAAGCTGTGGCCGTGGCAATGGCTGGGATGATTCGCCCAGCAATCAGCTTCGCCTTGAGCTTATCCACCTACAGAGATACAGATTCATAAGGGAACGGAAGGATAAACAAAAAAAGTGCAAGTAAGAGAGGTTCAGGAGGCAAACCCAGAAATAAAGTCAGCTTGTAAACCCAGAAATGAACCACACACTGGCAAAAAGGATGGGAGCACTGTCAGCCTTCAAATTTATGACAAAGATTTTAGCACAAGTCTTCAAACTGTATCAACCAGTGCTTCTTTTTTCGATTTTGGAAAACCTTCGTTTCACGTCACGGCCAAATTTGGCCATTTCGAAAACCTTTGTTTGACGTCTTACACCCATTCATGCCCAGCCCAGCAATGTTCGTGCACGTGGTAAATCAAATGTTTCAGGCATGGCCCTAAAACAAAAATAACGCATGTACCAACACTGATATGTCCGTAAGCCTACTGTGCGCGTCTTGAGGCTTGCTATTTGTCCGGCACGACACGGCGCTGAGCTGTGAGCTGTGCAGCTGCATCCTGGTAACCTTGCAACACACCCCTCTTGTCCTGAATCTCTTGCCATTTCAGTGCTGCGCGCTGATGAAGCTGGCTTGCCTCATGGGTCTTGATACTCTGGGACCTGCTTTGAAACTTGCATGCTGCTACCTTGGTGCTGCAAATGCTGCAGCAGAGGTACAGGTTGTCCTCCCCGGACCTCCATCTTGCAACCACTTGCTGCGCGCAGGCTGATTCCTGTCCAGTGGCATGCCCTTCTGTGTGTACTTGGGAGGCCCATCCTTCTGCTATAGCCATGCAGGCCGCATGGCTCTGGTCTCACCATGCTTTTTCCCCCCGTTATACCTTCCATCACTCTCTCCCTGCTTGGTTCTCTTTCTTTCAGGCGAACCGACCATCTAAACAAAATTAAAATTTTTTTTAATTGTTGATTTCTGAGGCTGAATGTTGGCCCTCGAAGGGCCCACGAAGGCCTCAAGGTGCCCTTGGTCGGTTTTGGCCGGGAGACCCCCCGGGGCCCAAAACCTTGGTTTCACGTCTTTTCCCCACGCCCAAATAGTAGGGGTTTCACGTCTAAAGACGTCATACGTCTCCAAAAAAGAAGCACTGGTATCAACCCACCTCTGCAACGGAGTAATTCCTTGCTCGCATGTTAGCTAAACCAGCTATCATGTCCATGTGGAAGTTGGTGTCATCATCCTTTTCAAACTACGAGCAGATTGGGAACAGGAAATGCAATACATGCAGTTAGTCAGAAGCGTTTGTACATAGGGCAAACATGTTATCCTTCCCTGATCATGCAGACTCCAAACTTTTAAAAGTGCAACAGGACTAATAATAAAATGACAGCTACAATTACCTGGATGGGGCTCAGTTTAAAGTTGGGAGGTAGGGTGGGACGTGCAACGTCTAAGCTTTCTGTCAGGGAAGCAATTGCGCTGTCATCGTCCACCATACCCATGCGCACAGGCTCTTTATTTTGTGCCTGAATAGCAAAAAGGAAGGGTGGAAACAGGCTTTTGTGTCAAGTGCACTGAGCAGCAACAAGGCAGAATTGCGGCCTGTTCAAATTTATTAATAAATTTATATATCCGCGCCATCTGACTTGACTAAACAAAGAAGCGCATTTTTTACGCTAATATGATTTTTGCCGAACCTTGGTCCAAATAACTGTGCCAAGCTTTGCACCAAAAGGAAAGCTATTAAGGCTCTAATGACATTGGGGAAATTGATGAAATTTGCAAAGAGCAGTGACAAGGTGGCTTGCATAGAGCTGGGGGCCATGGGATGGACAATCTGACACATTTCTCTTGTTCCTCATTTTGATAGGCTCTTGCACCTCCCAGCTCACTGCCGTCTTCTACCAGCTCAGATGCCTAGCTAGCTCAAAAATACTGACTTCAAAAGACGACAATTACACACACACACACACACACATCACACATTACGCACACACACATTCACACCAATAGACACACATTCTGGCGCAAGTTACTACACATACCAACACAAGCGTACCATGCCACACACCTTAGGGTCTGTCTCAATTTGCACACCCTTTTTGGGCTCAAAGGAGGGCACAGGCACCTGAGCAGCAACCGCTGCTACCTGCGCAGGATATGTGAAGTGCCAAAATTAATGCTCAGAAGCAAGGCGAAGGATGGGAGAAGGCAGGAGCAGACGACAAGTTGCAGAATGAGCAGCACACATGAATGCACTTGTTTTAGGCTAACACGCAAGGAAATGCAAAGGGGCGTGTCTGCTCCTTGCGCATTGCTCCTCCTACCTTGGCTGCATCGGTGGCGTAGTCTGGGCGGGGAATGCCATAAATCTCGGCACGCAACATTGCGCCTGCTTGCATAAACGCTGCATGGGAGGGGTCTTGCGGGTCAAAGGTGAGGGGGCGAGGGAAGCGCTTAGGGGCACTCCAAAAAGGCGCTCCAGTGGAGGTGGTGGCATCCTCTGGGAAGGTGAATGTTAGCTACAGGTAGGGCGAGGTGTAGTGTGTGCATGTGTGTGAGATGAAGCATACATTACATACTTTATAGCAAACACTTGCAAGCATGACTCTTTTTGCCAACAAGACGATGCAGGTGAGACTAATTGAGTAAAAACTGTAAGGGTCAAAGTATGTGCACTATGCATCAGCTTGGCCGTACAAAAGGGAGCAGAAGGAGCAACACCTCGGTTGGCTGAGCAGCCAGGAGCACAACGTACGCAGTATAGCTCCAGCCTGTTACTGGTATGGGCTGCACAAAAAGATGGGATGAAAGAGGACGGCGGTTGTGTGAAGTATACAAGGCAATCACCTGAGCCACCCGGTTGTAGTAGTAATCTTGAAAGCGCATGCGAGCCCAAGACACGCAGTCTTCGAAAGAGCGTGCCCTGCAAGTGGTAAGAAAGTGGCAGCTTTTGTGTAGAGGTATATGGAATTTCTCCCCTGTTAACACCTCATTCAACCGTGGTGATAGGCGAGTGTTGATAAGAGGTAAAAAATCAAGAATCGAAAAACTCGATCTAAATTTCTCTGTCCTCTGCAATTAGCCCTGGGCTCTTTGATGAAGACTTACGTGTAGAGGTGGCAAGCAAATAGAACAGATCAGGATCACCCTAAAAGGCTATTGGTTCGCCCATACCGTACATACTGTACGTTTGGTACTCACCAGCCCCCCCGCAAATAAGGTTATAAGATGCAACCACACCCTACAAATTACTTAATTTGTTTAAACTGCATCCCTATTTTCTCAAACCATTCATATAGTTTATACGAACGAGGGAATTAGCTTCATGCATCTGGCCCAGCAACTGCTATCACATGCCTATCATGCTGCTTCACGTCTAAAGAGCAAGAAAAGTACACTATAAACTCAGATACATTTATGACGTTTGAAAGACTGTTTAGTATCCAAAATTGAACCACACATACGAAACACGCGTTTGAGCACCACTCCTCCCCTCAAAGTCACTTAGGGGAGGGGATATAAGAGTTTTACAGCAACTGCATTCTTTCTGGCCTGTGCACTTACGTTGTAAATTTATGTTTGGACCGAAACTACGGTACTGACCGTAATTACATGGTTTAAATTACGGTTGGCCAATATTACAGTGTCAAGCCGTACAAGACCATCATACAAAACAGGCATCAGTTGAATAGCGGTTAAAGCAGTTAAATTCAACTGCAACGGATTTCAATGTGGATTACAACCGCGGTTGTTTCAACCGCTGTTCAACTGTGTTTAGATGCAAACTTTAGACAATTTGATTTCAATCGCTTCAACCCCCAGATTTCAACCGCTAACCTGTTTTGTTAAGGATTCCTATAGCGGGGAAATGCAACTTTTAAGTAGCTAAACAATTCCATCAGGGAAGCACGTCCTGTCCGGGAGCCGGAGATATATTAAGTCATTGGTCTGTCCTGGTCCCAGTAATTGCAGGGGCGACAGCCCTGCTATTCTGGGTGACCCGGTAAAATTAAAATGTATTTCCAGGCAATTTGCAGTTTATTTTGAAATGACACTGAGAATGACAGAGGAATGGCAGGAAGCGAGAAAGGTCAGCCAACAGCAAGGGAGAGCCGCCCCAGAAGAGTACTCCCCTCCTGACCAGGCCTGCTACGAAGCCTGTGATTGCTGGGCTTGACTGGCTTGCACCTGGCACCTGGCACTGATGGGGCTTCAACCATGCAGCACATCAAGCGAGGGAAAGCGGCCTTCTGCTCCACCTCTGCACGCCATTTGTCGTGTGGGCTGGTTGGCACCCCCTGAGGTTGCCCCCCTTGACGGCAAGAGACTTGTCGGTGAGGCTGGTGACGGTGCCACCGTACAGTATGATTATAATCGTAGTTCGGCTGTTTGGCTACAATTTTGGCCAAATGTTAATAGAGAAAAAACAAATTTCCAAACAAGCAGTCAAGTGCTCCGTCCGGCTATGATATACTGTTGGGCCCTTCCCCTGAGCTGATGCAGTCCCAACCCAGCCTCAACATCATTCAGGGAAGCAATTTGTGGCATCAACACGTGAAAGGAGCATGCTGGAGGTGGAAAATGTGAGATTTTGGGGCGGAGAGGCCTTTCTGAGGCCATGTTTGCACCAGTGGTGCCAGCTTTGCACTGTACCGTACACCGTAGAGTAAACTACTGCAAATACGGTAAATTATAGTCCTTCAAAATGGTAATCACGCCGTAGTTTACAAGATTATGGTACATACAGCAAAAGGCGTTACGATACCGTAAACCACGTAGTGCACAGGCCTGATTTTTATGACCTGAAACGTCTTGTTTCTGGCATTCAAATTTCAACCGTCCTCTTTCAGCCCTTACCTGTCATTCACGAGCACCTCCACCACCTGCTCCAGCTGCTGGCGGGCTGCAGCATCTGCTGCCACCTTCACAGCATTCACGTACCTATCAAGGTAGGAACCATCAGACGAGTCGCACAAACAAGGATTTTTTTCATTTTCTACCAGGAGCGAGGAAACAGCAGATACATTGTGCCTTTCTTGCATTCCACCAGGAGCAAGGCAACAGCAGATGCATTGTGCCCTTCTTGTGGATGGGGAGCCTTCTTTCAAGGATTTGGATGTGATGCTAAGGGCAGGAACACATAAATTGGTAAAAACCATGAGGCTGATGCCTGTTGCAGCCCTCAGACATGTGGCAAGTTGCGTCATGCATGCAGATGGCTGAGTCACAGCCGTGTGCGTTGTATAATTGAAAGGAGAGAAACAAACTTAAAAAAAGCACAGTTCTGACTTACTTTTCAGGGTCTTCCAAATAAGCGTTGGCCTCACTGGGGCCCTTCTCCAACAAGCCCTCAAACTCTGACCTGAAGGAGTGTCAAGAGTTCATGAAAGCGTGAATGCATGGCTATATCTGCTCCTCAACTTTTGTAAAGGATCCTACTGCTTCACCTGCTTTTCACAGAAAGATACCACACAGCAGTACAGGCAATACTATGCAAGCCTAAATAAATCATACAAGAAGCCTCGCTTCCTTTTCTCAGGCGGCCTTTTAAAATCGAAAATGGAGGAGCAAAAGAGGAATTGCGGGATGGCAACGATGTGAGGTGCTCATGCATGCTGTGTACAGGAATCACTGTGCATAACTTGAGGTCATTAACAGCAACAGTGTATTGATGATGAGGGTATTTACGTGGCCTCAACATTAAAAACACGTTTTCTGAATCCATCATGCATGATCAGCGTTGAATTACAGATTCATATCATCGTGGGCCACTTGTGAGGAGCGGAATGTAGGTTCTGTTGAGGAAGAACAAGTCATCAATAGTGCCGTTCAGCACGTCAAGTTTTACGGTTTGCAAACAGAAGCATGGAAACACAAGGCTCCCTGGCAGGCACACAGCCACGCACCTTGCCCAAGTCAAACAGTGGTCGATGTTGTGAGGGAACGAGTGCACTGTGCACATGGGGGCTGACTTCTCTGGGGGGTCCCGGCTGGCTCCGTAATTTTCTGTGAGGTGAGGGATTACCACCTGGTACAGGGGTATGTTGAGGAGGGGGGCCATCGAGATCAGTGAGCGGCTGATCAAAATTTACTTGACGCTATCAACATAAACCGCATTTTATGCTCTTTACATAGTAATAGGCTCTATGTCATTGACCTACAACACATGCGTCATCCTAGTGCAATGGTAGGTGAGGCCACTGAGCTGATACTTGCGCTTTGGAGCACCTTTTTTATGCAGGAATGTAGCGCTATGGCAAACCAAGCGTATTGCAATATTTACCTGCGTGTTGCATTTAGCGCCCAGAGTGCCTGATTCCAAAAGCGGCTTGCAGAAGTAAACGCACCGGCTGTCCACGTACAATCGAGCGTTCACGTTGTCCAGCGCATTCACAATCTGGAGAAAGCGTGCACACTTACTATTATGTAAATTCATGGCAGGCGTTGCATACAAACAAGCTTCTGAGTATTTGCTGTTCTGCACATACAAAAGAAAGACGCTAACCTGTCATTTGATCAGCTGCTATCGCAGCGCACGTGTGACCCCAAACAGAGATTGAAGGTGTAGCATTTAGCCTGAATCCACTCACCAAATCCTGCCCCTGCCAGAACTTGTCGTTGAACACGGACTCTGTTTCAGGGGAAACTCGATTTTGGAGGGGATTAATGTGGATTGCTGGGTTGATGCGCTGGGTGGCCTCAGCTGCCACCTTGGACTTGGAGCTGCGCAGCAAAACACAGGTCTCTGTTTGCAATACAGGAAAGGCAGAGATTTTTTCTCTGTCTGCTCCTTTGGCACCCCTTCCAGTAAGTTTGTACAACATTCCTTTTCCTGCGTACAGCTGCAATAATTAAAGCAGACCTAAAAGCAACACATACAAAAGTTCAGCTCACCTGCCAATGTTCCAATCTCTGAACAAGAACTGGCGGGACAGGTTGCTTTTCTCGATGGTGTCATCGTCAGTCACAGTGAGCAGGCCTTTGTCGCTGGGTCCGGCAGCAATGCCCATCATGGCAAAATTCTGTGCGCATGCAGGCGAGGTAACTAAGCAATGTTTCGAGCAAACTAGAATCTCCTCGGTTGCGGCTGGTCGTCGCCATGTTTCCCACCCTTTTCCCTGCCAAGCAGTGCCAACAACCTTGTATTAACCATAACTAACCAACCACCCTTGCGCATTTTGGGACCCTAAGTTGGGCTGGGCAGCTAAATTGTTTCTTCACATGTTTGCAAAGAAAACAGGCAAAAACACCAAGTGGGTGGCTCGCAATCTGGAATTTGGAAGATGTAATGCCACAAAAATACTGCTTTCACTGCTTACACACTTCACCAATCCACGCCCTCTAAAACTAAAAAGCCTTGATTGGCTCCATTTTAACACAGCAACCTGATTGGCTCCATTTAAACACAGCAAATGCCGGGCTGAAACTCGCAGCAGGTGGGGATAGACCTTTCCTTTTTTTCTCCTGTCCCTTATGTGAGTGCCTCCCACTCGCAGGCATCCCCGACACCCCTACCCCAAAAGCGACATTTATTATGTTACAAATATAATGCTCCTGAAGCAGAGGTCAATTGCTGCAGGTTCAGGATTGCACCTTTTCCTGTCAAAGTGGGTGCATAATTAGGCACCGAGCCCCTCACAGCTCCCCAGAATCCATAACTTCCAGCACAGTCTGTTGCATTTCGAATGAGATAGAGGGGGCTTTGAATTGGATGAAAGCTTGTGGGCAGTGTTTGGGGGGACTTTTGGCATGGGGACGGCCAGCTACGCACTCACTTTAGAGAGCTATAATATGCTCACCTTCAGGAATTCACACCCCAGAGCACCAGCGCCAACTAAAAACAGGTTCAGGGCCTCGAGCTTGCGCTGCATGCTACGCCCGAACACAGCGATCTGGCCATCATACCTAGGAAAATTGACAGAGCACAAGAGCAATCAGTTTGATATGTGCTATTACACTTTATGATGATTTGCTCAGCTTATAACTGAAAGCCTGAATGCGACAGACTCTTTACGCTGCGTGCACTCACCGAGAGCCCACAGGTGCAAACTCCTCAGCTGGAAGCTTCTTGAGGTCTGGCAGAGACTCAATGCTATCAAAGTGGAGCCTGGAGGTGTGTGAGAGTGAAACATAGGACTTGGAGGCTCGAGGACAAGCTAGAATCCCTACTGGAGTATACCCCCCGTGAGGGTAGTGGCTGAGGCTCTACGGGTGGTTAAAAGTGCACTACGGGTGGCAAAAAGTGCTACAGGGAGCAAAAACTGCTCTACGGGGGGGGAAATGCCCTGATGCACCATCTCTTTATTATGCTGATTGAGCCTTGACTGAAGCATTACATCAAGGCTACAGCAGGGAGAAGGGGAAGAGGTTCATGAGCCTTTTAATCATTTTTGTCTAAAGCTTAAACCTCATCATATAGAGTAGATACCATTATATCACCAAGCAGCCTGCGTGCGAAGGCACTTTGGGGCATGTTTGACTGGCCCCTGGGCCACGCCCGTCGCGCGCCCAGAGCAACCCTGGCAATGCACATGAAAGCGTGCTAGAGAGGTACTAGCAAAGTACAGTGAGGCTCATGTTGTGTGGCTGTGTAACCTGTAAAGCTTTGACCAGACCTGCCCCTTCCTCAAACACCATACCCTTATGTAATTGACTACAGGCCTACGTAGGCACACGAGCAGGATCAGGAGGCCAAGACCTCAATGGGCCCCTTTTTGGAGGTGGGCTTGTTACTGCACACCGCGCGCACATACATACATACACACACACGCGCGTGCACATACATACACACACAACACACATGCACATACACACACATACACACACATACACACATAGGCATGCACATGCACAACACATATACACATATGCACACACACACATACGGACACACGCATACGCACACACACACACACGCACATACACACAGACACACGCACACACATACACGCACACACACACACACACACCAGGGTAGTACACAGGGTACCCGAATTATACGGATAAACCCGGAACAGCCTGTAAAAGTTTTTTGGGGTCTCCCAGAACTGCTTTTAAAAATTTTCAGGGTGTTAAAAAGTTTCCCAGGCCGGGGGCTGTCACGCGATGTACTTCTTTTCAGGCACTGAAGGAGTCAAGCAGGTGTCAAGGACATCGGTTTACAAATTGGAAAATTTTTGGCGAAGCCCCTCGTGGGGGCGTGAGCCCCTAGCGTTGATGGCTTCCCACCCCACTTCACACCGGCCTCCCCAGGCTCACCCACGCCATCCCACGGGCTCACACTCGACATAGGCTCCTAACAAAAACCTTCACCGCACCATATGAATTCTGTGACCCTGGGATGCGGCGTGTGATGATGAAGACCACATTTTTGTTATTGGGGGGTCCAGCCCTCCTCCGCAGGCCCATCCACGGCACCTCCCGGGCTGAGACTCAACATAGGCTCCTAACCAAACTTTCTACCGGGCCAGATAAATTCTGGGAGCCTGGGGTGCCGTGTGTAAAGTTAAGAGAAGATTTATATTTGGAAGCCCCAGGAAGCTGCCCAGGATTCCTCAGCCAGGCCCCTTTACCACTTCCTGATGGTGCAGTATCCATCAGCACACTTTCCAGGCTGCAATGCTGCGTCAGGAGTCCTCGGTTGTGTTTGGACTGCAAAGTTCACGGTTGACCATGCAAGCAGAATCAAGTAATATAATTTCGATGGAATATAATTTTAGTTCAGTCAGATGTAATGACGCGCGGAAGATTGCTTGGACGGGACCCTTCAGGAACGCGTTCCGTGTTGGCTTGGACTGTTTCCGGGGCATGGACCGCGCAGTGCAGGTGCTTGCCGCTCACTGTGTCGAAGCTCAGTTCAGACATTGTGGCCAGCCCGGGCACCATGCTCGCACCTGCCCTCTCAACAGACAGGGAACAGCAGAAGCAGCACATCCTCACGCCTGTTTCAGCAAAGGCTACTCGTACTCCAGCACAGCGCCATGCACACCACAGCAGCATCTGTGGGGCAGCAAGACACACACAGGCATGCCTGCACACACGCACACATGTGCACGCACGCACACGCATGCGCACACAAATACGAACACAAACGCGCGCACAAATACACATGCACGCGTACAAACACACAGACACACGCGCGAGCACACATACACACGCACAAACACAGGCACACACGCACGCGCACATACATACACACACGTGCATGTGTGCACACACACTTGCACGCACACATGCATATGCACGAACACGTTGCGTGTGTGATGGGCTTCGCCAATTTCTCAGCGTCGCTAGTGACGCACCCACACTTGTCTAAATCAATGTCTTCAAAAGCACCCACTGCCATCGCTTGAGGGAATATGATTGTATATGCGTGCGTGTGTGTATGTGTATATGTGTGTATGCGTGTGTGTGTGCTTGTATGTGCGTGTGCATGTGCGTGCGTGCGTGCATGTGTGTGTGAGTGTGCGTGTGTGTGTGTGTTGTGTGTGTGCGTATGTGTGTGTTTGTGTGTGAATGCGTTTATGTGTGTATGTGTGTGTATGCATGTGTGTATGTGTGTATGTATGTGCGTGTGTGTGTTTGCAAGCTCGTGTGTGTATGTGTGTATGTGTGTGTATGCGTTTATGTGTGTATGTGTGTACGTATGTGCGTGTGCGTGTATGCGTGCTTGTGTGTGTGTTTTGTGTGTGTGTGTGGGTGTGCGTGAATGTGTGTGTACGGGTTTATGTGTGTATGTGTATGTGTGTACGCGCGTGTGCGTGTGTGCGTGTATGTGTGCTTATGCGTTTAGGTACGTGTTTGTATGTGTATGCATGTATGCATGTGTGTATGTGTGCTTGTGTGCGCTAGACATTGCTCGAGGTTCGCGAATGGCTGCTAGTTGAGGCCTCATCAGGGTCGGGGGGAGGGTGGGAGCAGAGGGAGGAGGAGCGGGGCGCTTCCATTTGGAGTCAGCCAGTTTGGTGTAAGCTGCCCAGGTGCCTTGCCTGCCATGCAAGATGCAAGCACTCCAAGCCCAGCACTCACATGCTTCGTAGGGAGGCCTGGTTAGAAGGTAGAGCCCTGCTGGCTGACCCCTCCCCCTTTCTCCTGGCTGACCCTCCCTCTTCTTCCCATTCTCACTGTCATTCTCACTGTCATTCCCAAAATTCACTGCAAACTACCTGGAACTGCACATAAATTTTACCAGGTCTCCCAAAATTGCAGGGGCTGTCCACCCCTGCAATTTCCGGGAGACCCAGACCGGCTTTAGGCTGCACCTCCGGGACAGACCATAATTTTGTTATTTATTTTAGTTCCCGGACGGAATGTAAAACCCTGATACGCGCAAACATACACACACGCACATTCACATACGGACACACACATAAGCACATACACATACGCACATACACATACGGACACACACATACGCACATACACATACGGACACACACATACATATACGCACATGTACACGCACATACACACACAAACACATACGCACATACACATACACACACATACACATACACACACAAATACATACGCACATACACATACACACAGACATACACACATATGCGCACGCACACACACACAACAAACGCACGCACACGCATACGTGCACACACACGCACATGCACACACACAAACACTCACACACATGCACATATACACGCGCATACGCTCACACAAATACACATACGCACACACATGCACACGCACATGCTTAAGCACATACGCACATACACATTCACATACGCACATACACATACGCACACACACACACTTACACACACGCGCACACACACAAATACACACACAAGCGCACACACGCACACGCACACATGTACACACACAATCACACACATACACACACGCACACACACACATACACACATGTACACACACACGAACACACATATACATTCTTTCCATGCAGCTACCATCCTAGGAGGCCTTCCCAAGAGCTCATCAAGGGCTGCAAGGCCATCAGAGAAGGCAGCTAGCGCTGCTGCTGCGAGGTCCTCAGGGGGGGTTGTTGATGACGAGCTCAAGGAGAGTGATGAGCCCTTAGCAAAAAAGCTGTATAGGTCTGGATGGCAGTTTAACAGTGCCTTTAAAGTAAAAGACATTTTCTAAATAATAATGATAACAAAGGATCCTTTGTAATTCATCATTAATTCATTATCATGTACCGTAGATTCACAATCACTTCGGAAATTAATTAATTATTTTGTAAGAAAACAGAACTTTTTAATAATTCTCGAGGCCCTCCCGAACTGAATTCAAAGTGATAAATTAATTATTTATGGTGGTTTTCAGGGTAGTTTTCAAAATGAGCTCCCAGCGTGCCAGTGTGAACCCCCTGGCCCTGCTCTTGAAGCCTCAGTCCCAAGGTGAAAGGCTGGCTGCTCAGCAGAGAGACCATGAGAGCTGCAAAGGGAGAGGCAGCTCAGGAGCTAACAGAGGAAGCAAGAGGCAAAGGCAAGGGGTGAGGCTGTGATGAACCCGTGGGGCGCCTGTGCATGCAGCTCCAACAAGCCTCCTTCTCTTTCCCCATTTACGTTTGCCCCTTTGTGTGGCTCTTGCTGCATGTAAACCCCCTCACCTCTCTTTCCCTGCTTCTGAGCACTGTGCAGCATCAGCATCAGCCACAGCTTCAGCCTCAGCCACGGCCTCAGCCACAGCTCAGCCACAGCTTCAGCCTCTTCAACAAACAGCAGTAGCAGTGCACAGACAGCATTCACAGGGGGATCTCGAACTCAAAAATAATTCCCGACAGGGCTCTCCCGAAGTGCCCTCGAACTCGAAAATCAATCCCTAGACCCCCTCACGAACTGAAATCGAACAGTTAATTGATTTTTTTAGTGTGGTCCTGAGGTAATCGTGAATCTACGGTAATAATTACCAGGGATGGGTCATACGGCGTAGGCGTATTATACGTCGTATCATACTCATCACGTATTTAACCGTTTTTTTCAAATTGCTCCGTATAATACGATTTTGGGCACTTGACGAATTTTGCAGCCACAAGCCCCCCAGAGCCTCCCAGAAGCACTCCCAGGCCCTCTAGAGCCCCCCAGAGGCACTTCCAAGCCCTCTAGAGCCCCCCAGAAGAACTCCCAGCCCCTCAGAACGTAGCATGATCACTTGCTTATTGCTACCACAACCCAGAAGGTGGTGCCTGTAGCGTAGATGAATTGTGCAACAGCTGCATCCACACAAGCCTTTGTCACTGCCCTCTTGCTGCAGAAGTCCAATGACTGTGTAGATGCTGCTGCTGATGTGCTTGCTATAGTCCTGTGCAGGTGCCTCTCTTTTCCTGCATGCTCCTCCATCTGAGCGCTAGCGTCGGCAATTTCTCCCACGCAAGCGCTGCGACTACGCCCTGAGGATTCCTGCCGGGTCAGCTTTGCATGCTGCTACACCTACGCTGGGATTCTGCCTCATGAAGTGCTCGCGGATGCGGGGGGCACCGCTGCTGAAATCTCGGAATTCTGGCATCTGGCATCTGGCATCTCGTAAATCTGCCTTTTCTGTCCCATAACAACAGCACGATGCCACTCAGGGTCTTTACCAGGAGGCATTATAATGTTCTGGAGGCTGGGGGGACAATTCATGATGGTTGGAGGGTGGTTGGTGCAAGCCCAGGGCACCCCCCAAAATAGCAAAATTACGTTTTCGTATTGCGTATTAATAGCGTATTATACCGTATGGGACGTCTCAGAAGTCCGTATGACCCATCCCTGGTAATAACATTCAATTCTTATGCAAGCAAATGGTAGCCTGCAAGCACATAAATCGCCTACGAGTAACGAGGAACTCTTCCACAAGTACCCGTAGGCTCAATTTAGCCCCCAGTAAGTTGTCCATTGTGCAAGTACCCGTAAGCGCCTTCACGGTACCCGTAGAGTGGCACGATTACCTTCTTGTGGGAAAGAGCCCCACGGGTAGCAAATTGCTACCTGTACTGGGGGGTATACTCCAGTAGGGAATGCCTCTGGGGTTTAGCTGGACAGACACACAGTACCGAGCACGTGAATTCCTCAGTCTTTCACCCACCACTGCCCTCAGTCTCGTGCCTGTCTGTGGTTTAAAAAATGAGAATTACCCGTTACAATTTTCATTGGTTACAACTGAATATTATTGCATCACCTGCATCATTTCAGACCCAAAAGAGACCCTAGGGATTCAAAACCTTGTCAAGGGACTATGTGTCCCACCTACGACAGCAAACTCGCCAGCATTTTGTCCCTTTTGTCCCTGAGACACAATATACCTAGCAGGTACAGGCAAAACACTCACCATTGCATCAAAGGATGGAACTTGCCGGAGACGGCTTTTACCACCTCCTGACCCACGATGCCTCCAAACATGGCAGCCATGGGGTTGAGCTCACCAGAGGCACAGTGGGCTAGCGTGCGCACCACACTCTCAGTGACCTCACCCGCACGCACTGCCTCGGGCATGGACTCGTTGATCCTCTGTAAGCAGGAGAATAAGAGCCCCTTCAGCAACAGCAGGGCGCGGTTTGCAGCTGAACTTCTGTTAGATAGCGTGCTTATGTCGGCGCTACAACAACACAACTTTTCGCACTAAGGTTACTAGATGCTCTGCTCAGGTTATATATTGTAGCCCTTGAATCTTATCAAGTTTGGAACTTGCTAAAAACCAGCTTTTGTTTAAAATGCTGTTACTCACCTTGGCCAGCTGCAGCAGGTGGCTGGCGTCGTTGGCATTAGCAGGGCGGGGAGCGGACTTTTTCTCAGCCTGCAGATGACCGTGTAGCAGAGGGTAGGAACGAGGAAACCAGCAAGAAGGAGTATGACATCAAAGGTGGCAGGGATCTACAAGCACAATGTCAAAATCAAGTTTTGGCAAGTTGGCTTACTGCACACCTCAAATTCGTTCAAGGCCAGCATGCCCATGTGAATGACAGGGGGGCGGTCAAACTTGGCAAAGTCCAGAAGAAGGAACTCGCCAGGGTCAGTCACGGAAGCCTCTAGCGTTTTGAACCTAACGAGATGAGTTTGAGAGGGAAATACAGTGATGTTTGCAAGTGATGCTAGAGTGCTCTACAGCAGTACTTTATAGGACGCAGCAATTCTGCACGCCATCTGTCTGACATAAACAAATCCAGGGGTGGTTTAGGTAAAATAAAAAGCGCCTTGAAGAACACGGCATACACGGTTGAGCTGGGGGGAGGGCAAAATAGTGCCCGAATAACATCATTTTGCACAACTAGCGGTTGCCACTCCTTGCTCTGCCAGGAAACTACAACTGCAGTTCATTACATACGTTCTGCCTGCATTAAGCGCACTTGAGGTCTTTGGGCTCCTTGAATTGGGTCACCAGGCCGCCACGCTCATACTGCTTCATGCTTGATGTATCCAGCTCCAATTCAAATGAGTGCGCCTGCGTTGATAACATGGGGAGTTGCCAGCAACAGTGCCAAGTTGTGAGAGTGTTCAGTACAAGCAGGAGGCTTTTGAGCGTGTGCATGCAACATGGAGGCAGGAAATATAGGACCTGCACAAGTCAGTCCATCAAGAAACCCTGCTGTGTCTCCCTACCTTGCAGTTTTTCACTTTGACGGGCTTGTGTGAGTTAAGTTCCGTCATGCCTGCTACCTCGGTGAACATCACAAGCTCTCCGTCCTGCGGAAAGCATACAGGTACACACAAACAGCGTGTTTGGCCCCATGTAGGTGGTACAGATCATCATGGGGTTCGCCAATCAGGTGGGACAAAAAAGCGCACACCTGGAACTGCAAGCGCTCGTCCTCCACACACGTGACCACAGCAGGGTTGCTGTTGCCGATGGAGGCCACAATGGCAGTGTGAGGGTCCTCCCCTGTGTAAGCAAGTGAGTGAGAGGATGAATTCAGTCCTTCATGCTGTGCTGGCCTCGGTGAGACCTCAAGCGAGACCGGCTGTTGCCCAGACGCACCGTCCACGTCGAACACCGTGAACTCGGGGCCAAAGTCGTTGAACACGCTGGCGAAGACGCCCCTGCTCTGCGCCCAGATGAACTTGACGCCTTCGGCGTGGCACAGGGCATCCACTCTTTTGGCCTCCTCGAGGCCAGCAGCAGCGAGGACCACGACCTGTGTGACGTGAAGAGGGAGGCACAGGGTTCAGCTGCATGCACACAGGGCATCCACGTACACAGACTGAGAGGGAAAGAGCCCGTGCAGGCGGATGGATGCCACAGATGTGCCCGCACACCTGGAATTGCTTGAGGAACCCAGCGTCCAGGTCTGCAGCTGAGGCACTGACATTCACTGCAGTGTTCAACTCCTGCAGCTGGTCCTTGCATGCCTCTGCGCGGTTCTTGCCCACGTCCTCCTCGTTCAGGTAGAACTGGGCAGAGAGGTGGGGAAGCTGCACAGCCTGCTTGTCATGAATGGTCACCGCGCGCACACCCGCCAGGATCACGTTCTTGGCTGCAAGGAGCAGAAACGGGCAACTGAAGGGTGTACACATTTGTCCTTGAACAGGAACAGAGGCTAAAGAGGAGTGAAGTCTCTTCCTCTCCGTCCCCCAACACAACAAACCCCCACCCTTTGCTAACAGGAAACCCACCGATCTCGGCACCCAGCCCATTAGCCCCACACACGAGCACGGAGGCGGTGGTGATGCGCTTCATCACCTCCCGACCGTACACGGCGAGCTGCCTGCTGTGCAGATTTTCGTCAATCTCCATAACTGCGCTTGCTCCTTGCTCCTTGATGTTGCTGCTGATTTTGGGCTTCTTGTCTGCTGGTTGCTCTTCCGGGCTCCCTCCTCGCTTCATGTGTCCGCAGTAGTAAAGCTCATTGACCTCTATAATACCCAAACAAATTTCTACAAGAAACTTGTGGGGGGGGGTTAACCGAATCGTTGTACGGACTTGAATAGCTGCGCGGCCAGGCGTATGTTCCGCGAAAAACTCTGTAGACATTTTAACTGGCCTGGTTTTAGTCTGTGTGTCTAGTTTCGCGGCGAGCTGTGATGGTCGAACTTTTGATAACGATAATGGCTGCAAAGAGGCACGTTGTGACGGCGTCGAAATGCGGAGTTTGATGTTTCCATTTTTACTTAATTCCGTTCAGGAATCGTGCAGTTATCATGCGCCGTGATTTTCTATGGCTGCATGGAGACCGACGAGGAGGGAATATTGGCCGGCCACTGTTATGGGAATTTTATTTACGCGAAGTTACAAACTTGAATGGACTTTTAGAAGCTCTGGTTGCAGATCTTAATAAAGATGCCTGGACTGTTTTGCGGCACAGGTTGTTCTGACATTGAAGGCAGTGGAGCTTTGTGCAAAGGTCTTCAGGGTTGCACAGCTTTGTGCAGAAGGAATCGGAAACATGGACAAAGGCCTTTTGGATTGCACAGACAGGCAATGAAGGCGTATGAAAAGGGATAACTATAAAAAGAGAGTCCTTCATCGGGTCGAAATTAGGGCGGGCGGCATGCCCCTCTATAGTATAGCACACGTTTCATAAAGGTGCATGTGGGCAAGCAAGAGCACAGGATATTTCTATTTTTTTACACCAGAACAACAACAACAAAAAAACCATAAATAGGCCAATATATTTTTTCTGCATGAACTTTGTTATTGATGAGCAGGCTAGCAATCGCACGCTTTGACTGAAGGCCTTTCCTTGCAAACCTTGTTAACCTTGAATCTTTGCGATTTCGAGCCCAAGTACAAGCACAAAGTTTTAAAAACCAATACCGTAGGTTCACGACCACTTCGGAAATTAAATAAATATTTGGCCAAAAATCTGGTGTTAAAAGGCAGGCACATCCTGTCTTGTCTGTGAAAATAAGAACCCGTATTTCCTGCGGAGAGAAACCATCTGAGGGTGCGTGCAGTGAAAGAGAACATGTTTTTCATCCTGGACATTGCCTCACGTAAGTTGCAAGTAGGGGAAGAGGTAGAATTCCAAGTTGCGGTTTCAACGCGAAGGGTGTGGACGCGGTCTGAAACGAGCCACTTTGCGGATAACATCTCGAGGAAGGTCGTGAAGCATGTACCTGGGAAGCCTATAGGGAGGATGGGTAACCATAGCTTTTTGTGCAGGCAGTGCTCACTACTGGTGACAAGTAAGCGTTTTGCTGTTGCGCTCTCTAGGGTGGCTATCAGAGAAAGGTGCCCAAAATTCTAGATGTCTGTCCCTGAGGTCGACGACGAACCGACTGAGATCAATAGGCTCACAGTTCAACAGCTTTTGTTTAAACATGCACATGATTCACACTGCCCTCTCAAAGCACTCGCGCAACAAACACCGCATCATACGTGCAACTCTTAGAAATGCACAAACGCACAGCAAATTCATGCAAGCAGCTTTCCTCATTTGCTCCCACACCAAAGCACCCACCAGGAAAGCAACTATCTACCTGCCAACAGCAACATCCTCAACCATTTCCTTCACCACCTTCCTTGGAACGACGGAAAAGATTATATGCTGAGATATGCCCCATCTCAAAAATCCAAAGTAGGAGAGATCACGGCAGATATCATAAACCAGCACCTAAACGAAGCCGCTTTTAAAGAAGCTGTCATCCTCGCAAACAGCAATGGCACTCCCCCATCTCTCTTACAAGCCCAAGTGATTGGACTAAACTAAAAGGCAGTATTATCACCCTTGAATGCGGCAGCATATGGGACAATTGGATCAACCTCAGTCTTACACCTAGCAGACAACAACATACCTTTTTATCCTGATACGTATGTCGACAATTCTGTGATCAGCATTGATGACACACCACCTCCCCACACCCCAAACTACTGATCACACCCATCATTCAGAGAACATACACACTCAGCATGAAGGCTCCTCTCCCCTGTCCTCCACCCACACAAATAGTAGCCCCGAACAGTACCACGACATCATTAACCATCATCACTACACCTCGCCAACTACACAGACCTCCAACCAAACTGAGACCAAATACCTCTCCTCATTGAAAATCTTAACACTCAATGTCAGAGGCGTCTTTACTAGTCAACATGACCTAAAGCACATGATAGCCACCAACACCCCCGATATTATGGAAAAGAAAAGAAAAGCTACGCAGGCAGTGAAAACCACTTCCCACATTAATTAAGGAAAAGGCGCCACTTTGGTACCGAGCACCGTAAAGCTCCTCCACCGCAAAAAGGAAAGGAAAAATCAATGGGGATCAAGAGGGTTGCAGGCTTGGCCTGAAGCCGGCTCCTAATGAGAGTTGATAATAGTACTGGAAAGGGCACGTCTGGTTTGGACAAGTTTAGCAGCTAAGTTCACAGAGTGCACATGGATCTTGGAGGCAAGCTTCTTAACTCTTTGAGAATTGAGACCCAGATCCTTGAAAGGCTTCAGAGTGTGAGTGTTGTAGATGGTGCCGCCCACACCCAAAAGGATGATGTGAAGAGTAACAGAGGCTCCTAGGAGAATGTTGCAAAGGTCTTTGTGCTGTTCCTTTGCGGCGTTCAGCTGGTTCTGAGGTCTGGTGTCTTCACAATACTTGATCTCGACGAGGTGGATGTCACGCCGAATTTTGCTTAGGTCTTTAGGTCGGTGCTGTCTGGGGTTGGTGGCTCTACTGGTGGCTGGCGGTGCTGCTGAGATGCTCCCAGTCTCCCTCAATTGCCCCCTGCCACTCCGAAGAACCCACCCCCCTACATTAGTTTTTTGTTTTTGTGTTTTTGCAGGGGTGGGAGTAACCAGCACAAAATCTGGGCGGTTTAAGGTGAATCTGCCTTTATCAGAGAAACGGGGTGGAAAGAGCCATTTGGGAACTATTCTACTTTCAGCTGTTTCAGGAACCTGGAGATTTTGCATGGTCATCCGTTTGTTGCTGCCTATATCCATGGAGACAATGCATGATCCTAAGGAGCCTGTTTTTTGATAGCCTTAAGGATCATGCGGCATGCTATGTTGTGTCTTTCGGTGATCATGTTCCTTATTTGCGTGTGTTGGCACCCAGAACGTATGTGCAGGGCAGTGTGTACTTGTGGGCAGAGGGGGCAAGTTTGACTTGTTGAGAGTTTGAACAATACCGCATGTTTATGATTATATAGGGTGCCTGTTCTGTATTTCGTAATGATACATTTGGTCTTAAAGGGGACATTGGATGATTTTAGGTAAGCATTGCTAGTGGCTCCATTGGCAGTGCCGTCCTTGATGAGGATCTGGTAGTACGCATGGTAGTTCGCTTCAGTTTTGGCATTTCCCAGTTTATGGAGAAGATGCATATGTGCTTGAAGGGCGTCATGATGGTTTGGTAGGTACCAGAGCTTTGGGGGAGGAGAATGGGCCATGTTTGTTTTATGGGTATGATTATGGGTTTGTGTTTGGTTTTCTATGTCTTCTTTTGCAAGCCAGTGGATGTTGTAGAAGGGATTCCCCTCAGGGCCTGCTGTTTTGATGGAGGTGTCTGCAATGTCGGAGTAGGTGATGGCTGACTTTTAGCAAGGACGTCGGCATGTTCATTACCGATAATACCGGCATGGGACTTTACTGTCAAGAAGTGGATGGGCGATGGTGATTGGCGGATTGCTTTAGCAATGGATTGAAGGACATCTCCTTGGATGTGGTGGCGATGGAGATTCGGGTGTGACAGCTGCTT
>Ga0307963_1000867_pt1 | contig 21884 bp, 13 predicted proteins | sample OrgLakmetagen594_FD_201829 | JGI IMG/M metagenome (GOLD analysis project Ga0307963, IMG submission 201829) | Saline water microbial communities from Organic Lake, Antarctica - #594 | ecosystem: Environmental > Aquatic > Non-marine Saline and Alkaline > Saline | place: Antarctica: Organic Lake... | reverse complement strand
ACGCGCCCACACACATACACACATACACACACATTCACAAACGCACGCACACACTCACGCACGCATCACACACACAAACGCACACACACTCACTCACTCACGCATCACACACACATACGCACACACACTCACTCACTCACTCACGCACGCATTCAAACAAACAAATAACAGCACGTCCACTGCTGAGTCCTCAAATTTTGCCTCACAATCTTCTGCAGAGTTCGACTCAAATGCCCCGGAAGGAACATCAGTCAGCGTCTTCAAGTCCCTGCTGGACCTCCCCATTGAATCTGCCATTATCAACTTCTTCAGCACCACCGGCACAAATGGCACCGTATTCGTGCCAACTGATGCCGCCATCACCTCCTTCCTGAGTGATTCTAAGCTGACTGCAGAGGAGTTCACTGCCAACACTGATTTTGTCAACGCAGTGAGTTTTCTCTCTGCAGCTTTATTTCTTGCCTGTGTTTGGTATACGTTTCTAGCTTGACTGCCACGTGCTGGCATTTGAGCTTTGAATTCCCACCTATTTCCACACACACACACACACACACACACACTCACACACACACATACGCAAACATACATACATACAGGTCCTCAAGGACCACGTCATCCTTCCTTCGCTTAATGACATGGGTGTTATGAGCGATGCACATGCTAAAACTGAGAAGATGTACACAACCTTGTGAGTGTCCGTGCAGCTTTGCATACTACACAGCTCGTGGTCGCTATTTAGCTGCTACTTGTATAGAATACGCATGGCCTTTTGAGTCTAAGTCCGTAAATTGCTGGATCACATCTGGTTAAACGCTTAACCACACCTCTGTGCCTCATCATGTCTGCAGTGAAGGCAACACCGTCAAGGTCACGTTCAGCTCCGCAAACAAAGTGGTCTCAGTGGAGCCAACCGCACCAGCACCTGCCTCGTACGCTCAAATGAGCACCGTCCTCGGACATTACGGTCCCATCAAAGGTTCTGGCAATGCCACCATCTACTTTGTGGATGCCGTTATTCTTACTGAGTCCACTTACACGACGTACATCAAGGGTATGTGCATGCAATCCTTTTGATGTAATTTGCAAATGACAAGAAGCAAATATGCTTTTGTTTTAATCCTCTATTGCTTGAAGTCCTGTTGTGTGGAGTGTGGCACTTCAGTACACGCCAACACGTGTTTGCTCAAATTTCCAACTAACCTTAACTTTCAATTGATGTGCAATTCTTTGTTATGCAGAGGACAAAAAGGACGACAAGAAGGATGGAGGTAAGAAACTTTGTAAGGAAGACGAATTGCTTTATTTTCAGGCAGTTTACATTCTTTGCTTCTCCCCATCTTACGCATTTCCTTTTGCATTTTCTATCACGCAGATGTCTGAGAGCTGCTGGAAAAGGCCGCTGAAATACTGCGAGAGGCTAACAGGCTGGTGACGTTGTGGCTACCATAATCAATCGTATTGTCAAGGCGGCCTCTGCAAGTGATTACTCGGTCGAGTCTGTTGATGTGCTAGCAATGTTCTCATGCAGGCCATTGACAGTCTACGCTAGGCAGTGCTTGTTTAATTTTGAGGGACCAAGCTATTATGGATTGTGACTGAGGTGTCCCCGTGATCTATTTATATGCATTTAAATTTTAGCTCATATGTTCCCTCTTATGATCAAACTGTACATCTGGAGGCCTTTTGCCCTTTTGTTGAAGATGTATAAAACAGGCAAGATAAATGCTAAACAGTGTAATCATGTTAAACCATTGCACTCGTTTGCAAGCACTGGTGAAAGGTTTTTGATAATTGAATGAGAGCATAGAAACAGATGACCGTAGTCCAAACTTGAAACATCTATACAGAAGTGAAGGAAGATAATCAAAAAGGCATATTAATATGAGACAAAAGTGAGTTAATGCCAAGCATGCATGGATGATATAAATCTGGCTGATGAGGGGAAGCAAGGGTATCATGCAATATAACTTAAGTCAAAGATCTATGTCTACATTGCCTACTGCAAAAAGCTAATTAGTTTCGAATTGGCCTTTGGGAGAGAATATTTTTTGTGGCGAATGGTGCCATTATTCGTACAATAAGTATATGTAAGCGGGTAAGAGATGCAAGTTATTATCACCCATCCAACTCTTTGTTGATGTGCAAAATCTTGTCTGTTACGTGACGGTAATTTGACCTGACATGAAATGGAGTTTTTTGGTTATTGATCAAGACCTTTATGCTACCTTATCTGCCTGGTCTGTTGCGGTAGCCCAATCAACCGCGTCGCCAAATCTGGTGCCCTTGTACATTTAGTTGGTACTCTTATTGCTTAGGTAGTACACTCAGGTACTATTCTTATCGCGATAGGTTATCTGGTGTACTTGACGAGGTGGATGTAATGATGATCATGATGATCATGGCAAAAAAACATTGCACCAGTCTAAAATTAGATATTAAGGAAGAGCAAGTAAATAATAAGAGGATAATCTTGATTGCCAAACAAGTAATTGTTCAGTTCTATTCCGCTTGCATCGTGAGATGCATAGGGCTCTGTCATTATTACCAAGGAGATCACAACAACTCAGAGAAACCGGAGAAACGGGAGAAAACTAAGGACTGAAATATAGAAAAGAGGTGAGGGAGGGGGGGAAGTATGCTAACGAGAGAGTTGTGTTCTCCAAGGAATAAAAAGAATGGAAAAGGGAAGCAGAAACCGGAGAAAACCAGAAAGTGAGGACATCTCACTTTATGCTACACTTCAAGAACCTGAGTTCAGGTGCTCCACACTGAACTCATAAGAACACCGTTCATCACGTTTTGAATCCCAGAAAAAGTGACATGATTAGCCTGTGCCCCTGATCTAGCCTGATATGCCTAAATTTGCCAATGCCTATTTTGTTGGCGAAACTTTTGGACCGACCCCTGAGTCAGCTGAGCAAGAGTACCTCTCACAAAAAGCTTTCAAGCATCAAGCTCACATGTGGCACTATTCAAATGCCTGCAGCATAATAAGGTGCATGAACAATCTGGGCTGTATTTTCCAGACTAATAAAATTAAAGAAAGCATGCACTGCAATCACAGCAGTACCAGAAATGTTGTGCGTTGAATGCTTTTGCTCACAACCCTTTTTATTCTTCATCAAGTAATTGATAACTTTGTTCCGGAAATGTAGGGCTTTAATATGCTGTGCATGTTCATATTTCCTCGCCCTACCCTGTCATGCTAAATCTGTGGCATGGACAAACCGTGTGTTTTCCCCAGGAATTATAATGTGAGCAACTGTATTACGGCAATTTGGTAGTTTGGCCAGTTTAAATGGCTCTTGTTACGTGAATATATGTATTGCACAAAGCATAGAAATGGCATCTGTCGGATTACCCTTTTCAACGTTTCAGCTCTCTTGTTACAAAATTGCTCTTTTTCAGAACTGTCCCTTTTTAATGCAGTGCTTGAGCTGTCGCTTCCTTCTCGCGTGGAGAGGGAGGAGACAATACAAGTTTTTTTAGGGGGGCTTGGCGGACTTGTGGGTACCGAGGATACGCGAACTTCTTCCTGTCTCGAGTGATCAGCTTTGGATAAAACATTACAGAAGAAATAATTATGAGATCAATCATAACGACAGGAAGGCAGTCCTTAAGTAGCGACCTTGAAGGGTGAGCATCACTTCTTCTTCAATAAAGGTTGTCCTCTCGGTGGGTGCACATTGGCTTATGTACCGAGGCTAGAGAAAAGTAAACAAAACGCGCAGGTTTTCACTTAGTGGAGCCAATCCACTATGAGGCACCCTCTGCACCCCTTGTAGTCAACAAGAATGCAACGATGCCTGTCGAAGATACCATAGCAAGCCCTGCTCTGTGCGAGATACTTAGCAAGCTTGGCATGGATTGATGATGTTACAACGTAGAGCACATGTATATATATGCACATAGAGAATGCGCACACACAGCCCAGTGTACAGTGTAGTGCTCAGCGTTGCATGCACCCTGCGCTGTCGAGCCTACAGTGCACTCCTACTCCCACGCAAAAGCCTGTGGCGCTTTCTCTTGATTTGTGAGGAAACGAGGGACAGGTTTCTATAAGCCATATCATCCTTGAGAGCTCGGCAACTGAGGATGCAGGTTTCCAGGAATCGTGATCATCAGTGCACCCTTGTTATTTAATGCAGTATTCACGTTGCATCGTAGTTTTGGCACAGGGAGCAAGAGAGCCTTCTCTCCCTCTCTCCCCCTCTCCCTCTCTCCCTCTCTCCCTCTCTCCATCTCTCCCTCCCTCCCTCCTTCCCTCCAGCGAAGCAGTACTGCTGTGCATCGATGATTTATCATACATGCCGCGTGAAATCCTCGCTTCCAATCCCCCAAGCATGCACAGACGCATGAAGCATGACGCTGTGCAGCCAGACAAAGATGTGCGCATGCAAGCATAAGAGGGATCTGCCGCCTCGCTTCGGTGCATGCAGCATCGCAAATCGCAGTGCACGATGCATTGTTCAACTTCCACCCTCGTTCATGCGCACGTGCACACAGCTCCCTCTTTCCCGCTTGCCCGCTTGCAGTCCCATGGCCAACACGTTCATCTACTTGGGCGCCCAGGGTAAGAGATTTGCCTCAGGGCGGGTCGTGACCCTGGAGGACCCCGGGAGCTGGAGCTACGATATAGCCATTACAGCAGCCCTGGATTTGCACAATTATAAGCGCGCTAAGTAAGTCAGGGGCCTTCAGCGATACAGCCGCTTTTTGATGCTTAACTTTAAGCACATGCAGCAATTTTAAATTTCCTCCTCTTAAGTTCACACTCGTTCGTGCATCACCTGCCAATGCGTAGCAGCGTTGCAGCCTGCACGTGCAGCATTTTTGTCCGTCCTCCTCTTCCTAAGTTAACACCTGTCTGCTCATTACCTGCCTTTGTATAGCAGCTGTTCAGCCTGCACGTGCGGGTCTAACCATGTGGGTCTAACCTCCTCCTTAGTCCACTCCTGTTCGCACATTTCCTGATTTGTTCCGCACTGGCTATACAACGATCACATTGAGGAAGACTGTCGTATTCCCCATACGCTCTTCCTCAACGTGATCTTTGATGTGCACGAGGGGCCTGGCCAGGGCCTGGCAGACCTCTCCCTCATTACACCAAAGGTATGTTATGCACGCTTTTGATGTTAAAATCCAACTGTGTTGCTATCACTAAATTGCTTGTTTGCTGTTTAAATGACGCCGTCAGTACATTCATACCTCTCAAGAACGTTCTTACACGGCTAGAACATTCAAAGCACGCACGCACAGAATGCTTTCATAGAAAATATCCCCAAGAACGTTATTAGCAGATCTAGAATGCACAGGCTGGGTCTGTACGCACGTACAGACAGAGTCACATCAAAATTCAATGACGCCGTCAGTACATTCTTACCTCTCAAGAACATCCTAACACGGCTAGAACGTTCAAATCATATGTTTTTTAGAACGTTCATAGAAAGCTTAGAACTTTCTTGCGAGGCCAAGAACGTTTTGGTGAAAACTTCATTTAGAACGTTCTTGCCTGTTCCAAGAACGGTCAAAGCGCGTTCTGAATAAACCTGTTTCCCTGAGTGCAGGAAATCCGCGCTGGTGCTTGCTTGCAGGAGCTCCGAGAGTTGAGAGGTTGATGAGGAAAAAGCGTAATGATTGGATGTCGGCGGCAAAGGTCCAGAAATGCCACTTTTCTGATGCAAATCGATATGAACTGTATATGTATGCTATTGATTAAGTTTGGGCTGGATTGGTGAACTCTACTGCTGGCCTGAGCTAGTGTGTAGCCCACCTGCGCAGGTTATTATCAGCACAAAATGCTTGTCTTGAGCCACGTTGCTTTATTTCGAGCGTGTTTTCATTTACACCCAAAACACCAGCGTACATGAGCGTTATACCATACAACAATAAGGGTTTTTGAATCATTGTAGCGATCTTTAATGAAGCAGGACGTCAGCTGCTCCATTATCCAAGCACGCATTTTTTTCAAATGGCATATCTTCGTACACAAACAAACTGGTGTGTGACTCGCACCAGTTTCTTTCATCAGAACATTACTGCATTGTTGATAGCTCTGTCGATTGCGCGGGAGTGGCTGGCTCCAGGAGGTGTATACGCAGGCTCCGGGTAGCATGGCTGACAACCCGATGGATCCATATGGGTTTTTCCCTTTCTTCAATTGATATTTCTTCAGGTCAAGCTCGACCAATAACTTCAAAACTGTGGAGTGAATTTCAAGTCCGACCGCTCTCAAGACAGGTGGCAGTCACTCGTGCACACTCGAATGCACGAGTTCCGGGTTTTGCAGTGGACCTTAGAGGTGCATCTTTGGGGGGAAATTATTAAGTTAAAAATAAATGGGACCAGTGTGCACGAAGGAGGCCAATACTTTAGGCTCTTCAGCGGCTACAGCATTAGAACCTTGTCCAAGCGCCATGACAAAGCCCACATTGGTCTACTGTGAGATGAATTTCATTTGCGCTAATGGCTGAGTGCCTGCCCCATGCATGCATCACTTTGCGCATGCGTACCCCTCTCACACACACACACACACACACACAGCACACACACACACGCACACACACACGCGCACACACACACACACAAACACACACACACACACGCACACACACACACACACGAATACACACACATACAAATACACACACATACACAGACACACAAACACACACACACACATACAAATACACACACACATACAATTACACACACAGACACAAAAACACACACACACACTCGCACACACACACACACTCGCACACACACACACACAAACACACACACACTCGCACACATACACACACACACAGCACACACACACACAGACACACAGACACACAAACACACAAACACACACACTACACACTAAAATCCACACTCACAGACATGCATCATGCACGCACATAGGCATGCAAACGTGCATGTGCACATGCACGCACAAGCATGCGCACACACATGTAAACAATTGCACGTACAAAGGCCCCAAAGGCCGCTGCTCCTCTTCCTTGGCTGGATTGCTCACAGTCCCTCTGCGTGGTCGCGGGGAGGCCATCAGGCTCACCTTTGCATTAGCTGGCCGAGAATGGGAGGAGGAGACTGTCAATGGCGTAGAAGAGATGAAAAAGGATGCTGAAACCTTTCCATTTGGTCAATGTAGGTGCACCTCTTAATTGAGGCCTTGCATTAACCCTAGTCAAATCGAATTAAAGATGTTTGCTCGGTGCGTTATCTGAGCGTGTCTTCTATAACCTTGCAGGCCCTGGTCTTCGCATCGACGGCCTTTACCTCCTGCAGAGTAACACCATTATCAGGTTAGGAATTGAGTATGGAGCTTCTAGCAAAGAAATTATGCGTTGATTGCATGTGCCTCTTACAGAGCAACAGGGGAGGGGTACTACACTAATATTTTAGCAGGAAAATCCTGGTTGTTATGCGCATGTGCACACTGCACCTGTGCAGCACCCAGTCATGTTTGACCTCAATGTCAACCCTTTGCTCAAGCACAGACTACATGTTTGGTTTGGCTTGTCCTGCTACTCCTTAATGGACCGCTGGCTTTGAGCATGACCACCAAATGTTGATTTCTTTCACGTTTGAAGGGCCAGGCCAAGTAAAAAAACACCAGAAGCAGGTTCTGATCACGCGCCAGAGGCTCACACATCAGGAGCCGGTTTCAGGCCAAGCCTGCAACCCTCCTGTTCCCCCAAAATAAATTTGCTCCTCTTTGGTTGAGTCCTACTTCCTCTCTGGTGGAGGAGTTAACGGTACCCAACCAAAGTGCCACTCCTTTTTTGCATCATATATATGGGGAGTGTTTTTCTCTGTCTGTGTTGTCCTTTCTTTTCTTTACACCCATCATCTCCATCAATCCCTTTGTAACATGCTTGAGTAGTGACATCCCTGGTTTTCTCAATTAGAGAATTGCAGTGTTGTGTCCTTTCTTTTCTTTACGCCCATCATCTCCATCAATCCCTCTGTAACATGCTTGAGTAGTGACATCCCTGGTTTTCTCAATTAGAGAATTGCAGTGTTGTGTCCTTTCTTTTCTTTACGCCCATCATCTCCATCAATCCCTCTGTAACATGCTTGAGTAGTGACATCCCTGGTTGTCTCAATTAGAGAATTGCAGTGTTGTGTCCTTTCTTTTCTTTACGCCCATCATCTCCATCAATCCCTCTGTAACATGCTTGAGTAGTGACATCCCTGGTTGTCTCAATTAAAGATTTACAGGTTTTACAGAGTAAGCCATCAGTCAGAAGGAGCAACTGCTAGGCTTCTAGTGAATGATCACTGAATGCGGGCGATTGGAGATCCCAACCTGTACTGATTGTCCCCGTTCCTACGCTCTCAATGACCATCTTCAATTAATAATAACGCCATCCGACATAAAACTTGGCGCCTTGCATTACGCGCTCCACGCTCAGCGCGTCGCGTGGTGAGGTGCTTTATGGCAAGGCGCCAAAATGCCTCACTCCACGCACAGTGACACTTAGGATTATAATAATAAAACTAAGTAATATAAGCAGCGTCTCGGGATGGGGTATTGTTGTGCCACGCGCACACTCCACGCACAGTGGCACAGGCAGCAGTGCAGGCAGACAAGCTACTCACTCCACGCACAGTGGCACAGGCGGTAGCGCAGGAAAACAAGCTGCGCATTCCACGCACAGTGCCACAGGCAGCAGCGCAGGCAGATGGGCCCCACACTCCACGCACAGTGGCAGGGGCGGCAGCAGCGCAGGCACACAGGTCCCACACTTCACGCACAGTGGCACAGGCAGCAACACATGCAAACAATCCACACACTCCACGCACAGTGGAAGGGGCGGAGATGACCAGAGACCTCTGTGCTGTCTGTATGATGGGCGTGCTATCCGTGCTGTTCGTATGACGATGAGAAACCTGGAAGAAGTAGAGGTCAGCAGAAACACAGCTTGGAATTGTGTGCCCCTCCAGTACATTATTCGGCAGCGTACGCTGCTGGGCACCCCTCTCACGCACGTGAGATGCACATTTCACATTTACAAGCCTGCAGCCTGCATGAAACGTTGCTAAAAAGGGTAATTCGACAGATGCCATTTCTGTGCTTCGTGCGATACATATATCCACGTAACATTCCTCCCCCCTTGGCAACTCCGTCCTCGGAGTGGACTAGGCTCCCTGCTAGAGTTCCAGGTGGAGGATCAACTCGCCAGAGGTGCCATAGCGATTGACTAAACAAACACTTTTGCATCCCAACTTGTCGAAAATTACCGGGTCGGCAAGTTGCTTTTTTGCAACTACCAAGGTTCGAACCCAAGACCTAAAGGTCATCCGCGATTTTCCGCGGTGGGCCACTCCAAGGCTTCGATACCAATGAAACGTTGCTAATAAAGGTAATCCGACAGATGCCATTTCTGTGCTTCATATCCACGTAGCAGGCAGCCACATGTGTTGAGCTGTTAGGCATTGCTGGATCAGCCAGCGTAAAGTAAACGTAAGCCTGTATATAAGAACTGGTCTGGCCAGTGCCATATTGTTCTCTAAGGAAAGTTATAAGTGATGAATGAAAGGCAAAACCTGAGGCAATAAAAAGCCTGATGGAAAGCCACAACAAGCTGTTCAGGCATGTTAACTGAACACCAGAATGTACAATCCAAGGGAAGGAAGGGAGCGCCACATTAGAAACCCATCACTGTTCATGCAAACAAAATGGAAGCTGAGTTCAAATATAACATTTGACTTACAACAGTGCACCAGCATGTACGTTCTAAGAAAAGCACAAGAAAAGTGTTGGAAGGAAAAAAACCTTCGCCTCAAGTTGTTAGGTTGTTTGAGCCCCATCCTGGCCTAGCTGGATGCTGCACATACATAAAATCTCAACCATCTCAGTTCACACTCCCGTGATGTTCAAGCCACAGCAAGCTAGCCAACAAAACCTACAGCGTTTTTTCACCCTAGAGGTGCAACTTACAGCAAGCAAAGGCACCACGACACACCGTACAGCCAGCCCAGGCTATCTCTTAGAAAAGGGGCGTTCCTTCGTTAACGAAGGGGGGGGTTGGGGCCTGGCTCTGTCGTGCCGCCGAAATGCAATCAAGCAGGCTCAACCGTCTATTTACTCCGTCCACTGTGTACCGTCAGTAGGCACGCTGTTCCAGAGGGGCTTGGTCCTTGGGGTGTGGCAGGAGGAGCTGGCGAGCGACTGTCTCTTTTGTGCTTTTGTGTGTGCGCTGATGTGTGCCGCCCAGTCCTCCTTGGTCCTGAAAATCCAGCTTGGGTGGAACGGACCTCCGCTGGGACAAGGGCCTCCATCTCACGATTTTGGCTTGCCTTTACATTTTTGCTATTTCCTTTTTTTCTTACCTACGGCAGGCTGCCTACGGGCACTTTATTAAAAATCTTGATACATATTTATTAAGCCGAGCAAACTGCACCCCCCATTGATGAAGGACTTGACAACTTAGAGAGGCAAGGATCCTGCACATGAGCAAATCGTTTTCTCCAGCAATGCAAAGGTCTAGGACACGAAGAGACCAAAACTGAAAGTTTGTTGATGAGAAAGGAGCGTGTTAAAAAGGACGTCTAGAAAAGCCCACCATCCACCCGGGCAAGGTTATAAAAGAACGGTGCACCTGATCCGCCTGAAAGATGATATTGCACAAAATAAATTTCCACATTTTAACCCCGCACACAAGGCTTCCCGCCCTCCCGGAATTTTACGAAGCTAGAGCGGCCTGCAAGCCAGATGGCAAATGCATAGGCATGATGACTCCTGAACGCTCCCACCTTTTAAGAAAGCTCAAAAAAATGGATTACACAAATAATAAATGTCCTCTCCTATTTAATGCCTAGCCTCATAAATCACAGGTCTGCTTCATCAAGACAACCAAGCACGCCTCAAAACCCCTAAAGCAAGGCACATTATAATCTCACTCCCGTACCCCAACACATCAGTGCAGCACTACAACAGTGGGTATGGTTTCAAGAGAGAAAAGGGCATGTGCCCTGGACTTTAATACCTGGATACTCCTCATACTGGAGCGGACGGCACCGTGACATAGTCTTTGGTGCCAACTATAATGCATTTGACACCAAGTTTTCAGGTTTTTCGGCTTGTCACCCAGTAATTGATGACGCAAAACGCGCAAGTGCGTGCAACACTCCTTACGATCTGCAATGTGTACCGAGCTACAACCCGCCTCTTGGGTTCACATAATGGGATACATTTAAGCAAGGGTGGTATACACCTGATCCTGTGTCTTGCCCTTTCATCAGTGTAGGTCCCGTCCCGCCAATCTTGTACTTTACCGATCAGGTTTGGGCTGGAGCTGTGTTGGGTCGAAATAGTTCCGTAAGTTCAGAAGTAAATAGAAGAAGCTCTGCTGAGAATGGAATTTAGAAACAAGTTGGTTGTTGACTTGATGCAGCAAATAAGGTCGGGCTGTTGAGAAGTCCTCCTAAAACTTTTGCAAACAAAAAGGAGTGTAACTTCAGCTCGCTGACCTGATGATCGTGGCAAAATAAAAAAGCGTGCATTTCGATCTGCCTCTATCCAGTTCACTTGGGCATTGGTCACATACGCAAGAACTACCTTCAAGCCACACTGCTGCCACCACTTTCAGTGTCTTTGCACTAGTGTTGCCAATGTTCACAGTATAACTGTTTTCTTGGGTCTTTAAATTTTTGATTTTATACTTTGATGCTTTACGCAGAAAAAAGGAAAGAGGCGAGAAAGACAGAAAAAGCACAGGAGAAAAAGAGAAAGCAAGAGGGGCAACCAAAAAGTGTTGATCAGAGTTTTAATAACAAGAAAAAAGGGACAGCAAGAGGGCCGGTTAAAAGAAAGGAGACAAGGGGGGAGACCAACAGAAGTTAAGCTTTGTCTGGGCCGGAAACATCAGATCTGAAAGATGATGGAGGCCAATTGGCTGCTGAAGCAAAGTGCAGGGTGGGAGTGGGAGGCTGGAAGAAATTTGGGGATGGAGGGGAAGGAGAGTCCCTGGCCTTAATCATTGGTGCACCAAAACAGGCTCCAACACTACTCCCCCTAAAGGAACAGACACCTCTAAGGCCTAACTAAAAATAAAAAGCCTCGCAGAAAACCCTTGGAAGAAAAGTACAGAGGAGGAGCACAAAAGCCTGAGGATCCTGGGCATAGAACAGCCGCTCTATGATCTATGTTTCCCAGAGCTACAAAGAAAAGACCAACCCTTTACTGCAGACAGACGGGTGGGAAAACTAGGCAATTGGAAGAGGGGGGAGGCAGCAAAAAGACAATGTACAACAAAGAGCTTGGCTTACCATCCGCAAGCACGGAAGGCGCAGGTTAGAGTATGAAAAAGGGAGGGGGAGGGGTGGGGAGGGGGGGGAGGGGCTGGAAAAAAAGAGACCCTCTTCCTAGGGGAAGGGAATCGAAAGGAGAGTCCCTGGCCATAGGTCAATGCAGACTGGTCCTGTCTACCACGAGTGGCCACTTGTGCTCCTCCTCTGTACTTTCTCTTCCAAGGGTTTTCTGCGAGGCTTTTAGTTTTAGCTAGGCCTCAGAGGTGTCCGTTTCTTTAGGGGGAATAGTGCCGGAGCCTGTTTTGGGCGCACCAGCAATTAAGGCCAGGGACTCTCCTTTCCCTCCATACCCACTTTTCTTCCAGCCTCCCACTCCCACCCTGCACTTTGACTCCCACCCTGTCTACCACGAGTGGCGTAGACGTCATGTTTGCAAGTGTTAGGGATACAATGTGGGGGGGTGTCGCGGTGTAGCAGCAGTTCATGGGCGAGTGCTTCTGTTGTGGTTCACTCCTTTATTTTCTTGCTGGGCACGCTCGCATGCCTGCATGCACCCTGATTTGTCCACATCGGCACCTCCCACTAGTCTTTGAGAGCGTCAAGTTCAGCCATTGCAGTAGCAGGCTCCCAGAAGTTGTGATCACCAGTGTACCCTTGCCATTTGAAGTAGTACTCTCTTTGCACTTCGGTTTTCTCCGACTTGTGCTTTGTCGCACGGTGTACAGCAACTTCATGATCACAGTGGTTTAGAAATTGTTTCACGTCCAACCAGTCCTTGCCATCTACGTTAATAGTGGGGTGGTTGATCGTTTACCTCTCTTGGGTATGGCTTAAGTAAAGACACATGGAAGACATTATGTACGTGCATAATTTCCGGGAGGTCCAGCTTAAATGCCACCGGTGCGGAGTATAATGCTTCACTCGCGCTAGGCCTATGACGGTTAGCATGGTCTATGACAGTGAAAGGGCCGATCCACCAAGGTAAGAATTTGGTTGTGCCACCAGGTTTTAAATCCTAATGTTGAAGTTTTTTGAACTTAGAGGTACCTCGTCTTCGTTTTGAAGGTGACATGACGCCTAATTTGGCGTTTACTTCTTCTGTCGCTGTTGAGCTGCCTCTAAAGCCTTTTTACCATCTTAGAGAGCTTCTCGCGTTTTGTTAGCAAGGGCCTGTGCAGCGGGAACCTTACACCCTTGTTTTATGCTAAGAGCGTAGGTGGGTCCCTTATATTGTTGGGGCAGAAGGGTCTTGTATTAATAGACCCTCTATTGATGTGAATTATTCACAGCAAATTCTTGATGTGAGTAATTCATAGCAAACTCTTGATGTGAGTTATTCATAACAACTTCTTGATGTGAGTAATTCATAGCAAATTCTTGATGTGAGTTATTCATAGCAAACTCTGCCACAGCGATGTCCTCCCAACCAGTGTGGTGGGGAGCCATAAAGAGGTCTACTCATCCTATCAGTCCGGCCATCTGTTTGGGGGCGGTAGGCAGTTGAAAAGTGTTTTGCGTTCCCAAGACGTCAAGAAGAGCTGTCATGAAGTTCCCTTTAAAACAGGAACCTCTATCGCTCACAATGGCACTCACAATGGCTTTAGGAATTCCATGGTGTTTCACAACATGATTGATGTACAGACGGGCTGTTTCCTGGCACCGTGTGGGGATGAGATGTTATACAGCTTATCCACCACTACTAGATTGCAGTATCATATGATACGTATGTCCGCTGTTCATTTTAGGAAGCTGCATTATAAAGTCCATGGCGTCACTAATTCCCACGTTTGTTTGGGTATGGGTAGAGGGTGCAGCATTCCTGCAGGCTTTTGTGTAGAGCTTTTATTAGCCTGGCAAGAGTGGCAATGCTTCGCATGTTCTGTCACGTTTTAAGAAGATCCGGCCACCAAAAGAGTTTTTGAACGACCTTTTTTGTTATCGAGCTTCCACTGTGTGTCATACTCCTCAAGTTTGTGTCAGATTTAGTTTCAATTTTTGACACTGGTTGTCATCAATTGATTTTGTTTCACCAGCCAATTGCCAACAGCCAGAGTCTCGGGCTGTAGGCCATCCTTGTAACCCTTGTAACCCTTATCGAGCTTCCACTGTGTCTGTACATTTATAAGCATGCAAAGAAAAGAAAAGAAAACTATGCAGGCAGCAAAACTCTCCCTGCATTAATTAAGGAAAAGGAGACACATTGGCCCGAAGTGCCGTGAGTCTCCCAAACTAAAGGAAAAAAGTAAACTAGTGGGGATCTAGAGGGTGGCTGGCAGCCCCCTGCTCCAGACCGAGACCTTGAGAGAAGGTGGTTTATACTTAGTAGGTAAGGGAGCAACCAAAATAGCATCAGGGCAACTGGAAGTAAGCCTGTCTCTGACACATAAACAAGCATCAAAAAGCCAAATGGGTAAAGTCCTATGACTAGCGTGCTCAAAATTTTGAAGGTTTTATTGGGCAAAACGGTCAGTGCTGCCAGCATCCATATAAACTATACAACCTGCCAAGGAGCCTTTGCTGATGGCTTTCATGATGAGTCTGCAGTCAATATTATGGCGTTCAGTGATCATGCCAGACATGATATTGTGTTGACACCCTGAGAGAATAGTTGACAAAATGGATATTAAAGCTAGTAGACTTTTTGAAGCGGACAGCTTGTTTCTGATTGAAAAGGGTGCCTGTGAGGTAGTGAAAGACATTGCAATTCTTCCGTAAGGGAAAGGCATTGATTCCTTTTATGTTTGGCACAACAAGTTGCTTGGTTTGCTATTGTGTACTCAAAACCGTCTTTTGAATTATGGTGTGCAGTGATTCTTGTCTTGATACCACGGGTCGTTGATGTATTGATGTCCCCTGTAACTATCACCACCTGATATATATCCATGCCAGGGTACCTTTCGGCAACCCAGTATGAGTTGAATCTGGCTGTGGGGCTTCTGCAGAAGGATTTTTGTATTTTGGGTGTTTACATAGGTCAAGGGTAGATAGCAGACTTCCTACTACGAGGATGTAAATGAACTGAAAGTTACGAAATAAAAAGGAAGCAAGAGAGGCAGGCTGGAAGAAATATAAGAAATTAGGGGCGGTATCCAGGTTGATGGCGAGAAGGGCAAACGTGTACATGATGGTCAAGCACGGGAAAGAAAGAAAGCTTGTGTATCTAGGTGCCTACGTAGCAACAAAGTTTAGGGATACAGGGCTAGTAAGGAGTACAAAAGGCAACGGGCTGAGAACACGTCTAGCTGCACAACCTTGAGGCACTCAACATAAAACCTAGGGAAGCTAAGAGTTAGCCAGGATAATAGCAGCTAAGCCATTATTGCGATGACAGGTGCGCCAGTACCAACTTCAAACACAGCCCAAGAGGATATTAGAGGCCCCCTACGGTAGCGCAGCTGCGCCAGCATGTCACTCTCAACGTTTTGAGCCCAAGAGTAGGGAGGCGAAAAAGGAGGACAGTGAGCTAACGGCCTAGACAACAAGAAACGGGCTGTTTTACTAAGAGCCGAGAGCAGGGGGAAACTGAAGAAGGATGATCTCCCCCCTGAAATCCTGGACCCCCAGACAATACAGTAGATGAAGCAGCTTCACACAAGTTAGTACGCCGCGCCTTCGAAGGGTGATTTGAGGGGAGTTGTGTTTCCGTAATTTGTTTGGGTTTAGCGTTTAGCTAAGCCTCTTTTGTTTGTAAGTGTCATGCAAGGACAGGCAGCTTTTGTCTTCCCTGGTTTGGAAGACGAATTGTAAGAGGTAATGTACCCAACGCACTTGTCTTCTTGAGAGGTTAGCAGGTTGGGTCGGAAGATGTAAGCCTGCTTGTGCACCCAACCAGACCCGACTTCTCCTCTGAGTGGGTTTCAAGCTGAGCGGGATTCCGGAAACAATTTGAGACAAAATTTATGACCACTTTTATTAATAACTTTTCAACCCTTAGTCCATCTTTTTATTGAAAATTGCATTGGAAAGGTGTTCATTTGTCTACACCCATTAACAAAACAAACTTGGAATTTTTACGGGCAGATTTAAATTAGTTTTTGCTGGTATTGCTTAGAGCTGTGTAGCCTTCTTCTGTGGAGCACTGGCTCTGCTTCCTTCAGAACTCTATGTGCTCAGTCCAAACCTTTTTCTGCTAGTTCTTAAGCCATTCTTGACTCTCCTTTTCTTCTCCAGCCTAGACCTTTTTCCGTCTCTTTCTCTTTCTTATCATAGTCGTCCCCTTTGTTTACATAGGTTAGGTTGCAGGCTTTTTCCAAGCTTCCGCTGAGATGCCCTTTGAGGCATATATAGTGATGTAACCTTAACCTTAACCTTAGAGCTGTGTACCACAGTGCTCAGATGTAGCCTGGATCTGCATGACACGGCTTTCAATGTTAATCAAAATGCTCAACAAATTAGCTGTATAATCTGGAACACGCCATTCCTTGATATTTAAAAGTGATCTGCAGAGTTCCTTGCTTGCAGAAGAACTATAGTTCTTGCAGGCGAGTGACTTGTGTAATGCACTTTCGCTCGAAAGTGCATGCTTCCCTTTCTTGTCCATCTGTATTAGGTATATCTGGATATTTAGAGGCAAGTTTAGTTTTGCTTGCCTGCGCATTGCAGCTTTTTTGTGCTCTTGCCGTGTCAATGCTCTTCTCTTGTTTGTTTGTTCTTGCGGACAGTCCAGGGTGTCAACGACCCAGCTGTCTGCTTGATTTTATCCTTTCTGGTTTTCTCAGCCTCCTTTTAGTTATTTCCGGTGCCTTTTCTCAGTCTTTCGTTTTGTCCAGATGTAATTCCTTTGCCTTCAACGAGCCGTACAAGAACTGCGGGTAGAAAAAAATAGGCAATTAGACAAGCAGTTTTTGTTTGCCAGTTGTGTATGGTTGACTTCCAGCAAGAATGGGTCTAGGGCTTGCGTGGCGTATTTAGGGTGCGAGGCGTAAAATGGTATTTTCCCTTATCATATGGTATCATATGAAATATCACAAACCATAAATCATCTATTGTGATTATTCAGGAATTCAAGAATTTGCTTAAACCCAGACTTTCCTGTTGTTTGTTGGAACCCTAGGACACGAAGTGTCTAGGGCCTATGGTTTGCTAGAGAAACTGAGAGCCTTATAGCTTAGAAAAGATTACCCTTTCTCCAAAAACGTTAACAGCCAAATTGAGTAAGAAGCTCATGCTGAGAAGGATGGTGCTTTCCGATTGGCCTTCGACGCCCTGGTTGGCAACCATGACGCTTTTTTTTGAGCTCCTCGATATAAAATTGATACAGCTGGAAAGAAGACTTAATTTTAAGGAATACTGGACCCTGCCCAAAGCCATTGGCGATGCCGCGAAATACAATGGTTCCCGAGCGGAGTCATGTTTTTGCATGTTCGCAAAGAGTAGGAAGTTAAACTTAATATCGCTGCAGCACAATTGCATTTTGGCCACTTGTTGTTGTGGTGACGCGTCGCTTAGAGAGGGCACTACCCGGGATTGAGAATGGAGATTCAGAGTTGCAAAGTCTCAGCCCCATAGAGCCGTCCTCCACTACAGGCAAGGGCGATTGCAACAGGCCTGCACCAGCCATCTTACTTGCTTTGCACTTTCTTTGCATGACACTAGGCACACACATCAGGTCAAACACAGGATATTGAGGATCTTGAGGATGCAGGTATGCATTGAGCACCAGCATTGGGCAAACGCACAGCTCATGAGCTGTGCAATCCATGCATTTGCACACGCAAGGCTAGCTGGGATGAGCAGGGAACTGGTTCCAGGAGAGTGCACACAACTCTGCTTAGGGCAGAATTGCCAGGCGTAGCACAGGAGACCATGCCGTTTGGGAATTTGATGAAGGGCAAGAAAGCCCTTGCTCACCACCGAGCTTTGGCTGTCACGACGAGGTTATGGTACCAGCAGCTTAAGCATGGATTGCAAGTACGGGCTATGATGAATCCAAGGTCTCTGACCAGTTCCTAGAGACCTCTGGCACAGCGCCAGAGAAAGCTTTGTTAATTTGGACCTAGGGTTCCCCAAGCGCAGCGCCACTATTTAACTTATGTCGTCAATTGAAAAACCAGAAAATACCATATCATGCCCGCAATTACAACTGCTGGAATCTATCATAATAGCCTGCGGAATCTATTATGATAGCCTGCAAAATACCCTGCGGATGTTTCCGGGGAAAAGGACGAAATATTTATTCCCTTGTGCTTGTGAGCAAGTCCAGATCTGCCAGCAAAGCAGAAAGTATAAAATGCCTTTCTGCTTCTCTCTCTGCTTGCATCACACGCGCGCGGCTTTGACCTCCATGACTGAGCTGGGGTTTGGGGTGTTTGCTTTGTACTGGGTCAAGGACTCCCTTGATTTCTGATCCTTTATTTGATGAGCAGCAGCGGAGCGCTACGGGACGGGAGCAGGGTCTCAGATGAGCAGAGGACAGAGGGAGAATCGTTCCGATAGGCTGAGTGTTGAATGGTACTCAGAGCAGCTTGTTGTTGTTGCTGCTCCTGAGCATTTTGCTGCTGGTGCTGCTGCTGATCAGCGTCCCGATATCGGCCGAAACCGGTACCCTGGGCAAAGCATACTACTAATCCATATAAAGGATTATACTAACGAAAACGGAGTACCTCGCTGATAGGTTTTCATCGGTTTTAGGTCAGTTTAGGTCAGTAGGTCAGCAAATCACAAGCCTGAAAGAGGGCGCCATTGCAGTGGCGGCCAATCTCATTGCCTTCTATCATCACATCAACCCATCATCCCATCATGGATACTTTTGCTACAGACCCCCCCCTTCGGCCGCTCAAATATGTGGGCTAAATTGCCAACGCTTACAGCCAGGTTGAGGGGGGGCCAGTGCCCACTCATGCAGCAAACAAGATGAAAGAATCAGGCAGCAGGCATTGCACGGTTTGATTTGTTGCCCCCTTATTACCCCCCTCACTAAAAACCCGCTGCATCTGATAACTTTTGCTACAGACCCCCCCCCTTCAGCCGCTCAAATAAGTGGGCTTAAATAAGGGGGGCAAGGTGTACACAGCATTCCAGGAATTCTCATGCAGATTAATGTGTGGGTCAAGGCCAAGTAGCCAGTCATGGTGTCTACAGGTACCGGCAGACCCGTCCCTACCTTGTGTAGCTTGTAGATGGAGTGATGCACAGAGGGTGGACAGACCCTCGCTTAAAACAATGGCTGATAGCAGCACCTGCACCCATGCAGCGAGCGGGATGTCATGACTGTTTGCATGCTTGTGCGTGTGTGTGTGTGTTTGCGTGTGTGTATGTGTGTGTGTGTGTGTGTCTGTGTGCGTGTATGTGTGCGTGCGTGCGTGCGTGAGTGCGTGTGCGTAAGTGTGCGTGTGTGTATGAGCGTGTATGTGTGTGTGTGTGTGTGTGTGTGTGTGTGTGTGTGTGTGTGTGTGTGTGTGTGTGTGTGTGTGTGTGAGAGTGTGTGTGTGAGTGAGAGCGCGAGTGAGTGTGCGTGTGTGTGCGTGAGTGTGTGTGTATGTGTGTGTATGTGTGTGTGTGTGTGTGTGCATGTGCTCATCCGTGGCTGCATGCGTGCGCGTGTGCGTGCGTGCAAGCATGCATGCGTGGGTGCGCCCCTGCAGAACGTCACATAGCCAATGAGGGGGCAATGCATGCATTAATGCTTTTGATGTCCATACCTGCTTGCAGGGGATGGTTTGGTTGATGGGCGCTCCTCAGATGGGCTGGGGACAGACGAGATTGTAACTAACTTTTTTTTACATTTGTTTAAAGGTAGATTTGGGGATTTGATGTATAAAAAGCTCACATTAACAGTTGGTCCGTTTGCGGTCTATTTAAGCCAGGGCAGTCCCCGCTCGACCCCCTGTCTCGGCAGGCTCGGTGTGCACCAACCCCCCCAGGAACCCGGTTTAAAACCCCCTCCACGTGCACGGACCGGTTGCGCAACGTAATACCTAAGTGCAGTCAACGTGAGACCTAACTGCGGTTTTGGAACTCGGACGTGTGATCTGTGGATGTCAATTATATTTGACAAGTACGGATTTCTATTTAGACCTGCGTCGTTACAGGCGGGGAAAGGCAGGTTCTAATTTGATTCCAATTTGATTCCGAGTGGCGATGTAGCTCGGCCGCCAATGGCTCCATCAGGGTGGTTCGCCTGTTTTTCTAGGCCTAAAAAGGGTCTTCAAGAGGAAATTCCTCCCGGTCAGGTGATTCATGTGTATGAGGTTCGCTGAAACTCCACACACTCCAGTGCACACAGACTCCACACACACGCACACACACACACACACACACACACACACACACACACACACACACACAGACACACACACACACACACACACACACACACACGCGCGCGCGCGCACGCACGCACGCACTCACGCACGCACGCACGCACACACGCACACACGCACGCACACACGCACGCACGCGCACACGCACGCGCACACGCACACGCACACGCACACGCACACACAAACAATCACACACGCTCCAATTTACTCCTCACACTCCCTCCACACACACACGTTCACACACGTTCACACACGTTCACACACACACACACACACACACACACACACACACACACACACACACACGCACGCACTCACCCACGCACGCACGCACGCACGCACACACACATAAACACACACACACACACACACACACACCACACACATACACACATGTCACATGCGAGATGAGCAAACTCAAAGGACCCTCTTTTTTTGGTTTACATAGGAGTCTTTCCACACAGCCAAAGGCAAGCAAAATGAAGGGAAGCAACCCCCCCTAAGTGGACTGCCAGTCGTTTTTGTTCCCAACTCCATCTCTGCACAGCAGCCTCTGCCCTCAATATGTGTGGAGTGGGGGGCAAACACAGCATGGTATGAGCAACAGGCTGGAAGCGACCTTCAGTCCGGACACAGAACAGGGCAACTACCGCCCTGCATTGTCCTCCGCATATGGACCGTCCAAAAGCTCGCCTGCATCCACGAGCGCGTGCTTGCGAGCATCCTGCCGTTCCTAGTCCCTCTGCAGCCCTCAATTAGCGCTAGCAGCGCATCCGTGTGCATTGCTGATTACTGGGAGCACCAGGCCACACCTGCACAAGCCAAGGAGCAGACAGGGGAAAGTGCAAGTAGGAAGCCTCTGGGCGGTGGGAGGGGTGCAGGAGAACCCGAATCTGAGCATGTAGGAGCTCACGGCAACATCCTGTTCCTTCAGCCAGTGTACGTCTCCGAGCAGGCTGCCGTGCTGCTCAATTGCGCACCCACACCTAGCGGGTGTGCGCCCGTGCTTGCACAGCAGCTACAAGCCTTGCCCACTGCAAGGGACCCCAACCCGCTCAGCCCCCTCCAGCCCACACCCACCCTCAAAGGCCTGCAAGCTGTCATGCTCACTCTGGCTCACCACACCCTCCATCGCAATGAAAGCGGCAGCAGCACCAGCTCCTCAGCTACCCCCTCTCCAAGGCACAGTGCTGACCTCAAGGCCGCTCCGGTGGAAGGGGACCACGCCGCGGTCAAACCTACGCTGCGTCACTACACGCTTCATAAGCGCAACAACAATAGCCAAGCCTACCTGCCTCTGAAGCACACAGCGCACTGCGGAGGAGGACTAGTGGCTGCTGTGCACGCTGCATACTG
>Ga0307963_1000863_pt1 | contig 21913 bp, 29 predicted proteins | sample OrgLakmetagen594_FD_201829 | JGI IMG/M metagenome (GOLD analysis project Ga0307963, IMG submission 201829) | Saline water microbial communities from Organic Lake, Antarctica - #594 | ecosystem: Environmental > Aquatic > Non-marine Saline and Alkaline > Saline | place: Antarctica: Organic Lake... | reverse complement strand
TGTTTGTTGGTTACTGCAGGCTTCTTGTGCTTATTGCCGCTTATTGGCCTGGCTTATTGTGGCTTACTTGCCTGATTATTTGCGGCTTACTGGCCTGGCTTATTCTGGCTTACTGGCCTGGTTGTTTGTTGGTTACTGCAGGCTTCTTGTGCTTATTGCCGCTTATTGGCCTGGCTTATTGCGGCTTACTGGCCTGGCTTATTCTGGCTTACTGGCCTGGTTGTTTGTTGGTTACTGCAGGCTTCTTGCCGCTTATTGACCTGGCTTATTGTGTCTTACTTGCCTGATTATTTGCGGCTTACTGGCCTGGCTTATTGTAACACTGAGCGCTTACTTATCTAGTTCCCACCGGCTTATCCCAGAGCTTCTTAGGCTTACTAAGCAATTCTTCAACAGGCTTGTTTTGTGCTTACTTGAAAAGCCAAGGCACATGATCACGCTTACGAATCCTGGGATACCTGCTTGGCTTTCTAAGGAAGGAGGAAGCATTACCAAGCACTAATAAGCCATTATTTGAATACACCCTTACTTGCTTGGATTACTGCTGCTTACCTGCCTTCCTGGCTTCTTTGGCTTACCTATGCGACTTGTTCAGTAAGCCAAAAACCTGTTTTTCTGGTAAGCACTCAAGAAGCCTAAGAAGTCAACAAGTAAGGCTTTCTAACATTCCGACGTTGTTGGTCTGTACTTCTAATTTGGGTGGGGTGGGGTGTCGGATAAAACGACAATAAGACCCTTAATAATCCCTAGGACTATATAGTTTTCTTAGGGTAATTCTTATAGAATATACAAAACAGCCCGGTCCCTCTGGTCCAGTTGGTACCCTTTTTGTCCATGTAGGGTTACTGCATGGGGGTCTAGGGGTGGGTGGGTGGGTCAGGGGGGTCCTGACCAGTTTTAGGGCATGGTGTACACACCTTTTTTGTTTTAGGCCTCCTGCTTCTTTAATTTGTGATTAAATAAGCGGTGGCTGCGCCCTAGCGGCATTGTATTTGGGTACCATATGTTGGTGGGCCTTCAACATGGTTGCCTTGATGACCACCATGCTTTTTTGGTTCCTGACAAGGTTCAAGTCGGAACCGCAAAGTAGCAGCACGGTGCTGCTGTTGATGTAGTCCAGTTGCCAAACAGTGCTTCCCAAAATGATGTACAGACAATCGTGCAAATCTAGATGTCACTGCCAACAACAAAGTTCAGGTCGTTTTTCAGAAATTAGGAAAGAACTTTGTCGCTGCGCCCAGAAATCATGTATTTAAGAATGCTTAGTCAGGGTCAATTGTATGGGTGTCCATCAACAGGAAGAAGGCGAGGACGTATTCTTGAACGTTGTTAAGTACTAATGAATTAGAATTTCCACTTCTGCATTCGATGTTCTACACCTGCTCACAATTTAAATTCACCTCGCACACAATAAGCTGGTGAATTAGCTGCAGGTAGGGCAGCTTTTCTGGGCCCAAGGCCTCTAAGAACTCACGGCTCACTTCCTCTTCGTCATCGTCCATGGACAGGGACTCTAGGCGGCGGTACACCCTGCACAAAGATGTGGAATTACAGATGGTGTGCAATGGGCGGACCCATCCAGGCGAGGATGCTGCAGCTAGGCAGTACACAAGAGACAGTCTCTTTCTGTACATCCGTTATCCATTCCTTATATCAAGGTTGTAAAAGGAATGACAATGAATGGTATCTAGTATCTAGTAGCAGTCCACGGTCATACAAGAATAGCAATTCCATGTGGCATGCGTTAAAACGTGTGCATTAACCTGAGGAATGGCATGGTGTCCAACTGCTGTTCAAGGTACATGCGCAGAGTCTCAATCTTCATGGCCAGGGAATCAGACTCATTGACCGGCAGCGGTACTTCCTGGCCATTCAGCATGAAGCGCCCGGATAGAGCCTGGAGCGCAATCACGCGGTCGCATGTATGTATGGACTGTGATGCACACAATTTGTGCTTTGCGTGGACTTCGAGCAGGCTTATCCAGAATGTTTAATAAAAGTCGTTCCGTTAGTCCCACACCCACACAGCAAGCAACTGCCAGCTTTTTATAGCGCATTCTCCTTCTGAGCTTCAGAGCTGCAACCGCATCCTGATTGTCGTCCACACACTCACTGAGGCATACTTTCCATCGTTGTACAGATCGTCGTCCTCATCGTCGCCCTGAGATACCTCACTTACTCCTTCATGCACCAGCACATCCTGGGGTAAGCAGGTGAGGAAATTGGTGAGGTGGGGGAATTCCGGCAAGCTTTATTTGCTAAATGCAATACGTTGTGCAGGAAGTGCCCTGGCTGGACTTAAGGTCAGGAGAACTTGTGTGGGCCCCGCTGCTGGACTCAAAGAGCTTGAGAGGATTAAACTAACCCAACCTCCTGCACAGGCACAATTGTTTACTACACGTGACACCTGAGATGCCACCTTGACCAAAAACTTAGCCCTCTATACCACCATACCACACCCCTGATCACCTGCATATCCTTCAACATGGCAGCAAACTCAAAGTCCTCTGCACGTGGAGACCCTGAAGTTCCCTCCTGCTGCTGCTCTTGGCTTCCTGTGTCCCTTTTCTCCTCCTCCCCTTCCGCCTGCTGCTGTTCTGATGCCCCAGCCTCTTGCTGTGCCTGCTGCTCCCTCTTGAGGGGGATAGGGGGGAGGGGCTGGCCGGGAGAAAAGGCCTCGCTCCCACCTTTGCTTCTATTTCCCTCTTGCATTTCAGCCTGGGGTATGTACAAACAAAGTGCTTATATTGGAAAGTGCCCTGCTGCTCATGACCTGCCACGAGGTAATGTTTAAAAACAAAGAGGCTGCCTTTCCTATCTCACCAGTAGGGCTGCACGGTTGCGTGCAGCTGCACCCTTCATCTCTTGCCAGTGCTGACGCTGAAACGCCTGTATCTCTGCTTCTCTTGCTTGAGCTTCAGTCTCCAGCTTATGACGACGCCTGCAGAAAGAGCACAAACCATAATGCATTCGCATCTCCACTGTCTTTCCAGTGCTAGGCAAGCTATCTTTTTTGTAATAAAAGTAAATCATGATCCTTGATACTGCGAGATTACCACCAGCTGGATCATGAGAAGGTAGCACAAAGAAAGCAGGGTCCTTTTTAAAGTCTTAAGCATCACTGCCTGTTGTTAAGCTCATTTGCATTTGAGGCAACAGAGCTTGAGAACGACGACACGCATAAATGAGCCACAACAGCCTAGTAGAGCATGACATTTTAAAACCTGATCTGTTGTTGGTGTTGTGGACAAGTTTTTGCATGGCTCTAATGGTTTGAAGCCAGGCTATTCTTTATACCCAGTCATGATGAGGTATGAGCGACCGTTTGTAATGTTTTCCAGTCATTCACTTCTGTAAATTGGTAGGCTGAAAACCCAAGGTAATACTTCTTTCCGGTACCGGAAAGACTTCTTGTGCTGTTTTCCTGGGCCCGTTGCAATAAATCACGCTGCTTTGCTGTACCACAAAATTTGAAGGTACCTAGAACCCAACAGACATTCTTTGGTCTTTGTTGCAGCAACGTTGTTCCATTTAGCGTTGTTCCTCTTATCTTAAGCTCCTTTTCAATTACAAAACTCACCGCTCGTAGGGGTCTGTTGGCAGAGCAAGTGTGGCTTCAGGAGCAGCAGCAGGGGAGGGAGGACGGACAGCAGCCACACGTGATGGCCTGCTGGCGAAAGACGAAGGATCAGCAAGGAATGAAAACTTGGAAAGTAGAAAGTGTGGATACAGGAGCAGCAGGCAAAGGGGAATGACAGCGATCCCTTGCAACAACCTGTCGGCGTAAGACAGACCTACCAGAGAGGTACTAGCTGTCAAGATAAATCATGGTACCAGCTTAAGCGTGGATTTCAGGCAGGTAATTTTTTCAAGTACATTTGCCCGGTCAATTGGAGGAAGAGGGATATCAGGACCAGAGGGAATACAGTTGGCAACAGAGACAAAGCTTTGGTACTAAAAAGAAAGTGGTCTCATGCACCGACTTTGGTAAAGGTAAGGTCAAAGACTAAGCAAGGCAAAAATATCAGGAGTGAAAGAGAGGGAGACAGTTGGTACACGCCTGGGCATGCCTGCATTAGTACATTGTTTTATCCTTTTCAATACTAAATACTGTAGATAGGTTAGCAGCCTGGTGCCTCATCCGTCCAGCTGCTTCTTTTGACTGAAGCTCCTATGATTTGAGCAAACAGTGTCTGAGCAAAGAGCACACAAAAGTTCATGTACACAAACACAACGTTGAACACCCACGACAAGCAACAAGACGAGCGCGCAAACCACATCTCCAAGGCACAGCTTACACTAAAGGACCTACGTGGGTGCTGTATCCTGACTTTCAGATGGCACGCCCAGGAATGCTGCCAGCCCACCCCCTCCTTGTTGCACCTGTAGAACAACAACATCAACTGTTTATTCGACCCCCTTTCTTGTTTTTCCCTTTGATTGAATGTACAAGCAATTAACATTAATCAGCCTGCTCAGGAATTCAATGAAGAGGAATTGATGCCCACATCTACTGCTTATGCATCAAGAGCTCCACGCCTTTACCCTACAATTGATGAAGCATGCAGGTTAAATTGCCCTCTTCGCATCATTGAAATCGTCCAAACAAGGACTTGTGAGCAAGTGAGTGCCGCACAGAGCATGCCAAAACGCATAGAACACCCCCTACCTCAGCAGCTGCTCTCTTGTTGCGTTCAGCTCCTGCCCGCATCTCTTCCCACACCTGCCAACATGGACAACACGGGAAAGAGACTGTTTATGCATTAAGATCAGGGACGGTACGTAGAGCAGATTGTGTGTCAATCTGTACCTCATGTAGCATTACAGATGGCTCTTAAATTCATCAGCATTCGTACACTGCAAATTACTCTGCAGCATGCACGTGTACTCAAGGTCTGTGAGGCAAGTGTAGTTGGGTTTCAGCTGGAACTGTCTTGTCTTCCTTGCAATCTTTTATGCTTCATTGGTGGGAGTGTGAATTCCTGTGTTGGGTGGAATTGAGTGGGGCGACAAACAGGCATTGAGGCAGCAAGCCTGAGATGAGAGGGCGGCACATACTATTCGAGCACGGCTAAAGCATTTTTTTTAAAGCTTGTGCCAGCTTGTTCAAAAGAGGCGCGCTCCAAGCCAGGCAGGCCAGATAGTTAGACTCTGCATACCATCCAAACTCATGCTCCTCATCGCGAACGTACCAACCCTTAGCGCTCCCTCTATAATTTGTGTAGATCGGATGTACCTTGTGTATCCTTACGCATAATGTCACGGAACACTGACTGCAGAAGAGCTCCTTGCCAGAGCAACATACAATCAAACAGAAGTATGCTCACTGCTTACTCTTCGGAGCTCTGCACACCTGTCGGAGCACATCTAAGATATGAGCATTACATTTTAGAAGAGTGGCAAGCGAAAAAGCAGGGTACCTAGAATTGTAGCACTCAAGCAAAAAGCGACGGTCGACTGGTCCCTGTGTTTTCAGAGGGCTTCCAAATGAAGCAAAAAGACGTTCCTCGTGCCTTTAGCTCTAGGGTGTATATGGAAAAGACATCAACTGGCACACAAAACAGACCGCGACTGACTTGACAGAATGAGGTCTCCCAGAAAACAGAGGCACCCACCGCTCTCCGTGCCTCGGGTGTTAGTTCGCCTCCCCCCTTGTCCCCCTCTTTTTGTGCAACAGGTCTGTCTTCAGCAGCACCATTTCTGTCATCCGCAGGCGCTGGTGATCCCGCACGGGGGGACACGTCGGGCGTGTTTTCAGAGGATTGCCACTGCTTGCGCTGGCGTGGCTTCTCGTAGACCTATGAGGAGGCACAGCATGGGTATGTCACCTGCCTGTCCTACAAACTGTGTCAGCTTTGCATGGACTAACTTCAGAGTAGCCGGATCCTCAGTGTCGGCATTGCCTGACAGACGACTTAAGACAGAATATGGAAGTGTCACTTGCTTTCTACGCCTTGAGTCTAAGCAGCTTTTGCCGATGTAGACTTCAGCTCCAGACACAAGCGATGGATACCCGGGCAGAAACTCATTTGCACAGGCTTAGCAACTCACATGATGTCTATGGCATCGGATGTAATCATTTGAGGGAGCGAGAGGGCTTTCACACTGATAAGCATGTGGACTAACCTCCACTGAAGGGCTCTTCCGCTCTAATGCAGCCTCCTTCTCAGCAGCGACAGGCACAGGAGCCGCAACAGGTATTTTAGGGCCCCGTGCCTCCTCTTCAGCGGCAGCCCTGCGGTTTTGTTTGAGATCTACCATGTGAACTAGAGCAATCAAGTGCTTTTATTTGTAGTCATGCAGCAGGGCAATTTGTGCTCAAGGGTGCAAATCCAGCGCCTGCTTTCAATTTTGTTAAAAAAACTTCCTTCATCTCTGGGTTTCTGTCACTTGACAATTTATTTTATACATTTACCCCTCAAACACAACCAAGCAAAGCGCTGTCGCCTGGACATACAAGATTGTGTCCTCAAAACAGCAACCTGGCAAGTGGCCCACCTGTTGCGTGCTGCCTGCTGCTGACGCTCGTAGTACTCTTTCTTTTGGGCAGCCATCTTGGCATGCATGTCGTTGCGCTCCTTCTCCTGCAACAGCATGTGCAAGCACCAACACGTGTTGCACCTGTAAGTGCTGCGTACCTAACACGTGTTGGCCATGAGTTCGGACTGCTTTTTTCTATATCCCGCGTTGGAATTCGCTCAACTACTTCCAGTGTACACCAGTGCCCACTTAGCGCCTGGCAAACAGTGCTTGCTGCGAAAGCTTCCATGTGTGCATGCTGACTCAGCGGTGCTTTCCTTGCCATTGCCACAGCCAAAGATCCATCCAGGCATAGTACAGCAAGAGGCCAAATCTACCACCCCGCACCCGCACTGCCTTGTCTGCCTCTTTCTTGCGGTGCTCTTCTTCCAGCTTTTTCCTGCAAGCCACGACGCGTAAAAGTGGCCCAAAAGGGCAGACCTGAATTTGGAGATGTATAAAGAGAAGGGGGAAAACAGCAGCTTGCGGCAAAAAGCATCAGAGCGTGATCAACACAGAAAGCCTTATTTACAGTGCAGGCCATCTGGAATTACGTGTTGCAGCTCTGCACACCAACATGTCCCACGATTAAAAGCTGGTAGCGTGCGACGAGGCAAGCAAGAGAACTAAATAGGCCACAAGCAAGAAAACGCGACAATTTGCGCTTAGGAAGGAGCGCTCCCATGTCCTGCCCAGCTTGCGGGACAGCAACCTTTCTCCTCACAGAATGGCTTGAAAGAGCTCAGCTTGCAAGCATGCACAGCCGATGCACAGCCCATTAAAGTTGCTCTTCATTTTTGCATTCCAATCACATGATGCTAGCAGTCGCACTTCTTGACTGAAGGCCTTTTTTTGTAAACCTTTGTAAACCAATCACATGAGCAGACGAGTTTGCGCTCCACTGCTCCTCTCAACTACCCGTCAAAACCAACTGCTTCCCATAATAAAGGGTTAGTGAATAGGAGCCCTCACCTCTGTCGCTCTGTCTCTTTTTTCCGCTGCATCTCCATGGCAGACGCCTTCCGTTGCTGCTCCTCCACAATGGCAGCTTTGCGTGCCTTCTCCTCACGCGAGGCTTCCGCCTTACGGCGGTCGCTGTTCAAACGAGCACGGTCCTGCATTGGCATAGACATGCACAGGCTTACAATAGAAGTCTAGGCGTACACTACACAAGAGTAAGCAGGGTGCACATTGGAAGTCTAGGCGTACACTACACTAGAGTAAGCAGGGCACGGGCAAAGTGCTTGTCACACACGTACGGCCTATTGATGAAATGATGATGTAATGAACAGGAATGATTGAGAGGGCTCTTGTTTGTGGGTGGGTACGTTTACATACGCAGAGACGTGCACAATGACGTACATTGATGTGTAATGTGTATAAGAAACGTCAAGCAGTGTCAAGGGACGAGTGTATCGTAAGAGGTCAGGGTCATGTCCACACAATGCACGCGTTGCAGCTGACTCGAGTGTAGATGTACGTTGGTCTTCACACACCGCCTCAATCTTTTTGCGCTGGTCTTCAAGCTTCATGCGCTCTACTTCACGCTGTGCCTGTATGGCGGCAAGCTCACGTGACCGTCTAACAGCAGCCTCGCCTCCAAAGCGATTCTGGGCCTGCGCACACGGGATGCAACTCGGTGAGTGTCAGCATGTGTGTATGTCCATGACAGTCGTGCGATTGCGTGTATGTGTGCGTGTATGTACATATACATGCCTTTGTGATTAAACTCTGAATGTATCTGCAGTGACATATCTTTGAACTTGCATAACTGCAGTGTTGCCTCGAAGCCAATGCACAACCCCAAACCAAGAAGCCAGTTGATGCACCTTGATCAATGCCAGGCACTGACCCATACAGTCTGATATGCAGACAGCTAGGCCTATCAATTACGTTCGCTAAATCACTCTCACTCTCATCCATCACAACAACCTTCCTCAAGAGCTCACTCAGACTCTCATGAACTCGTAAGATGTGGGACTGTCAGCAGTTCCAGACGCGTGCTTGACACCACCATGCACACATTGGAGCCCCCAAACAACTTGATGTGGAGGTTTAGGTAGGCATCAAAAACAGAGAAACAAGCAGTGTCTTACCGCGGCTGGAAGCGCATCAACTGACGACCTTGGTCTCACACCTCCCACCGCAGCTGGGGCTGCGCCCCTCTGTTGAGCTGCCGCTGCAACAAGGTTTGCGCGCTGGTTGGCAGCCTGCAGACCACAAAGTGCATCATGCAAAAACAAACAATGAACTCCTCATTAGGCTGGCTGCTTTACAAGGGCTATTATATTCGGAAAGGCACTTGAGCGTCCCACAAATCGACCATCAGGAAGCTTTACAGAGTCACAAATGCCAGAATCATTAGGCTACCATGCGCAGCTTGTGTGGATTAAGCGTGATGTTTTGTTCCACTTGGTAGCAGGCGCATCATTGGCAGTAGACCATTGCACGGTCAGCAGGTACACAGCCATAGCCCTTGTTGTTAATTGCTCTTTCATCCACGCCCATCCCAAATAATGACATATTGCCGCGAAATTTTGCCACGCAATGAGCTGCGTATATGCACTTACCTGTGCGGCATTGGGCTGAGGGACAGAGGCCCTGGATCCAGCTGCAGAGGACGGTCGGCTGCCAGCGCCACTGCTGCTCGGCCTGCGGCATGTCATTATATCATTAACAGGTACACACTATGGTAAACTTGCTTTGCGTGTGCAAAATGATACAAAGAGAGCTCTAAATCAGCATGCTCTTATTCAGCAAGTGAGCCATAGACCATCAGAAACACATGTGTGAGTTTCGAAGCAGCACTAACTTGATTACACAGATTGACTGCCAATTAAGCACACATCTGTGAGCACACGTGAGCGACAACGCCAGTTAGTCACAACCTGGAGCTGCACACACATACACACACCTGAACAGTCGTAAACGCAGCATTGTTTATTATACCATACACACCTAAAAGCATGTGCATGCATCCATGCTCGGCAGACACATCAACATCACACACAGGCGTACCTGCTCCTTGGTCTGCCAGGCACAGGCTGGAAAGGTGAGGGCGATTGTCTCCCTGGAGGAGCTGCATGCATCAGAGGGGCAGGAGCAGCACGAACGCCAGAAGGCTTGGGTGCGTAAGCAGCTGCAGGTACTTTAGCGGCAGCTAGGCCCGGAATGGGAGGAGAAGGAGAGGACCTCCGTACAGGAGCAGCGCTCACAGGGGGGGGGATCTTTTGGATGGGGGGTGGGGGCGACCTGCATAGGGTGAGGGTAGGGAGAAAGAGGGAGTTTGTGTGTTGTGTGAGCATGTGTGTGCTTGCATGCATGAATATCTGTAAGTTAATGAGGCTGACGTTTCTCTCCTCTCTCTCTCTCTCTCTCTCTCTCTCTCTCTCTCTCTCTCTCTCTCTGCCTCTCCCCTGTTGCTCCTTTTGCCACTGGCATTTTCTGCTCGGCCCAACAGAGCTAAATGCAAGCATTACATCAGAAAGATTCTGCGCAGCGTCAAGTAGGCACTGGACAACAGTATAATTAAAAACTGCCACGGTTAGGAACGATTCTGTTAGCCAGAAGCAATTATTCCTTACCCAAAAAGATCCAACGAGCGTGGGAAGCACACAAGACAAGGATCCTGCTTGGCAGGTGGTGCATACCTCTGTGGGGCAGAAGGGGCAGAAGGTTTTGAAGCCTGAGAGCTAGGGAAGGCCGGGGCAGGCAGGGCGGGGCTGAGGGGGCCCTGCTGCTTTGACTGCACCAAAATTTGGCCTGGCTTAGGCTTGCCGTGGATGATAGTGTGACTGAACTCATGTTCCTGCAGTGGTGCACGCGCAAGGTGCAGAACACGTAGTTTTGTGAGCAAGTAGAATGCATGGCAAGATTGGAGTCGCTGTATGTTGTACACAACTCCCAGCAACTAGGCACATCAGGCAGACATAGTTACAAGTAACACATACGTGCAAATGCATGCTCACAGGTACACTCGCAATACACACACACACACACACACATAAAAACACACCTGCAGCGTGGCTGACAGAAACTTTGTGATGCGCGCTTTCACAATAGGCGTGGTCAGGATGTCATTGATGGAGGGCCGTTTCTCCTGCACATGCATGTAATTAATCGAGTGTATGCATGTAATTTAAGAGTGTATGCATTGAAATTAGCTCTACAGGTTGCGTATGATTGGTTTGTAGTGACCCTTGGGTCTGACCTCGGGTCACAAACCAGAGCCTAGTGCATGCGCCGGTCCTATGCACATTAAAGATGTGAGCAGGCAAAAGATAGACCACTGCCACCTCCACTTCCATCCCTGTCAGGCAACAATGAGCTCTTCTCTTAGCAATTGCACCTTCTGTGGATTTGTGCAAGCACATGCAGGCCACACTCAAGCCGCGTGCCCGGCAATGTTACATTCCATGCACTTGACCATCCATCATCATCAGGCTTAAATATAAAACAAAGCGTGGGGTTGCATACTTGCAGACAGGGAACCAACCACACCCACCCAGTTCAGCGTGAAAATGCGGCCGATGAGGTCCCGCAGCTCCTTTGACCGAGTGGAGGGCACAGGGTTGTATGTGCCTTTCACAATCTGCGAGTACAAGATGTGAGGCCTAGTTACATGCAAAGATAAGCTTTCTTTGCTGTATGTGCTTTCCTTTGGATGGCACGATCATGAAGGCCAGGAAGGAAAAGTTCCCTTGAATCTCTATGTTGTGCTACCTCTAGGTACATGTGAGACATATGTAGGGTTGCCTAGAATCATGTAGGAATATACATACGGTGATAGTAGCATTGTAGCATATAGCATTTACATTACATATACGGTGATAGTAGCATAAACATGACCGTGCAAACGGTCATTTATGGTGTGTATACAATTATGGTCAACCTGGACACATGGGATAAGAACCAGCCTGCGCTCCTTGTCCATACATACTCACATGCTGCAGGCTACATACTCCATCCACCAAACAACAACAACCCATGTCTATTTGTGTGTACCACAAATGGACACATCCACGCATCTCTTGCCTTTTGTATGAGCGCTCGCATGTTAGCTGCCTCAAAAGCATGACGCCCGGCCGTCATCTCATACAGCACGCAACCCAGCGACCAGATGTCGCTCTTCTGGTTGTAGCGCTTGTTCTGGCAAATTTCAGGGCTGAGATAGTAGGGGGTTCCCACCGCTGTTGCAGCCAACTGTGTACACATGAGTTGAAGGAAGCATTAAATACGTGTGATGTTTGACACTTAAAACGGGCAAGCTTCTGCAGAATGAAAACGACCATGTGTGAAAAGAGCTGTTAATGGCAAGGACTGGCTTAACTGTGAAGTAACAGTTACTATATGGTATATGATATATAATGCAAAAGGCTTTTTGTTAGGGACCCAAAACCATCCAAACCTACCTGCCACGTTGAGTTGAGCACCTTAGAAACGCCGAAATCACCTGTACGCTTGTGATTGCACAATTGCCATGTTAAAGGGTTAATCTGTAAGGTGCCCCACTCCTAATCTCAGTCCTCAAAATTTTATTTTCTTTGGCAGCAAGGCACACGATGCCGTCTTCCATCACACAAATGTGATGGAGTTAAGAGCTGGATACAGAGCAAGTAATAAAGGTAAGGTGCGTGTCTAGATACTTAGGGCCGTCATTGACAGGCGTTGGCATCAAGGTGGCGTGCTGTCTATAAGTTGATTTGGCTGAAGACCACATATGCACATATGCAAGTGCCAGAGGACTCTAGCCCAGATGCTAGCACTGGCATTGCAGGGAAACAAGATGTTGCCTGAAGTGTTTTTCACTCCTGTGCCCCCCTTGAAAAGCTCCCCACCAAATTCACAAAAACAAACGTACCCAGTTTAAGTAAGCCCCCACTGGACACAAAGACATTCTGGGTCTTGATGTCCCTGCAAGCAGTTACAAAGGAAGTGGATATAAGCAAGCTGCTTTAGACCAGCCAATGTTTTATACAATTCTTGTGCAAACGTTCCTCAGCTCAAAGCAACAAAACATGTGCATGCAAAACATAATTGCATGTAGCTTACACATCAGGTAACAATGACATAACTTTGATAAGCATGCAGCAGGATGCCTGAGCATACGCACCTGCACACATACACACACATGCACACACACATCCCTAATCATACACACACACCTGTGCAAGATCTTGCGGTCATGCACGTGCTTCAGGCTCAAGCACAGCTGCACAAACCAGTCCAGGATGGTGTCCTCTGGCAGAGGAGAGCCTCGGCGCTTTTGCAGGAGCCCATACAAATCACCTGAGGTGATCACACCGACAAAATGGGCCTCGGAACGGACCGAGCAGGCACGTGATCAGCAATCAAGATTTAAGAACCCCAGGCATGACAAAACAAAACGTGGACACATAGGGAGGTTCCGTGTGGATGCGAGGAGCACGAGAGTGCAGTCAATGAGGATGGCAAAGGGCGGAAAAGGGATCAAGGCATCGAAACAAACAGTTGAAGGAAATGCGCGGCAAACAGCTCACCCACTTGTCGCCTTCTTCCTCACCCACCTTCTGAGCAGTAGTCCATGACAATGCACAGCTTATTGTTGAATGTGAAGCACTCCACACATCGCACAATGTTGGGGTGATTGAGGGCCATGAGCAGCTGCAGATGATGTAGGTGAGAAAGCAAGGCACTTGCAAAAACCATGCGACTGCAGCTTTCGCACGTCTATTTAACACCGGGTACGTGAAACAATGAGCCGGTTCATTTCAACCTTACTTGCACTCTTGGCCACACGCAGTCCATACACTGTTGCATTACATGAGGTTTATTGCCTCCGTATTGTTTGCAGGTGCTACATCTACAAAGGTGATTGACACATTCACAGTATTAATTTTGGTCACAACCTACTCTTTTACTTGTGCCTGGCCGGCAGCCAAGGAGCTATTCATTATAATTCCCTGCTCGTCTGTTCCTAACTGGTCATACTTTACAGTGGAAGCACTAACAGTGTTGCCAGGTGCAATTGCTCAGAGGGAGACAAGTCCCCAAAACCTCCCAGATCGCTCATGTTTTGTAGCAAATCGCACACAGGTGAGTACCGTACCTCACCGTACTCATCCTACACCCTGAATTTTAGAAGACTTTGCAGAATCCCACACTTCCCTGCACACCTAGAAATAACATCTATCGCCCTTACCGCATAAATCCTGCAGAACTGTTAGCCCTGTTCTGCACCTTGAGCGACCCAAATTTTTATTTACACCAACCCCGCACAACCCCGCATATTAAAAAAATTGTATATTCAAGCTTACCGCAATCACCCCGCAGGGCAAAAAACAACATTTGAGTGGGGTGTTATAAGAATGAAGACTGTACCTGACAGTGAGTAATTCGTATCAGTGTTACTATTATAGCTGCATCCCTGGCAGGGAAACCGCTTATGCAATAAGCTCAATCCAGGGCAAATTTCCTCTCCAGACAAAGACAAGCACCACAGACCCTCATCTCAACTTTTAACCTTCAATGCCTTGCACCTGCAATCCAGTGACACTTCGAGGAGTTGCCTACTTCAAAGTACGCTTGCCTACTTCAAAGTACCCCCCTGATTGAGGAGAGTCGTCCCTTCTGCAAGTGTATCCACAGTCAAGCTTAAAAACAAACCGCCCTTGTTCTCGCTCTGCTCACACACCTTGGCCTCTAGCTCTGCGGTGTCCCTTTCCGCTTTGGGCATGCGGCTGACATCAATCTCCTTCACCACAAAATTCTTGCCATCTGCTTTGCGCGACACAATAGAGCAGACTCCAAAGCTGCCCTTGCCAAGCACCTTGCCGCGTACATACTTGTCCATACTTTTCAAATCCTGTAGGATTGTCATCAAGTACACAGGGCACAATCTCTGGTCAATTTATGTCCAAGCAAATTGGTGATGGTCGAGGGTAAACGCGCAACCCTGATGAGCATCATTTAATGTCGAGCAAAAGAGAGAGCATCACTGTTTGGGAATGCAGGCATTTGATACACACACACTACACACATTTATATGGAAAGACAGGGATTAGGTGTGCATCAGTGAAATGCATTTGAGCTTGAGATGTGCAGAACATGTGTGATTGTAATCATGTGTATGCGTGTGTGTGTGTATGTGGTGTGTGCATGCGTGCGTGTTTGTGTGTGTGAGAGTGGTGAGTGTGTGTGTGTGTGTGTGTGTGTGTGAGTGGTGAGTGTGTGTGTGTGTGTGTGTGTGTGTGAGAGTGGTGAGTGTATGTGTGTGTGTGTGTGTGTGTGTGTGTGTGTGTGTGTGTGTGTGCGTGTGCGTATACATGTATGTGTGTGTCAACACGTGTGTGTGTGTGCGCATGCGTGTGCTTGTGTGTGTGTGTGTGTGTCCCAGTTTACCTTCTAATCGTCGAGTGTTTGACTTGTTGGTGCATTTTCTTTATTAAAGCCAATGATAATTTAATCTATTAAAACAATGCAAGCCGGCTTGCATTACTCTCCCCAAGTTCTTCAGGCTCACGGAAGGACGAGCAAAGGAGTCGCAGTATCTAAGTCACAGAAATGCTCAGCTCTTGTCCGTGTTTCGTTGGACCGTGCCGCCGTTCCAGAAATCTTTGCCGGAGTTCCAGGTGTTCAATCTAAAGCCCTCAGCACACCATCTGCCCGTGGGGGCCTCCTCATTATGCAGGCTTCTTCCACAGAGCCACGTATTGAGGTGTGCAGCTAAAAGTTTTCTATTTACAGTGGAAAACAAGTGCGCGCAAACACACACACACACACACACACACACACACACACACACACACCCACACACCCACACACACCCACACACACACACACACACACAGACACACACACAACACACGCACACACACAAACTCACACTCACACACACACACGACACACACACACACACACACATGTACACACACGTACACACACACACGCATACACACATGCACACACATACATGCTCGCCCCCACATGCACGCACACGCACACTCTTCCAAACACACTCACACACACACACAAATGCATAAGCACGCACACACGCTTGCACGCTTGCATACACATGCGCTTACTTCAACATACACATACACGCACAAGCATAGATACAAATACGAGGAACCCAGCTCCTTGTCAGTAATTTACGATACAAAATCAATGTTTAATAGTGCTTACCTGTGTGGCCCCTTTGTGCTTTCCCTACTGCAGTTCAAAGAGGAGGAGGTGTCAACGTGCACGCGCTCCGCCACCGTCACCGTCCCCAAGGACATTGTCAAGCAATGCTTTCACTCAGCCGTGGATGAAATGCAAAAGGCGTCAGCTGGCACTTCAGGTGCTTATCTGTTCCTGCCGTACCTGCTGCTGCTCCTGCTTCTGCTGCCTCTTGTGTTGATCTTGCTCTTGCTCTTGCTCTCTTAACCTAGAGCCCAGGCACCGCACCCTCCCTTGATTTCAGGCTTCAGGCAAGGCAAGATCCCCCTGGCCATGATCATCTCGCAGTATGGTGGACAGAAGAAGTTCAAGATCGCATGCCTGGAGGGCGTCATGATCAAGGGCTTTGAGCTTGCTGCCATGAACAAGATGGTGGTGCAAGAAAGCTTGCGGGTGGGTCTTTCTCAGTCCAAGTTTGCCGTTTTGCATGTACATAACCTGCATGTGAATGCATTTCTCTGAATTGATGAGACAGCGAGTTCAAGTGCCAGAGGGGGCACTGCTTTAAGCCAAGTACGCACTAATAACAAGCCTGCCTTGGTCCCTTTAAGCTTGTATGGGCAATGATTTGGCAAGAATGCACAATAGAAGCGCTTAATATATATCCTCCCCCAAAATCCTTTTCTCAGGTGCGTTTTAATCTTCGAGTTGATCGGAAACTCAAAATATGCACCCATACGTTTGGCTCAGTATCATGAGGCGGGAAGGTTTTGAATTGGACAGCAGTACAAAGCATGGCTCATAAGCAGTACAAAGCTACCAACTAAGCACAGCCTTTCAATCGCAGGTCACCTCCACGGTTGCTGAGCTCAAGGCCACCTTTCGTCCTAGGATCCTCACGAACTTTTCCCTTTCCACTCACACAGCTTGGCTACACTTTGTAATGCTCTTAACCGAGCACTGCCACATAAATGCAGGTCACCTCCGACATCACTCAGCTTGAGGCCGCCTTTGACCCTGCTAAGGCCTTGACGTTCACCTTTGAGTATGACGTGGTCCCCCCCCTGGTCTGGAAGCGCAGCTACAAGGATTTGGAAGTCATTATCAAGTGAGGTCTTGTACAGGAGATTGGAAATTTTCAGACGTGAAATTTCCAATCTCTCCCTCGGACTCCCCTCTTGCTTTCCTCCTCGCTGCGTTTACTGACTCCTGCACACATTATAATCGTGAATGTGAAGAGGTTGGCCAAAGCCACAGCTTTGTGTTGCAAGTGCCCGTGCAATTTCATTGTTAGTCAAGGTAGCCGCCAGCCTCGCATGCTGGCTCTTGTCCTTTTTACGCGTTGCATGCTACTGTCATCATGGGGGCGCTTGATTGTTCGCTCATTATCGGGTGCACTCATGCGGACACACACACACACACATTCTCAGGGACACCGGAGACTTTGGGTCTGACACTGCTGCCGCTGAGGGCCTGGTGCGGACTTATCTGAAATCAAAGGCCCACCAAAAAGTGGCAGCAGGGAGAGGCGCAGAAATGGTACGTGCTAGCTAGCGCTGGCAAGGTGCTGCTGGGTTTATATGTGTGTCCCTAGCATGCTCTGCTGCCATGCTAAGTGCAATTTGACTAAAGCACAGACTGTTGCAATTAAGCAGCTAGTGCAAGGGCCAGGATTAAAACCTCCCAATCCGGTTCTCAAAGAATGCATTTTTTTTGTTTCTACATGGCGCCCACCTACTCAGATATGTGATATGTGCATGGAAGCACATGACATATGACGTATGCTTGTTATGTAAAATTGCATGAAATGTGCCCTAAACCCTGACCTCTCACCTAGTCAGGCACAGGTCTCCTAAGGCTGTGCTTTAATCTCTGTGCAATCATTCTGGCTTCTTAGCCAGTTGTCTGTCTCACTTCTTCCTTTGCTGCAGACCGACACACTGATCATGGACATGAAGATCACCGATGTTGCTGGCTCAGTTCCTTTGCCTGGGCTCTCTGGAAACCGCATCGCGTTTGACCCAGAACAGGATCCACTGGGGCTGGCTCCTGTGAGTGTGTGTGTATGTATGTGTGTGTGTGTGCTTGTGTGTGTTTAAAATAAATGAGTGTTCGGATTCGTTGGCTGGTACACTTGATTTTGCTCTCACACTCAGTGCATATTGCTCGTTGACTGGTAGAGGAATTAATGAGGGGATTACATACTTGTACACTGGGTTTCTTTGCACTACAGTCCCTGTGTTCCAAGTCTCCAGCTTGGTTTGTGATGTGCAATCCGGAAATGTTGCATGCCTTCTTTTCCTACTCCTTGTGACATAATTTTCGAACAAACCGCCTCTGTGTTATCATGCAGCACCTCATGGGGGCAAACGTGGGCGACAAGCGCAACTTCAAGATCTCGTTCCCCGACGATTACCCAGTAGAGCTGTGGCAGGGCATGCAAGCCAAGGTGGACGTCAGTATTCGAGAAATCTTTGAATGGGTGCTCCCGCAGGTGAGTGGCTGCCACGTGTCTCCCGCTTTGCCCTTCTGCTGCTTCTCTGTTAATCAGAGGCTGCTGCTTGGATCCTGTTTCGCCCTTCTGCTGCTTTTGGGGATTACTGCATGCCTCCCAGGAGCCACAACATGCCACCCTTTTACTGTGATGCATATAAAGTGTTAAGTCTTTCTGACTGTCCCAGTTATAATACATCCAGTACATGTACAGCATGTGAACAAGTGTTGTTTTACTTTCAGACTATATAACGTTTTCAGCAGCCGCAACTGTGCGTCCTCACCCTGTCTGCCTTGCAGTTTGACGACGAGTTTGTCAAGGCCAACTTTCCACAGTTTGAGAGTGCGCAAGAAATGCGCAAGAACCTGGCAGCTACGACCGCCATGGAGCGCATGACAGACCTGGACGAAAGGCTTTCGAGCTTGGTGGTCAAGGTAGGTGAAGAGGTGGTCCAGGTGGGTGAAGGGGTGGTCAGCGGTGGTCAAGGTGGGTGAAGAGGCTTTCGTGCTTGTTGGTCAAGGTAGGTGAAGAGAGAGGGTCTGCTTAAAAACTGCTTTATAGCAAGTGTGTAGTTCTTGGACGGATGGATGGGCACTAGTGAACTGGCCGGCTGTGCGTTACATACTGATTGGAGCAGACATTGATTGCACCTCTGAATGAGCTTGCCTTGCGGCTCATCAAGCAGAAGTACAGCTGCCACAGACACAACCAAATTTGTAATTGGCAAGTTATTGCTAGACTTAACTTATGCAAAGGAGGCTCCTGCCAGGTCACTCATGAATGCCACTTTTTGAACATAGTAAGAGTCCTTTATGTCTGTGTGTAAGACCTGCTCATCTTGAAAGGAACAACTGAAGACCCAAATCGTGCGTTCGTCTGTATATGTATGTGCTTTCACAGGAGGTGGTTGACTGCTTAGAGATCGAGGAGATCCCCGAGAGCCTCCTGATCGACATGGGCACGTTGCAGTACCGCTCGACCCTGCTGTCCATGATTGAGAAGGTGCGCGACAGTGAGCTGTCTACTTTTAAAGTAGCCAGCAATTTGAGTCACTTATGCTGGGTGCAAGATAGGGTATTATAATGGTTGAAGTGTGAGGCTCAGACCGGACGCAATATTTGACTGAGTAGTCATGCTGAGTGTTTTAAACAAGCTTACCAGTGGAGGTGTCGCAAGTATCAAATCGGATGGCTTCTCATCCAGGCTTCAAGGCAAGTCTGGCATGGAGACAGCCTTGGCTTAGGTGGTCTGTGTGCTTCTTTTGCTCATGTACGAAGCGATTGCACCGCCTGTGCAGCTTTCCTGCTCTGCAAAGGAGCAAGCACTCCTGGGAAGCTGATTGTTCTCCAGCTGTCTGCTATGATCCCTGCCGACATCCAACCGCTTCAATCCTGTATCCGTTAAGGATCTCTGTAGTGTGAGGGATTGCAACTGTAAGTAGTAGCTGTAGACAGCCCCTTATGCATGTGTGTGTGTTTGTTTGTGTATGGGTGTATGGTATGGGTGGTATGGGTATGTGGTACAACCTGGCAACACAAATGCCGTCCTGCAGAAAATTGCTTCCAAAGAGGAGGTTGAGAACTACGCCACAGAAGCCATGGTGAAGGAATACATTGACAAGCGACGTGTAGAGCTGGAGGATTTGATCAAGTTCAACATGGCTGTGGACGAGATCTTTGACAAAGAGCAACTCCCCTTGGAAGATGAAGAAGTCCAGTCGGAGGTGGACATCCGGAAAAGGTCATACCAGGTATGGTATTACGGCTGTGGCCAGAGAGTAATTATTTTGGCTCAGCTTATTTTGGTTGCCTCCTTCGCCTGATTTTGACTGGAATGTTCACTCACTACTCACTAAGGAACACAGCGCGCAACAAAAGATTACAGTGCTTCAGGTGTTGGTGATAACCAGAGTTGTTCAGTTCGATTTTTTGGGAGCAAGGGTTCGATAACGTTTATGAAGTTCTAGAACCCTTGAACTGTTCGAGCAGTTAGATGTGCAATTTCAAAAATGAAAGACATGCTGGTTTCTGCGGTCATACTCGTTTTAAAACATGCTTAATTTGTCTCAAATACATATAAGATGTTATATTTTAAAGGTAAACAAAAAATCAGAACGTTTGACGGCCATCTAAGGCTTTTTACTGCATTTTTGACAAGTTTTGGACCCAAAAATTCGAAAAAAGGGCGTTAAGTTCGACGAACTTTTAATAGCTCTCGAACGGCATTTTTAGGGTTCGTTAAAATGCGTGAAAGCTCGCGATCCCAAACTTTTGACCGAACCCCGAACTGAACAACCCTGGTGATAACGCTCTCTCTGTGATCCATTGTCAAAGAGATACAACAGGGACCTTGCTACTTGTTTTGTTGGAGCGAATTGCAGTAAGTAAAATGAGCACAATGGCCAACTCTGGCACAGCTAGTTAGCTACTCCAACATCATCTGGCGTGACAAAAGGTCTGGAAGCGCAGGAGGTCAAGACCGGTGTAGCGGAGGCCAAGTTGCGGACAAATAGACGACAATTGGTTAAGCACATAAAGTCATTGGTCTCACTTTGTGCATTTCAGGAACAACGAGTTGAGTACGATGAGGAGGCAATCCGTGACCAGATCATCACGACCATCAAGAGCGTGAAAGTTGTGGAGTGGTTGAAGGACAATGTTAAAAGGAATGTCCTGCCTTGGAACAGCTCAAGCTGAATATTCTATCCCCCATTCCTATAATAATTATTTGTTTATGCATTTTTCTTCTTCTTCCTATTAATTAATGTCAATTCAGATGTCAATTTTTCAACACGACATATCCCCCTATCCTCAATCCTATTCTTCTCTCTGGGTGCCAGCACACAGGTAAGGAATAAATTAGCAGTCGCACGCTTTGACTGAAGGCCTTTCCTTGTAAACCCTTGTAAGGATTATGATCGTTGAAAGGGCACACCTTACATGGCAAGCAGCATGCTCATTAAAGCGAACAGCAAAACAGACGCCCGAGGATCCTGCTTTGTCTCCATGGATGTAGGCAGTAGAGAACAGCTGGCTATGCAACATCTTCAGATTCCTGATATAGATGAAATTAGGACTATACTGATGTGCCTCTTTCCAACCCGCTCCTCAGACAAAAATAGTGGCGCTGCACTTGGGGACCCTAGGTCGTGCAACTTATCATCAAGGGTTACAAGGATGGCCTACAGCCCGAGACTCTGGCTGATGGCAATTCGCTGGTGAAACAAAATCAACCAGTGTCGAAAATTGAAACTAAATCTGACACAAACTTGAGGAGTCTGTATGAGTCTTGATTTAGGAATGCATTGATCCTCTCAAAATCAGTGATACTGTGATGACAAGCCAAGAAAGGAATAAATTCAGAGCTCGAAGGAGCAAACACACGCAGAGTCTTAAACCTTCCTACAAAAAGGTCTCTGTATCTCATGCGCAGCTCGCACACTTCAGCACACTTGCAAAAGAAAAGCACGCACATGCTTCTCATTTTGAACTTCTCCACACTCACATTTATCACAAATGCTAGAACCACCATGCCATATGCAAGACTCCACTTTCAAATGGTGTGCACGCAATCTGAACCTGCTGAAATTCCTCAACACATGTTTGTCCAAATCCTTGTACAAGTAGGAGGGGAAAAAAAATGGAGAACCTCTAGGACCACTCTCAGAACTCCCACACCACTTGTGATACGTGACTGCTTTCTTGTTTACTGCGCGAGGACATGAAAAATCAGCTTCCCTCCATACCTTCAAATGTCTGAAAC
>Ga0307963_1000856_pt1 | contig 21985 bp, 27 predicted proteins | sample OrgLakmetagen594_FD_201829 | JGI IMG/M metagenome (GOLD analysis project Ga0307963, IMG submission 201829) | Saline water microbial communities from Organic Lake, Antarctica - #594 | ecosystem: Environmental > Aquatic > Non-marine Saline and Alkaline > Saline | place: Antarctica: Organic Lake... | reverse complement strand
TGTATGTGTGTGTGTGTATGTGTGGATGTGTGTGTGTGTGTGTGGATGTATGTGTGTGTGTGTGGATGTGTGTGTGTGTGTGTGGATGTGTGTGTGTGTATGTGTGTATGTGTGTGTGTGTGTGTGTGTTTGCGTACATGTGAGTATGTGTATGTGCTTGCATGTGTGTGTGTGCTTGTGTGTGCGTAAGTGTGTATATGTGTGTTTATGTGTGTATGTTTGGATGTGCATGAGTATGTGCTGCCCAAACCATCGCAGCAGGCACCGGAAAAGACAAGGAGACCACTCACTGTTGCTGTTGGTTGTACTGTCGTTGGTGCCTAAGCCCCCACTGCCTGGGACCACTCCTGCTAGGAGGGAGTTGGCCTCCTCACAGTTGCAGAACAGCAGGTCCACCAAGCCACTGTGTGTGTATGTGTATGAGCAAGTGCGTGTACGTGTGTGTGTATTTGTGTGTGTGTGTGCGCGCGTGTGCACACATGTACATTTGTGTGCGTATGTGCATGTGTGTGTGTGTATGTGTGCGTGTGTACGTGTGTGTGTGTGTGTGTGCTGCTCATATTCACCTGGTCATCAGAGAGTACATGACTGAACGGTGGCGGTCCACCACACCAGGGTCACCTGCTGTGAGGGCAACCTGTGTGTATGCGTGTGTGTGCGTGTGCGTTCTATATACACGGAGTTTTGACAGGACGAAAATGTAACAATCACGCCGGAAAGTATGTGTGTGTGTGTGGGTGTGCGTGCGTGCTTGTGTGCCTGCGTGTGTGCGTGTGTGTGCGTGTGTGCCTGCGTGTGTGTGTTTGTGTGTGTGCGTGTTTGTGTGCCTATGTGTGTGTTTGTGTTTGTGCGTGTGTGTGTGCACAAGAGGAAACAAAAGATTACAAGAGGGGTTTGGTTGCGTGCATTGTATTGGTCTGCACATGTTTCAGTGTGTGTCTTGACTAGGAGCGACAAAAGGGGGCCTTAGTTAAACCACAGACATTGTAATTAGTGCGCCTCTTTTTTGCACTGTCACACACACACGAACACACCAGTACACGCACATGCAAACACACACATACACACATGCACACACACAAAGTAGCGCACACATTTACACAATCACACACATACACACACACACACACACACAAACACACGCATACACACACAAAAGACGCAAACGCACAAGCGTACAAGCATTCGTTTAAACAAACATACACAAGAACACACAATTGCGCCTCTTACCACTTTGACACTGCGATGACAAAAAACCCTCAGTCCTAGATACATAGAGGGTCCCTTTGAAGAGGGAGGTAGTAATAACGTACAGCTAGAATAATAAGCCAACTGAATTAGCTCTTGTTATTTCCACCTTTGACAACGAGCTAGTAATAAACTATATAGTTCATTGAGCCAGTAAACTGACTGTTAGACTTGGCAGTCTACTATGTCAACAATCCCGAGTCTAGCAGTTAGGTTACTAGCTAAATGAATCAAACAGCCAATCCTAAAAAGAAAGCAGCTTGACATGAGACACCAGCTCGCCTTTGTTGGTGCAAAGAGGGGTGCTACAACGCACCTGCACGCCCAGGCTGCGAGCTAACGGAGCCACAGCATGTAAGCAGTCTGCGGCACCTGGCACTTCCAGCATGTAGCCCTGCGGTAGTAAGAACAATCCAGGAGCGTGAACATACACACGTACGTACACACACACGTACACACACACGTACACACACACATACACACACGTGCAAAGCATGTGCCACAAGGCGATGCTTAGAACCAGCGGTCCTGCAAGGGCTGTGTCAGTTATAGGCGAATCCGCGTTTGTATGTGTGTGCGTGTGTGCGTGTGCGTGTGCGTGTGCATGTGTGCGTGTGTGTGTGTGTGCGTGTGTGTGTGCGTGTGTGTGTGTGCGTGTGTGTGCGCCCGCATGTGATAGTGCATGTCAGGTTGTGGACAGGTGCGTATGTGTGTATGCCTGTGCCTGTGCTTGTGTGCTTGTGTGTGTGTGTGTGTGCGCCTGTGTGTGTTTGTGTTTGTGTGTGAGTGTGCATGTGAGAGTGCATGCCAGGTTAAGGACAGGTGCGTATGTATGTGTGCCTGTGTGTGTATGTGTGGGTGCGCGCACATGTGAGAGTGCATGCCAGGTTGTGGACAGGTGCGTATGTGTGTGTGCCTGTGTGTGTGCGCCTGTGTGTGTGTGTGCCTGTGTGTGTGCGTATGTGCGTGTGCCTGTGCGTGTGTGTGTGTGCGTATGTGCGTGTGCCTGTGTGTGTGCGTGTGCATTTGAGAGCGCATGCCAGGTTGTGGACAGGTGCGTATGTGTGTGCCTGTGTGTGTTGGGTGTGCGCATGTGTGCTCCTATACATGTATGTATGTGCGTATGTACATGCTGTGTGCGTGTGCTAGTGTGTGAGTGCTTGTGCATGGACATGTGTGTATATGTTTGCGTGGGCATGTGTGTATATGTTTGCGTGGGCATGCACGCACATACCTCAATGATCAGCATCTTGGCGTTGGAGATGGCCTGTGCCAAGTGAGAAGTGAGCTTCAGCTCTCCGGTGTCAAAAAAAGACAGGAAGGAGCGCTGGGCGTCTGGGGTGGTGAGGACCTGCGTGTGTACACGTGCACACGAGCGTCTATGTGTACGCATGTGACTGGTGTGTACGCATGTGATTGGTGTGTACGCATGTGTGCCTGTGTGTGTGTGTGCCTGTGTGTGTGCGTGAGTGTGTGTGTGCGTGTGTGTGTGCATGCATGTGCCTGTGTGTGTACCTGTGTGGGTGTGTGCGTGAGTGTGTGTGTGTGTGTGCATGCATGTGCCTGTGTGTGTGCCTGTGTGGGTGTGTGCGTGAGTGTGTGTGTGTGCATGCATGTGCCTGTGTGGGTGTGAGCCTGCTGCATGTGCGTATGCGTGTGTGGCGTGAACCTTGAGAGGCCAGCCAGAAACTAACCATGACGGTGCCAGTGTGGCTGGGGTTCACTGGATCGACCAACATGCTCACGCCAGCCTTCTTCATCTGCACACACGCACAGCAACGACGCACGAGATGTGTGTACGTCAATGAAACGACAGCTTTTCCACCTGCATAGGCACAGCAACGACACACAAGTCATGCCCGTCAGTGAAAAACGACACCGTTTAGATAATCTGCACACGCCCAGCAACAGCACACAAATTGTCTCCCCCACACATACATCGGACGCACACTTATGTAACCTCAGCCACACAACACAACACACGCAGCACATGATAAACCCTAACCTACCCACGTGATAATAAACCCTAACCTAACCCACATGATAATCCCTAACCTAACCCTAAACCCTAAGCCTGTGTCCACACTGCCATCCTCGGACACGCACTTAAATACCACGCAACAGCCTGTTACAACACTTTTTTCACCAACACCCCCCCCCTCCCCCCCCCCCCCCCCACACCACACTCACACCCACATCAACCGTGTACAAACTGTCCGCAGTCCCCCCCCCAAACACACCTGTGCATTGAAATAGCAGCCGAGCGCGTCTGTGCCTACACTACCAGCCATGGACACACGCACAGGGGGGCCCCCACTTGCCGCACTCAGACGTGCGATGGCCACCAGCGTGTTGGCCACACTGCCTCCAGGGCTCACCTGTATGTGTATGTATGTGTGCGTGTGTTTTATGTGTGTGTGTGCATGCATGTGTGTGTGTGTGTTTGTATGTGTGTGTGTATGTGTGTGAGCGCGTGTGTGCATGTGTGTATGTGTGTGCACGCGTGTACATGCGTGTGTATTTGACTGCGTGCGTAGCGTGCAGATGAGGCTGTGCGTTGTGCTTAAGAGCTAGAAAGTGCGTAAATGCCAGCTGTAGTTGCAGGAGTCTTCACCCTCCATACACACACACACACGCACACACACACGCGCGCACACACACACACACATGGAAACAAGCGTACACACATACATCAGAATGATCCCTGCAACACAAAGCTTTCTGTCTCACTTTGCAGCTGCTTTAACGTGCACATGCCAATTAAACAACACACAGTTTTCTGTCTCGCTTAGCAGCCGCTTTAACATGCGTAAGCTCTTTAACCATCGCAAGGCTTTCTTATAATCTCATCCCCTTGCTTGCAACAAATTATGCTTGTTCTGAAGCACGCAAGGTGCGTACTGCGCGGCCGCAGCCGTAACGCTCGTGGTTCCCTATGACTTCTCTCCTACACTCATACGTCCACAATTATTATGACCTCATCCACTTGCAAACCAAGTACGTTAAACACACAAGTTGCCTACCGTGCTGCTGCAGCCATACTGGTCCAGGCTCTCAATGACTTCGTGCCGTTCCTGAAGGCTTATGACACGTCGGGAGCTCTTTCCAACCTTGCATTGCTCCAAAAAAGCATCTGTGCAGCACAAGTAAATTGGCACTAATCAACACACCAGCCTGCACCGGCCTGCTTAACTGGCACTGACTGACACACCAGCCTGCACTGCCCTACATTGGTCGGCCTGCCAGGCACTAATTAGCACACCAGCCTGCACTGGCTTGCTTAACTGGCACGAAACGGCATACCAGCCTACACTGGCCATACATTGGCCTGCCTACCAGGCACTAATTAACACACCAGCCTGCACTGGCTTGCTTAACTGGCACGAAACGGCATACCAGCCTACACTGGCCATACATTGGCCTGCTTAACTGGCACGAAACGGCATACCAGCCTACACTGGCCTGCCTACCTGGCACTTACTGGAACACCAGCCTGCACTGGCTTTCACTGATCTGCACTGGCCTAGCCTACACCGGCCTGCTTACCTGGCACACTAGCCGTGAAGTCCACCATGGCTTGGGAGAGGCCTAGGACATTCTTACTGCAGGCAGGAAAAAGCGGCGTGGTGGTCGTGTGCTTGCATGGTTGTGCACATGCCATACATGCAATTAGGCTGCCAGCGAAACATCATGCGCGCGTGCAAAAGCATCATCAATGCACAGCAGTACAAGTGGCAGGCTGCGCGATTGTGCGGGTGTACATGTATATGTGTGCTTGCACTCGCACGCATGCAGTTGGGTATGTGTGTGCGCACATGTGTATGCGTGTGCACGTGGACGTCTGCTTAAGCTAAGCATCAATCCACATGTGTATGTGTTTGTGTGCGTGCGTGTCTGAGTGTGATCGTGAGTGCATGCATGTTATTACTACGTGCATAGAGTGATTGTGTTTACGTCCATTCGCGAGCATGAGTGTATTAGTGTGCGCGTGCATGTGTACGTGTGCGTGAGTGTACATGCACGCAGTGTGCAGTGTGTGCGTGTTTGTGTATGTGTGTGAATTTGTGGGTACATTTGTGCCTGTGTGTGAGCTGAATGTGCACGCGTGCACGTGCACGTGCGCATGTGTGTGCATACGTGTGAATGTGAGTACGTGTGTCGTGTGCGTATGTGTGTGGATATATGTGTGCGTATGTGTATGTGTGTATGTGTGTCGGTGCGCGTGTGTGTGAATGTGTGTCGGTGCGCGTGTGTGTATGTGTGTCGGTAGCCTGAATGTGTGCGTGTGTGTGTGTGTGCGTGTCTATATGTGTGTGTGTGTGTATGTGTGTTGGGTAGCCTTTCTGTGTGTGTGCCTGTCTATATATGTGTGTGTGTATGTGTGTGTGTGTATTAATCGGTAGCCTATGTGTGTGTGTTTATCGGTAGCCTATGTGTGTGTGTTTATCGGTAGCCTGTGTGTGTGTGTGTGTGTGAGTGTGAGTGTGTGTGTGTGTGTGTGTGTGTGTGTGTGTGTGTGCGCGTGCGTGCGTGCGTGCGTGCGTGTGTGTGTGTGTGTGTGTGTGTGTGTGTGTGTGTGTGTGTGTGTGTGTGTTCTAACAGCTTTAATCCCCACAAACTAAATACCTGTTCCACCCTGAGCTGCTGTCCTGCTGCCCGTGCGGCATTTGGGGCTGCCAGCTGTTCAGTGGCTTCACGCTGCCGAGCCAAGCGGCGGGTAAAGAAGATACGTGCGGGTGGAGGGAGCGGACTGACAGGGAGTTCAGGGACGAGGAGGACCTCTTCGGGCGAAGTGTACTACCTGCAGTCTTTGCGGATTGCTTCTGCACCCTCCATGGCCCACAACGACCCAACAGGGGCAGCTTCACCATAGGAAAAGGTGCCTGCTGGAAAGGGCATGCGGCACTTGCATTCCCCGCGAGGAATGCGCTCTTAAAATGTCGGCACAAATTGTTAAAACGCTTGCACTGATATTAGCCGATTTACCCTCACAGTTATATTAGAAGCAGTCGGAGCGCTTCGCTAGCTTAGAAAAATATTTATATGACACAGATATAAGCAATAGGCTAAGACTGCCTGTTGCCATCTGAGACGAGGAACCCTAGTTATTTGAGCATTTGCGCGTCTTGCCTCCTTAACTTCTCATGCCTCCGCTGCTGTGTGAGCTACCAAGGTCAGCTCTGTACCACGTCTTCCTAAATCTGAATGAGGCATCTCTTTGCAGCGTCGCGGGCTGTAACAAGTACCTGTACGACTGCGCTGATGATGAATGTGTTTGGTGCGCGCGTAATAAAGTGCAATGATTCTCTGCTGCTTCTGATGGTAATGCAAAGTTAACCGCATCCTGTAAGATCCCTTAAATTTTGTATACCTGTGTGTATAGTTTCGCAAAATACACAGTCTGCACTCCTACGTGTATACAAACAGGCGTGGCATCGCCTCCCAAAAATTCCCTCCGCAGTCTTTGCGCAGCATCCCCCCTTACAGATCATACAAGGTGTGCTGGATCTAAAAGCGGTACAGAGAACTAGTTAAAGTCTTCAGGAATTAGTGTCCCTCTTTTCTTTTCTTATTATCGTTTCGAACTCCCCCTACAACTTCCCCCCTACAGGAGCTCATAAAAGACAACAACCGATGGCACACAGTGGAGGGCATTCCTTTGCCTGGAGTGGCAGCTGAATGGAAGCATAATCAGCCCAGCGAACGATGTTACAAAGTACAGCTGCTTCGCATTGAGTATTCGGCTCTGCCTCAGGACACATCCATCACGTGCGTCACATGTCTGCATTGATATATGTCTATGTTGGTACGTCTTATGTCTGAAAAACAACGCAGGCAGTAAAAAATAACTCCCTTTAATAAAAGGGAAAGGAGCCACTTTGGTACCGGGTACCGTAAAACTCCTCCACCGCAAAGGAAAGAAAAACATTAATGGGAATGAGGAAGGTTGCAGGCTTGACCTAGAATCGGTATCTGACTTCTGATGAGAGGTAATATTTGTGCTGGAAATTATGTTCCTGGTATGGGCAAGTTTAGCAACGTATTTTGGGCATATGGAGCTTGGAAGCAAGATCTTAGCTCTTTGAAAGTCAAGACCCAGCTCCCTAAAAGGCCTTGGTTTGTGATCATTGTAGATGGTGGCACCCGCTCCCAAAAGGATGGCGTGGAGGATAGTGAAAGGTCCTAGTAGAATGGTGCAGAAGTCTCTGTGCTGTTCCTGTGCGCCGCTCAGCCGGTTCTGAGGTCTAGTGCCCTCTCAGTACTTGATCTCAATGGTGTGGATGTCACGTTAAAGAATGCTGATATCTTTGGGTCGGTGCTGTCTGGGGATGGTGGATCTGCTAATGGCTGGATGTGCTGCTGAGGTGCTTCCAATCGTCTCCCCCAATTGCCCCCTGCCACTCCGAAGTATCCACCCCCATCTATTAATAGCAGTCTGTTGCTTATTTGTTTTTGTGTAAGTGGGAGCAACCAGTACAGAATCCGGACGGCTGGAGGAAAGGTATGAGGATACCTGGACCCATCCTCAAAGTAGAACCGTACTTCCACAACAGGCACATGGCGGCTCCCTAATTGCACCGCCTTCTAGCTCATTTGCTTCACGCCCCTTTTGCCTCCTCAACGGCAGGTTGATGTTTGATGCGAGGGGTGAAGAGGACCTGAGAAGTGCAGAGACTTCAGCACTAGCCGTCGTGTCTGGGTACGATCCCACCGTCTTCCACACCCTTCAATACCCATCGTTCATCAAAGCTGTCACAAAAACCAGGACCGCGACAGGAGGGCATATCAAAGGCCTGCTGTCTTGGTGGGACTCAATTCTTGGCTTGAGTAGGGAAATTCCATGAATGCTGACATGAGCATTATGGTGCATCTTGCCAACCCTGCTCGTTCTATTTGAAACTTTTCAACACGCTTCTCGCCACACCATGTGCTTCTTGTTGGTCAATACAACCAGCTTTGCCTTATTCTGCTTGTGAACTCGTTTGCCAGAGAGCTATGTTCCCGGTGCACGTTGCAAGCTTCTACCTTCTCAACTACCTGATCCACATTGACCCCACCTATATAATTCCTGTTGCTTTCCTTCCATTCCTATGCCTCAGGGATGGAGAGTCTGTGGAACGTCTGAAATCCAGCATGACCATGTCTACCACTACTCCACATGAGGGAGCCGGACTTGCTGAGCCTGCTGGGCTTGCTGAGCCTGCTGGGCCTGCTGGGCATGTTTTTCAGTCCTCAATTAGCACTAGAATGGTATTCAGCTACTCAAACATAGGCCATCACGCGGATCGCAGCGATTATGAGGTAAAATCGCTCTATCATGCTCGTTATGCTGCTGCTGGTTTAAGGCGAGGCAAATGCATGATATGGGTTAAAAGGGCGATGGAAACGAGCGGTGAACAAGTTTGCGGCAGCAATTTTGTAAATGTCGCTTTTCATGGCATGGCTATCTGATCATTTGTTGCAAGTGTGTACTTAATCTTCACGCAGCTTCCAACGCTATTTGAGGTTCCTGCTGGATCTCGATTTTCTGAAGCCTGGTCGACAAGGGCACAGTACTTTACAAGAGGTAGGAAATGCTGGCACAGCAAGCTTGAAACACTCAGTCTTGAAGCCGCGATAGTGGACTTCAACACTCCTATAAATATGCACGCAGCACACACACAGGAAATACTGCTAGATCAATCACAAGCCTGGCTTCTAATGATCAATCTGCCCAAGTGCATGATTCACAAGCTCCTGAATTTACAGGCACAAAGTCTTGATGCTTTGGTCTGTGCAAGCAGTCCTGTACGACCCCTTTATGAAGCATGTTCTTGCTGTCCTTTAACCTCTACAAAGGAAATTTTCCAATTCGACTTGCATTTTAGGTGAAGCTGAAAGAGCTTTAGAGGAGGAGGACGAAGAGGAAGAAAAGCGGCGTTGGCTCATGGCACTCCCTCCAGAGCTTGTACAAAATGAAGAGAGGTTTAAAAGGTAGGTTGGGACCAGACACGAAAGGGAAACAGACTTGCTTGTGTAATGACAGCAGTCATCCACTTCTGCGTCACCATGGCCAAAAGAAGCAAAAGAAATTGTTACGCTGGCAACGAATACCCGCATTAATTAAGGAAACGAGCCCCTTTGTTGTTGGACACCATAAAAGTCCACCACCACATAAAAGACGAGAACAGACTCAATGAGGATCAGGAGGGTTGCCGGCTTGTCTTGAATTTATGTCCTGAAAGCCTGGCCATCACGGCTATAACCCTTCACCAAAACCAGCCCTACGCATTTCTTGCTTTGTCAATACTCAGGTGGTGGGTTCCGTGTAGCACCCCTCCTATTCAACCAAGCCGCTGGGAAAAGGTACATTGCCAATCCAATTGTTGAGACATAGCTGAGCTTGTGATCTTGCTGTCTTGCTGTCGCTTTGAGACAGCATCTTGGAATTCCACCTCTTCCTTTACTTGTGATTTGTGTGAGGCTGATATTGATGCCCAGGATGAAAACATGTTCTGTCACTGTACACACACTCAGATGGTATCTCTTTGCAGGAAGTGCGCTTTCTTATTTTCACGAGCTGGATCCCAGGATGTGTCTGCTTTTTTGCACCAGGAAAGCAACAAACTCATTCAATTTTTCCCTTCTTTCAATTTTTGAACAGGCGAGCAGTCGTACCTCTTGACTGAAGGCCTTTTCCAAACCTTGTAATCTTGCTGTCCATGCATGCATTCGCACATTGTTCTTGGCATCAGCCAAGTAATATCGTTGCAAAATGTTATATGGATTGCTTCTTTCATACACGCATGTTTGAACTCGCCTTTCAAAAATCTTGAAACTCTACCTGTTCCTGCAGAAGTTCAATAGAAAGCCAAGCACTGCGTGATACATAAGTCGTGCCTCCTCTTCTTTGTTCCACGTGCTTCATTTTGTGTGGCTCAGTCCCCGTCCTGCAAGTTGTTAAGTATTTTTCTCATTTCTTCTTCGCACATTGGTTTTTGCACCTCAGGTTCAACGATCGCCGTGGATGTTTGTGTTCCCCATCAACTTTCTGGCACCTTTTCTTCAGCATTTTGGTCACATTGGGGAGGAGGAGGGGGAGGAGGGAGAGGAGGAGGGGGAGGAGGGGGAATAATTGTTTGTTTCTGTCAACCTGCTAGTGATCCCTTTTGTCTGTTCTGCATGAATAATGGTTAAAAGATAATGGCTGAAACGAAAAAAGAATGTAGTACAACAAATACTCTCTAGGCATGCTGTCAGATCCCACTGGCTGCAAATTGAAAACAGATCCGTGTGCCTGCCTGCCTGCACGGCTGTTGTCTCCGTACTCAATTTGATCCATCAGATAAATGGAAGAGAGCTTGGCAAAAAGCAATGAAAACCAATCTTACTTAAATTCTAGCAGTAATAACTTTAAGAATCCGGAGACTTTTTACATAGTCCCCACGCTTGGTAAACCCCCCGGCCAAGAATTGAGAGTCAAACTTCACCGGAAGGACAGCACCGTTTCGTACAATGAGCACACCGTTGGACGCGTATTGAAGCCAGCTTTCTAATGCACTAATTATTAGACAGTCCTTTTGAAAAATGAGGCTGGTAGACTTGTTTGAGTGGAAGGGCTGGCGATTCCAGGTTGAGCGAAACCTAAATGGACAGCTTCATTTTCTACAAAGCGCACACCAACGGCACCTAATTTTGGAAGTTCCATCGGTAAAAAGGGGTTTCCGAGAAAATAAAAATCAATGCGATACATGACAGAGATCTTACAGTTGCAGGTTGCAGGTTAACTAAATACCGATTGATAAAACATCAAAATTTAGCGATTTTTCTTGCTGTACACAATGAGGAAACTGCATGAATGGGCAGAGAACAGCACATGGGTGAACTACAGCATCCTGGGTGCAAGGTGAAATGCAGAGATGCTTGAGCTTAAAGCCCGTGTACATAAGCACAGCATTTCTAACGCTCCCTCCGCCTAATACCCACCCTCGTAGCGTCGCCCTCGTGCTGTTTGCTGGGCTCATGAGTGGCCTCACACTCGGTGGGTGGGTGCATGCATACCCCTTCGCTAAGCAACCAAAAGGCTTGTACCAGCTGATGCAGGTTTTTTCCTAAAGCTCGGTGTCCAAACGCACTCAGGTCTCATGAGCTTGGACATGACGCAGATGGAGGTGCTAAAGCGCAGCGGCACACCCACAGAGCGGAAACACGCCCTCAAAATCATGCCTGTCATCAAGAACAGCCACTTCCTCCTGGTCACGCTCCTGCTGTGCAACGCTGGTGCAATGGAGGTGAGCTGACTGGCTGTTGTTTGTGTGACGCACTGACAGTGGTGGCAGTTGCCCCCAAATCGTTGAGTGTCTGTTGTTTGTGTGACTCACTGACAGTGGTGGTGCATCGTCCGCAAGTTACCACTACCAATGCGCCCCCCTAGAGTTCAATGTGACGCCTTGAAGAGCTCCTCTGTGAAAACGTGGCAGGCATTTGTCACATATACCGTGCCCGTGTAACATATACCGTACATATACCGTACATATTCCGTACATATACCATGTACAGCTATCTACCTTCCTTCAACCCCACGTGTTAAAGTGCTCGTGGGTCAAGCAGAGTGGTTTAGAGGTAACTCACGTAAATGATACTTCCTGTTTACATGGTGAATACAACGGAGGACCGACTACATACATGTTAGTCATAGCGCAAGGAAACGAAAGAGTCTTACAATGCAGTCAATCATTTGTCCATTCTTATCCTTATCACACTCCTCAGGCACTGCCACTGTTCCTCGACCGCCTGGCCAATCCCATCACCGCCATCATCCTCTCAGCAACAGCAGTCCTGTTCTTCGGTGAAATCATTCCCCAGTCGGTGTGCACAAGGTGTGTGTTTGTTTGCGAGTGTGCTTGTGTATTAATTGTGTGCGCGCATGTCTGTGCATGTATATAGCCTTGTTAGGCTGAGAGAAGTAGCAGCATGTTGTATACGTGGCAACTTCGGTTAGCATAATACACTCTGTTCTGACACAAAAATATGATGCACACACACACACCACACACACACACACCACACACACACACACACACACACACACACATACAGTCTTTTTTAAAAGGACAACGCACCACGGCCTCCCGGGGTATCTATGTCGCAGATCAAGGTTATTGGGTGGAAAACCTACGTAGCTTTTTGGCTGGTCACCTAGAGACCAGGGTTTGAGTCCCAGCAAGCTCTTTGCCCTTTTGCTATTCCCCCTCTTTAAATCACTTGAGAACTTGCGATTTGGGTGCAAAATCCGAACAGTTCCTGTGCAATGCCCTTTTCCATCTCCAGGTTTCTTTTGGGAGAAGCTTCCGCGTACACCCCATATTGGCTTGAGCACCCTGCGTAGCTAATTTACACTTTTGAAGATGCTGCACACCCCAAAACCTTCGAGAACCACCTGATATACACATGATGGGTGTACTTCATTTTTAGGTACGGGCTCGTTATCGGCGCCAACCTCGCCTGGCTGGTGCGGGTGCTCATGGTGGTGTGCAGTCCTGTGGCCTGGCCTGTGGGAAAACTGCTGGACTGGCTGCTCGGCCCTGAGCATCACGTTCTGTTTAGGTAAAGTGTTTATGTGCACGTGTGTGTGTGTGTGTGTGTGTGTGTGTGTGTGATTGTGTGTAGTTGGCGTGTGTGTGCGTATGTGTGTGAGCGCGCGTAGTTTGGTTAAACGGTATTAAGTAGTCCCTAGAGGTGCAAGTTGTGGAATGGAGTTACGAGCAGCACATCGTGCGCCCACAACAGCATTGTCTTGTCTAGTCACTTCAATGCCGGCTGTCTGTTTTGCTAGGCGTTTGTTAGGCAGTGCTCGTCAGTGTCAGTGTTGCAATTTGTATAGAAAGCAGTTGACGGTAGCTGTGTAAGTGCCAGCAAGTGCTGCTGCTTGCGTGCACGGTCACGCTGCACGTGCTCACTCTCTTGCATGTACACATATACACACATGCACACACACGCACGCACACATGCACACACATGCACACAAACACACGCACGCACGCATACATACATACACAGACACGCATGCACGCACACACATTCAGGCGGCAGCAGTTGAAGGCACTGGTGGACATCCATGGGGAGGAGAGGGGAATGGGGGGCAAGTTGTCAGCTGACGAGACCAAGGTCATCACAGGTGTGTGTGATTTAGTACCTTGTTGCAGTTTGTAGGGCGGGTTGTGTGGCTGTGTATCGCTGAGAGGGGGATAAGCTGTTACTGTCAGCGGTGTCATGAGACCAAGGCCATTACGCTGGTGCAAGGCATGAACGTGTCATGCATAGGGTTGGCCAGAACCGTATATGTATACGGTGTATCACAGTTTTTTTGGCAGGGAAATCACCAGTATACGGTCATATACGGTGTGTATATACGGTTCTGGCCAACCCTAGTCGTGCAGCGTCCACACAAAAATGGGTGGGGGTGAAGGTGAATACGTTGGGTTGGCCAGCTGTTAATATACGGTGTATATACAATGTTTTTGGCAGGAAAGTCACCAAATATACGGTCATATACGGTGTATATATACGGTACTGGCCAACGATGTGAATACAATGCCGAATCGACTTCCCTTGGTTTGGCGCACGTTTATCCATGTGTATTTGTTTTTGCCGGCGATTGCCCTGGACACGTGGGCACCTTGGCCACGTTGCTTGGTGTGTCTGTGTGTATTTGTGTGCCGCCAGTTGCACTGGACACGTGGGCGCCTTGGCCACGTTGCTTGGCGTGTCTGTGTGCATTTGTGTGCCGCCGGTTGCCCTGGACACGTGGGCGCCTTGGCCACGTTGCTTGGTGTGTCTGTGTGTATTTGTGTGCCGCCGCTTGCCCTGGACACGTGGGCGCCTTGGCCACGTTGCTTGGCGTGTCTGTGTGCATTTGTGTGCCACCGGTTGCCTTGGACACGTGGGCACCTTGGCCACGTTGCTTGGCGTGTCTGTGTGCATTTGTGTGCCGCCGGTTGCACTGGACACGTGGGCACCTTGGCCACGTTGCTTGCGACCCTACTACGATTTCTGTGGATCTCGTCTCAGTGGGGTGCTTTGGTGCTATGATGCTGTGATGCCTGAAGACGTGATTGCCCCTAGGGCCTAGATTGTCTTCGATGTACTTCAATGTCTGCATGCACACCCCTGCTGCAGTAGCATTGGGTGTGCCTGAAGCGTTACGTGTGCGGCTCATGTGCAGGTGCTTTGGACCTCACCAACAAGATTGCCTACCGCTCTATGACCCCGTTGGATAAGGTGGGAGATTTGATGGTCTTTTGCTTTTAAAGCTTTGTTTTGAATCGGATGTTTTGCTGGCGAGGTCTCTTAAAGACATTCTTGGCTCGTCTGCCTTTTGCGATTTAGGCTGGCCAGAGCCGTACATATGATTGTATGGTGTACGCTTTTCTTTGCAGGAAATGTGTGCATACGTTCATTAACAGTGTGAATGTACGGTCTGACTAGTTTGTTCCTTTGACTCAGAGGCTGTGACTCTTTACAGAAACCATGGCTCATAACGGAACTCATAACGCACAGCTGAACTGTTTGTGAACTAAACCTTGCATGTCTGCCAAGGCTCATGGCTGTTATTCCTTGTCAGTGCTGCGTTTGCTACTGACCTGAGGCTAGCGGAGTGAGATGGTGGCGGAGTGAAATGGTGGCGGATTGAGATGGTTGTGGAGTGAGATGGTGGTGGAGTGAGATAGCGACGGATTGAGATGGTGGCGGGGTGAGATGGTGCTGCGTTTGCTACTGACCTGAGGCTAGCAGAGTGTGATGGTGGTCGTAGTAATGGTATGGATTGATAGGTATGGGGCTTGTAGTAATGGTATGGAATGATAGGGATGGAAATTCCATCATGGAATGGTATGAAATGATAGGTATGGGGGTTTTAAATATGGTTTGGAATGATCGGAATCATTGTAGTAATGGTACCAGTGTTGTGCACCTGACGCTTGACGGCGTCAATGGTAAATGACGCTGACGGCGTAATTTATGTCAAATTGACGGTGAAAATAGTAAATTACGCCATCAATCGTCAGAGTTTAGTGACGGTAACGCCGTTATCTACGATCGTTATTTACGTTTCCATTTTTGAATGACGCCGTATGTGCACAACACTGAATGGTATGGAATGCAGGCAGTGTGGTGAAAAAAAGGAGACCAGGGATTGGAGTGAGCTGCTCGTGAGAAATCCTGTCAACATATAATTTCTCCATTTTTCCATGTGCATCCATACTGTGTGCGCTTATGTGTGTGTGTTTGTGTGTGTGTGGTTATGGGTGTATGCATGTGTTTGTGTGTGTTCATGTATGTGTATGTACCATGAGTGTGTGTGTGTGCGCGCGCGCTGAAGTTCGTGCATGCGCTGAATTTAGTGCACGTTGCTCGTATGCCATCACCACGACCCTCAAACATCATGACAACCCCTTCCAGGTGTTCATGCTGTCCACGGATGACGTGCTGAACGAGCGCATGCTGCGTGCGGTGGTGGAGTCAGGGCACTCGCGCGTACCAATTCACAAGGCAGGGGACAAGACTGACCTGGTGGGTGGCGGTGTAGGGGTTCGGAGAATGTGTGCGGTGTAGGGGTTTGGAGAATGCGTGAGGTGTAGGGGTTTGGAGAATGTGTGCGGTGTAGGGGTTTGGAGAATGCGTGAAGTGTAGGGGTTTGGAGAATGTGTGCGGTGTAGGGGTTTGGAGAATGCGTGAGGTGTAGGGGATTGGAGAATGTGTACGGGTGAAAGGATTGACGTGGAGGTGTTGGCTCAGGGTGCGATGTGCTGAATGTGTGCCTGTGTGGAGGGAATGTATGTAGGGTTGGCCAGAATCGTATATTTACACCGTATATGACCGTATATTTGAAGATTTCCCTGCCAGAAATACCGTATACACACCGTATATATATATGATTTATGGTTCTGGCCAACCCTAAATGTATGCTCAAAATCCGCCAGTGAGTTTGGTATAGTCGGTGCGGAAAAGCTAGGATGGCACAATTCATGGTAGGTGCGTGCTGAGTGTGTCTGTGTGTGCCTGTGTGTTTGTGAGTGCGCTTGAATGTGTATGTCTGTGTGGTGTGCTTGCAAGTGGGCCCCAGCCGTCCTGGAAAGGAGCTGCTGCAACTAAAGACGGCCGTATCATAGTATTGGCGCACAAGCTTTCACGTAATAGGTGTAGGGTTGGCCAGAGCCATATATGCACGGTTTATACATGGCATTTTTGGCAGGGAAATCACCAAATACGCAGTCATACACGGTGCATATACATACTGCTCTGGCCAACCCTAAGTGTATGCAATGCGTTCCGTGTTTGCAGGTTGGCCTCATCTTGGTGAAGGAGCTGCTGCAGTACAAGATGAGCAGAGATGTGCCGGTGTGCCTGCTCAAAATGCGCAGCCTGCCCAGGTGAGGGCAGCTGTCGGTCGGTTTTGTGTGTTTGTGGTGTCAGTTTTGAACCGTGCGTTTTTGGAATGAGAAGAGAGACAGATGTGCCGGTGTGCCTGCTCAAAATGCGCAGCCTGCCCAGGTGAGGGCAGCTGTTGGTCAGCTTTGTGTGTTTGTGGTGTCAGTTTTGGGTCGTGCGTTTTTTGGAATGAGAAGAGAGACAGATGTGCCGGTGTGCCTGCTCAAAATGCGCAGCCTGCCCAGGTGAGGGCAGCTGTCGGTCGGTTTTGTGTGTTTGTGGTGTCAGTTTTGGGTCGTGCGTTTTTTGGAATGAGAAGAGAGACAGATGTGCCGGTGTTCCTGCTCAAAATGCGCAGCCTTCCCAGGTGAGGGCAGCTGTCGGTCGGTTTTGAGTGTTTGTGGTGTCAGTTTTGGGTCGTGCGTGTTTGGAATAAGAAGAGAGGCAGATGTGCCGGTGTGCCTGCTCAAGATGCGCAGCCTGCCCAGGTGAGGGCAGCTGTCGGTCGGTTTTGTGTGTTTGTGGTGTCAGTTTGGGTCGTGCGTTTTTGGAATGAGCAGGAAGGTGATGGTGTCAGTTTTCTTGCTCAAGGCAACAAATGTTCTCGTGATGACAGATGCCGACAGTAACTGGTTTGATCTTCAACATTCACAAATTTGCACAAAAATACACACACACGCACACACACAAGAACACGCACACACACACACACATACACACACACACACACACACACACACACACAAGAACACGCACACACATACGCACACACACTCACACGCGCGAGCAGGCTGTCTGCCGACACCCGCATGTATGACATGCTCAAGCTATTTCAGACTGGCCGCAGCCACATGGCTGTCCTCACCCAGCCCCTCCCCCTCAGCCCGCAAGATTTGGAAGCTGCTGCTGCCGCCTCCGATGCCACACAGACAGCTGCAGCGGCTGCAGTGGATGCTGCCAAGGGTGCAGGTGTGCTGACTGCAATTCTTTGCATTAGCCTGGCCAGTTTTAGTACACGCTTAGGGTTTGCCAGAGCCGTATATATAGACCATATATGACTTTATATGAACGTATATTTGGTGATTTTTATGCCAAGAATTCTGCATATACACTGTGTATATTTGGTTCTGGCCAACCCTACACACATCATACCCACGGATTGTCTTCATAAGTCTCACATGGCTCGCCGCATTTGCCACACACAAACACACACACACACACACACACACACACACACACACACACACAACCTACTTCTTTGTTTCGATTCTCCTACTCTGGGTCTGTTACTTTGGTTACGGCGGCGGCTGCCTCTGCAATTGTCCTGTCGCCTCTTTGAAGCCAGATAACGTGACAGTGCTGCACATGCACACACACACACACACACACACACAGGGGCAGGCTGCCCATCACAGCAGCGCAGGAGCAGTGCGCTCAATGTTAGGCAGAGATGTGTCATACAGCGTATTCGCGTAATATGCCGTATCGTATTTAACGCGTATTTTACCATAATGAACAAATCATGCCGTATTGTACAATTGCAAAATATGCTTTTTTTGCCGTTTGGGGGACTTTTTAGGCAATTTCCGCCCCAACAACGGCCTTCCAGTGAGCTCCCAGAGCTATGTTATAATATATTGGTAACATGTATTGGGAAAGACTTGGAAACATTTTGGGCGATTTTGGGGCGAACTTTGTCCATTTTGGGTCAAAAATCGTCACTCCCATAATTGCTTTAAATACGAACGTATTATACGAGTATTCCGTATTTAACGGGCATTTTACAGTATTGAGCGTCCCAAATGACCAAATGACACATCCCTGATGTTAGGGTTACCAGTTATCAGTCATGCAACCAAAACCTGTTATCAGTCATGCAACCAAAACCTGTTATCAGTCATGCAACCATAACTTGTTATCAGTCATGCAACCAAAACCTGCTGCTCCAAAATGCCTTCCATTTGCGATCAGGCTGCCCACCACAGCAGCGGGAGCCTCCACTTTGTTGCGTAGCACTGTCTCTGTGTCGTCTTTAGGGTTTAGGGTTTAGGGTTTAGGGGTTTAGGGTTTAGGGTTTAGGCACATTATGTGTAGGGTTGGCCAGAACCGTATATATTCACTGTATATGACCGTAAACTTGGTGATTTCTCTGCCTAAAACACCGTAGACACACCGTATAAATATATATGGTTCTGGCCAACCCTAATTATGTGCCACAAAGTCTGTCACACTGAAGTGCGCTAATGCTTTGCATAAGGCCAGAAGCGGATTCCCACGTGTTCTTGCAGGCAAGCCGCCCCAGACAGCAGTCCCTCATGGTATCACATAAATTTACTTAGCCATTGCTGTGACCAAGCTCTCTCAGGCCAGACATGAAAGCAACGCTGCTCACTTATGGGCATGCCACCGTAAAGTAGCCTTTTCAGTAGGGTTGGCCGGAACCATATATGTACGGTGTATACACGGTGTTGTTGGCAGGGAAATCACTGAATATACGGTAATATACGGTGTATTCATACGGTTCTGGCCAACCCTACTTCTCAGCCTCACGCTCTGCCCCTCCGTTTGCTGTATCAGGCGGACCAGAGTCTCCACAGAGTCCTAAATAATCTTCACCCGGTACAACAAAGGCTAGATACTAAAGCGGCGCTGTACACATTATTTTGACTTTCATTACCTTGGCTGTACACCAAAGGCTAGGAATTAAAGCGACGCTGTACACTTCTTTCTCGCGTGAAGCAGCATTCGTGGTCTCACAGTGCCCAAACACTGTGTTTGCTGTGACAGACTAGCAGGCTAGGTGTCTCCACGTTGTCCTCCTCAATCTCTTTTCCCTTGGCAGCCTCCACAGTCTCGCTCACTGTGCCCAAACTGCCACCGCAAGATTACAACCAGAAGCACTAACAGTGGCGCTATCCCAAATGATAACATTTGCTGTGACAGGCGGGCCGGGCATCTCCACGGTGTCCACCTCAACGGCTACAGATGGAGGGGCGGTGGCGGCCGCCTCCGCCTCTGCGCTGTCAGCCGGAGGTGTGGTGACGGTAGCCGGTGGAGGGACTGCACCTGCTGGTGCGCGTGTGGTGTGGCATTTGTGTGTGTGTGTGTGATGTCAGCCAGAGGTGTGGTGACGGTAGCCGGTGGAGGGACTGAACCTGCTGGTGCGCGTGTGGTGTGGCATTTGTGTGTGTATGAGTGTGTATGCGTGTGTGTGTGTGTGTGATGTCAGCCGGAGGTGTGGTGACGGTAGCCGGTGGAGGGACTGCACCTGCTGGTGCGCGTGTGGTGTGGCATTTGCGTGTGTGTGTGTGTGTGATGTCAGCGGAGGTGTGGTGACGGTAGCCGGTGGAGGGACTGCACCTGCTGGTGCGCGTGTGGTGTGGCATTTGTATGTGTGTATGAGTGTGTGTATGCGTGTGTGTGTGTGTGTGATGTCAGCCAGAGGTTTGGTGACGGTAGCCAATGGAGGGACTGCGTCTGGTGTTGCATGTGTAGTGTGGTTTTGTATGTGTGTGTGTGTGCATGCACTGTCAGCAAAAGGTGTGGTGAGGGTAAACAGTGGAGGGACTGCACCTGCACCTGTAGGTGCGTGTGTGGTGTGGCATTTGTTTGTGTCTACGCATGTGTCTGCGTGTGCGTGTGCCTGTGTGTGCAGGAGAGGTGGTATCAGCAGTAGGGCGTCGGTACTTGATGCTGCAAAGGTGGTGTGGTGCCTGAAGCAAGTGCGGCTTTGCTTGCTCATGGGGATAAGGTGCACCTACACAAAAACATGAGCCACACCAACTTTCCGCATTCATACATGCATCGAGTGCCGGTGCACCCTGGTTGTTAGCATCATATCTTGAGGGTCAAAGCAAACTTCAAGTAATGCATGTTAATGACACATTAAACGATCAGTTCCTGGCAAGACAAGGTCGCCCCCGTGAAAAACCCACCCTACCAGTCTTATTTAGCTCTAGAGATCGATCTCCACCCAATTCAAAGCCCCCTATACCTCATCTGAATGCAAGATACTTGATGTTATTTCTAAATCATTGACATTTGCTGGAAATCTGGCATTCTGGGGGGGTCTGTGGGGCCCGCTGCGTATTTTGCACCCACTTTGGCAGGGAGGTGCATTTCTGAACTTGCCCCGATCGACCTCTGCTCCAGGATATAAGCATTATAAATGGTAAATAACAATGCTGTAATGTCGAAGTTGGGGCAGGGGTACTGGGAACGCCGGCGAGTGGGAGGCACTCACACAAGGGACACAGGGGGAAAAAATAAAAACCTGCCGCTCCTTACCTGCTGCGAGTTTCATCAGCCCGGTTTTTGCTCTCAGAGTTGCGGCCAAATCATATGACTTCGACAAAATTGAACTGGGGTCAATCGGTGGCCTGATTGATATTTGGCATGTTTTTCCCACCTAATATAGGGGCGCTTTTTCCAGCTGTGCCTTCCCATTCAGTCCATGACCCCCAATTCACACCAGAGTTGCGGCCAAACAAACAATGATTTATGAAATTCAGAGGGTGATTTGATTGGTGGATTGGTGGACTGTGTGAAGAATGGTGTCTGTTTTGTGTTGCTTTGAAGGTTTGCTTCAAAGTTTTGAGCGCAAAAATCTTCGTAATTTGCGTGCGCCAATTCCCACTAACGCTTCACCCACGGCCCCCTTCACGGGTAAAAGCACTTGCATACATTATTACCGCCCAAATATCTCCCCAGCCTCTGCACCTTTCCCCAACATTAAAGCATCTGCTGAAAGAACAAAGAATTAGCTATTTAATGCATGTTTCAAGTCACAGAACGGTGGAGTGGGTGCTGAGATATGCTTGCGCAAAGTTAAGTGAGACTATTTGGCTGGCAGGGGGGTGAGTTTTTCACAGGGGCGACCACAAATCACCCCACTTCACTTACGTTCACACAAGCTCGCACAAACACGCACACGTACATTAACATACACTCTCATGCATATCCATACATATACTCACACGCATATCCATATACTCACACACACGCACAAACACAAATACTTTGCCAGGCGCTCATGTGCCTGCCACCCCCCAGCAGCTCACAGCCAGCACCTCAGGGAGGGAGGGAGCCAGCGCAGAGGCTGTGAGATTGGTCAGGTGCGCATTGCAGTGTGTAGGAGCGCACTAGTAGGTACAGGTAGCTTAGCACTGGTCAGATGCGCATTGCAGTGTGTAGGAGCGCACTAGTAGGTACAGGTAGCTTAGCACTGGTCAGGTGCGCAGTGCAGTGTGTAGGAGCGCACTAGTAGCTACAGGTAGCTAAGCACTGGTCAGGTGCGCAGTGCAGTGTGTAGGAGCGCACTAGTAGTAAG
>Ga0307963_1000853_pt1 | contig 22018 bp, 24 predicted proteins | sample OrgLakmetagen594_FD_201829 | JGI IMG/M metagenome (GOLD analysis project Ga0307963, IMG submission 201829) | Saline water microbial communities from Organic Lake, Antarctica - #594 | ecosystem: Environmental > Aquatic > Non-marine Saline and Alkaline > Saline | place: Antarctica: Organic Lake... | reverse complement strand
TGTGTGTGTGTGTGTGTGCGTGTGTATGATGCTGCGCTGCTGGACAACCGCGGATTTTTCATCATACTTGACACACACATTCACACACAATCAACCTCACCTGCTTGCAATTGTACCCACCTGCTGCACCACATGGTCATTCAAAAATGCAGACGAGCTCAACCACACGATCACCAGCTGCTAAATACCGCATTCTCCAACACAGGCTGCTAATGACACACAAACACACACACACATACACACACACAACCAACATCCTAATTACACCCACTTGTTGCACCACATGGTCATCCAAAAACGCAGGCGAGCTCAGCCACACGATCACCAGCTGCTAAATACCGCATTCTCCAACACAGGCTGCTAATGACACACAAACACACACACACACAAACACACACATACACAACACAACCAAAATCATAATTACACCCACTTGCTGCACCACATGGTCATTCAAAAACGCAGGCGAGCTCAGCCACACGATCTCCAGCTGCTAAATACCGCATTCTCCAACACAGTCTGGTGATGACACACACACACACACACACACACACACACACACACACACACACACACGCACGCACGCACGCACGCACGCACGCACGCACGCACGCACGCACGCACGCACGCACGCACACACACACACACACACACAACCAACCTCACAATTACACTCACTTGCTGCACCACGTGGTCCCGCACAAACGCAGGCAAGCTCAGTCGGACAATCCCCAGCTGTTGGGTAACCACCACCTCCTCGGCAGGGCTCGCACATTTGAGCCAAATCACACCAGTGCCAGCTGCAGATTCTCCTGCAAGCCCTTCTGGACGCAACGCACGTGCACGCCCTTCTGGACGCACGTCTCTGCTTCTCTCTGCGCCGTGGGCTGTATTTGCGTGAGAGGGGGGAGGTGGTGCGTGTGGGTGCCTGCTGCTGTGATGCTTTTCGCCACTACTGCTGAGACTGACGCGCTCTGCACCGGCGACACCAACGCCATCATGCGTGACCTGCATCTGCCCACCCCCAGCTGTTGGGTCACCACCCCCTCCTGCTGTGCTGTGGCAGTGCTGCAGAAGGTGTGGGTCGATGAGGGAGGGGGCCAGGCACACATGCACACCCATAGATGACCAGCCCTCTAAAGCAAAGAAACGGTCTGTCTCTGCGGTCAGGTCCTCATCCTGGTAGGGATCTACACAAGGCTTTTCTGTGCTAATGCTGGAGGTGGTGGCATTTGTGCTGGTGCTGACGCTAGTGGTGCAGGCATCAGGATCTACACAAGGTTTTTCCGTGCTGATGCTGGAGGTGGTGACACTTGTGCTGGTGCCGACGTTGGTAGTGCTGGCATCAGTTTTACTGCTGGAGCTGTCTTGCGGCTGTGTAGGCTTTGCTGTGTGGGCTTGGAGCTGGAGAACGTGAGGGGGAGAATTGTGAGCTTCAAACATAGGCAGGGACTGCAGCACTTGGGCTTGGTCATCCTGGAGGGAAAGGGTACCTGCAAAATAGAGAGGGTATGGACGGAACGCAGGTGGGTGCTCTTGGGAAGGAATAGGGAGTCGATGGCTGTAATTGATGATTGGGTTGGGGTAATGGGTATGGTCATTCTGGAGGCCTGTATATTGAATCATGCACAGGCATGTAAGTAGGGGGAAAGATTGACAGGTTGAATGATGATTGCGATCAATTGTCCTGGAAGGAAGAGTTGTGTGGGCGAATAGGAGGCATTTCCTTAACAAGAACAGAAAGGCAGGGATAGGGATTACGGGTGCAGCAATGAGCAGAGCAAAGTACGAAAAGAAGACAGACACAACGTATACAGGGATTTTTGCACTTCAATTATCGAGCAAGAAGTAAGCATAAGAAGAAGACAGTCATAATGTATGCAGGGGTATTTGCACTTCAATCATTGAGCAAGAAGTAAGCATAAGAAGATGAAAGTCATATTGTATGCAGGGGTATTTGCACTTCAGTTATTGAGCAAGAAGTGAGCATAAGAAGAAGTCATCAAGGAACCCCAACGCAGAAATGCTGACATTAACGGAGGGGGGATAGGACTCATAAAAAGTTCGAGGATGTTACGCCACAAGAAAGATATAAGCAGGATATAAGCAGGATATAAGCAGGATATAAGCAGGATGTAAGCAGGATGTTAGCAGGATATAAGCAGGATATAAGGTAAGGTAAGGAAAGGTGAGGTTACATCGCTATATATGCCTCTGGGGGGCATATGAGCGGAAGCTTGGAAAAAGCCTGAAACCAAACCAAAAAGGCGCTGGAAAAAATCAAGGGAACAGGGCTAGGCACTCAGCCACAAAACAGGCCACACCGTAAATATTAGGTTAGTTTTAAAAAGTCCTCAAACAAGTTGGGCTATCTTCATAATGAGGTGGGAAGACCAGCTGGCGGTGCTGTGAAAGCCCGATATAAGCAGGATATACGCAGGATACAAGCAGGATATAAGCATTGCTGTGCAAGCAGTACATAAGCAGGATATAAGCAGGATATAAGCATTGCTGCTTACAAAACGCAGGATTTCCGTAAGCAACTTGAGAACTCGCACCAGCAAGAAGGCTTAAAGTCTCCTGCTAACAAAACACAGGATTTGTGTAAGCAGCTCGACAGATTAATCAACCACCACACACACCTGCGCCAGCAAACCAGCGCTGCTGCAGCAAGAAGGCACGAAGGTTCCTGCGCTCAGACACTGACAGAGAAGACGTGCGAGCTGCCCATGCCCTGGCTCCATCATCCTTGCGGTTGCCCCCACCACTGTTGTCGCTGACAGCACCCCTTGTGCGAGAACCACAACTTGCAGCAGTAGTGTCTGGAACTAGTGCCGCTGTGGAGGTGCCCAGTGTGGACGCACGCGCGCCTGAGAGGGCTCGTAAGATGCCCTGCGAGGGCACGGTCGTGATCAGGCTTTACATTAATTGATGATGTGCAGGGTGATTGTGGAGCTTGTAAGCGGGGATCTAGCGAGGAGAAGGTGTGTTTCAGCAAAGAGAGAGGGTGCTTTTCAGCAAAAAATTACATTTGAATGTTTGCAAGGTGAGAGTGGATCTCAAAAACTCCAATGCCTCAAATACAAGGATGCCCTGCAAAGGGTGTATGTACATGTATACATCGCTAATCAGAATCTCACCATTCAAATGCTACCAAGTTTTCAAACGGTACCAAGCTTTACATATTTCGATGTTTCCTTGCAAGTGCGTAAAGTTTACATTGCTTGGCATTGGCCTATTGCATTGGTGTGTGTGAGATTTGTTTCCAAGCAAGGCCGTACAAAATACAATAACAGGGCATTGTCACGCTTGTCTAATCAGGACACACAATATCATGGATTCAAGGAATTACAGGGCAGGAATGCCAGTTTGCTATAAACTCCCCCCCATAATCGTACGCACGGAATCAGGAAAGTGTTGATTCTCTTGACAGCTGAATTATTGTAGGAAATTATAAAATACTTGTGTAAGAATTATTACAAATATACCAGAAGTAACAGAAGTTGCTGTTGTACAAATATGCAGAAGTCAACAAACAGACACCAGCATCTTCACTGAAGCGATGGCGGCTGCACAACATGCTGCAGGAATGCGACCAGGGCTGTAAAATAATGCAGAAGTCAGTAAGCAAACACCAGCATCTTCACCTGAAGCGATGGCGGCTGCACAACATGCTGCAGGACAGCAGCCAAGGCTGGAGAGGAGGGCAGAGGCGCTGCCTCTGACTTAGCAATGGCATGAGGTGCAGATGCGGATGCAGTTGTGGGCAAAGAGGTGTCCAGCATTGATGCACGTGTGGAAATGTGCTCTGTTGGGTTAAAGGGCAGGACGCTTGTGTCGAGCAGCCTGCTGCCCAGCCGGACGAGCGCAGAGGTGACGTGCTCCTGCCAGTCTCCTTCGCGGAGCACCTGCATATGAGAGACAAAAAGAGAGAGATTGTGTTTGTGCGTGTGTGTGTGAGTGTGTTTGTGTGAACTGGTGTGCCCCACAGTTCCACGGAACGCCACCTATATTAAGCTTGACCCAGCAATTCAAGAGAACCATACTGCCCACTTGAACCATACTGCCCACTTGAAGCTTACTGCCCACTTGAACCACACTGCCCACTTGAACCATACTGCCCACTTGAACCATACTGCCCACTTGAACCATGCTGCCCACTTGAACCATACTGCCCACTTGAACCATGCTGCCCACTTGAACCAGGTGCTGTGTCCCAGCAACTCAAACTGGATGCTCTTTGGTCTTCAAATCTTGCGCGGAATTCACTTCCCAAATTAGGGCTGCTCGTTCTGTACCAATTACCTGCCACCTGCAGTTCTCCTCCTTTCCACCCACAGGCTGCTCGCTTTTCACCCACCCACCACATATACTAGGGTTGGCCAGCTCCGTATATATGCACCGTATATGACCGTATATACAGTGATTTCCCTGCCAAAAATACCGTATACACACCGTATATATATGGTTCTGGCCAACCCACCACAAAATTCATTTGCTCGACCCATAGGGATGCTAGCTCCCCTTAACCACCTGACGCTCCCGTCCTTTCTACCGTCCTTTTCTACCGTCCTTTCTACCGTCCTTTCTACCCACCTGGCTCTTGCTCTTCAGCCTGCACAGCCTTCGACCGCATATAGGCAGCAGCGGCCAGTCCTGCAACTTATGGGGTACCTCTACCAGCTGCTCGGCAGGAAGCATGGACAGCCTCTGCCACAACTTTTGTAGCCAAGCCACGTCCACTTCATAAATGCGTGCAGGCACTTCGCTTCCCCCGGCACCATTAATCCCACCCACACCCGCACCTGCACCTGCACCCACACCTGCACCCGCACCCGCACCCGCACCCGCACCCGCACCCGCACCCGCACCCACACCCGCACCCACACCCGCACCCAAAGCCTCAGCACTGGCTTCTGCCTGTACTGCTGCTGTGTCTGTTGTGTGCAATGTGCGGGCTGTGTGTGCTGCGCTGTGCGTGTCTGCCAGCCTCACGACGATCGGCACTGCAGCAGTGTGCGATGAAAGAGTGGCACTATTACCAACATCACTACCGTAGCCCCCCCCACTGATGCCAGCTCCTTGTGGCTGTCCACCTATTTGTGCTGCTGGACTGAGTGGGGCCCAAGACACCATGTCTGAGTGCAGCCACTCAGAGGGCAGGATTTGGGGGAGCACCACGGTGTTGAGGACTGAAGCGTCTATGGTGCGGACGTTCACAAGGCCTGTAAGAGTGGCAGGGAGTGTTTCAGTAACCCTAAGTGAGGGGGTATCCTTGTAGGTCCATGGCAGATATTTTACAAGGTTCACGGCGTATATTTTCACAAAATCCATGGCGTGTATTTTGTTGGTCCGTGGCGTATATTTTGTAGGTCCATGGCGTATATTTTGTAGGTCCATCGCGTAAATTTTCACAAGGTTGGAGGGAATGTTTTGGGTAAAGGGCCGTGTATATCAACAGTGCAAGCATTCATGAGGTCGGAGGGGATGTTTTGGGTGAAGGGCCGTGTATCAGCACACAGTCATAAAGTTAGAAAGGATGTTTTGGGTGAAGGGCTGTGTATCAGCACACAGTCATAAAGTTAGAAAGGATGTTTTGGGTGAAGGGCTGTGTATCAGCACACAGTCATAAAGTTAGAGGGGATGTTTTGGGTGAAGGTCCGTGTATCAGCACACAGTCATAAAAGTTAGAGGGGATGTTTTGGGTGAGAGGTCCATGTATCAGCACACAGTCATAAAGTTAGAAAGGATGTTTTGGGTGAGAGGTCCGTGTATCAGCACACAGTCATAAAAGTTAGAAAGGATGTTTTGGGTGAGAGGTCTGTGTATCAGCACACAGTCATAAACTTAGAAAGGATGTTTTGGGTGAGAGGTCTGTGTATCAGCACACAGTCATAAACTTAGAAAGGATGTTGTGTGAAGGGCTGTGTATCATGTGTGAATTTAGAGCGCAAGTATTCACAAGGTTTGAAGAAGGGAATAGGAAGGGGGTATTTAGGTGAGGGGGTGTTGTTGTGCGGGTCCGTGGTGCAGTCCTTCACAAAGCACGAGGACAGGGGTTGAGGAAATCTGGGCACGGCCTTGGTACATACAAGAAGACTTGAGTGGAGGGGCTGGAGTGTGTTAGTGAGGGGGGGGGGGGAGGGATTATGGATGTACCAAACAAACTTGATCAGCAGCAATTTGTGTGGTGGGGTGGATCCGGTTTGCCGTGCAAGGAGTTTAACAAATTGTAAGCCAACTCACACAAAGCTAAGCACGAAGTGGTACAAAGATAAAGCAGTTGATGTCACGACAAAATCAATGGTACCAGCTCACATACAGCCTTGCAGGCATGACACTACACTGATCTAGCAAGCCATCGGGAACAGCACCTTGATGTCACGACAAAATCAACGGTACCTGCTCAAATACAGCCTTGCAGGCATGACACTACACTGATCTAGCAAGCCATCGGGAACAGTACCTTGATGAGCCAGAGCCACCAGCTTGGTCTGCAAGCCACTCGTGAAAGCGTGAGTACAAAGGCATAGGCCGGGCACAGGAGCAAGAACATCGTTGTCAGCCTGCAGGATTGGTAGCACATACACGCTGGGGGGCTGCTGTTGGTGTTGCTGCTGCTGCTGCTGTTGGACTTGGTTGGGTGTCTGCCGCTGCTGCCGCTGCTGCTGGCTCTCTTGTACACCTCTACTTCCTGGTGGCAAAGCTGTGGGAACTTGCTTCGCATCGCGCATCTCACAGCGCAGCACACCCAGCTGCCCATTTGCAAGTGGCAGCAATGGGAGGCCGTCCAGCTGCGCCACAGCCTTAAGGATGGAGGCGTGGTCGGATGTGAGGGTGGAGGTGGAGGGGTGCGAAGGTTTGGCTGGGGACGGAGACGAGACAGGCGGGCCTTTGGGGTTGGGTGGACTGATGGAGGTAGGAGGGGGAAGGTGCAAGTCAGAGAGGCAGTAGTCTAGGAGCACAGCAGCGACTGAGGGTGACAATGGCGCTCCAGCTGCTGCTGTGGTGTGTTGGTGCTCGGCCAACTCACCGGGGGTAGCGCCTCCCCTCTGTGCTTGGGTGGCAGGTGTCGATCTGCTGCCTTGAAGCTGATGATTGATGAGGGTGCGTGCCAAGGCAGCAGTACTCCCGTGCATTCCTCCGCTCTTGCTGACAGCACCACCTCTGCTGCTGGCACTGCTGCTGCTGCTGCTGCTGCTGGCACTGCTGCTGCTCAAGTGTGTGCGCACGAGTGCGGGGGTGAGAGGGACGGCGGAGGGTGTATGGGCCAAGATGCTGCGCTCCACGTGGCGAGGTAAACGGGCAGAGGCGATGGGCAGTCCAAGGGCCGCTAGCAGACCGCGCAGGTCGTGGGGGCTGGTGGCGCATGCTTCATCTGCTAGCACCACCTGTGTGGCAAGTTACCACATTGTCAGATTTAGGAGTTTTTCTACATTCAGGAAGAAAAAGGGGTTTATGGGTTTGGGTAGTGCTGTGTTGCAGGTGGAAAAAAGAGATCCTTGGGATTGATAGAGGAGATGGGGAGCAGCAGTGGGCTTTATGCAGCGTAATTTATATGGAGTAGTATGTTGTATGGAGCTGAACATTTAATGACGCAGTAAGCAGAAGAAAATGCATGCAGCAAACAAACGGGTCACAGATTCTGAAAAGGTCTGCAATGTTCTGTGGAGTAGTATGTTGTATGGAGCTGTAAGTTTAATGAAGCAGTAAGCACAAGAATGATGCATGCAGCAAACGAACGGGTCACAAGTTATGAAAAGGTCTGGAACGTTCTGTGGAGTAGTATGTTGTATGAAGCTGTACGTTTAATGGAGCAGTAAGCAGAAGAAAGATGCATGCCGCAAACGAACGGGTCACAAGTTCTGAAACGGTCTGGGACGTTCTGTGGAGTAGGTTGTTGTATGGAGCTGTAAATTTAATGGAGCAGTAAGCAGAAGAAAGATGCATGCCGCAAATGAACGGGTCACAAGTTGTGAAGATGTCTGGAACGTTCTGTGGAGTAGTATGCTGTATGGAGCTGGAATTTTAACAGAGCAGTAAGCAGAAGAAAGATGCATGCCGCAAACGAACGGGTCACAAGTTCTAAAAAGGTCTGGAACGTTCTGTGGAGTAGTATATTGTATGGAGCAGTAAGTTAAAATGGAGCAGTAAGCAGAAGAAAGATGCATGCAGCAAACGAACGGGTCACAAGTTCTAAAAAGGTCTGGAACGTTCTGTGGAGTAGTATGTTGTATGGAGCAGTAAGTTAAATGGAGCAGTAAGCAGAAGAAATATGCATGCCGCAAACGAACGGGTCACAAGTTGTGAAAAAGTATTTCCGGGGATATTTAACTTAAGCAGACGGCACGCAGAAGTAGGCAGGTATGAGCCCATGCTTGGCAGGGATTAAGCACTGCTTGCAGCTGTGCATCTTGTGATTGTCAATGATCTTCGGTGTGTGAGGTTGAGTGTGCTTTTAGGTAAGACGGTGCTTTGAGGCTGCACTTGTATTACTGAAGGCTGTGACTGTGGGGAAGCCCTTAGGGAGACACAGAGTGTGCAAGCACATGAACAATAGTGCTGGAAAAACTGTGCACGATGTGGCCACACTTGTCGTGGCCACGCTTCAGGGGTAACTCTTTATTCACTTGTAAATAATCTACCGCCATCTCACGATGCAAACGTTATATAACCTTTGAGGTTGCACTTGCATCATCAAGGCTGTGACTGTGGTGCAGCATGTTAGGAAGACACAGAGTGTGCAAGCACAAATACAAAAGTGCTGGCACTGCAAAGTGCACTTCAAGCAAGACAGGGTGGTGCAATGCACAACTAGGTGTCCCTGTGGTGCCACAACATGCGTAGACACATACACATACACACACACACACACACAAACACACACACACACACACACACACACACACACACACACACACACACACACACACACACACACAACTGTGTCCCTGTGGCGCCTCAACACGCGTAGACACATACAAATACACACACATACACACATACACACACAACTGTGTCCTTGTGGCGCCACAACATGCGTAGATACATACACATACACACACATACACACATACACACACACGCAACTGTGTCCCTGTGGCGCCACAACATGCGTAGAAGACGCTCCTACACCCTCCCAGTCAAGACTGGTCACCTTGTCCAAAAACTACCGCCAAACAAACACGGTAGCCCATTCGTATAATATCGTGCAAGAATTGCAGATCTCACCTAAATTGGGCGCTAGCCACTGTCCTCCTTATTACCTGATTACCTGATTGAGTACTGATCGATTACCTGATTTCATTATTACCTGATTGGGCGCTAGCCACCGTCCTCCTTATTACCTAATTACCTGATTGAGTACTGATCAGTATAGGGTACTGATATATTACCTGATTACACTATTATAGGGTAGGCCAGCACCACACATATATAGATATATACGGTGTACATACGGTATTTTTAGCAGGGAAATCACCATACATACGGTCATATACGGTGCAGATATACGGTTCGGGCCAGCCCTACATTTTTACCTGATTGGGCGCAAGCCACCGTCCTCCTTATTACCTGATCACCTGATTGATTACTGATTGAGTACTGATTGAGAACTGATTGAGTACTGATTGAGTACTGATTAAGTACTGATTGAGTACTGATTGATTACTGATTGAGTACTGATTAATTACCTGATTACATTATTACCTGATTGGGCGCTAGCCACCTTCCTCCTTGGGCATCGCTCCACACCAGAGGTTTGTCGGTGAGCTGATTGTAAAACGCCTGGGCCATGAGCGACCAGGGCTCAGACAGAGAATCAGTCAGAGGAAACAGCCTGCGTACAGTGTGAGTGCAAATATGATTAATGTTGCATTTGGAATGTTGCATTTGGAATGTTGCATTTGGAATGTTGCATTTGGAATGTAGCATTTGGAAAGTTGCATTTGTCAACCCAATAGTTAGGCATTAATATGTGAAAAAGGCATGCCTGCTTGCCTGATCTCCATTGATTCGCTCTAATGCTGGGATCAAAACACACTGCCGAGTCACAGGAAACAAGCAAAATAGTCTTCACCAATCGCACCTGAAAAACTCTGGCCCAGCACCCACATCTCCTGAGATGTCCAGCAGCAGTGTTATCAAAGCACCGGCCAAGCCGTCCTGTGCGAGGATGTACGATTGCACAAATTTCACCAAATAATGCATACTTTGTTGCACAGAACACCACACGCACTGAATTCCGTGCCAAAAGCACAACGTCATTGGAACCGCACGTGAGAGATCGCAGGCAGGTGTCCTATGAAAGTGTACCTACAAACCCAAACCCCAAAAGTAACTGCCTGCCACTGCATAGTGCCAAAAACACAATGCAAAATTTGAAGGGATAGCATGTTGCCTATAAAATGTATGTGAAAGGGTCGCGTAATTGCTGCGCTATGAGCGCTGGTTTGGCTTGATTGGAGCTTGGCTTGATTGGACCAATGTTTGGAGCTTTCGGACAAGAGTGGTGGTAGGGACGCAACACAAAATGAACTTTAATAGGACTAACACGTACCTGTAGCAGAGCCACATTCCATGCTGCCCTTCGTGCACTGGACCCCTCAAGGTCTGGACCATACCTGTGCTTGTGCAAACACATCACATGCGATGGCCATACAACTATGAAACTATGAACAAGGGCTGACGAAAACGTATAAACAAGGGCTGATGAAAACTTATGAATAAGGGCTAATGAAAACTATGAACAAAGGCTGACAAAAACTATGAACAAAGGCTGATGCATAAAAGTGGTCTGGCCACATGTTTTGGGCATGTTTTTGTGGCTTAATCCGAGGATTGCCAAAAGAAACACGATGAAGAAGCAAAACATTTATCCGAGAATTGCCATGAGAAACACGATAAAGTAGCAAAACATTAGCAGCAACAACAACCATACCAGAGGCCAACAGTTCAAGAGAGGAAAAAATCAAGACAAGGAAAAGAAACCGATCACGCTAGCAAGCTGACACAGTACACAGTTACTACAAAATACACAACCCACGCACCACATATCACGCTCAAATGTGCTCAGCACGATAAAGACATTCACATGCACCACATTTGCAGCCTTTGGAGCGCTACTGAGAGTAATCTCACTCACCTATCCCTACCCCTGTTCAAGCTCTGCTCAAGAAAGGGGTATTCGCAAGGGCATTCATACGCACCAGATGTCACGTCTGTTTGAGCTCAGCTCAAAAAAAGCGTTCACGTGCACCGGCAGCCCCGTGTGCACAGGCAACGGCAGGAAGCAGTACGCACGACCCCCGCTGCTATTAACGCTGCTGCTTGTGAGATCTCGGGATTTCTGCTGTTTTTCTTGGTGAGCACCAGGGTCAAGCCTCGCTGCCACCCCAACCCAAGGCACCATCTGCGTGTGCATGGTACCAATTTTCATTGATGCAGAATGCATGATCCATGATCTGGGAACCCTCTGGCGTGTGATAAGGTGAAGCCTTGCTGCCACCCTAACCCAAGGCACCATCTGCGTGTGCATGGCAACAATTTTGGTGATGCATAACCATGATCTGAGAGTCTGCTTGGTATGCATTAGGGTCGAGGCTTGATGCCACTCCTACCCACAGCACTATCTGCGTACACACAAGAACAATGCGTAAACCCAGTTCCAGGGATTTGCTTGGTGTGCACCAAAATCCAGCCTTGCAGCCAACCCTAAAATAGACTGAATGTTGGCTGTACACCTCTGTGTGCGCACTGAAAACGCGTGATGAAAACTATGGACAGCCAAGGCAATATACTCAGTACACACACGCGACTGATGGTAATGCCTGATTGATTGATGCCTGACACACTTATGATGATGCCTGACTGACTGACTGATGCCTGACACACTAATGATGATGCCTGACTGACTGACTAATGCCTGACACACTAATGATGATGCCTGACTGACTGACTAATGCCTGACACACCAATGATGGTGCCTGATCAGTATACACATGCGATCATAGCATGCTCAAATCTCTGTGGTGTCAAATACTGTAATAAGCACATAGCTAACACGCACATACTTAATCCTGACTCTCACCTTCAACCCTGTGATTTTTGCCGCACGTACCGCACACACGCACATGATTCCTAGTGACTTTCACATTCACCCCTGTGATGTTTGCCGCACATAACGCACACACACACACATAATTCCTGACGTGTCTCACCTTCACCCCTGTGATGTTCGCCGCACGCAATGCAGCGTCCTTTGCAGCCCCTCCTGCCAAAGCATTAGCTACCGCCCACACCTCAGTCTCCACAACCTCCACTCTTCCCTCCCTCCCACAACCATCCTTTGCCGAGTCCCCCACGACATCACCCCCCTCCTCAAACAGCTTGTTTTGGTAGTATGATGTGTGGCCCCCCAGGAGCGCTGCATCACAACCGCCAGCTGCACCGGTATCAGCAGGGGCAGCACCAGATGGAGCCAGGGCAGATAGCGACTCCAGGGCTTTTGCTGCTGCAGGAGGGAGGGTGTGTGTGTGGCCCTCTCCAGCCTGCTGCTCAAGCTGGGAGACAAGGTGGGTGATGCTGGAAGGCCGGAGTGTGCGTGTGAGGTGCGCCACGCCCACAGTGCAAGGCAGGTTGTCTGATTTGGCCTGTGTGTGTGCGCGTGCGTGAGTGTGCGTGTGCGTGTGTGCGTGCGTGTGTGTGTCTAGTGAATGTGTATTTATGTGTGGGGGGGTGCATGTGTGTGTATGTGTGGCGCATGTGTGCGTTTGTGTGGTGTGTGTGTGTGTGTGTGTGTGTGTGTGTGTGTGTGACGGAAAACCTTGACTGCAGAGTATAGGGGACACCCTTTGGAATGCTGATCATGCACAGGCACGGTTTAAATGTGGCAAAACCAAATGTCACTTTGAAGCGGGAGCACACATTTGGACAAGAGAAGGAGGTGCCCTGAAAACTGTGCTGAGTTCAAAGAGCATGCTCATCGTGAGTTGAAAACGCATCTGCATGCTCAAAGGACACCAACACAACACAATCTGAGCCCCTGCAGTTATAGTTCAAACTTGCCGTCCGAGCGATTGATCAAAATTACTTTGTACCTGAGCCAGTTTCTTCATTAGGCGCTGCACGTCAGAGGACGACCCCCCTCCCTCTTTCAAGTCCGCCAAGAATTGTAGGATGGGTTTCTGAAGGGTGCCCTCTAATCTGTGGCTTCCAACAGGCAAAGGAAGGGGCGACATGGCATTGGCGCTGTCGTTGCTGCCAGGGAATGTCCGTGCGGGAGCGGAGCTGGCTTGGAAAAGCAGCTGCGATGCACAAACGGTAGCAAATTGTTAGGGAGTGGTTGATCAATGTTGGCTTGGAGGAGGAGCTGTGTATACAGATGCAGTGACGGTTCAAAGGGGGGGTGTGCGGTAGAAATGGAGGAGGAGCTGTGTACACAGATGCAGTGACAGTTCCAAGGGGGGGGGTGCGGTAGAGGTCGATGGAAAATTTCAGGAAGGGGAATGGATTTATGAGCAAATGGATGTGCAGGAATTAGAGCGAGTGGATGTGCAGGAATGTGCAGGAATAAGAGCAGATAGGTAAACCCTAAGCAACAAACAATAGATAGAAATGTTACAGAGAAGGTAGTGCCATTGTTTTTGAAATAAAAGTAGCTAGCAAAAAAACAACGTGAAAAGAAAAAACTCCCCATTATTGAGCAGAAAAAGAAAGCCATGTTGGTACTGGGTTCTGTAAGCTCTTCCATGATCGCAGACGAGAAAGGAAAGAAGCTGGCAAGGTGCAGCGCTCGAGGTAGTTTTCCAGAGGTGTTAATATGAGCAAATGCCCTGAAATGTGACTTTTTTGATGCAAATCATGTTTGAATGATATAACTAGATGGTTCATGAAGTTTGGGGCCAAAAGGACCACCCCAGTGGTCTGGACAGAAATACAGTTCAAATTTGGGCACCGAGTTTCCACATTACAGGCCACCACGCCCCAACCAGGGCCTCTTTTTCTCCCAAAACAAGACAGGAGGAAATCCTTTACGATACCAAATCATCATGGGGTTTGAAAAGTATATTTGCTAAAGGTTGATTTTCCACCTTTTTGGCACCCCTTTTGCTGATTTTCTCCAAGGGAAATGGGCCAAAAAGGGTATGTGGCCAAGTACTGCTCCGTTTTGCCCCATTTTTGTTGCGACGATATTCTTTATTAAAATTCGATTCATATAAAAATGACATAAATCAGGTCGGTGGGTGGTGAGATATGAGATAATGGTGGTGAAAAATAGGGTTCACGCTGCGGGCAACTAGACGTGTGCGCCGGAACTGGCTTGTTTCAAGCTCAGGTGTCATCAGAGCAAGGGCTGCCTCTGGGTCCTAAGCATGAAAATAGACAGTTCCGGCCAAATACTCTAGCCACATTCCTAAAGTACCCCTGTTCGGGGCCTCAGATGACCACCTCTGGTAGTATTCCATACATATTTAATGTGTGTGTCGATTCTGACGATGAATTGCCGGCAACGTAGCAATTTGTGATGATGAAATGCCAGCAACGTGGCAGTTTGTGTCAATGAAATGCCGGCAACATAGCAGTTTGTGACGATGCCGGCAACGTGGCAGTTTGTGACAATGAAATGCCGGCAACGTAGCACACCTGGGGCTGCTCCTTGGGGTGTGTTCGTGCGTAGACCTCAACCTTGGTCACCGACTTCAGGAACAAGAGGGCCTGAGAACAAAAAAAGAGTCAAGTTGAACCTGCTTCAGTATGTGGTATATGTCTTGGGTTACAGTGGAGGTGACCTTGGTCCGTGGTTTCAGCACTGGAGTGATAATGATCATCAGAGATAAATCAACAAGTGGAATGTTGGTTGCTTTGATGCATTGATGAAGTGATTGCCGCATCACCTTGCGTGATGTATTTAATGCAATTGATGTACTTGGTGTATTTAATGCATAGATGAAGTAATTACCGCATCATCTTGCGTGATGTGGGTCTGTATTAACAGGCTTAAGGCACCTTTTGACCAAGTAGTGGTGATCATGCATTTACGTTTGCCCAAATTCGCTTTGAAAATATTGACACACTTTAACGTTCGTAATTATTCTCATTATGCCGGCCACTCAGTTTCTACAATAAGTGTAGAACACATGCACATGCACACACATGCACACACGCACACACATGCACACACGCACGCGCGCGGGCGCGCGCACGCACGCACGCACGCACACACACACACACACACACACACACACACACACACACACACACACACACATTCATACACACTTAAGCACGAGCGTACACATACACAAGTGATTTTGTGTCAGCCCCTTACAAGACAGCAACCTATTTCAAGCCATGAAAAAAAATCACGACTCTTCATTTTGTACAGCGCACCTGAGGCAGGTGCTGCGCAAATGATGCCAGGAGGCCCGCCACGTCATGTGCAGTCACGGCAGGAGCGCCAGGTTTGATGTCTGTGCGTTCTGCTGCTGCAGGGCCACGGAGGGGGAACCGGAAAAGGGTGCCTGCAATGTGTGTGTGCGTGTGTGGTGTGTGTGGTGTGTGGTGTGTGGTGTATAAGTGTGCGTGTGTGTGTAAGTAGCACAGCAGGTAGGATGAGGTAGACGTAGGGCAAGTGCAGTTTGGGTGCGTGCAAGGCGTGAAAAAGTGCAGCAAGGAGGATGAGGTGGACGTAGGACAATTGCAATTTGAGTGCCTGCAAGGTATTACAGGAAACAGAAGGAAGATACGAGTCCTGTTTGTATGGAAGTATGTTGCTGATACCACAAGCGCCCCCCTCGTTGGAACATCAGCATTGTTCTCAGACGATAAATTAGCGCATCTCCATCAGATGAGTTAACTCCACGCGCCATCGAACACCCTTGCAGCGCACATCCAAAGATCCTTGAGTTGGTCAACTAGATCTATGCACCATTGAACACCTCTTGCGCGCATATTCAAAGACGACTTGATTTGGTCAGATGGGTAAACCCACACACAATTGAATGCCTCTTGCAGCCAGCGCACATCCAAAGATGCCTTAAGTTGGTCAAACAATTAAATCCACGCATCCACGCGCATTCAAAACATCTTGCAGCGTGCACTCAAAGATGCCTCGACTTGGTTAGACGATTAGGTCCACGCACCATTGCACGCATCTTACAGCGTGCACATTTAAAGATGCCTGAGTTGGTCAGATGGGTAAACCCACACACAATTGAACGCCTTTTGCAGCCAGCGCACATCCAAAGATGCCTTGAGTTGGTCAAACAATTAGATCCGCGCATCCACGCACATTCAAAACATCTTGCAGCATGCATTCAAAGATGCCTCAACTTGGTTAGACGATTAGGTCCACGCACCATTGAACGCATCTTACAGCGTGCACATCTAAAGATGCCTATAATTGGTCAGATAGGTATATCCACACACAATTGAACGCCTCTTGCAGCCAGCGCACATCCAAAGATGCCTTAAGTTGGTCAAACAATTTAATCCACATACCATTGAACGCCTCTTGCAGCGTGCATCCAAAGAGCTTGAAAGGTGAGAAGGCATCTGGAAACTGGGCCAGAAGGTTTGCTCGCTGGAATGCAATACGCAGGCCTGCGCACAAGAAGGCGATTTGTAATGCATACTACATTTAAAAAGTTAATCAATATAGAAAGTGTGAAGATGTTGAAATTATAAATCGCTAGAATGCAATACGCAGGCCTGCGCGTAAAAAGGCAATATGTAATGCATTCTACATTTAAAAAGTCGATCAATATAGAAAGTGTGAGGATATTGAAATTATAAATCGTGATGAGAAGGGGAGGAGAGGAAGACGATGCATGCGACAAATTTGAACGTCCGGTACCAAAAGTGCCTAAACATTCTTATTGTAGTGTGTGGAGCTGATTGCTCTATCTGCGTAATTGTGCTTTCTTTGATGCTGGAAGGGTGTTTCTACCTGAGCAATATATTTCTTCCTCTCTGATCTGGTCGTCTGAAGTCACACGTTTTGGCCCTCACAGACACAGAGCACAGAGATCCACCCTCACTCTTCTCTTGCTGCACTGAAACCCACTACCCAGCAAACATGCGTACGACATCAGTATCACCAACGTAAGGCTCCATAGTTTACTTCACACCAATTGCAGACGCATGCCTCAATTTTGGGGGTAGCCATAACCGTACTATGCATCGTGTTTTCCCGTACATACAGAGCTGCCCTTGCCCAGACTTTCCACACATTCACATTATACACGTGTACGGGCGAATGGTTCTGGCCAGCCCTGCTCATTCAAATCTGTAGCTCCAAAACAGGACATGTGCCTGATCTGGCTGCGACATGTGCCTGATCTGACATGAGCCTGATGAGCCTGATCTGGCTGCGACATGAGCCTGATCTGACATGAGCCTGATCTGACATGAGCCTGATTTGGATGCAACATGAGCCTGATCTGGCTGCGACATGATGACCCTGGGGATGTATGGTTCTGGCTAGCCCTGCCTATTTTGACTTGTAGCTTTGAATAAGACCTCACCTGGCTGTGAAATGCCGACCCCTGGGACGTATGGTTCTGGCTAGCCATGCTCAAAATTTGATGCTTAAAAAAGACCTCACAATCTGCTCAAAAATAACTCACCTGGCTGTGAAATGCTGACCCCTGGAATGTAGCAGGCGTGAGGATCAAAGAGGACTATGTAGTCCCCTGCGCAGCATTTATGGCAGGGAAATTGCCAAATTTATACATACGTATAAACGGTGTATATACGGTATTGTTAGCAGGGAAATCACCAAATATCTGGTCATATACGGAGCATAGGTACGGTTCTGGCCAACCCTATGCATGCGTGACAATCGCACAGCTACAAGGGCAGGAAGAGCATTCTATATGCACCCTTACATAAGAGCTTTCACTCAGAAATTACAAGGCAAAGCTTGCTTGACCCCGTGCTCAAATTCCTCACTTGAGGCAAAAGATGGCAGGTCAGTGAGATGCATTGCGGGAGTGAATATGCAGACACACAAACAGTCACACACAGACACACACACAACACGCACGCACGCACGCACGCACGCACGCACGCGCACGCGCACGCGCACGCGCACACGCACACGCACACGCACACGCACACGCACACGCACACGCACACGCACACGCACACGCACACGCACACACACGCACGCACGCACGCACGCACGCACGACGCACGCACGCACGCACGCACGCACGCACGCACGCACGCACGCACGCACGCACGCACACACACACACACGCACGTCAACACACGCACAAAACCTCGACGCACCTGAGACAAAAGATGGCAGGTCGGTGAGATGATACACCTGCAGTGCGGGAGTGGGAAGCGTGTTGCCTTTGACACATGCCGAGTGCTTTATATGCGCGGGTTAAGTATATTGTGTGCACGCACACGTTGCGCAGGCAAAGTGCAAATGTGGTTAGACACTGCACGTACACAAAGGACAGTGAGGCAGCGAACAGATGCTGTGGAATGCACAAGTTTACGTACAAGAATCGGTATGCCTGCAATGTATAAACGGACAGGAGGTGAAAGTGTATAATGGATAGATTGGATCTTTGCAGTGTGCTGGTGTCTTGAAGTGCAATGTGCTGTATGTCGAACAAAAACAAAAGTGTAGTAAGAAGGGAGGGGAGAGTGGGGAGGGTTTGGAAAGAGGCACATGACTTGGGAAATGATGTTGAGATTTCCAGGGACTTTGACTTGCTTATTAATGTCACCAGATTGAGTGCTATGGCAGAAATTGCAGTATGCACTATAGAACGTGCCGCGTTGAAGCCAAGGCCGAACCGCCCCGTGCTAGAGGCACGTGACAGCTTGGCATCCTGACCGATCCTAGAGATGGAAGAAAAATCCGCGGGGCTGAAGACGGCGTCGTTATATGCCACAAGCGCAGGTCCCTGTGTGAGAGTGGGGGATGAAGGTAATGTGGGTGATGGGTGATGGTAGTAGAATGAATACGGGGCTCGGTGATAAAGTTACTGATCAGAGGTGGGTTAGGGTGGGCGACAGTGAGGAAAATGCTATACTTACCATCTTTAAGGGACACACAATGTGAATAAAGCAATGACAGAAATGGGTTCAGGTCAGGGAAGCTGGGTGTTTGTTTACAACTCCCATTTTTACATTGCCATTTCTTGGTTTGGGTTCCTGTCGCTGCGTGTCCTTCTGAGTATCAGAACACGAGAGGTCAGGCAAGCTGGGTGTTTGTTTACAACTTGCATTTATTAATTGCCATTTCTTGGTTTGGGTTCCTGTCTCTGTGTAATCTTCTGAGCATTAGAACATCAGGACACATAAATGAGCAGCAATCCGGTACTAATGTGGCTCCTTTTTCGGAATTAATGTGGGGAGAGGTTTTCTCCGCCTGCAAAGACATACGCATACCTCGGCGCCATAACCTATTAAAATCCCTCCCTTAACCTACCAAACACATTCCCTGACTCAATGGGTCACAGTGTATTGATAAGCACACTCCTTTCCATGCGTATGCCAAGTTTGCTCTTCATAATTCTTTTCTAGTAGTAAACCAACTCCCCCAGCTTGCCCCACACGTGCCTGCCACACTGCCATTTCCGGGCCTAGGACGCTGTTGGTGGGGTGCTGTGCAGAATCGAGCATGAGACACACGCGGCTGGCTCCCGCATCATCAGCATTTTGCAGCAGCTCCATGAGCACACCTACGGTTGAGCAGCCGTCCCAGGAAGGTTGCATTTTATAACCTGAACCCATATTAGTCTGAGGAACGTCAAAGATAGTCTGAGGAACTTCAAAGATAGTCTGAGGAACGTCAAAGATAGTCTGAGGAACGTCAAAGATAGTCTGAGAAACGACAAAATTAGTCTGAGGACGTCAAAGATTGAAATCTTGCAGGCACATGTGCATGGTGCTGCAGTGGCAGAGCACAAGCGCAAACGATGCAGAAATAGTACACCGGTATTACGTTGGCTGCAGCTCGAAATGGGCAACAGCAATGTCAAAGAACCCATGCAAAATTCAACAGCAATGTCAAAGGACCCATGCAAAATTCAACAGCAATGTCAAGGGAGCCATGCAATATTTAACAGCAATGTCAAAGGACCCATGCAAAATTTTAACAGCGATGTCGAAGGACCCATGCAAAATTTAACAGCAATATCAAAGAACCCATACAAAATTCAACAGCAGAGTCAAGGGACCCATGCAAAGTTCAACAGCAATGTCAAAGGGCCCATGCAAAATTTAACAGCAGAGTCAAGGGACCCATGCAAAGTTCAACAGAAATGTCAAAGGACCCATGCAAAATTTAATAGCAATGTCAAAGTACCCATGCAAAATTTAAGGAAGTCTAGCGATTGTTATGGTCAGCCCCTTCGAGATGCAGGTAATGACTCACTTCAAATAGGATTACAATGGATTTACAACGCACAATGAGTAAGTAAACAATCAATCTGGTACAATGGACGGTTTAAGTTTGCTTGAGATGCGTCAATCATTACCATTTGGCTGTGATTATCAACCGTTGACGTTTGGCTGTCCAATTAATATTATTGTTAACGGTTTCAGTCACGTTTACGATGCTGACTTTTGGTAGTGCACGTGCCTGTGCACCATTGATGTTAACACAGAAAAACTGAGCCGGCTCGCCTCACTTAAAACACATACAAAACACAGTGCAACCACATGCACATACAGGAATACCCCTACCAGGTTCTCACTTGCAATACAGGCACGCATTGGCAAATACCAAATGCATGCAAAGTGCATTTACAGGCAAGCAAGAGCTCCTGGACACTGAGCACAGTCGCCCACAGCGTGCCTAAGCCATGATGTCAGAGCCCAACTCAAGGCAAGTAGAAATGTATGTTTGTAAATAAACGCGCACCTGGCCCTTCGCATAGTCGCCCACAATGTGCCTCAGCCCAGCTTAAGGCAAATGTTCAAAGAAGTTTTGCAAATAAACGCGCCCCTGGCCCTTTGGTATAATCGCCCACAATGTGCCTTAGACGCGTGGTCAGAGCCCAACTCCAGGCATGTTTTGAAAGAAATTTTGCAAATAACTGCGCACCTGGGCCTTCGGCATAGTCGCCCACAATGTGCCTCAGCCGCGTAGTCAGAGCCTCACTCTGCCCAAATGCTTCTGCCCCTCCACCGACACTTCCATGCGTCACACCAAGCGCCACGCAATCAGCTGACTGCGCCAACAAGCGACGGCGTAAAGATAGCACCCCCACCCTGCGTAGAAAGGAAGTCGCACACACACTCTTTCAATCTGTGTTTGTGTCAAAAGGTGGCAGCGAGGGCATGGGAGCAGCAACGCATAGAGAGTATGTTGAACAGACATACGTAGGGTTGGCCATAGCCATATATAAACGGTGTATATATACTGCATTTTTGGCAGGGAAATCACCAAATATAAGGCCGTATACGGTGCATATATACGGCTCTTGCCAACCCTAGACATACAGCAAAAGTGCGGCACGCACGGGCAAAGGACACATGTGTCAAGATGTGAATGCACCAGGAGGCAGCAATACAGGAAAAGCAACCCAATTGTGTACGCAGGGTTGGCTTAAACCATACCCACATATGTATATACGGTATTTTTAGCAGGAAAATTATTATAAACACGGTCATATACAGTGAATATACATGGTTCTGACCGACCATACAAATACAGCAGGCATGATGACATGATTGATCCACACATTTGCAACAAGGTCAAGCGCCAGCAAGGGCAGGTAATAAAGCGCACACACACATGCACACACACACATGCACACACACACACGCACACACACACACAAACACACACACACCTGTCTGGCACGTGGTTTGCGATCTTGGGGTGCACCAGCTGTGCTGCAGAACCCGCAGAGGGGCCTAGCATAAGAACACAAAATACACCGACAGTTTCAGACACATGTGCGCACCTGTCGGCCACGTGGTTTGAGATCTTGGGGTGCACCAGCTGTGCTGCAGAACCCGCAGAGGGGCCTAGCATATGACCAAA
>Ga0307963_1000852_pt1 | contig 22048 bp, 24 predicted proteins | sample OrgLakmetagen594_FD_201829 | JGI IMG/M metagenome (GOLD analysis project Ga0307963, IMG submission 201829) | Saline water microbial communities from Organic Lake, Antarctica - #594 | ecosystem: Environmental > Aquatic > Non-marine Saline and Alkaline > Saline | place: Antarctica: Organic Lake... | reverse complement strand
AATGGGGGGTGACCTTCAGCCAGGTAGTTTGGCTGATCGGCTGCTGACTGGTCTCGGCCAGCCACAAATAAATCCATAAGCTCAGAAAGAAAAAGAAAAAGTCTATAGTTCTGCTGAGAAAGGAAATTATGAACAAGCTGGTTGTTGACCTGTTGCAGCAAAAAGGGTTGCTGGGCTGCTGAAAAGTCCTCAAAAAAAGGTCTGTATGCATGTGTGTGTACACGTGTGTGTGTGTGTGTGTGTGTGTGTGTGTGAGAGAGAGAGAGAGAGTGTGTGTGTTGTGCGTGTGTGTATGTGTCTGTGTGCGCGTGTGAGTGTGTGTGTGTGTGTCTGTGTGTCCGTGTGAGTGCGTGCGTGAGTGTGTGTGTGCCTGGATATGCATTTATTATTATTTTGGAAATTATAAGATAAAATACAAGAACAGCGAAATTTACATCTCGAATTGACTCTGCTCGGCAGAAGAGACCTAGGTTTCATCCAGTCTGCATGTACGATAGGAGGCGAGATATTTAAGGCTTTTCTCTATGCCTGAGCTGGGCATCGTGCAGCTGTAAGTGGAAATAATGTGCTGGTTGCTCCTGCTGGATGCTGGCAGACTCGTTGCTTTCCTCCAGCATGAGCAGATGAGTGACGCAAGCACGCTATTAAATCGAACTCATTGGCATCGTTAAAGCATGCATGCAAGGAAGAAGTGAGCAAACAGCTTGTTCCTCACAAAATCCCAACAAAATTTGACGCAGTAGATGCACGAAACATACATGCTGAACAAAGGGCAATGTAAGAGGTCAATGAACCATGTCATTGTGTATGAGAGCTATGGTCAAACGTGTGGTAGCGATTCCTGGTTATCACAGTTTCTCCCAGCTACCTTTCTTCAAGCTACTTGATTACCATCTGTGCCGCTGTGCCACTCTTCACCTAAGTGCTGCACTTGCCCCCTCTTCTGCAGCTTAACCAGGATTTGAGGCACAAACACAAATTCCACAAGATGGCCCCCCCTGCCGCCAGGATTGCAGCAATGCCTTTGGACTGCAGGGAGGCTCTGCATGCACGTCCCATGACTTGTCAGTCAGCTCTGCGAGAGGTCCTTGAGAACTCCATTGATGCAGGGGCCAGCAGCATCACAGTCTGTTTGCTGTACAATAATGGCGAGCAAAATGAAGCGTGCGGCTTCGTTGTGGAAGACGACGGCCACGGCATCCCCTCTGCAAGCATGCTACATCTGTTGGGAACTCGCTACGCCTCCTCCAAGCCTTGCTTTAGCAGCAGCAGCAACAGCAGCAGCAGCAGCAGTAGCGGCAGCCAGCTTGGCTACAAGGGGGAGGCTCTGGCATCTATCTGTCAGCTGGCTCGCCTCCATGTCGTATCCAGAGCGGCCTCCTCATTTGAGACAGCCGAAGCAGTGCTTGGACCTGCGGGGCAGGTCCACAGGCGTGGGCTGTGCAGCCCTCACAGCTTGCAGCACACCGCAGGAGGCCCAGGAACACGGGTCATGGTGGTGGGGTATCCTGCAGGGACTGACCATGAGCCCGCAGCAGCACCCAGCAGCAGACAACGCAGGTAGTTTTTGGCTTGCTGTGGCTTGCAGCGTATTTAAACCCGACGCAATTGTTTGTTTTTGCCCTTGTTGGCTGTGAAGCCAATTCAAAGGTCCTCCACCGCTTTTCTTCATGACTTCATCTTTAATGGCTGGAAACTGAACAGTTGCCCTTGCCATTGCTAAGTTTAGCCCATCGTTGATCTCTTGAATCCTCAGAGAGGCCTGACTGGCGCAAACATGTCAAGCATTAAAACTATTTTTTGTCCATAACATTGTAGGCAAGAGCAGCCCGCTGCTTTGTTGGACGGCCACACTGCCAGATGCGTGGACGAGGTTCTGCGGACGTTGCTGCCGTTCACTGCCATAGGTGTCAGCGTCATGGACCCTGCAGGAGCCCTGGCTTTAAGCATGCCCAAGGTGTGCTGCCAAGCTACCTCGTCACCTGCTCTGTCTTCTAGTCATCTTTACTGTCCTTTAGCAGCTGGGTGGCTCCTTCTCGTTAAATACTGTGTAGTGGTTCTTTGCTGCCTGAGTAGTTGTCTAATTTTTTTCTTTGAAGCATCTTGTCTTAATCTTCCCTCAATTATGCCGTGGTTGCAATGGCGTGACATGGTCTTGTGGCAGGCAGGCATAATTTGCGAGATCAAATAGCCTACTTATATCTAGTCATGTTTGCGTTGTCTGGGCAGCCCCTGAAGGGTGACCCTGCTCGACCGCACAAGTAGCCTTGTAAATAAAAGTTAACGTCTGTGCTGACAAGGATCAGTGGAAGTCAAAGTGTCAGATTTAGAGGAAAATGTTCGAATTAAAGTAATGGTGTACTTAATGAAGGCGTGACTTCAAACGCTTAAGGGATGATTTCAAACTCACCGGTCAGAGCCCCACCAAAACTCCTGTCATAATATCGCCTCCTTATTGCCACCCTCAGATTCATGACATGCATCCAATTACGTGGCCCTTCTCTCGCTTAACCTTTATTTCAAGCGCAGCTGCCATCCAGCATGGCACCCCACTCAATGTCTAACTAGGTCTTATGACCATGATTGGACCATCAAATGCCGTATACAGGGGCGATCCCTCTCAGCGTGGGCTTCAGACATGCTGCTCCTTAGCTCGCAGCCATGCGCTCCTTGTATCTGGAATGAAGAAACCGCAGACCAGTCCAAGTACCAGCTGCAGGTAAGAATTGGCAAGAGATCAAATTGCAAGCAGAAGCATTCGCAAGAATTCATGAACAAGCCGTAATTGTTTTCAACAGCTGGCACTCAATAAGCTTAGCTGCAACAAAACAATGTTCTCCTGGACGGTGCAAGGAGTAGTACAACCCAGAAAGTTTGGCTCCCTGCATGTTTAAGTACTCCAGCAATAATGTCATAAGAAAATTCCAGCCTGCCTCTCTTGCTCCTTTTTTATGTATCGACTTTCAATTCGTTTCAGCCTCGTAGTAGGGATTTTGCTATCTCCCCTTGACCCATGTTAAACGCAAACAATAAAAGATCTGCAAAGTCTAATTTGCCTTTCATGTGCACCAGCTAGATCACAGCAAGTTCCGCTTTACCTTTCACATCCGTTCTTGCCCCTTGTTAATACCTGCTTCACTCCTAAGAGTCTGTCTTGACCCTTGATTCATTACCTGTACACACACACACACACACACGTGTATGTGTGGCACACAGGGGCTGATTCTGGGGCCACAGCACGCACGGCCGGCACCAGATCTGCAGCTTGCCTACGTAAACAAGCGCAGAGTCATGCTCCCCTCAGAGCTGCAGGTAGCAGGGCCCACTTTCCCTGTTTGGGCTTGGAAGGAGATATATCACACTCGCTTGATCCAGCCCAAAGCCAACTGTCTTGCAAGAAGGAAAATTGATTTAATCTTTAATAATACCGCAGCCAGCAAGAACGATGGGCTTTTGAGGTGTGTCCACAATGAAGTTGAATTTTAAGGTTTCTTGCAGCTGCAGTGAATCATAACTATTGTGAATCGGCTGTAGGACTGTGACAGAAATTTGTATAAGCAATGGGAGGACGCTGTTGCATGCTTGCAAACTCTGCGCGCGTGCAGGCCACTGTGGAATCTCTGTTTCGTGGGGCGTTTCTCAGACATCAGCGAGAGCAGGGATACCTACAGCAGCAGCAGCAGCAGCAGCAGAAGGGGTATCAAAGGTGTGTGCTGCAAGTGTGTGTACGTATGTGTGTGCATCTAGGTGTATGTGTGTTTCACATACTTCAATCATGTGTTGCACGCAATCAAATTTATTACACAAAAGTCAGCAACGACACGTAATGTCAAGGTGCTATCTCTTGCAAGCAATCATTGGCATTTCTGCTCAATATATATGCATCTCATAAAAGCATCTTTGATGTGAGTTTGATAATGGCTATGCAATGCACATGTCCGCATGCAGGCTGAGTGGGAGCAAATCAAAGGCAGGGTCGGGTGGTAATGAACCTTTGAGGGGCAGTGGGGAATCAGCACGAAGGCTGTCAGCAGCTGCTGCACAAGGAAGTGGACGGCTGGGGACATTTGGCGCGGTAAGAATGTGTGGTGAGGAAGGGGAATTCCTCTTGGTTTATCCAACAAGAACGCTGCCACGATACGTGCTTACAGGTGTTTGCGCCTTTTGTACTGCTGCTCAAGTGCCCCCCTGACGACATCTTGTTGGATGTTGACAACGAAAGGGGCGGCAAGGCTGTCACTTTGAAGTGGTAGGTGAATTTGGTCTGTCATATTTCCTCTCCTTTTCTAGGGTTGCATTTAAAGTTTGAGTACTTCTTGTTAGTACTAGCAGCATCCATGCCCGAGGAGCAATGTAACGCTATGAGGAAATAACGTAGGTGAAAGCTCTAACGTAATTTCACACATACACGGAATAAGGACCTTGGATCTTATAGTAAGGGGGACCACCCTTCATCCCTCAGCGGCTTCCTTGTTTCCTGCTTGTCCCCCTCCTTGCAACTCACCTTGTCAACCTTGTTGCAACTCACCTTGTCAACCTTGTCAAAACTCCAAAGTTGCATTATCCCTGAATCCTAGGTTGGCACTTGTCCGTGAAATGCTGGTCCGTCTGACACATCGTGCACTGGCAAGCTCACAAGATGACCTGGGAGCAGAAACAATGGCAGCAGCAGCAGGACCGGTACCAGTACCAGCAGCAACAGAACCTCAAGCAGCAGCAGCAGCACCCATGCCCCATGGGGAAGAGAGATCTGGTCGTGCACAAGGAGCACGACCTACCGTCCTTCCAGACCAAGCAGCAGGCAAGGCCTCAAGTGCTTCAGCTGTGCCACCACCAGGCGGCCCCCTGCCGGATGGGCTGGCTTTACAAGAGGCACGAGCCAGGAAGTCCATGCTTGAGATGAGGCCCTCTCTCATGCAGCCCCAGTCACGCAGCAGGAGCATTGCTTGCCTTCATGCTGTTGCACAGGCAAGGGGTTTGGATGGCAGGGCTGAGCTGGGCATCCAGGCAAGTGGTACAGCGCAGCACATAATTGCATGAAGGGTAGATCTGCCTTGTGTGACTTTGCACTTTTTATAGCTTCTATCACCGTACTAACTTCACCGTACTAGCAAAGGTGTAGTTGCATCGTTTTTAAGTATTAATAGATCAGATTTTTACGTCTGTCGTCTGTGTCAGGGGCGCTTACTCTAGCTTAGAACATGGCAATGTGCTAGGAATATGCAACATAAGCATAAAGGCTCACAAATTCTCACTTAGACACAGTGGATAAATAAAATTGATGCTCCTGATTGCTGACTGTCCTTTTTTCCTACAGCCTGCTGGACACCAAGAAGCACCAACAAATGAGTGCCAAGAAGATGAGGAACTGCAGCAGCGGCAGCAGCAGCAAGGGCAGCAGCAACAACATGAGCAGCAACATGAACATTTTGAGCAGCAGCAGCAGCAGCAGCAGCAGCAGCAGCAGCAGCAGCAGCAGCAGCAAGGGAATCCCAGCACTGGTGCAAGCTTTTTTCCAGATCCCCGTGTGATGCCCTGCCTTGCTGGGATGATGCCATGGCTCAAAGCCACGAGCAACTTGGGTGGGGTTGAGCAGCACAGAAAAGGTGACACTGCGTCGGGGGGGAGGAGAAGCAGGGGTAGCGGAGGTGCATCTCAGTCAGGAGGCAGGAACAAAAACAGGCTTGATAATAGTGGATACAAGACGGAGGCAGAGCCAGCAGTCCGCTTGCCCCTTCAGCAGGGGCCAAGCACACAATCAGCACTTTCTGCCCGCCCTTCTATGCCCACCCTCCAAACGCCAGCAGCAGCTGCTTCAAGCCCAGCATGTAATACTTCGAACGGGTCACGTTGCAACAAAGGGCCACACTCGGCCAGCCCCTCCCCTCCACACCTATCAAAAAAGCAACGCATCAGCCCACCTCCCACTCAGCACAGGAAATCAGCACCACCATCTACCTATTCAGCTGGTCCCTCTCTTCTGTCCCTGCACTACACAGCACACAGAGGCGGCCCTTCCCCCCCTTGCCGTAAACCCTCATCCCCCACCAACTCAGCCAGTCTGTCTCCCTTGCCCCTGCACCACACATCACACAATGACGGCCCGTCCCCCTCTCACCACAAGCCATCATCCCCCACCAGTTCATCCAGTCTGCCTCCACCACCCCTGCACCACACAGCTCACACTGACGACCCTTCCCACACTCGCCACAGACTATCATCCCCCAGCAGTTCAGCCAGTCCGTCTCCACCGCCCCTGCACCATACAGCACACACTGACGGCCCTTTAACCCCTTGCCAAAAGCTGTCATCCCCCACCATTACAGCCAGTCCCTCCACTTTGCCCCTGCCCTACTCCACACACACTGACAGCCCTTCCCCTCCTCACCACAGACCCTCATCTCCCACATTTTATTCAGCCAGTCCCTCACCTGTAAAAGCGCTCCACACAGCACAGACTGACAGCCCTTACCCTCCACGTCACAGATCGTCATCCCCTAAATCGTGTTTAGCCAACCTCTCCCCTCAACAAGTGCACCAAACCTCACAGGCTGACCGCCCTTCTCTCTTTTGCCCAAGCGCTTCAACATCCCCCGCAACTTATTCATCAAGCCTCTCCCCTCCAAACCCACACACTGAACATGCTGCCATTCCATTCTCCACCTACCACGCTTCACAACGCCACGACCCTGTTCTGCAGCAAAGAGCGGCAGCAATGCCAGCCAGCAGCCTGTCCTCCCCCCTGCCTGACAGGACAGCAGCATATGAAGAGGATCTGACTTCAAGAAGTCCATCACCCCTGTGGCAGAGAGCTGGTTCACACAGAAAAGCACCAATGCCAGCCAGGAGCCTGTCCTACTTGCACCACAGGCTGGCAAGACGTCAAGACAAATCAAAAAGCTCTTCCCCCTTACAGCAGAGATCAGCATCACACAGAGCAGCAGCAATAGCCAGTGCTTCAACCCCTTTCCTGCTGTGCCATAGATCAGCAGCATTCGAAGATGTTTCATCGGCTAGCCCCTCTCCCCCTCGCCACAGGATTTCAGCACCAGCAGCATTCTCAGCCAATCCCTCTCCTCTCCACCCACACACACGGCAGCAGGCATTCAACCCCCTCTCCCCTCTGTGCAGATCACCAGTAGCATTTGCATCACACCCTTTCCCTCCGTTTTTTCTCCCGCAGCATGACCCGTTCTCTCCTTTCTCTCCACTCACCCATCATGCAGCAGCGCCAGATAGCCCCTCCCCTCTAAATAATTGTGATACAGCACCAAGGCAACAGCTCACGTCCGATTTGCAATTCTTGTTGAGAAGAGAAGAAGTGCAGCATCCACCAGACAGTCTCTCTCCAAACGTCCACAGCAGCTCCACTTCCAGCCCCTCCTCTCTGCAAGGCGGAGCGAGCCCAGCAATCCTGCCAGTAACTACACAACTGGACGCGCCACAACCATTCCCTGCCATACCGCAGCCATTCCCTGCCCCTCCTACTTCCTCTGACAGCTCATCTTCCCTTAATTCCCCCTCCCTTGGTTCCCCCTCCCTTGGTACGATGGACAGCCCCAGCCCCTCACCATTACAGCACTTTCCCTCCACCCTCCACGCTCTTGCACAAGCTCCTGCATTCTCACACCCAGCATCATCCCGATACCACCCTCCCTCAAGACCGACCCCCTCCTCCTCTCCGCCTCCTTGCTTGAGTTATCTGCACCAACACCCAGGGTGGGGTGCAAGCATGCCCTGGAATGTCCCTCTGTTTTCTGACCAGTTTTCTGATCGTGAAAGCAGCCAGTCTCTTCCAAATTCTCCCTCTTTGCCTCCTACATCTGACCCTGCTTCATGCTCGACATCCCCTCTTGCACCTCTTGCATGCCAAGATTGTTCCCGGTCCCAGCAAACTGGTCCAGAGTCAGACCATCATCATCAGCAGCAGCAGCAGCAGCAGCAGCAGCAGCAGCAGGAGCAGCAGCAGGAGCACTGCGAACGCCATTATCACGTACAGCACCAACACCACCAGATACAATATCAGCAACATCAGCAGCAGCAGCAGCACCAGCAGCACCAGCACCAGCAGCAGTACAGTTGCCAATCCCAGCAACAGATCCAGCAGCATCAGGTGGAGCAGCAGCAACAGCACACGCACCATTTCCAGCACCACCAGGTGGAGCAGCAGCAGCAGCAGCAAAAACAGCAGCGGTACAGTTGCCAATCCCAGCACCAGATCCAGCAGCATCAGGCAGAGCAGCAGCAGCAGCAGCACGACTGCCAATCTCATCACCAGATCCAGCACCACCAGGTGGAGCAGCAGCAGCAGGAACGGCAGCAACGGCAGCAACAGCAACAGCAACAGCAACAGCAACAGCAACAGCAACAGCAACAGCAACAGCAGCAGCAGCAGCAGCAACATCCGCAGCAGCAGCAGCAACAGCCTTCAACTTTGCAGTCATTTCCACCTACTCAGCCAAAGCAGCACATATTGCCTCTTCTTTGCCAAGAGGACATTGCTCCCCAAGCATCAGCATCTAGGGTTAGTACCCGGCAAACAGAAGTAGCAGCACAGCCAGTGATGCAGCCCACACAAGCACACCGCTCCCCAGCTCCTGCTGCACCTACATCCCATCATTTTGTACGTCCTGCCCCTCTTGTTGCTAACACTGTGCACGCAAGTTGCCATTTCCGGCCTTCCCTGTCATCTGGTGGCCTGGTGCAGTCCTTGTTAAAGGTATGTGTATGTGTGTGTGTGTGTGTGTGTGTGCGCTCTGCCAAGGTGCTGCACAGCTGCATGTGTGGCTTTGAGGAATGCAGTGTGGCCAGTTCTCAAACAAGACCCTGCACTTCTACAACTCCTTGCGCGTATTTGATTTGTTCTGTGAGACTTGCAGGACTGGAGCAACCCTTTTAAACAGCAGCGCTACTCCATTGCCTCTCGTTCCGTGCTCTCTATTGAGCAGGTGTGTTTTGTGTCTACGTGCTTGCGTACTTACAAAGCCAAGCTCGATATCCAGATCTTGCTACGGTTCAATTAGCTTGTGGCCCTTTTGAACTCTGCACAGCACTGTTGTACAGTGAAACTGATCGGAGACTGCAATCTCAACACCTTTGTTTTGTTTTGTATAAACTATATAATGGCAGATGGCAGCCCTTCCCACAAGCATGCTCCTACAACAGCCAGTATACCATGCGGGGACGGCTGCCCACCATGTACCACCTCAACCATACCGACAGAGGAAGAAAAGGTGAAGATTCTCTACTCCTTTCTACTTCCAGGCCTAGCTGTAGGTCAAACAACAGAACCTACTGAGCACGAACGATCGCTCAAAGCAAAGGGAACAAAGCTTCGCTTCTCCCTCATTATCGGGCTTAATTAAGAACTCTGTATAGTGTAAGCCGCTTAAGCATCATTCATGAGTAGTCCTGATGTCATGCTTTTATTTAGTGCAAGGGTCATTAATCACTCATGGTCAGGATCACACAATTGGGATCATACATCTGGGTATTGTACTAGCTGCTTCATGGCTCACCAACAAGGGTTTTATAGCACGCTGCTCACTCTGTGGCGTTTTAACGTAAAGTGCAAGTAATAAAAAACCGATTCAAATGAACAAACCAGCACCACTGTATCCCTCCTCCCTCACCACCTTTCATCAAATCTTGTAGTTCCCATGCACTGGACTTAAACAGCGCTATAGAGAAATGTAACAGCTCCTTTTCCGTCCCAAACACCACCAGGAGCGACAGCAAAAGTGCTTCTGCGGCGCCAGCTGTCAGCAGACGCCTAGAGCACACCAGCAGTAAGGCCGGTAAACAGATAAGGGCGCAACAGATCAGCATGCAGCAGGGACAGCAGCAACAGTTGCTGCCAGACAGGGTGGAGCGTAGTGAGCTGGTGGGAGGCTGCAGGGTTTTGGGGCAGGTAAATGATGGGAGAGAGGGTATCAATGGGCAGGCGGTTAAAGCCAGGGGGTGTACAAAGTAGGGAGCACATCTACTGGAAAATAAGGGGTCGGTTAAGCAAAGGGGTTGCATAGAGATACTTTGCAAAGGGACCCAGGTGAGGTGATGAACAAGAAGGATAGGCTTGAGGCAGGTCGCTGGCAAAGTCAAGGGAAAAGAAATTGCCAAAGCCGCAGGGGGTGAAGGTTGGCTTGAGGGTTGCAATCCTGCAGAAGAACACGATTGCTGTGTCTTTAAGTGACAGCACCGGGCTAGCACATCACACCAGACATACTTGACCAAGCTGTGTTAACCAGATATTCTTAATGTACAGATGTTTTATGTATATAATAATTCTTATTATGTATACGCTCAGGTGGACCGGCAGTATGTGGTATGCGTGGGTGTCAGTGGCATTTTGCTGGTCATGGACCAGCATGCAGCACATGAGCGGGTACGGTACGAGGGGTCTGTCCTGATTTGTGTTTCCCTCTAGAAAATTGCCCCAGTGCATGTTCCATTGCAAAGCTGGACAAGGCCACGACAGTTCTGCATTCAATTTTGCATTCAGCAGCTGGATGGACACTGTTGCAGCACACTTCAATGCTGTCTTGAATTCACAGTATGCAATAGGTATGCAGAAGAATCCCAGTTTTAGTAAGCGAGTGACACACATAAGAAATTTTTTGCACAGAGTGCTTTACTAAAGCAGTGGTTCTTTTGCCTTCTCAACAAGCTGCGATAACACCTGTTGTGCAGGTGCGCCTTGAGCACTTAGCTGCCCAGCTGAGATCAGCAATAACCAAATTACAAACAGGACAGCAGCAGGCAGTACTTGCTCACAGCAGCCCGCAGGCGGCATGCAGCACACAACGTCTGCCTCAGCAGTCCAGCTTGGCGTCCTCCATCAAACCCTTTGGCTCTGAGCAAGAAGCTGCAGCAGCCCGTTCACCTCCTGGCCAGAGCAGAAGGTTGCAGCAGCTACAGCAGCAACAGCAGGGAGCTAGGTGTGTCATTCCCAGTGACGGAGTGGGGGGCCTACACACAGCCAGAAGCGCTGCTTGCCACAGCCAGCTTCCTTGCATAGGAGGGCCAAGCACAGGACTCCTGGCTGCTGTTCAAAAGCGCAGGCAGGCCAGGAGGCAAGCCGGAGCAGCAGCACCTGTTGTGCTTACCAACAGACTCGAGCCAGACCCTGAGCCAGTGCCCCTAGCATCACGCAGGCTGAGTGGCACATCCCGGTGGTTGACAGCAGCTGGTTTCGGGCTGCAGATGGAGCTGAGCTGTCGTGAGTGGTGTGCCTGGCTGGCCCACCAAAGCTGCGTCAAACGATGGGGCTGGGACCTTGTTGCCATGCCTTTGTCCTCGTCGGCAGGAGCAGCTCAGAATGGCCAGGCTACACTTGATTTGCAGGAGCAACAGCAGCAGCAACAACAACAACAGCAACAGCAGCAGCAGCAGCGACAGGAGCAGCAGACTTGCAGCACGTTACAGGTGCAGGCCTTGCATGGAGCAGTGGATGCTGAACATGGGGGCCTTGGCGTGCAAGTCATGCTTGTCCAGGTAAAAGGCAGCATCAGGTGATCTCATTGTCAGGTGAAAAGCACATCAGCATCCTTGATCCAAGTGCTTGTGAGGTATGAACGTGGCGCTCAAATAAATTATACATACATTGCATTAGCCAAATGATTGGTCTAGTCGTTCAACGTCGCTTGCTTCAGCACAACCATGTGTGGTGTGGATCCAAGCCTAGGTGCATGTTTCAAGCAGAGCGCTACTTGATGCGATGCTCTTTGAAGCAGTTTCGCGTATATTGAAAGTGCAATTCTGCGCCTGTAGTTGCCTTATGATGCCTAAAACATTGTGCCGTGAAACGCCTGGTTACTGGACTAATCGTCATGAGGTATTGAATTTCTCTTGCCCAAATGTCCAGTCAAGTTCATGCCCAATGTACGGTCAAGATATGTTATGGCCCATAACTTATGGGCTCTATTCTTTCTATATCATGGCAAGTGGATGCTCCTGATCTGCTCGATTTCCTGCATATGCTTGAGATCCCCGTACTTGGGGCTTGGCAATTGGCAACCACACGTTTTGCATTCCTTCTGCTTTTCTGTAGTTATTCGTTTTCTGGCGTGGAGCTGGTCACTCTCAAATGCTTCCTGCACCTGATTTAAATAATAATCTTAGATCTTGACAATTCAGAATCTTGCCCTTACATGCTTCTACTCATCAGGTGCCCATCATTTTTGGCGTGGAGCTGGGTGCTCCTGACTTGTTGACTTTCCTGCATCTGCTTGAGGACTGCAAGGGTCAGACAGGGGGGGCAAAGGCAGCATGCAGGCAGAATGGCCTTGCATGCGTGGCAGGGTCAGCCGCATCAACTGCTGAGGCATCAGCAGCAGGTGCACCGGCGGTGACTGAGGCATCAACTGCAGAAGACAATAGCCATCCACGTGAAATGGAGGGGGCTTCAGGGGATCAAGAAGAGCAGCTGCTGCCTCCAGGCACGTGGATGGAAGTGCAAGCGTCTCTCTTTACTCACATGGCGTTTTCCTGTCTGCCTGAACTTTCTTCACCGGGATCCTCTTTACCATGGGTCCAAGGATCAAGCAGTGTAGTTGCTGCTGCCTCCAGGCGTGTCAATTGAACTGCCAGTGGCTCCAGTCTCTCTAGATTCGCAAGAGTACTTACATACATCTTTTGAGAAGTGCAACCTGCTTTAGATTAAGGACTGCAGACACACTGCATCATCAAACATCTCTGCGTAAATGTGTTTGTTCTCAAAACAAGTGAAGCACTTTGTGGGTGACTGGAGGGTTGCTTTTGCAAAAGTAGGCAGTCAAGTCACTGACTTTGTACTCTTGTATGCTGTGCCCATTCCTTTTGCAGGCAAGTAGACAAAATGTGGGAGGAGCTACTTTTCGATTAGCCTAGGTTCTGGAAAAGTAAACGAGTTGAGCGCATTGTTTTTCTTAGCCTGCACCAGTAGAAAACGACACTGTAGTACGCAGTGAAAATTCTCACTTGCACATACATACACATACAGGAGTGCTCCGAGTGCTGCGATCTCGCTCATGCCGCTCTGCACTGATGTTTGGTGATGTGCTGCAGCACAAAGAGTGTGAAGAGCTTTTGCGGTGAGTTGCCTCGTCTGCGATATACCTACCCCAGTACCTCTGTTTTATCCAAACAGCGTACAGCAACTGCGCTACGGCCCTGATCGATTGCAGCTACATTCAAAAATCTCTTTTAATCCTTTCTTATGAAATTGTGCACCTTCATTGCGAACCTTACCAAGGAATCAATTTGGAGTGCTTCCTGTGGGCAAAGCTTCACAGCTGAGCGGCTACTCATTTATTTTGTTTGGATTGAGCAGTTCCATTTGGGCTCAATTCCACAAGTGTAGGAGGGGATTGTTACACTTGGCCTTTTAAGCAGAACCCAGTCCCACATACTGCCTGGAAAAGCTCTGGGAATATTTACAAAGGAAGCCTTTGTTTAGTTTCCTTATTCTCCTTCAAATTTGAAATGAAAAAGGGGGAGGCAGAATCACATTAAGCTGTCACGCCCAATTAATTGATGTGCTGCTAAGATGGTGATTCGATCTGACAAAGCCCACAAAACTTAATAGCACTGACCTGTCCTGGGAATTGCAAGGCAGAACAAAGAAAGCAGCTGGGCCGTTGACACCCAATCCAGCCAAACAAAAATCCAGCCGGTGAGAGCAAGCAGTTGCTGAAGTCAAGGGAGCAGCAACAGGCCGAAAAGTATTTGGTGCAAGCACAGAAATGGTGGCATCCAAATCACGGCTGTGGCCAAGTCAGCTCCAGTTGGCATCAAATATGATGCACTTGCCTCCAAGAACACATGTATTCCAGCATTCTGCAGAGCACTCAGCAGCTTTGTTTTATTGCTCCAAACACCTTTGTCAAGAGAGAGATGTCTGTACCCGCCTGTAAGTATAAAGCATAATTATCACCAACCATTTCCTTTTGGACAGCTGATGCATTGTCAATGCTACGTTTCTTGTCCATGAAATTTTAGTGCAAAATAAAGCTGAACTTTGACTCATTCAAATATGTGTGTGTACATATACTGCCTAATTTTCTCAGACTGCTGGAGCAGTGTCAGCTCTGGCACAGCTGCGCTCACGGTCGCCCTACCATCGTCCCTCTTGCCCATCTGCCCTCCCTCACAAACACAATGGAGAGCCGCCAAAGCGTGCATTGTGGTGGTGATAGCGTCACAGAGGCAGGGAGCATGGGAGCTTTAGCTGGTGACAGCGACAGTGCAGAGATTCCGTTCAGGAGGTCAGGCACAACAGGCCAGGTGCCTGGAAAGTTGAGAGCAAAGGTAGTGCAGGCTCCACTGCTCGAGGTCTTGAAAGAGGGGGTCTCAAGCTCAGGCAATCAAAAGGCAACGTGGTGAACTGACAGTGGATATAATGCGCAAGGCTTTTTGCCGGCGCTCATCATGAGCATTATCAGAGCTGGCAACTGAATTTGTATGCATGGATAGTCTGTGATTGACTCATGATGATGCATTTGCTTTTTCAAATCACTTATACGTTGTATCTTTAGCAACTGTCTAAATAAGTTTCTTCCAATTACCTCCCCCTAAAAAAAGGGTTATTTTATGATCTGGTCTTTTTACATCAAGTTTGCTTATCGTACGTGAACGCCATCCTGTTTTCCATGCCCTCCAGCAAAATTACCTGTTGTTCTTCAGGCAACTTGAGTGCTTGTATCTTCTGCATGGAGACCACCAAAGGTTAAAAGAAATATGCGTTCCGGTCAATCTAGTCTCTACATAATAAAGGAAATAGGAGGGAACCTTGATACAAAAATCATAGCCGTCGGCTTTTTGGAATGAATACCTTTAGTTTGCTCAAGTATGTGCATTCTTACAAGCGACTGAGTGCTCAAATGTAACCCACCACTCCAAGATTGTCCTGTGGATTTACTTTATAAGCTGTTCTGAATTGCAATACAAACCAGTAACCGATTCAGGCATAAGGTGTAGCACTGAGGATTCAGGCAGATTGCCTTTTGTTCTCCTGTGTGCTACCTCGTTGTTACTGCACCATGTTTATTTCCAACCTTAGGATCTTCCTATCTTATTGCTAAAAGCAACAATAGTTATTCTCAAGTCGAGACCTGCCTTATTTGGCCACAGCAAGCCCTCAACAAACTAGGAGAGAAAAAAACCCCAGCTCATCAGTGACTTACATAAAACAAGGACACGACACCTAACAAAGAAGAAAGGGTGAGGAAAATCAATGCTACTACTTTAGATGCAATTTAGGCTTACACACCCATGGGATGGGCCTGGTCAGATGTACAGGTTTTGCAACGCCAACAGATCCAAACTTCTGCTCGGCAAATAGTCTCCACAAGGAGAACGAGACACACACTTCAGAGGCAGACAGAAAGTATGGACATAGATCCAGGCTGCTCCAACACGCAACTCAATAATCCTTCCTGCCAAACACAAACGAACAACAACCCAACGTCACAACCTAACAAAAGGCAGAAGAGGAAGCCTATCCACTTCGTGGAGCTTACTAAGGATCCCACTGCTTCACTACCTAAAGTTTCAGAGCCTCTGCAACCAGGTGAGACTGCGGCAACCAAAAAATGGCATTATAAACATAATAATGCGGCTTTTTTTGGCAATGTCAAGGCCTGTATGTAACACAATCTTCATATATGACTATCAAATCCAGAAGGTGTTGGACTGGCAGCAAATAAGCAAACCCAAACGTAACACCAGCGTAACTTCACAGGCGCAATACAAATCATGAAAAATGGGCGTCGCCCTTGTTCCAGAGCACAGGGCTGAAAGCAGCAAAAACAGAGCCCTTTCCAAGAAGCCAAAAGGTGGGTGATTGCTGCCAAATTTGCTGGAGCCCGGTCAGCCAAGAGCATCCAGAAAGAGAAGAACATTTTGAAGATATGCCACAATGTGATACGTGCCAACGCACCTACCATTGGAAATGTCTGACCGACCTGAATGTTTTCTCACACACTGCAAGGCAAGCCGCAGAAAATAGTGAAGACTGGCATTGCCCAGCCTGTACTGACCTAACTCAAGCGGATAAGGACACCAGAAAATCCTACGCAGAAGAAAGAAAAATAAAAGTGTCTGGCAACCCACGTGGGAAGCGGCAGAACTGCTCTTAGCCAACTCTGACTTCAAAGCCTATGTAGATAGCTATGAAAATGCTGATACTAGCACTCAGCTAAATGCCCAATCAGAAGACCAAGAAATTGATACTTAAAAAAAAGCAAGGCTATGATGGTTGTACCCAGCACTTTGAAAATATGTGGGACTCGTCGCAAGGCCAAACATCAGAGACAAGGCAACCTTTGTCACGGACACTGTCAATCCCCAAGCAGACATTCAATCCCTTGGAAATGTGAGATCTGGGTGCGGGATGTGGATCTCCAGAAGTCAGGATCTAATAAAGACCCAGAGGGTGAACCCAAAATCCCTGAGCACATAACCTGTCAAGCAGCCTGTGCGTATGACATCCACGGCAAGTGCACAGGAATGCTATCCCTAGAACGTCTCAACATTTTGCTACATGCCTACAACCAAACTAAACGGATTACCATACACAGTACTACACAACCACCTGTGCAAGACGCGGCAACTGAAATTGTAGGTCTGCTACAAAAGTATAAACTTCAAATGAGCTCACTTAACAACATTGGTGAAAAGGCAAGAGATTCCAATACGTACTGCACCCCGAGGAACATTACGACCTTCCTCCAAAAATGGGCACTAGTTACGAAGCAAAAATTTGCTGGCTCCTTGGATTTTGACCCTAGTTACCAAGCCTACTGGAGCGAAAATACCAGAGACTCAGTATTTAGAGCAAGCACTAATGCTTTTGACACTAAATTCACAGGCTTCTCCTTTTGCCACCCGAATTATTGCGACTACCTCCTGCATTCTTGTGGGACATGCACTTCAATCAGCAAACTCCACTCAAGAAGCTACAGCAACATTTTTACTCCTCCCTGACTGGCTTGGTTGGAGTAAAAACGGGTAAATGACTTGGATAAACGACTACCCTGAGCATGCATGCATTCTAGCCAAGTTTCCTGCAGACAGCATGCTCTTAAACCCTACAGAAGTCTGGCTAGACGCTCCACGCCAACCTCAGCACAACAAGAATAAAATGCAGCTAATTGTCGTCTGGAACAATCAAGGGAAACAAGCTCTGTATGAATCCAACCCAGCTTGGCTCAACAATCTCAAGCAGACAATTCCTCAAGCAACGTGGATTTGTAACAATAGTGCCCACGTGCTTAGCACTGCTCGTGTGAAATGCAAGAACAAGCAGAGGAAGAGATTTAAACTCCTACACCCAGATACTTCCATTGCTGCTAACATCAGCCAGTGGCAAACGCTTCATAACACAAACGTCAACCAGTGCAAGAGCCCATGCATTCCCAAATTACAAAGCTGGAAATCAATCACATACACTGATGGTAGTGCCATGCAAGATGCGATCAGCAAACAGCAAATTATTTGCGCTGGCATTTCCACCCCCACTACAGACACTGGTTATAGTGATACCATCACTATCAATCCTGGAGGCAGCGGCCCCACACTCACCATCAATAGAGCTGAACTTGCAGCTGTGCTAGTAGCGGTACAGAAAGACCACACTGAGATTGCTACAGACAGTGCCTCATTCCTCTTTCAGATTATAAAACAGCTATTGAACCCAATGGCTGTACTCCACCACTTGCACAGGGAACTACTCAAGGACATTGTAAATTTAATCCAATCCTCACCTTCTCCCGTCACTTTCTACAAGGTGAAATCTCACTCTGGTATTATTGGCAGTGAGGGTGCAGACCACCTAGCACACAAAGCAGCAGTCAATCAAATTTCTGACGTTTCCCTCCCGCCAGCTACTGACCCCTTCTACGACCTAAGCGTTCCAAACAAAGTTGGCTCCCATGCAGAAGAGCTACACATTTTGACGAACCTGCAAGATAAGTTAAAACATTACATGCACGCCCACCATTACCTTGGTGCAGCTAACACGGATACACTGCTTTACAAGCTCTGGAAACAATTGCATGACACGCCCGAGCGTGCAGCATAGCCCGACTCTCACACACAGCAGCCTAATGCAAAGCCCCTTGCTCATGCCCAACAGTGACTCATTCTGGTCCATGCCAAATGTGACTTTTAAGGAGCAGGAACAAGTCCTTACGTACAGGACGGACACGAGACACACAGACAAGCACACCAAACGGCTTAGCCATACGACAGGGCCTGCCACATGCCTTTTGTGTGGAGGATCAGACTGTGCTCCACACATACTTCTTAGGTGTAAAATCGTACTCTGAAAAGGATGCACATAAACCGACACCACCACGCACTTAGCCTTTGTGGTGAAGAGATCAGCAAAGGCAAGCTGGGCTCAGCAATTGTTACAATGGATGCTTGTATCAGCGAAAATCTATCTGACCTTAAACCACCCGATGACATTGAAAGAAACTTTCCTGACTGGGTTTTCCCAACACAACAAATCCTTCCAACTAGATATCAAAGCCGTCCAGATAGCTTGTTAGTTATGCCCATTGAAGGAAGAGGCAGGCACTTGGATCCCAAACAGATTCCCACTAGGGACAGAGACATTCATCTTGTAGAATTCAAATTCTGCTCAGACATAAACCCGCAACAGACATTAGAAAAGGCGCACAACCAACATCAACCTCTTATCCAGCGTCAACGAACAAGGAGCCTCCGAGGCATCTCTTGAAAATAACAAAGTCACACTTCATGTTATACTTCTTGGAGTCGGGGGCACAATCTACAATCTGTACACCATAACTCCACTACTAAACTTGGGCATCCCCACGCACAAAGTGCACCAACTAGCTACTAAACTACACTGCCATGCGATAAAACGCTGAAAAATATCACAAGAACAAGACATAAAATACACTTTAACAACAGCAACAGTGATAACACGGGGGATCTGGAAGGGGGGTTACTGGTAGAGCGGCTGGCTTCAGGAGGGCTAGGCGCAGGCCGGATCGCATGGCTGACAGCTTGCCGGATCCTCATTAGTCTTTGTTGTTTCTCTTTTTCATCTTTCGGTGGGGCTCTGGCTAGTGTGAGCACTAGTTGATAGCCTTTCCTTAATGCACGCTGGTGACTTCCAGTGTAGACTTTTACTTTTTACTTTTGATCCTTTTCTTTTTCCTTCGGTAATGGAGTTTTACGGGACCTGGTACCAAAGTGGCTCCTCGTCCTTAATTAATGTGGGGAGGCAGTGATTTATCACTGTCTGCATTTTCTTTTTCTTAAACTTGTCTTTTCTACAGCGTACTATTTATTGCTTTTCCTCCAAAACCTGGAAATCCTGCCACCGACCTGCGTGCCTTGTTGGGGTTAATCAGTTGGGTTAATGAATTCAAAAGTAACGGAGGTTTAATTTGGTGCCGAGGCACTTCTTATCACTCATATGATTAAAAGCTGAAACATTCAAAAAGGAAAAGAAGAAGTATACATGCACATGAAGGATAGCGCTAGGGAATGCAGGTCAAAGCACTGCTAATATTCTAATAGTCTGAATATTCTTCTTAACCTTTAAGGTAAACTTGGCATTAAAGACCTGAAGACCTGTAATAAATTCAATTGGTTGCCTTGCCACAGATACTGCAACATAAAGTCAGTTCAATAATTAAAATGGCTGTTGCTATAATAAGATGCCGCTTTGTGGTGCAATATTCATTTTGTACATCATTTAAGACCTTCACAAGTCCTAACCTGCATGCTGCATAGTAGACACAACTACCCAGTTTCTCCTACTTTACTTCAACCATGCAGCATTTTAGTACCAGTTTTCCATCGTAAAGCAGTTTCTTAACATCCTCCGCAGGTCCAGTGACTAATTTAAACAGATCAAGAAAGCCGTAACCCGATGCACCTCGAAACCATTGCTGACACTCGCGTCCTTTTAACATTGAGTTGCCATTTTGTTGCCTGTGGTAGAATGAAAACTTAGACTTGACGCCTCGAGGCGCAAGGAGTGGACCATTATTGGCAGAATAAAGGTAAGCACCAAGGGTGCGTGAGGGCATGTGAAGCTGCAGGCTCAATCTCCAGTAGAAGCCTCCGTAGCAAAAACAGGGAGAGTAAAGGTTGCCAGTTACGCCATCCTGCAATGCTTTCTCTATCATGCCTGCCACCTCAGTCTTGGGGAATCCATGCGTAATCATACATCGCTCGGCAGCATTTATGAGCATTCCACGCCCAACAGGAGCATCCCACACCGCAGGTAATTTTGCCCCAATACAGCTTAGCCCCCCATCAATTATCAGAGCAGAAGACAGCACAGAAGCATCACACCCAGCAGGGTATACAAACCATTTAAGTTCAGGAAGCTGGTAAGATAAAAATGAGTAGGACAATCTGGAGACCCTTAGCAAGGAGCTCAACTCATCTTTTTCACTTCCTGTGAGGCTTCTCCCATCACACCACAAAGTAAGCAAGACAGCTACGTCATTTTCATTGTGCACATTCAGCGCATCCAGGCCAGCCCACACTTTCACGGCAGAAAAACTGAGGCCCTTGAATGATTTCAGCAACACACCATCAACAATGACTTTATACACGTCATGATAATGATGAAGCAGCCACTTGCTGCACACATCTAGCAGCTTTGGATCATGCCGCTGAAACAGAAAGTTGCCTTCTGTCAAGGTCACTTCTTGCAGCAGCTGTTGAAGCTCAGCAAAGTTGCAACCCTTCTTTGCCGCTTCTACATACCACGAGGCAAGCAAGACAGCCCTGGTCTCACCCGCATCGGCGCTTTCTGCGAAAAGTTTGACAGCCGCCAGGCTAAGGCTGCAGAAGCTACCAAGCAGCTGCTTGTCATTTGCCGTGCCATGGGAATTATACTCGCGCATCAGGCACTGAGAGCACGCACCTTTCACCTTGGAGGAGGAGGGTACGTCTTGGATGCCTTGCGGCAGGTCCAGGATGGAATTGACGTCAGAGACGTGCAGGAGAGGCAGGCTGCTCAAGCGGTCTAAGCAGAGCTCCACACAGTCAGGTGATGCCCAGAAGTCTGCCCATTGAACCATCTGAAGGCAACGTTTGAAATATGCAGACGAAGTGTATCACTTGCACTTTCCTTTAGCTTTAAACATACTTGTTTTTGTTTATGCCAGCTGTTGCTACTGTGCGGGATGTATGTTCTAATGTTTGCTGCACAAACTGACTGTCCTGTAAAGGAGGACAGGTATTTTAAGGATGCTGTTGATTTTTAGGGGAACTGTACAACTGTACCTTGCAAAGGATTTTGTCATCCTTTCCACAACTGCTTTAATAAGTGGAATCAATTTAGCTACAAAAGTGCAAGCGTCAGATTTTAAAATGACACATACCGGCACAGAAACATTTACAAGCTGGCGCCTTTTCTTTGGCAAATCCCCACCAATTTTATACCTTTTGTTCTGAGCTCACTCTTATAACTTCAATTCGTCAAAATATATTTAAACCTGAGTCAAAGCACATTATATATCTCATCTAAAGAAACATTCAGATGAAGATCTTATTCAGCAATGTGCAATAGAGAGGGAATCTGCTTACATATTGTATAATACTTTTGAGCAACAACGCGCGTGTGTGCTCTAGTCACGATCAGTCACAAACGAGTTTGAGATCTTGCTCTGTATTGCTTCCACCGTGTGACAGTTCGGAAAGAAATGCGCCTTTTTACAGCAGTTTTACAGTAGAGAGAGGATCAAGCGATACCTTCACCAGCAAAGTGGCAGACAGGGGAATCGTAGTCCAGTCTACACGCCTCTCAGCAGAAGGGTAGGCCAGATCGTGGAACATGCTGAGCATCTGCTTCCCGGCCTCTAAATCCTCTTTGTCCCAGTAAGCAAATGTTAAGACCTGTGCAGGGAAGAGCCATACGAAAAAAAAAAATTAAAAAAATAGAGCCACCGTACTCGTTGCAGTGGCTCTCTCAATTTTTGTCGGGTCTGGCGACCTGTGTTGGTTATGCATGGTTATCAGGAGACCAGCCTCGCCGTCTCCTCTTCACGTGGCCCTCGCGAGGGGTGTCTGCGCC
>Ga0307963_1000850_pt1 | contig 22077 bp, 19 predicted proteins | sample OrgLakmetagen594_FD_201829 | JGI IMG/M metagenome (GOLD analysis project Ga0307963, IMG submission 201829) | Saline water microbial communities from Organic Lake, Antarctica - #594 | ecosystem: Environmental > Aquatic > Non-marine Saline and Alkaline > Saline | place: Antarctica: Organic Lake... | reverse complement strand
AGATCGCCCCGCAGGTCTATCTCAAAGGGGTGGCCACATGCCGTGGAACCGGTGGCCACATGCTCGTGGAATCCGTGGCCACATGTTCATGGATTCGATGGCCACATACCCGTGGAATACGCACCGACGCTGAGGAAAAGCTGTAGTCGCTGGTGAAGACGAGAAAATCCTCTTGCGGGTTCAACACACCCGAGTCGAGCAGAGTCTTGCGCAGGGCGCTGGTTCCGCGAGGTATGGTGGTCGTTGTCCTGACCCGCGCTCGGGATCCTGCATGAACGACGAAATCACCTGAAGCCCCGAGTTCCATCTCGGCCGCGAAGCCTTCGCCCCGAAAGAAAAACCGCTGACCGACAGGGGAAGGCGCCGAGACGCTATTAATGGTGTCAACAGAAGTAGCCTGGCGTCCGCGAACCTCGCGAAACAGATCCCAACCCAGAGCGCCGACCAACGTTTTTGTCTGATCCACGAACTCGTCCATCGCCGCCCGGTCAGGTAGGGGCAGCTTGCCCGCAGTCTCGGGTGGGCGCTTTATGTTTGGCAGCAACCAGCGCGGGTTGGACCCAGCACCACGGATCAGGCAGGCCTCGATATAGCGTGCATGGCTTTTCGTCAGATTCTCGTCTTTGCTGATCAGCACGACTGTATCAGTCCAGAACGCCTTGGCATCCGAGCCCTTTTCATTCGAGTTGTGGTAGGCGAGCCTATCACCGACACCTTCGGATTCACCGATATATGCCAGTTGTCGATCAGGTTCGCTCTCGTCCTCGCCGATCAGGATGTATACCCCCGGTCGCTCGATTTCGGGAAACGTCTTGCGCACCTCGCCCAACTTGTTTCGACGGAAGGCAATGGCCTGGATCGTCGACATCATGATCTGGGCCACCCGGATACCGTTCGGATCGCCGTCGAGCAGGAATATGTTGATTGAGCGTGGTTTCAAGTCATTGCTTCTCAAATGGCTTTTCCGCGGCTGGGCTTATGTCCAGCCGTTGCTCATGAGTTGAGCGAAGTCTCGACGTGAAAGAACCTCTGTGCATTCCCGCCAATCTCTATCGGAAGGCTCCGCGGTTGCATTGTAGCGTAGATCAAACCCTGTCGCTTCACGTTGCGCACTGATGTATTCGTCCATTTTTTCGCCAAGTGTTTCAATGTCGTCTATCCACTCATCTCTAATTGTGTCTGGCAGCGAGCCGAAAAGGTCGAAACGATCTCGCATGCGCTCAGAGAGCCTGTCGTACACTTTCTCATCAACAGTTTGCTCGTTTACGAGATTGAGCATATCGACCTTTTCTCTGGCTTGACCGAACCGCTTAATCCTCCCAATCCTCTGCTCCAACCGTGTTGGATTCCACGGAAGATCAATATTGATCAGAGTGCCGAGGGTTTGCAGGTTCAATCCTTCACACGCAGCATCTGTTGCAACCATGATTTTTATCTCATGCTCGGCGACCATTTTCTTGAGCGTCTCGCGCTCAATGCTGACACTGTCGCCCTTCTGGTAAAGACGACTCCGGGATGCGCCTGCATAAAGTCCTATCGCCAAGTCTGGATAGAGAGCTGCCAGAGAATCGGCAATCCACTTTGCGGTGTCGTAGTATTGACTAAATATTATGGCCCCGTGATCTCGCCACTTTTCCTTATCAAGAAAGTGAATTGTGGCTTGGAGTTTGGGATCTCCATCAATTTTCTCCAGGCGAGAAATCAGGCGCTCCAGGGCCAATTTCTCTTCGGAGCCCTCCGCAGTCAGCTCGATGACCTGATCTTCGGTTTCTTCCTCGACAGTTCGACCGGCCAAAAGCGTTCGAGCGGTGTTCAGGCCAGCTGCGATGCTCGAGCAAATCCGCTGCTCCATGAGATTCTTCATGAAGCCGCTTCCCTTCCCGCGCTTCGAGAGTGCCTTGCCGAATGCTCTGGCCTCTCGATACGCTTCCCGGAAATCATCATTGGTTCGAAGCGCTTTACCTTCGAACAAGGCGTCGAAACGCTGTGTGTCGCGGATGTATCTGCGGTCCGGATGCAGATCGACCCCAATCCTCGGCAGCAATCCTGAGGCTTCGAGGTCGGCGCGTTTTCGAAGGACAATGTGTCGGATAAAGGGGTTCTCTCGCTGGAAGAATGTCGCGCCCGATATCTTCCGCTCAAGGTCCTCTTCGAGAATTTCTCGGGTGTCATCGCTCAGTTGCGTGATAGGTACCGAGGTATCCGTCTGTCTTTCGTTGAGACCAAGATCTTGGCGGATGGCGCTGAAGAGCCGCCGGGCTCTTGGTTCATCCGTGGAATTCACAACGGGCAGAGGTGAGCGTAGCAGCTCCCATCCGAAGTCTGGGCCTTCTACGTTGGTCTGACCGGAGATCAGTGGCAGGACCTCATCTGGCTGGTGCCATCTCGAATACTCGTTGCCGAGCACGAAGCGTCCCTTGCCTCTGTGGAGGATGCGCATGAGGTCCCACAGATCCTCCGACCGCGTCTGGATCGGAGTTGCGGTGCCGAGCAATACATGGTCGCTGCGTTCTGCGACTGCGGTGGCGAAAGCGAGGAGCTCATTCGGGGTGCCAGCGTCACGACCGAAGCCTTGTCGACTTCGCGCCTTGTGCGCTTCGTCGAGGATCACGAGTGCAAAGCGCAGACCTAGAAGGTGCTGTTTTTCGAGGCTGTCGCGCATCATGAGACCTGTGGACACGATGCCGATCCGCAATGGGCAGCGCGCGATCTGTTCTCGCCCTGCGGGCGAGATCACCCGATCATCGTGATCGAGCCAGACTTTCTTCTGCGTCTCCCATCGCGCGCAAGGGATCCCTAGCTTGTCGATCATCTCGGTCTGCCACTGCTCGCAGAGCGTGGCAGGTGCGAAGATCACGACAGGCCTTTGCCCCCCGCTATCCTTGTCCTGGAGCAGGCAAAGGGCGAGCGCCGCAGTCCCCAGCGAGAGCGTCTTTCCAAGACCGACTTCATCGGCGAGCAGAAGCCGGACGATGCCGTGGTTGGAGTAGTGGCGGAGGCACTCAGTCAAGAAGCCTTGCTGCCACGGCTGCAGAGAAAAGCCCTCTCGATAGAGCGGCGACTCGATGAGGGCTGCCGGGGCGATATCTTCTGGGTCATCAAGTTCCTCGAACAGAACTTCACGGCGATAGCCGCGCCGATGCACCTCGCGGATCACTGCGCGCGGCAATTCCTTTGCCGCTCTCCAGAGGAAGTCGAACTCTTCCTCGATCCAGGCAACGCCCTCGGGGGACGAGTCCTCCCACAGGATTTCATAGTGACGCTGCCAGCCGCTGCTGGTCTCATTCATGGACCCGATGAAGCCCAGCTTTCTGCCGTCAGCGCACTCAATCACGCCGGCCTTGCCATGCAGGAATCCACAGACGTTGTCGGGGGCGACCCGAACCGCCTGGCCGTGCTTCTGCAGAAACGCGTCGAGCCGACGATACCGCTCGCGGTTCAGAAGCGCCTCTGCTTCCAACGCACGTTCGTTCCACCGCCCGATCATCTTGGCTTCGCGCAGCTTTGCCACCTTCAGATCGTCGGGGTGAATGTCGACGTTGCAGACGATTTTCACCTCGGGGATGTGATCCAGCAACTCACCTGCCACCTCGAAGAGCGAACTGGTGAAGTAGCCGGCGATCCGCTTGTAGCTGCGGGCGCCCTTGAGATGCTCGAGCAGGATCGTCTGATCGAGACGATGGGTCCGTGAGGAGAACCGACGTATGGTCATGTCGCGGGTCCCTCCCTGAGCGCGTTACTGGCTGAACGCGCGGAGGTTCTTGAGACGACCGCCGAGAACCTCGGCGGCATCGCGCACCTCTTTTTCGGGGGCTTTCCGCTCGATGAACGAGAGCATGTCGATCAGCTGCCGGCGGATTTCGAGGAAATCCGGCAGGTCTTCCTGGATCTGGCCCACGACGACCGTCGGTTCCGTTTCCGCCAGAAGCTGCTGCAGCCCAATGATCAGTCGGCCGAGCCAGGTCGGCCCGATCTCGGTGCTGTCCGTCAGGTCGCGGGAGGCGACCTCGGTCACGCGCTTGAGGCGTGCGCTGTTGGCGGCCATGTTGCCCATCACCTTGCCGTAGTCGCCAACCCGAAACGCTTTTGCGAAATTCTGGTAGTTGTCGAGCTTGCTGGCGCCCGTCGTCTCCATGTCCATCATGCGGAAGTAGAACCGCTGGATGCCGGTCAGGCGGGACCACGTCTCAGCCTCGAGTCCTTCAGGTACGAGAAGGCTGTTGGCCGCTTCTGCAGCTTGCTGGACGATCTCATCGACGACAGTCTCCTCACCACGCTGACGTGGGCGCAGCGCGAAGCTTGTCACGTCGTCTCCGCCGATATGGGTGTAGGCGGTGAGCACTTTCAGCGCGGCGGCATATCCCGCCATCTGCAGGTCGGAGTCGTTGAAGACCGGCTCGCCGAGCTTGTCCTTCACCTCGTCATTGAGGTGCATCATGCTCTCGATCTGTCGTTCCACCTCAGTGCGGACGGCGGGGAGGATGCGCTGTTTGAAACCGGAGCGTTCACCGGCCGGCCGCTTGCGCAGCATCAGGATGACCGTGCCCTGGACATAACCGCCCTTCTTCAGCTCAGAGGTTGTTTCGGTGGCGATGTACCAGGCCGCCACAACCTGGAGCCCTGCAGCCCAGAAGATCCCGACCATGTCCGACCACACGCCGGTGTCCTGATGTGTGAACATCACGCACTGCATGCCGTTGTCCGGCATGTGCTCGGCCATGGCGCGATAGGCGTCGACCATGCCACGCCTGAAATCATCGCCCGATCCCTTGATCGCGAGCGCCCGCCGCGAGTCCCATGTCCAGTCGCGAAACTCTTCTGGAGGGTTCCGCCGTAGCCAGGCAATGAAGAACTCTGTGATCTCGTGATAGTTCACTGCGTCCGCATAGGGAGGGTCGGTCACCCAATAGTCGCAGATGCGTGTCGGCTGATCAGCAGGAGCGGATACAACTTCGCGCTCCACGTTCGGTAGAGCTTCTTCCGCCATCTTGAAGGAGCCTACGCCATATCCGGACCAAGAACGGGTTGCGTAGTTGTAGAACGTGTTGAGCGCTTGGTTGGAGAAGACGCCAACTGGCCCCCCTAAGCCGCCGCCCTGGCTCGGCTTCCAACGACTGAGCTTCGAGTTGAAGTCCGCCATCTTGGCTACATTCATCCAGCCAAGTGGAACGCCCGGCGACTCTCGCCATGCCTTCATGGCCAGCGCTTGCAGCAACAGCTGGCGGGAATTGAAGAGATGATGCCAGTGCGTCCAGCCACGTGTCCGGATCGGTTCATCGGTCTTCTCGCCCGGTTCGATCAGCATGTCAGGCGTCAATCCTTCAGCCTGCCAAGCTTCCAGATTTTCGGCGACGATCCTCTCGACCTTGCGCTCACGTTCCAGATCTGCATCGGTCACCGCACGGAAATTTGTGATCTGCCGGGGCTTGTAGATGGAGTTCTTCGTGATCCACTGAATGGCGTAGAGCCGCTCCTGAAAGATGTCGTCTTCGCGCGGAACGAAGTCCAGCTTCTCCCAGCGACGAAGCCTGTTGAGGGTCGCCCCATCCGGACCGCGATAATCCCCGCGCAGGGTCTTCACCGGCGTCCGATAGCTTTTGCCGTCGAGCTCATAGACAAGGGAGCCATCGTCGATGGTGCCTGTTTCTGCGCCCTTTAGCTCCTTCGCCGAGACATTGCTGACCACCTCGATCTCAAAGCGCTTGTTCACATGATCAGGCTTGAGCCGCGCAATCGCTCCGAGCTTCGGTGAGATGACCCGGCTTGGGAGCATCGGCACCATCCAGCCCGTTTCAGGGCATCGGGTTTCGAGGCAATAGAGATACGCTTTGCCGCGATTGCCCTTTTCGTCGTGCTCGACGCCGAGCTTGATCAGCTCCTTGTCGACCTTCTCGGCTACCGCCTTCTGGGCGTCTTCGAACATGGCACGACGCTTCTTCGGAGCGCCGATGATGTTCATCGCTCCCCAGGTCAGCATGCAGGCTATGGGGTTGAGGTCGGCGGCATATGCGTGGCACCCCATTCTTGCAGCCTCGAACGGGATGGAGCCGCCGCCGGAGAACGTATCGCCGACGCGCGGTCTATGCCCGAAACGCAAGATGCCCATTTGCTCGACGAGCTCGGGCAAGGAGCGCGCCTTGATGCCCCATTGGGCGTAGTGGTCGTTCACCGCGGGCCAGATCGGGGCATAGAGCCAAGCCTGATCAACTTCTTCAGGCCGCTTGCAGAAGCTGGCTTTCTCTTCGTAGGTCGAGAATGTTCCCAATGCCCGCTCTATGAGCTGAAGCTTGGCCTCGTCCGAAGTGTCCCGATCCCAACGCAGCGAGATGCCTTCCTCCTCCGCGTCGAACGGGCACTCAAGGTTCAGAAGGCGGTCATTTGCGGGGAGCTCATCGCGCCCCGTGAAGGTGAAGTAGTCCCATGGGTTCGAAAGCGAGATGCGTGAAGCGATGTGCTTCGGCTTGAGATCGTTCTGAATAAATGCACGTCGTGCGAGACCGTGGTCGTCGAAGGCCATCAGCTTCTCGAAGATCTCGAGGTCCTTCTCGCTGTCGCCAGTCTGCGGCAGTAGTGAGCCAAGGACGATGGCGCGCACCAGAATGAGTGGCTTGCGTCCCTTCCAATACGAACCGAGCCCTGTCAGCGTCTGAGCTGCGACCGCCTTGCGCTCGGACTGCGCTTCGAAAGACACCTTCTGCGCGGGGAAGACCGCCTGAATGAGGGCGGGTGCATCCTTCAGGGAAACTGGGGCATTTTCGTTCATTCAGATCTCGTCATCAAAAAGGTCGAGGGTCGGCCGGTCGCTGGTCTTCCCGATTTGTCTTCTGGCGCGGGGCTGCATCAGATCGCTCTGCGCGACATCTCCAAGCGCGTGTCGAAGGGCGAGCCGCCAGCCGCGGCCGGCGTCCTTTACCGTTCCGGTGGCCATCGCCGTCATGCCGAAGAGCCACCAGCGTTCCTCCGGGCGAAGCGCCAACCAGTTGCGGACCGCGACGGGGATCTTGTCCATCTCCATGTCCTCGACCGCCCAGGCCAGAACGCAGAGTTCCTTGCCGAGCAACCGGTCGACGGGGTTTTCCCCCACCTTCCAGGCGGATGTCTTCAGGTCATGGGCCTTCAGCCGCGCGTTGAAGGCGCGCTGGACTTCGCTCCGGATCGCGGTCCAGCGTGGGCGGTCCAGAACGACCCTGTCCATCACCGCGAACTCGTCGCTGCTGGCCTGCAGTCCGAGGTATTCGCTGATCTGGACCTTTCCGGAGTTTGCCGGAGGGATCCTGACCTTGAAGTGGTGAGGGTCCGACGTCGCTGGCACGCCGAACCCGAGCGTCGGCTTGGCCTCGCGGCCATCACCGGCGTCCAGGTTCGTCTTCTTGCCTGCCGTCTGCCCTCTGGGCATTCGCTACGCCTCCTGCACCAGATCTCCGGGTTTCAGATCCAACCCCGCGATCTTCGCGAACTCCTTCACGGCAAAGCCGTTCTCGAACTCCACGCCATCGCTGATCGTGATTGCGACCGGCGCCTGATCTTCCTTCAAGACCGCACGCAGACTGTTGACCACGCCCTCGATCATGCCGGCAGTGACGGCACGCTCCTGGAAGCGCACGGTTACGGTGTTTTCGCCTTCGCCGATCTCGATGCGAACGCCTCTGAAGAGCGTGTTGTCGTTGTCTTTGAACTTGTTGATGACGCCGTAGACCCGGTCGGTCGTGTCGAGCGAGACACGTTTCCCCTGCAGCCTTGCAGGTTTCGTATCGTCGATCTGAACCCGCTTGTCGCCGCTTGCAGGGATCTGGAAGTCCGCCGTCTTGTTGGCTTCGCCAGCGCGCGCATAGACCAGCAGGCGCAGCGCCTCCGGCCCGATTTCGAATGGCTCCGTGTAGTCGACGCCATCCTTCGGATTGGAGCCGTCGAGCGAGTACGTAATCGCCGCTCTGGGTGTCGATTGCAGAGTGACGCGGCGTTTGTCTCCTGCGGGATCAACCTGATGCCGTATCTTCAGCTCGGCCACCCAGCGAACGGGTGGGCCGCTCTCGAACTTGCCGGTCGGATCTTTGACCCAAAAATACAGCGATCCTTCACTCGTTGAGAAGTTGTCCAGGTCGTCCACCTTTGGATCGGCCTCTGTGACCTCGGCCTTTGGAGAGTAATGGACTACCGGGCTGTCCCCTGAGTTGCGGGGCGTGAGGCTCAAGAGGGACTCGCCGGTTTCCGTGCTTCCCTGAAGTGAAACATTGATCGTCGTCTTTTCTTTCGGGAACGGGCCTTTCTCGATGTAGCCGTCTTCGCCAAGACGCCACCGCCCTTGCTTCAGAGCCTCGGTCTTCAGCGCCTCAAGACCACCGGCGCCCGGCATCCATGGCCACACCGGGCTGCCTTTGGCGCGGCTGACGACATCTTTCCACGGTGTGCGCCGGTTGTCCTTACCAGAGGGCCAGAGGTACTCCTCGGCCATCGCGAAATACTGGCTGAACTCATCTGCCATATCGAGCGCCAGCTTGTAGTTGGCGCGCGGGCTGGCGAGCAGGTTCTCGATCTGCAGCTCCGCCGACTGATCTCCTTGGCCAGTTCGCAGCCCATTGTCGATAGTAACCGCCATCAACCGTTCGCTGCCGTCGGTCTCTTCAAGCGCCGGGTAATAGATGCGGTTGTATCCAGCTGACAGTGCCTTGTTGAAGCGATCCTCTGCTTCTTCACGGCGGTCTCGAGCCTCTTCAAACAAGGTATCGCCGGGCTTCAGTCGCTTCGAAATTTGCTCGATAGCGTACAGCTCCCGAAGCCGATCCTCCACGGCGTCAGCGAGATGACTGTCCTGACCAGTAAGCACAATCAGATTATTCTTCTCCTGTTGATAGTCGAAGAAATTCTGCAATTCGTTCGGCGGGACCCGACCGTCAGGGCGGATCACAATCAAGATGCGAGGGCCGCCAAGGCGCAGGTCGTCAAGCTTGGGGAGAACTTGTAGCTCCTGATACCCCCGCTTGCTGGACGGCTGCAGGATACCCGTAAGTCGATTTATCAGCGCTTGGTCGATCTTGGGCTGCGGTATTTCCTTTGCGGTACGCTCAATCTGTCGCGAGAGATTCTCCGTCTCTTTCACGAAGAAGCGCTGTTCCTCTCGATGGAGGTACCAAGCCTGCTCGCGGAGGCGTTCGAGTGCCGACAAGAACTCATCCGGTTTGCGATTGGGCGCGGCAAGAAACTCGATGATCTCGCTGTCGGAAAGGCCAATTCTGCCCCCCACAGCCCGCGAGAGGGACGATGCAACCAAGAGGGTCATCACCTGCTGGGCGGCGTCTGCTCCCAGTTCGTCATCGATCGTTTCGGAAATAGAGTTGCCGGAATCGGCAATGTCGCGAGTAATCGCTGGAAGAAGCTTGGGTGCGATACGTTCAATTTCGTCGCGGACCAGGTCGTCGTTCATATCCAGATGCTGAGTTCCTATGAGGAACACATCATCTGACTTCCGCTGCTCGACGCTCTTTAAAAGTCGTGCAGTAAATTGCATCAAGCCGCGAGTCTGTCGGAAGCCTTCATTCTCTTTGAACAACGCAACAAGATGCTTGAACGATGGATGGAATGGATACGTCTCACGCACTTGTTCAGCGATCTGCTCGATGCTTGACGCAACAATGTATCCACCGTCTTCCGCCTTTTTTACCTGCTGCGCGTACTCCTCAGCGATGTCGGCGATTGTTCTTTCATCCGGCAACTGATCGATCAGGCGCTTTTTCAGGATTTCGTATATCTCGTTCCCTGCCAGCTGGACCGGGGTGATCGTCATTGCCTGGCGTCTCGCCTCCTGCTGCAGATTCCCAACGGCTTCAGCGAGTGCTTTTGTTTGAGACTTGTAGCTGCCTGAAAGGTTGGCGATCACGATAGCGCAGTTCGGGAGTTCTAGAGCTGCGCTCATCAAGGAGCTCAGGGAATAGACGACCATATCCGCAAGCGTGCCAGCGCCCACAGATTGAGTGGCGGCATTTTGAAGATAGGGTGGGAGCTCGTCTAGTAGGATTAGCGTTGGCTTATCGCCAATAATCTCTTTCCATTTTCTTTGATCGACTGCCCGGGGGCCATTCGCCCAATGCGGCCGTATGGCTTCATCGGCACCAAGTTGGGAAGCTATATCACCCCAAATGTAGTTGTCGGGGCTGTTGCGACCATTGAAAGCCGCAATCCTTGCCTCTGCAAAGTCGACGCGCTTGTTTAGCTCCTCCGGGAGGACTTCTGGCCTTAATTGCGGATGGCGTGCCAGCAACCCGAGGGCAACCATCATGTGCGTCTTACCACCACCCATGGCTTGGGTTAGCTCGAAAACCGCCTGGTCAGATTTTCCGGAGAGACGCAGCATACCCTCCTTAAAGAGCTGCTCCATTCCGTGCGTCACGAAGTTACGGGCAAAAAAGTCGCGCCCATCACCATTGTCAGCGATCAAGTCGGCGAGGTTTTCTATTCCCTCGGCCATCCGATAATCCTTGATCACCGGATTGAACGTACAAGCTTGCTTGATTGTCTTGATCACTTGGACTGCTCCCCACACTTCGTCTTTTCCGCAGCATTTGGAACCGTATGACCGTGGCGACCGCAATAGTCCAAGATCATGACTTCGACCATGTTTGCCAGCGACCGATGCTCTTGTTCGGCCGCATTTCGCAATGCGTCCTTGAGGGTTGGATCGAGCCTCAAAGTGAGCGTTGCCGTTTTGTTGCTGGCCATCATGGGGATCCGCATGTGCTGCAAAAGTAATGCAGATTGCAGTATTGCACGCCAGCGCATCTTGGGAAAGCTTAGAAACCTGTTTACGCTGGTTTTCTGCGTTCATCCTGCAAGCGCTTCGTTGAGGGATGATGACACGCAGTCTGTCGCCACCCGCACCGGCTCTGTCTCGAGGTGGGCATAGCGCGCCTTGGTCTGGACCTGTGTGGGGCCGAGGAGCTCGCCGATCATAGGCAGGCCCTGATCCTGCGCAGTTCCGCTGCACCGATGAATCGCTCGCGCTTCTCCTTGGGATACTCCTTGGACGTGCGCGCCTTCACGCGGGTCGCGATTTGTTCCATGTCGGACCGCTCCTCCGGCTCCTTCACCTTGCTCGCCTTGCGCCCAGGATCCCGCTCCGCCGCTGCGTCCTCACCGCTGCGCAAAGCGGCGCGGATGGCCATGGCGCGGTTGCGCGCGCGCTCGCAGGTCAAGACCGTGCTTGGCCCGAAGCTGAACCGCTGGGACCGGCTCGAGGCGCGATACTGGACCAAGTAGCCCTTGCGCCCGGTCGGCAGCAACCTGAGCCCGAAGCTTGGGTTCTGGCTGTCCAAGACGAAATACTCGGCAACGCGGGCCTCCGGAGCATCGACGAGGCGTTTGGTCAGCTTGAGCATGGTGGGCGGCCTTCCGGTTTTTTTGACTCTACAGTGCGGAAGGCGTCGTGATAGTCAACTAACACAATGATATCGTGCAGAAAAAGGAATTTACTCGCGTTGCTGCGTAAGCGTCCCACGCGTAGGTGTGGGGCGGAGGTGGAGCCGGCGAAGGAATATCGGATTTACCGATAGGCCGGATCGAGCGTTCCACGCCAAAACCAGCAAACCTCCATCTGCAAGAAACGAGTGCACTTGCTATTTATCCAGCAAAATCTCTCTCAGTCTGACGTCAGGGTGGGGCAATAAAATCGGTTCAGTAGGCGTTAATACGTCGATTATCGCTGCCGGACCAACAGGCAATGCGATCGTGAAGGCGCTGCGAAAAACAGTCCTGTAGCGTCCAGCCAAAACGAGTTGATTGGCGTGATGGGCTTGAACCACATCGGGGTCATGGATGGCCAGGTCGCACTGTGCGATCCGATAAGACTGATCTTCCGAAGACCAAGCTCGGTCCGCATACTTTAAGATTGCCGAGCCGAAACACCGCTCCAGAAACAATCGGGCTCGTTCAGGGTCACCCAGCTGAAAAGCTGTATAAAGAAAGTCCTTTCCATCGATTGCAGAGTTGGATGGTTCAGCAAGAAATTCCATAAGAATTGGGGTGTCGTTCTTGGCAGTTCGATTGTGGCTGTGAGCGTAGTATAACGCTCCTGCTTTGTCACCGCATGCGCAGACAACTGAAAGTTGTCTAGTTCCTGGACGAGTGTCGGTAACTGTAAGGTCAGGCTTCACATGAAGGGCTGCCAAGTCACCTGGGTGCTCATGAACCATCTTCCAAGTGCCTTCGGAACTGGCCAGGCCATTTGATCGGATATTCGAAACAATTGACATGGCTTTGTCGCCGGGAACCGCTATCCCACGAAAGAATTTCATTCTCACTCCCAAGTAGTTCCGAGCCTTGCCCTGTTGTAGTTTGGCGTGATCGTCGAGCTACTACAACCTCATTCCGGCCTCGACGCGGAAGGCATTTTGGAAGCAAGAGAGGGAAACCTCGCGGTTTCGCGCGTGAGTGCTTCTCAAACGTCAATCAACGCATCAGGTAACTGGGAGGCCAGCAAGTGGCGTCCGAGAAACCTGCATCGTGACTTCCCTGCACCAACGGATGCATGGGATTGGCTGACAGGCCGATTTGGAGAGGACGTCAGGTTTGCGCAAGGTTTCGCGTCAATCACGCAGAGGCGGACACTGGCACGGGAGAGAGTTCGATACTTGTCAAACTCCCTCCCACGCCGACGCACACCAATTTGTTGTTCTTGACCTCTGGAGGATCGGACACGTTGTTGAGCTGTATCAAACGCGTGGACACTGTAGGTGTGCAGTTTGTGTGTAAAGCAGATTGAAAGTCCGCAAAGCGGGCCAAAGCAGCCGTACGCGGAGACGCCGCGAATTGGCGCTTTGTCCGCAAAGCCGCCGTTGGAGGAGGGAAGTTCGCATCGAAATGGCCGTTGATTTACGACGCAAGTACACGGTTCCGAACCCAAGGTAACGCATTGGTCGCACCGGGCATATCTACGCCCCTGTATTTCGGGACGAGAAGGGGCCTGCGCAGCAACAGCGTCAAAGACCGAAAAATCGCCTCCGTTGCGCCGCTTTCAGGCCCATCTTTGCACAGCGGCCGCCGTATCCGCCGGGTTGGTGTTGAACGCAATGCGCGTCTGCGGCGCATGTTCGTGAACCACATTGACCAGCGTCTCGAACACAAGAAAATGCTCATCGACCTTGCGAACACCGGCGCCAATCAGGATGACGTCAAAGGACTCCCTACCGAGCAGTTCCGTGATATCAGCCGTAGCGGTCTTGGCGCTGTAGAGAAAACACCATCGGGCGTCATACCCCATGTCGCGCAATGTCGCCTCGTCTGCCAGCAAGGCGGATTCCAGTTTTTCCGCCGTAAGCCCCGGAAATTTGGAATAGTCCACAGCTGAATGATGCCAGCCGACCAACAATACTTTTTTCGACATGTTCGCTTTCCTCGCTTTCGGTTCCGTTTCCAATGTCACTTGATTGTGCCGCTTTTGCGCAGCGCGCCTTGCGCAATCGGATCGCGCTCCATCATCTCGAACAGGCGAGGGATATTGTCATAGTCCCTCCATGGCTTTGGCAATTTGTCGGTCCATCTGGCCATGACGTAGGCATAGCAATCGGCGACGGTCCGGTGGTTGCGGTAGACATGACCGTCGGCACTCACAAGCCCATCGAGATGGGTCATCACGCGGTCGATACGCGCATAGGACGCGGCGCGCACTTGGTCGGTAGCGTCGGACGACGGATCGGCAGTAAAGCGCTGCGGGCCGAAATAGGGCCAGAAGGCGGGATGAAAATCCCCAGTCAGAAACGCCATCGTCTCGGCAAATTCGAAACGGCCCTGCGTGTCGTCCACTGGGCCCAGCCTTGCGGCAGGGTATTGCTCCGCGATATGGCCAAGGATCGCGTCCGCCTGCGTCATCGCACGGTTGCCGCCGATATCCAGCGCCGGCACCATGCCAAGCGGATTGACCCTGCGATAATCCTCGGAGGACAGATCGGCCTTCACGGGTTCAAAGTCCGCCTCTGCCCAGTCGAGCGCAATCCAGCAGGCCATCGCGCAAGTGCCCGGCCAATAATACAGTTTCGTCATCGGCAACTCCGTTCTCAACATGAAATATATTTATTTCAACATCTTTGTATGCTATTCATGCATGATAATGAAATGAAGATTGAGCATCGGCCATGCACAGGATTGATCTAAAAAAACTCGACCTCAATCTGCTGGTTGTCTTCGACATGCTGATGCATGAACGCAGCGTGTCGCGCGCCGCTGATCGGCTTGGGCTGACACAGCCCGCCATCAGTCATGCCTTGGCGCGGCTGCGGGCTCAGATCGGCGATCCGCTGCTGGTCAGGATGGGCGGACGCATGGAGCCCACACCATTTGCGATCAACCTCGATGAAAGTATGCGCCCCCATTTGGCAGGTCTGGCGCGGGCATTCGAGTCGAAGGAGACCTTCGATCCGGCTACGTCTCGCAGGGTCTTTCGCATTGTTTTGCCAGATTTTGCCATCCACTGGGTGGCTGACCTTTTGCAGGGTATCGGCAGTGAGGCCCCGCATGTCGAGATACAGTGGTCTGTGCCGACAAACGCAAGCCTGCTTGCCGTGGCAGAAGGTCAGATTGATCTCGCACTGATGCCGCACAAAGCCCGAAAGATTGAGGGAGTCAGCAGCCACCCGATCTGTGAGCTTCCCTGGGGCTGCTATATGCGGCGGGGGCATCCTGCACTTGCGCGCTGGGATCGCGCGGCTTGGAGTGCCTGGCCGCATTTGCAGGTCAGTGTTTGTGACGTGACCCGCAATCCAGTTGCCGAGGCCGCAGCCGCCAGCAACATAGACCGTCGGATCGGAGCCAGCGTCCCAAGTTTCGGCCTTGTGGCGCCGCTGCTTGAGAAGACCGATATGATCGCCACTATGCCGACTTTGGCCCTTGAACGAACCTGCGAGGCGTTCTCCCTTCAGAGCGTGGACTGCCCACTTCCGATACCGACTATGGCGATGGCCTTATTTTGGAGCACACGCTTGGGCGAGGATGAAAGTGGCCAGTGGCTTCGCCAGATATTCGAGGCAGCCATCACAAGTGAACAAGCTACATATTGGTCTGGCACAGGATTGCGCATGGCGACTGTTTGAGGTCTTCATCGCCATATCTACGCAATCTGCGCGTGGCAGAGTCCTACCTTTTGTTGGACCTTCTCGCTCACCGCAGTTACGGTCTGGCCTCCACCTGAGGTTGTGATCGCTGTCATAACGAAGCGCCGATGACGGCTATTGGAGCAGTTGCAGCGAATGCTAACTTCGTCCGCGCTGCTGACTTTGGCCTGGCAGACCATCCGGCGCGACGCCATCGATGACCGGTTTGGGGAAGCTGCACCGCAGCATCGGATGGCATTGCCAATGACCGGTAAGGGCCGAACCTGCTGATTTGGACGCATATACATTATGATCAAAGCCAGCCTGCTGCTCTGAGGTCGGGACGAAACGAGCGGCCAACGGGCACACGTCGGTCATCAGTCAGTCTCAGAAACGTGCGCTGCCCTTCTCGTTCGATGCCTGATACGGTATCTTCGGCCACCCACCATGAACGATGGACGCGTCGGCCGAGACCGTCCAATTCGCGTGCGGCGTCCTCCATCCGGCATAGAATCATTTCCGACCCGCCCGAATGGTGCACCTTGAGGTAGTGGTCCTGCATCTCGAGACAGAGGAGCCGCCCGCCAAGTGGCGCGGACAGGCGCGCCGCGAAGAGCGACAGGCCGTCCCCGCCCGGTTGCCGATTCTCCGTTTCTGACGGAGCTGCCCCGGAAGAGTCGTCCTCGGGCGGTGCGGAATCCGGTTTGGCCGCAATCCTCTCCTGCATATCCTCCCATGTGTAGACCGGCAGGGCGATGGCGGCGAGCAGTAGCAGCACCCGCCCGAACAGGACCGCGACGTTGTCGGGCCAGCCGATGCCCGAGAGGCCGTTGGCCAGTGCAACGACCCCAGTCGCCGGCACGGCGGCGAGACAGGCGCCGACCAGCGGCACCGTGAGCCGCGGCACCGGCAACCCGTTGCCTGCCACGGCATCAAGCCGCCGCAGGACCGCATCGGCCAGCAGCCAGTTTACGGAGACGATCGCCAGCCAATAGGCCAGCCGCGGCGCGGCGGGCAGCAGGTCGAACGTGCCGAAGGGGCCGATGAGTCCCAGCACGAGGCCCATACCGATCGGCGGACCTAGTCGGGCTGACAGGCGGGTAAGTCGTTCACGCATCGTGAACGTATCCTAGCATGCCGTTTGCGCATTTCCCCAGCCGTTTCCGCAACTTTGGTGGCTTGTCTCGGGACGACGCAATTACCCCTGCCGCACCAAGAACACAGCGCATGTTCATTCGGAGGCATCGACCCATGACCCAGACAATCCTGTTCCTGCACATCATGGCCGGCGTCGTGGCGCTGGCCGCAGCCGGTGTCGCCATCGGCAGCGCCAAGGGCGGCAGACTGCACCGGCGGTCAGGTAATATCTACTCGCTCGCCATGCTTGTCGTCGGCCTCAGCGCGCTGGTGCTGGCGGTCGTCCATCCGAACCCGTTCCTCTTCGCCGTGGGGATCTTCAGCCTTTACCTTGTCTTTACCGGCTGGCGCGCGGCAATGATCCGCGACGGGCAGCCTCGGCGTCTTGATCATGCAGGCGGCGCGGTGATGGCGTTGGCCGGGATCGGAATGCTGGGCTGGGGCGCGCAGGGCTTGCTGGCGGGCGACGACGCGCAGCCGGTGATCCTCGTGGTCTTCGGTTCTATCGGCCTGACCTTGGCGCTGTCGGACTGGCGCGACTGGGCGCGCGGGCCGGTCACCGGCAAGGCGCGCATCGCGCGACATCTGAGCCGGATGCTGGGTGGCACCATCGCTACGATCACTGCCGCGGGCGTCGTCAACCTCGGCTTTCTGCCGGACCTCGCGGTCTGGCTCGGGCCCACCGCGCTGATCACACCGCTCATCTTCTGGTGGACTGCCCGCGTCATGCGCGGCGCCGTCCGCGCCTGACTTATCCCAAGGAGCCACGGTCAAGTTCGCATGTTGCGTGTCGCCTTGAATACCGTGCAGCGTTTGCTAACCTCAAACTTGCCTATCGGGAGAGCCTTTTCGGGATTCGCCACATGCTTGATCTGCTCACATACGATGTGTTCACCGAGACGCCATTTTTGGGGAACCCGCTTGCAATAGTGCCGTATGCAAAGGACCTTACAGGGGATCAGATGCAGACTCTGGCACAGGAGCTCAATCTCTCAGAGACGATCTTTCTAATGCCGCCCGTTGATCCGGGACACACAGCGAGAGTGCGCATTTTTTATCCGAAAGCGGAGATACCTTTCGCCGGTCACCCCACCATAGGTTGTGCCATTCATCTTTCTGGCCTGATCGACGCTGAAGCTGATGCGACGGTTGAAATGACGTTGGAAGAAGAGGCGGGACTGGTTCCCGTCCGTGTGCAAAGGGCAAAAGGCCGGGTGACTGCGGAATTTGGGGCGCCACTCCTTCCCGTGCGCGACCGCGTCATGGCAGACAAGGCACTGACAGCAGACGCCCTTGGACTTAACGCCCGCGACATCGGCAACGCGACCGTGGCGATGCCCGAGGTGTGGCAGGCCGGGCCGTCCTACCTGCTTATTCCCGTTGCGTCGGTCGACGCGCTTGGGCGAGCACGGCCGACCGGAAGCGATTGGGACAGGCTGACCGAGCGCGCGGGCACGATCAGTGCATGGCTGTTCGCTTCAGACGAAACGAATGGCTTCCGTGCCCGGATGTTCTCACCCGCGGGTGGAACGCCAGAAGATCCCGCAACCGGATCAGCTGTGGTGACTTTCGCCGGGCTTCTGGCCTGTCATGGCTACTGCACACGCGCTGAAACACGTATCCGGGTCCTGCAAGGCGTTGAAATGGGCCGCCGGTCAGAGATTCAGGCGCGGATCGTGTTGAAGAATGGGGAACTTTCGACGGTCCGGATTGGCGGCTCCGCTGTCCCGATCTCTTCAGGCAAGATAAAAATTCCGTGACAGAGGTCGCCAGCTCCCCAGCGCCTGTTTGCTTGCGGATGCCGGTTTGCTAAGCTGAGAAACATGCGTTCGCGGGCAACGACAGTTAGGACCGCACAGCCGAAACGATCAGCCCCAAGCTCCTTTAGAAGAGAACACAAGACACTGTCGGCGGACTCGACATTGACCAATGTCAGTGAGCCGACCGTCGCTGTCGCAGCGAGGAGGTCCGCCAAGGCCGAGGGGTCGCTGGCGGCTATCTGATGCACGAGACCGCCTGCACCGACGATCGCGCCGCCTTTTTCATGCAGAAAGCACGTCAGCGGTGAGCCGGAGATGGTTTCCGTAGCGTTCTGCCAGGTCGGCTTCCAAGTCGAATTCGTCTGAATGGCATTGGCAACGGTCCCGAAATCCGACCGTTCGCATGTGGAAGGATCGGGAGATGGATGATCAAGCCGATAACAGTCGAGCTTTCTGGTCACCTCAAAACCCAGCTTCCGATAGAGACGCTCAGCGCCTTCGTTTCCCTCAATGACCTCAAGCCAAAAGCTCTCGCTTCCGGTATTCTCCGCCGCACGTATCGCCGCCATGCCCAAACGAGACGCCAATCCCCGGCCTCGGTGGCCAATCCGGGTTCCGCTGCCTATCAGATACCGTTGGTTGTTCCGCGTCGCCACTTTCCAAAACCCGATAACTTCACCATCGTCGACGGCTACGAAGGACGCCGCGGGGTCAAAACCTCTCGAGCGCAGCGCCGCCTTGAACGTGTCTGCATCTGGTTGCAACGGAACGACATAATCAGAAAACGCGGCGAGCATGGCGCAATGCAGAGCACCCAGATCAACGCCGGATTCTGGAAAGGAAACAATGCGTGTCATCTTCGTGTTTTCCTAAATCAACGGGTGGGCCTGTCGACAAGTCCCGATCCTAGTTGGACAGACACAGCTTGTTGCCATCAAGGTCTCTCACATAGGCTGAGAATTTCGGCCCACGCTGACCCGGTGCGCCCTCGCAGGTGCCGCCCAATTCAAGGGCCAGGCCGTGCATCCTTTCAACGTCTTCCTTTGCTCCGACAGAAAAGCCAACCATCGTGCCGTTCCCGTTGGTTGCCGGCGCCTTAACGAAGGGTGTCGCGATTGCGAAGGCAAAGTCCTCGCCGAGCCAGTAGGTCATGCGGTCCGACGGTGACATGGTCTGAAGACCCGCGCCGGCGAAAAGTCCGTCGTAGAAGGCCTTCGATGCGTGCATGTCGTTCGTCCCAAGGACGAAGTAATTCATTTTCATGGTTGTCTCTCCGATTGAATTGGTGGTTCATCTGACGGCGTGCCGCGCGCTTACACTACGACGACATTGCCGCGCTTGTGACCCGTCTCCATATGGCGGTGCGCCTCGATCAGGTCGCCCAATGGGTAGACCCGGTCGATGACGGGCTCCAGCTTGCCGTCCTCGACCATCTCGACGAGAGTGGCGAGCATCGGGCGCAGCACGCCCGGCTTGAGCATGCCGGTAGCCGAAAAGCGCGCCTTGCGCGTGCCCAGGGTCGCGGTGCGCAACATCGCACCCAGCAGGCCGAAGCCCAGCACCGGACAGACGTAGCGGCCGGAGCGGGTCAGGCTTCCCTTGGCCTCGGCGAAGGACAAGACGCCAATCGTGTCAAAGATCACGTCATACCGCTCGGCCTGTTGGGTGAAATCCTCGCGGCTGTAGTCGATGACCCGGCCGGCCCCGAGTGCGGCCACCATGTCGGCGTTGCGGGCGCTGCAGGTGCCGGTGACCTCGGCGCCCATCGCGGCGGCGATCTGCACCGCCGCGCTGCCCAGGCTGCCCGAGGCGCCGAGGATCAGGACCTTCTGCCCCGCGCGCAGTTCAGCCACCTCGCGCAAGAAGTTTAGCGAGGTCAGCGGCCCATCGCACATGACGGCGGCGTCTTCATGCGAAAGTGCCGCAGGCTTCTTCATCAACACGCCGGACTCATCGAGGCAGATGTGGCTGGCATTTGCCCCGAACTTCAGGCCCGCCTCACCGAAGACCACGTCGCCCACGGCAAACCGGCTAACACGGTCACCCACGGCGATCACCTCGCCCGAGAGCCCGGTACCCGACAGGTTTTGACGCGGGCGGCGCAGGCCGAGGAATAGCCGTGCAAAGCGGGGCTGCCCGGCCCGCATCATGCCATCGGCGCGCGTCACGGCCGAGGCGCGGATACGGATCAGGATCTCGGTGGGACCAGGTGTCGGAATGGGCCGGGTCACCGGGTTCAGCACCTCGGGGGTGCCATAGTGATTGATGCTCCATGCAGAGAGTGTTGCGGTCATGGTGGACTCCTTTTGGTTCGGTTGCCCTGTCTCTACCGGACCGAATTCCATCCGAATATTGCAGTTTATGCACCGCTGTGGTTCATAATCACTCCGCATGGTGGATTGGAAATCTCTTCCGGCCTTTCTGGCCGTTGCGCGGGCGGGATCGCTGCGCGGGGCCGCCGAGCAACTCGACGGCACCCACGCCACCGTGCGCCGACAAGTCGAGGGGCTCGAGGCGCAACTGGGTGTGCAGCTGTTCCGGCGCAGTGCGGGCGGGCTGGAACTGTCGGCGGCGGGCCGCAAGCTGCTGCCGCAGGCACTCGAGGCCGAAGCGTCCTTGCGGCAGGGATTCAACGCCGTTCGCGGGCTCGATAGCGAGGCGGCGGGTCGCATCCGTCTGTCGGCCGATCCGATGACCGCGCATTTTCTGCTGGCGCCGGTTCTGGGCGAGTTCCTGTCGCTCTATCCCGACATCCACATCGACATGAACCTGTCCTACGCCATCGACTCGATCGAAAAGCTTGAGGCCGACGTCTCGATCCGCCATGTGCGCGACCTCACCGGTGATGCCGTGGGGCGCAAGCTGTTTCCGCTGTCGATCGGTGTATTAGCCTCGCGTAGCTATATCGACAGGCATCTGTACGATGCCGGGCCGCGCGGCGAGGGGCTGACCTGGCTCGGTTACGGTGAGGTGCCGGAATTGCAGGCGATGATCGCCGCCTCGCCGTTTCCGCGTGCTGCGGTGCGCCATGCCATCCCGGATCCTGCGATGCATATGCATCTCGCCCGGGCCGGAGCGGGCATGACGTTCCTTGCCGCATGGGTGCAGAGCGTCTTTCCCGAACTTCAACGGATGCCAGGAACCGAGCTAGACCAAAGCCGCTCGACTTGGGTGCTGATGCATGGGGATCTGCGCCGGGTGCAGCGGGTCAGGCTTTTCGTCGATTTCCTCTACGAGAGCCTGCTCGAGCGGCGCGCGGACTTCATCGGATGATTGTCAATCCGGCCTTGAGGCGTATTCGGGCGAGAGCATGGCACCTCCAGTACCGCTAGATGTAAAGTCTTGACTGGGTGCCTAATGTGCGCCGTGTCATACAAATGATTTCAATGCCTTAGACTGGAGAAGGTTGGATTTGAGGCCCACCCCCTCCGCCACCTACACTTACCGAAACCGATTATGGGTCCTTACGGTCCCCTTTTTTCTTTTGGTTTCAAAGGGGTTTAGTTGAGGCGACCGTCCTTCGGAGACTGGGAAAATGCCCAAAATCGGTCTCTGAACGCCATTTGTCTCTAACCGACCGCCCTAGTGTTCTGAAAGGACGCTTTCAAAAAATATCGCAATTTCAGTGCTTTGGTGTTTTTGGCCGAGTGCCCTTTTCGAAAGAGCGACCGATACCGCAATTCAATACGAATCCGAAGGACGGGTAGTAGGACGGTCGATTTTGGCGGGGAGGCGCCTCACGGCACCGTGGCATTGCATCCGTAGCATTTGGCTAAAGCGGTCAGTCACCGTTATAGCTCGACCGGCAGTTATTGGCAGAAAGCGTAGTTTGCAAAGTCGCGAGCCGAAGTCGCTGTTTTCGCCGTGCCCGGCGGCCCAAGGACCCTGACCATGCCATTGGGTGCTGCGATGCGGCTTCTCCAGAGCGGACCTGTGTATGACAGTGCCACAGACAGCCTTCTTGCATTCTTGCTACGCGGCATGTGAATGACTTAGTGCCAACCCACAAGCCGCTCGTGGCACAACTCCAGCATCTGTTCGGCCTTGGCCATCATCTCCGCTTCAAGGTTCGGCACATTCGGCACGATGATCTGATCGAGCCCGGC
>Ga0307963_1000849_pt1 | contig 22090 bp, 19 predicted proteins | sample OrgLakmetagen594_FD_201829 | JGI IMG/M metagenome (GOLD analysis project Ga0307963, IMG submission 201829) | Saline water microbial communities from Organic Lake, Antarctica - #594 | ecosystem: Environmental > Aquatic > Non-marine Saline and Alkaline > Saline | place: Antarctica: Organic Lake... | reverse complement strand
CACTTGGGGGACCAATTTTCCTCCCTATAGGCTGTCAAGTATGTAGGGTTGGCCAGAACCGTACATATACACCGTATATATACCCCGCATATTTGGTGATTTCCCTACCAAAAATACCGTATATTCACCGTATATCTATGGGTCTGGCCAACCCTACAAGTATGCAAAGCTGATTTTTGTCACGCCTCTTCTCAATTTAGCTCTGGAAGGAAGAACAGCGTGAGATCTTTGGGCAATGGATATGGTCATAGGAAAAACAGCGTGATCTTTGGGCAATGGATATGGTCATGGGAAGATTCTAGCAGTAACTCTGTAATTGGAATTGTTTTGGAGTCCACATCCATAGCTCATACATGAACTGTCGTAGTCTTGTCCACCCCGACTTCATTGGGAATGTGCCGCAATAAAGAAATGTGCGGTGTGCGTTCCGCCATTTCTCAAAGTCCATTACATGTGTGTGTGTGTGTGTGTGTGTGTTTGTGCATGCCTCATGCCTCACGCAGCGTCAGACAAGTGTGGTGACACACACACGCACACACACATACAGACACACACACACGCGCGCGCACACACACACACAATTATGTGTTAAATAATCTCGCCCATGATGCCAACGAGCTGCGCAACTCTGAGCACATGCATTTCAACCAGCGTCCTGCTCTTACCTTCAGGTGCTTCGCCCTGCTAAGCTGTGGTGTGACGTGGAGGCAGGTGTGTGTGTTATTTTGTAGCCTCTTTCATCTCGTACGCATGATGTGCACATGATTCTTTGCATGCGCAGCACTTGGTGTTCGTGCATTTGCTCATGCGCCGCACTTGCTCATGTTACATCTGGTATGAGTAGATAAAAGTAAAGAACAAAAACTACGCAGGCAGTGAAAACCACTCCCCACATTGAACAAGGAAAAGTAACCTCTTTGGCACTGGGAACCGTAAAGCTCCTCCACCAAAAGAATAAGAGAAGGATCAATGGGGATCAGGAGGGTTGCATGCTTGACCTGAAACCGGCTCCTGATGAGAGATGATAATAGTAATGGAAGGCCGAGTAGATACCTGAGCATTATTTCAAGAATGTTTTGCATTCTTGCGTGTTCCTGTAAATGCATATTGTGTGTGTACCAGGTGTGCTTAAAGGCTGCCTCAGTCTGACGATGAACCCCTTTTGTAGTACACACAGATATAGATTTGCAGATATAGACGCTCTCTCACAACAACTGAGTGCACACATACGCATATATATACACTTACGCACAAACGTACACATACGTATAGACACACAAACACACACACACGCACACACACACACACACACACACGCAGCGGCCGAGGCAGCACAGCTGTCAGCAGCTCATGGGCGCACCATTGTTCCTTCATTTACGGGAGCGAAGTATGTGTGAATGATGCACACCCAAACAGAGCCCCAGTAAATTATGCTGTTCAGGGGTTCTGAAACATACTGGTATTCTGCAGTCCATTGCGGGAGGTATAATTTATTACGGAAGCAACCTTGTCGCAAAAGAAAGTAGAAACACCTTGCCTTGCTTACATGAGCCGCAAAATAAATGCTCATATACAAGTAGTTATTATGCGGCGATCACTACACTTCGTGCCCGAAATTTGTTTGCCCGAATGTAGGCCTCGCTACAAACGTCAATGCTTCAAAGTGAAAAGTGCAAACTAAGAAGTACAAAAAAGTGCAAACTAAGAAGCCACGCTGTAAACGTCAGATGCTTCAACAACAGCTGCCTGTATTGCAGCAAATTGACGGACACAGCATGAGTGTTATTTGCATGGACAAAGCATGAGTGTCCTTTGCAAGGGTCTTTTTGGCTGCTATGGAAAGAAGCTTTCTCGGCACTAAACACTGTTTATTTTCTGGTTCATGCCAAGTTAGTGAGGCAAAGCCAGTAGGCTTTTGCGTAGCCTTCCCAACACTGAATGGCCCCATTCTCCTGAAGTGGGGAGCTGTTTTCTTTCCTTTGATACAAATGTAGCCTAGCGGCCGTATTGAGTGAGCTTGGGAATGTAGGATGAGGGATGAGTAGTTTGCACATTATGTATGCATGTTACATTCCAGGTTGTTGTGGCTGAAACGGCATGAGCCTGACGTATTTGCCAAGGTGAAGCACGTCATGCTGCCCCACGATTACGTCAACTTTTGGCTGTCAGGACGCATCGTTGCAGAGGTTGGTTCATCACATCGTTGCAGAGGCTGGTCCATATCAGATTCATATCGTTGCAGAGGTTGGTTCATTTCTGATTCGTATTGTTGCAGAGGCCCGTTCATCACATCATCATGTCGTTGCAGAGGTCGGTTCATATTGGAGGTGCATGTGCAAGAGAGAGACAAATTTGCACTTAATGTGTTTGTAAATCCCACGGCCGATCTGAGCAGTTATTAAGGTTGTTGCATAATTGTTCGTGAGCACACTAGGAAATATTTTCATTGTTTTCTGTGTAGGGTTGTTCAGGACCATGTGTATCAGTGCCGACCGACTTAAGTGTATCAGGCCAGTTTTTGTTATCATTGCCTGAGGTGAATTCATACTTTTTGATGCTGTATGCCTCTTTCTCGAATGCACCTGTTTTGTATTGGCTTGACTTGTTGTTTGCAAGGCAGAGATGCTGGCGGTATGACCCACTAAAATGCTCTAACCAATTACTGAGTCCGACGCACTAATTTGTGAAGCACCTCTTTGTGCCTGCCTGACTTTTGCTTGCAGAGCGGAGATGCCATCGGTATGGCCCACATAATTGCTCACACCAAAACACTGTGACCAAAGCACAATTTTAAAAGGCCCTGTTTTATGTGTGCTTAGCTCTGTCCTTGCAGAGCAGAGATGCTAGCGTTGTATATTACTAAAATGCTCACACCAAAACACTGCGACCAAAACACGGTTTTAAAATGTTTTTTATTTAGTTTAGTTTGGATTACAAAGGCCTCCAGCCTGGCATGGCTGCTCAATTTTTAGGTCCCAACAAATAAACCAATCAAAAAGATCGACAGCTGCACTAATAAATTTGTAAACTTCTGAGTTATGTCTGCTTAGCTCTGTCCTTGCAGAGCAGAGATGCTAGCGGTGTAAGTTACTAAAACGCTCACGCCAAACACGGCATTTAATGCACGATCATGAAATGGCCCTTTCAATCTCTGCTTAACTTTTGCTTGCAGAGCGGAGATGCCAGCGGCACCACCTACTACAATGTGCACACAAAGAAATGGGACCCTGCAGCAATGGCTCTGATTGATGACCGTTTGCATAATTGGGTGCCTGAGCTCATAGGCTCCAATGAGGTACGTATCAGAAAAATGGCTGAATATTCTTCTGGCATGATGGAAATGGACTGTAAGAAGAAAAGGAAGAAAATAATACACATATGTATATATATCGACAACAATAACATCATATGTATCGACAACAATAACATTAAAATGTGGAATGCAAGGAGCAGAACTTGCCTTTTGAGCTAGCTGCATGCTCACTGAAGAGAGTGGCACATGTGCCCGTGTGTGTGCGCGCGTGTGCGTATTTGTGTGGGCATGTGTGTGCGTATGTGTACGCATGTCAGTGTGTGTGTGTCATTGAGCCATTACACACTGACTGCATTCATCTGTAAACGCACGTGCCCGTTGCATATTTGGTCCATAGATTGTAGGCACTCCCTAGGGAATAGATTGTAGGCACTCCCTAGAACTCCCTAGAACTCCCTTGAGAATAGATTGTAGGCACTCCCTAGAGAATGGATTGTAGGCACTCCCTAGAACTCCCTAGAGAATAGATTGTAGGCACTCCCTAGAGAGATTGTAGGCACTCCCTAGAGAGATTGTAGGCACTCCCTAGAGAGATTGTAGGCACTCCCTAGATTGTAGGCACTCCCTAGAGAAAATGAGGACAAAAGCTCAGCCCCAGACTTGCTCTTGATAAAAACCTGTCCCAGATTGTCATTGGTTGAAAGTTGATTAAAAAACACGATGAATTTAATATACGTACCAGGCCTGCCCTCAAAGCTTGTTACGTTCACGGGTGTGATCTCACCTCCCTAAGATCTTTTTCTCACGAGATATTACAGGTGTGATATCACCTTACTCCCTATACCCTTTCTTTGTCACCTCTCTATACTCTTTTTCTCACGAGAGGTCACGGATGTGATCTCACCTCCCTCTAACCCTTTTTTCTGACCTCCCTATACCCATGTGTGTGCATATGTGTGTGTGTCAGTGTATGTGTCATTGAGCCATAACACACTGACTGCATTCATCTGTTACACAGCTGAGGATGAGTGCAAGCTAATCGCAGGTCGTTGGCACTCTCACTGAGGAGGCACTCTCCGGCCTGAGCCTGCCCTTAAACCTCACTGTACGAATTTACAAGACCTAACTGAATACAAGTCATTTGCAGGTCGTTGGCACTCTCACTGAGGAGGCACTTTCCGGCCTGGGCCTGCCCTTATACGTCGCTGCAGGTCGTTGGCACTCTCACTGAGGAGGCGAGCTCAGCCCTGGGCCTGCCTTCAAGCGTTATAGTTTCATCCGGCAGCGGGGACAATGCCATGAGCGCGCTGGGAGTGGGGTGCGTGGTGCGTACATGAGCAGCAACACTGTTGTGGTGTATGTGCGCGTGGTGTGTGTGTGTGTGCGTGTGTGTGTGTGTGCATGAGCGCGCTGGGAGTGGGGTGCGTGGTGCGTGCATGAGCAACAAAATTAAAAGCAACGTGGACTGATGTAGGCATAAGCCTCAGGCCTGCCTTCACACGTAATTGTTCCTTCCGGCAGTGGGGACAACACCATAAACGTTCTGGGAGTGGGGTGCGTGGTGCGTGCATGAGCAGCAACACTGTTGTGGTGTGTGTGTGCGCGTGGTGTGTGTGTGTGTGTGCGTGGTGTGTGTGTGTGCGTGTGTGTGTGTGTGTGTGTGTGTGTGTGCACGTGCGTGCACAATAAATGAGTCGGACACCTAGAGATCAACGCCATAGTCATGATGGGTGTGGGGTGCGTGGCGTGTGCATGAGTAGCAACACTGTTGTGGTGTTGTGGCACTTGTGCAGTTGTCAGCAAATAGGGCTGACATAGACGTGCGTGTTTCAGCGAAGGTACAGAGGCTGCCCATGTTTTGTACGCGTGTGCACATGTTCAGATGCATGGAGTTTGTAGGGTCGACACAACTTGCGCTCCAGTTAGTGAATACATTTTCTTTCTCATCGCGTGCGGTAAACATGATCCTACAGTTTTAGAGTTTTTGTGAATTCATTTTTATGCCTGATCACAGAATGCACACCTGTGCTACGCACTTTTTGTGTGTTACGCTTGCAATGATCAATGAGTGCACTTGCGATAGGAGAGTGAGTGCACTTTTGATGGACGCGTGTGTTTCGTGTGGATTATGATTTACTATGTCACACTTATGATTTATTATGTTACACATGTGAATTATTATGTTACTATGTTACATGTATGATTTATTATGTTATTATGTTACACTTATGATTTACTGTGTTACACTTATGCTTTATTATGTTACACATGATGTATTATGTCACTATGTTACACTTATGATTTATGATTAAGCGATAAGTGCAATTCAGCCTAGCAACCCAATTCACAACTTCCTCTTGCTCAACTAACCCTGCTCCTCTTCAATAGGCTGTACGTGCCTGCTGTTGAATTTTAAACGCATGATGATATCCCTACGCACTTTGAGCCCACTGCATGTCAAGCACACACACACACACACACACACACACACAAACACACATGTGTGTGCCTACTGCAGGACCCTGGGCAGATGATGCTCTTTCTTTGGACTTTCCGGGCACACACACACACACACACACACACACACACACATACACACACACGCACACACACACACACATATGTGTGTGCCTACTGCAGGATCCTGGTCAGATGATGCTCTCTCTGGGCACTTCCGGAACGCTGTTTGCCGTGACGGAGGTACCCCTCATTGACCCCTCCGGTGCGGTGAGTCATCAGAAAAACTCACGCAGGCAGTAAAATCACTCCATAAAGGGAAAAGAACAAGAAACAAGTACGCGGGCAGTGAAGACCACTCCCCAAATAAAAGAGAACAAGAAAAACCACGCAGGCAGTTAAAACCAATCCCCAAAGGAAAAAGAAAAGAAAAAGCTGCGGGCAGTGTAAACCATTCTCCACGTTAATAATAAGGAAATGGAGCCATTTTGGTACGGAATACCGTAATACTCCTCCACCAAAGGAAACAGAAGATCAACTTCTCCACTAGAGTGAACGCAAATTACCCCTTTAGTTTGTCCAGAGCCTAGGCCATGTTTGGCTGCTTGTTGCATTTGTCGTTACCTGGACATGCATCATGCATGGCTGCAAATCGTTGCATTTCTTGTCACTAGGATGCACGCATGGCTGCATATTACGTTTCTCTCCACCAGGACATGCATGGCTGCTTGCTACCTTTGCCGTAACCAGGACATGCATGGCTGCTTGTTACACCCAAAGGAACCCCTGCACACAACCCCCCTGATCTCCACAAAGTGCCCTGTGACTTGATTTTGGCAAGTAAGAGCCGTTTGGATGGTGCCAGCACCGCAGTGCTCTCCTTCCCTTCCGTCACGCTGGGTACGCTTACCGTGTTAACACTACCAGCCTTCTTCCTTTCTTTATAAACCGAATTCCCCCAGAATTAGGCACACACAAATCGCAGCAGCCCTTCCTCCCAGGCTTTGCTGCTATGCTGTAACTCCTTCCTTCCCTTATTACTGTTACTTATTACTGTTACTTATTACTGTTACTGTTACTTATTTACTTGTTACTTATTACTGTTATCCTTCCTTCCCTTATTACTGTTATTACTTCCCTTTATCAACCTACCGTATCTCAGGTCATCTCAGTACCGTTATTGTTATCTGTCAGGCTATCTGTCAGGTTATCTGTCAGGTTACCAACCGTTATCTCAGGTCATCTGTCAGGTTATCTGTCAAATTACCAACCAACTGTTATCTCAGGCTATCTGTCAGGCTATCTTTCAGGCTATCTGTCAGGCTATCTGTCAGGTTATCTGTCAAATTATCAACCAACCGTTATCTCAGGCTATCTGTCAGGTTATCTGTCAGGTTATCTGTCAGGTTATCTGTCAGGTTACCAACCAACTGTTATTTCAGGCTATCTGTCAGGCTATCTGTCAGGTTATCTGTCAGGTTACCAACCAACCGTTATCTCAGGCTATCTGTCAGGCTATCTGTCAGGCTATCTGTCAGGTTATCTGTCAGGCTATCTGTCAGGTTACCAACCAACCGTTATCTCAGCTTATCTCAGTACCGTCATCCCAGGTTATCAACCTACCGTTTCTCAGGTCATCTTTCTTGCTCCTGTTTTCCTAAAATAAAGTGTCTCTCTGTCTGCCTGTGTTTGACACACAGATGTGCCTCACCCATTGCTTTTGTCTCTCTGTCTTCCTGTGTTCGACACACAGATGTGCCTTACCCATAGTCCACGTGTCTCTCTGTCTTACTGTGTTCGACACACTTATGTGCCTCACCCATTGCTTTTGTGTCTCTCTGTCTTACTGTGTTTGACACACAGATGTGCCTTACCCATAGTTCATGTGTCTCTCTGTCTTCCTGTGTTCGACACACAGATGTGCCTTACCCATAGTTCATGTGTCTCTTTGTCATCCTGTGTTCGATACTCAGCTGTGCCTTTGTTTGATGCTCAGGTATGCCCTTTTGCAGACGCCACTGGCAAAGGCCTACCCCTGATGTGCACTCTGAACTGCACCATGCCCCCCCAAGAGGTAGGCAGCCCTCATTGATGCAAAATGTGGCAATATTTTACTCGTTCATTTTTAATAATACAGGTTTTCACCTTATGCACATTTCTTGACGCCAGTGTACGCAATAGACTGCATCATAAGCGAATGCCCTCCCTGTTCGTATTAAGTGGGCCGCTTTTTCACATGTCTTGACGGTAGTGTACGCGATCAACAGCATCATAAGCAAATGTCCTCCTGCTCATATTGAATGGGTCGCTTTTTCACATTTCCTGCAACCAGTGTATGCAAAAGATAGCATCATAAGCAAATGCCTCCTGTCCGTATCAAGGGGTTCACTTCTTCACCTTTTTTTCTACTCATCTACTGTGTACGCAATAGACAGCTTCTCATGTTCACATTAATCCGCTTTCTATATGGCACGCTGGAATGCACCATGTCTAGGGTTGGCCAGGACCATATATATACAGTGTATATACGGTATCTTCGACAGGGAAACCACCAAATATACCACAAATATACGGTCATACACGGCATATATATATATATATATAGTTCTGGCAAAACTATCATCATGTCCTATTTAAATTTGCAACGTGCGCGTGACATGGACAGGTAAGTAGGTTCGGTGCATAATGCTTAATGCATAATACATGTGTGATACATGTGTGATACGTGTGTGATACGTGTGTGATACATGTGCGATACATGTGTTATACATGTGTGATACATGTGTGATACATGTGTGATACATGTGTGATCGGTGCTTAATGCATGATACTTGTGTGATGAGTGTCAGGCAGCCTACCTCATACCGTCACCTTTGATCAGCCACACAGCTACGTGCAAGAAAAAGGTTACTGAAGCCTAGAGATAACCCTGAAACCTTTAGCGAATGCCGAGAGCAAAAGCACAGAAAACATTCTTGCTCGACGTGTGAGAATGTACAAATTGTAGTCTCGTTTGGAATGACGCACGCTGTTCCGTATCAACCTGATCCTTATCGCTACAACGTTTACTTTTCACATTAATTATATACTGAGTGCACCCTTGTTAGGAATAACGCACGTTGGTCCTTATTGCTAAAAATATATTTTATAAACTACTTTTGTTTAACAGATAGCATCCTCGTTTGGGATGACGCATGCCCAGCTAACAGAGCTTGCCTTGCAGCCTGAAAATGAGCAGCCTGGCTGTAGCGGAGTAAACTTTTTGCCTTACCTAGTAGGAGAACGGACTCCTAATTGGCCACAGGCCACCGGAGCTCTACTCGGACTTACTCCTGGTGTGTATGTTTGTGTGTATGTGTGTGTGTGCGTGAGTTTGTGTGTGTGTATGTGTGATTGTCTTTGTGTGTGAGTTTGTGAAGAAGGCGCTGCTTATAGAAACTGCCACATCAGCCCTTGTGTGTCCGAGGGGACGTGGCCACACCATTGATAGTTTTGGAAGGAACATCTCGAACTTACTCCTGGTGTGTGTTTTTGTTTGTGTGTGTGTGTGTGTCTGTGTGTGTATGTGTGTGCGTGAACTTGTGAAGATGGCGCTGTTTATCGAAACTGCCACGTCAGCCCTTGTGTGTTGGGGGGGACGTGGCCACCCCATTGCTAGTTTTGGAACGAGCATTTTGTTTGTGCGCAATGGGCAATGTGTGTATATGCGGACCTGGGTAGCCTAGGCAAGAGTTAGGGATGCAACTTTTCTTACGCTTTGACATTGGCAGACCAGCCAGAATATACATGAAAAAAACGGAAAAATAAAAATCACACAGGCAGCAGGCAGTGACAAACCAATCCCCACATGAATTGAAGGGAGGGGAGCCAGGATACATGGTGATGTGCACTAGATAAACACATGGAGATGTGCACTAGATAAACACATGGTGATGTGGACTAGATAAACACATGGTGATGTGCCCTAGATAAACACATGTAGATGTGCACTAGATAAACAGAGGCAACAAGTGTAATAGGCTTCCCTACCCAAAACAATCCAAGCTTGCTTTTCTTCTGTGATTGCTGTCACGTGCTGACTCCTAAGTGCAGCTATAATTGCTGGGTGTGCTTTCTCCTGTGATTGCTGTCATGTGCTGAGTGCAGCTGTAAATATTGGGTGTGCTTGGCTTTGTCTCCTTGCGCTCTATGGCTGCCGTCTTGTTCTGACACTGCACCGTTCCTGTTCTTATCGAGTGTAATTACTTGTTCTTGTCAATTGTAATTACTAATTACCCTTTTCTCCTTGCGTTCTGTTGCTGCTTTCTTGTTCTGACACTGCATCTTCTTCCTCGTTTGACGATGTACAACACTTTCCTTACTACCCAAGGCAGGTATCCTCGTGTTTAGGCATTGCAGCTTCTTTCTCATCAAACATGTACAACACTTATTACCCAAGGCAGGTATCCTCGTGTTTAGGCATTGCAGCTTCTTTCTCATCAAACATGTACAACACTTTCCTTATTACCCAAGGCAGGTATCCTCGTGTTTAGGCATTGCAGCTTCTTCCTCGTTTGACAATGTACAGCACCCTTACTACCCAAGGCAGATATCCTCGTATCTAGGCATTTCAGCTTCAAAGAATTCTTGTTCGCTGCGCGCAAGCAATTTTTCTCCTGTGTTTCATGGCAGGTGTTCTCTCTCGCCCGGGCCTGCTCTACCGCGCTGCCTTAGAAGGCGCTACCTTTTCCCTGCTAGCAGGGTTGAATAAGATGCTTCAGCTGGGAAGGGGTAAGGGGTTCTTGGAAGATGCCACAGCTGGGAAGGGGTAAGATGCTACAGCTGGGAAGGGGTATGTAAGGGGTGCTTGGAAGATGCTACAGCTGGGAAGGGTAAGGGGTTCAAGGAAGATGCTACAGCTGGGAAAGTATAAGGGGTGCTTGGAACTGGCTGCTTGATATGGTTGCGCTTGGGAAAAAAGATTTCTGTGACTCCGCTTAAGCTGACTGCTTATGGAAACAGAACAAAATAAATGTTGGGAAGTCTCTGCTTACCTGCAGCCAGAGTGCTGCAAATGTACAAAAGTATACTGACTTGTTTTAAATGAGCTCTTACAATTACTGAATCTCTGCTTACCTGCAGCCTGAGTGCTGCATATGCACAAAAGTAAACTGACTCGTTTTAAATGAGCTCTTACAATTACTGATGAGTGGATACTTTTCAGCCAGAGTGCTGCAAATGTACAAAAGTAAACTGGCTCGTTTTAAATGAGCTCTTACAATCACTGATGAGTGGATACTTTCAGCAACCTGGCACAGCATAAATCTATGTACATGGTTGTAACAAAAGGAAACGGGAAGGATGTGGCGTCATCGATTGTGCTGCAGACTGAAGTTCAACGTATGTATTTACAAGCTGACTCATTTGCAAAAACGAATGACAAAATGTGTGTGTGTATGTGTGTGTGTGTGTGTGTGTGTGTGTGTGTGTGTGCACGTGTGTCCTTGCAGAGCATGGTACCCCAGACCACGCGCTCCTGTCTCCGACCGAATTGCGGCTTGTGGGAGGAGGTGCTCGGAACCTGCTCTGGCAGCGCGTAATTGCGGACGCGTTTCAGCTGCCCATCAGGTAATGACAATAAAACGCTCAGGATCAAATCTATGGGCTGTGACCAATAAGTGCACGTTTCAGCTGCCCATCAGGTGGTGACGATAAAACGCTCAGGATCAATCCACAGGCTGTGACCAATAAGTGCACGTTTCAGCTGCCCATCAGGTGGTGACAATAAAACGCTCAGGATCAAATCTATGGGCTGTGACCAATAAGTGCACGTTTCAGCTGCCCATCAGGTAGTGACAATAAAAGCACGCTCGGGATCAAATACACAGGCTGTGACCAATAAGTGCATGTCCAGGTAGAAAGACGGCACGGATCACCGAACCGCTTGATGAAAGGCGTGATTGTGTGTATGTGTGTGTGTGTGTGTGTGCGCGCGTGTGCGTGTGTGTGTGTGTGTGCGTGTGCGTGTGTGTGCGTGTGTATATGTGTGTGCGTGTGTGTGTGTGTGTGTGTGTGAGGCGTGATTGATGAAGGTTCTTTTTGTACACCAAAGGCATGGCCATTTCAAAGAAGGGCAGAGTACCCCCTACAGCCAAAGGTCAGGGTCGGGCCGCGGAATGTGCCGGCCTGTGCCAACAGGAGACTGCTGTGGCAAGTCCATGACGACAGCTGTGCTCATGCTCATACACAACCACGTGCACACGTACTGACGCAAATTGCACACGTACCGGCGCAAATTGCACACGTACTGACGCAAATTTGACACACCCAAGCAAAACACGCGCGCTGCAGACTCCCAGTTGAACTGGAGACGGCGGCATTGGGGGGTGCACTGCAAGCAGCCGCCGTGCATCAGGGGGTCGATGTGGCGCAGTACATTCGGCAAAATCCTGCCAAGCTGAGTGACAAGGTGTGCAAAGGTTGAAAGTAGGGCAGTGTTACTTTCCGATGGCGTTACTTTCCGATGGCGTGTCAAGGAAATTTTGTTGTAATTCGTATAGTCACGGGTGATGGTGAACTATGGTGAAATGCAAGGCAAAAAGCCAGACACTCTACCCTGAGACACATCTGCACGATGAAGGAAGAAAGGAAACTGCGCAGGCAGTGAGAGGCACTTTTTCTTCTTATAAAAGATAAGGAGCAAAGTATGATATAGCATACTTTTTACCAATTTTGAAATATGTCCCGAAGGCACTCCTTTTTATACAGGAAAAGGAGCAAAATATGGTAAAAACATTTGCATGTGACGTGCGTTCCCTTGTGCTTGCCTTGCAGTTGGCATACCCAATATGCCAACACCTCTGTAATATTGTGCCGATGTGCTTTTGCTGCTGTGTCAAATTTGCCTTGCAGGTCATTTATCCTGACCCGACAGTTTTTGACCTGTACGATGCCGCCTTCCAGCGGCACGTGGCGCTAGGCAACACGTTATTTGCAGCTGCGCGCACTTAAGCTAGTGTCTTCTCAGATGAGCCACAAAAGGCAGCTGCGCGCACTTAGCTAGTGTCCTCTCAGATGAACCACAAGAAAAGGCTCTCAGCAGTAGTATGCCGGAAAACTGCCAGTGGGTCCTTGCTTGTAGGTTAAGTGGCACGTGCGCCACATTTTCACCTTGCACTGACTGTAGGCCAACAGATTGACCCCAAGCGGTATTGATTGGAGCAGTGGACCCCATCTACAAAGAGCACAACGATGAACCTCTCTCAGATCTGGGACTGGATTTTTACATGGCTAAACACAAAGAGCAGGCTTATTGAGCATTCTAACGAGCCTCTTTAGTGTTTTATATAAAAAAAACACTGCTCAATTGCTGAGTGCTCTTTAAGGACTGCGTGGGTTTGCGTCGTATGTACGAGCTGCTTAAATTGGGCGTGCTATTTCCATGCAAGAGTTTGCTGCGGATTTTAAGCATAAGATGAGAGGTCCAAATTTGGAGGGACGCTGAGTTGGTGGACCCCAACACGCACAACAACAAATTGGCCACTCATCATTCTTGGTTTGCTACCCCTTTTTCTAGAAATGAGTGTATGCCCACTATTGTACCACGGTATCTCCATCTAGATCTGTCCAAACATGTTATGCGCAATGTAAGTAGACTCCGCTTGCAGGCACATTCTTTGAAAGTTGAGGCAGCAGCGTGGCTTGAAGATGGTTCTCGCGTATGTGACCAATGTCCTGGTAAAGATGAACATGTTCAGTACGCGTCTACTTTGGTGAACCAACGTCCACACTTTGATGTGTTTTTTTCCTACTTCTTCGTGTTTTTAAGCTTAGCATTTTCCAGTTGCGTCACAGTCCTTTTTTTACTTGGTTTGTTTTGAGGTTTACTTCGTTCTCATAGGTTGAGCAGCCGTTCCAGGTTGAATGCCTTTGTAATCCAAGCTAAACAAAACTATACTAAACTGAGCTTATGGATTTATTTGTGGCCGAGACCAGTCAGCAACCGATGACCTGGCTGAAGGTCCCCCCCCACTGTAACCGTTATAAAAGACTAACCGTTATAAAAGACTTTAGCTACATAATATGTGTGTCGTGGTGCCTTTGCTTGCTGTGAGTTGCACCTCTAGGGTGGAAAAACGCTGTGGTATTTGTTGGCTAGCTTGCTGTGGCTTGAACATCACGGGAGTGTGGACTGAGATGGTTAAATTTATATGTAGCAATATGGCACTGGCTGAGACCAGTTTCTTTTATACAAACTTACGTTTACTTTACGCTGGCTGATCCAGCAATGCCTATCAGCCCAACGTATATGGCTGCCGGTTACCCCCTTTGTAAACCCTTTGAAAACCCTTCAGCTACATAACAAAAAGGATCACAACCGTGTTCACGTGTGGGAATGGATGCTTTTGCACCCCCCCCCAAATCTTAATAAATAATCTCTGCCTCAAATTGGGGGGTGAGGGTTCCTTAAGTGCCAGCTTCTTTTGCTCATTCCCCTTCATAGCAGTCGCACTTTTTGACTGAAGGCCTTTTTCTGTAAACCTTGTCAACCTTAGGTGCAGGCACCTCTTTGCTCCTTCCCCTTCGTAGCCACACTAAAAGCGCAATCTTTCCTTTATAATCCTTTTAGGCAGGAAAATGACCCCACTATTGGGCGCAAGGGCTGAGCTTTGTTTGGGATTTATCTGAGGAGGTACTTTTGACACAAATGAATATAAAGTAAATGTAATCTTGTAACCCTCATCACCACCTGCCTACCATCTCCCAATCTGAAGCGTCATCTGAACACCCCTTCACTTCTCCATATAATCCCTTGTCGAAATTCCTAAAGGCTCTACACCACTCCCGCGGTAATATGCCCTCCTCAAACTTCTGCAGGAGCGCCGTGACGTGCGCACTGCTTGACACGTGCCTTGGAGCCCAGCCCTTTGCGTTCTTGACCTCAAGATCTATGCCTGGGATGCGCTGCAACATGACCTCAAGGGCATCGGCGTTGCCTGCACAGGCGCAACAGCGTGTATGTGCAGTGACATGTTAAAAACATTTTGCAGCCTAGTTTTTTCCTTATGCAGCATTGCTCAGCTGCAACGTGACCTCAAGGGCATCAGCTTTGCCTGCACAGGCGCAACAGTGTTTTTGTGCAGTGACATGCAATAAGACTGTTTGCAGCGTAGTTTTTCCTTGTGCAGCACTGCTCAGCTGCGACATGACCTCAAGGGCATCGGCATTACCTGCACAGGCGCAACAGTGTGTTTGTGCAGTGACATGTAAAATACATTTTGCAGCCTAGTCTTTCCTAATGCTGCATTGCTCAGCTGCAACATGACCTGTAAAGTACCTTATTTTGCCTGCACAGGCGCAACAGCGTGTATGTGCAGTGACATGTAAAAGACATTTTGCAGCCTAGTTTTTTCCTTAGGCAGCACTGCTCAGCTGCGACATGACCTCAAGGGCATCGGCGTTACCTGCACAGGCGCAACAGTGTGTTTGTGCAGTGACGTGTAAAATACATTTTGCAGCCTAGTCTTTCTTAATGCTGCATTGCTCAGCTGCAACGTGACCTGTGTAAAGTACCTTATTTTGCCTGCACAGGCGGAACAGCGTGTATGTGCAGTGACATGTTAAAAGACATTTTGCAGCGTGGTTTTTCCTAATGCTGCATTGCTCAGCTGCAACGTGACCTCTGTAAAGTGCCTAAAATTTGGCCTGCACAGGCGCAACAGTGTTCTTGTGCAGCGATATGCAATAAAACTGTTTGCAGCATTGCTCAGCCGCAACGTGACCTCAAGGGCATCGGCATTGCCTGCAAAGGAGCAATAGCATTGTTTTGTGCAGTGAAACTCAATTGCTTGCCGCGTTGCCCAAGCGCAACGTGACCTAACGGGCACAAATTATACAAGTAAGGCTCAGCGCAGCTTTTTTACAGTGAAATTCAGCAGCCTAAAAGAAGAAACAAAAGAGGCCACACAGCATTGAAACCACTCAATCTCCACATGGTGTAATGAAAGGAGCCGCTTTGGTGCCATGTACCGTGCAACTCTTCACTGCAGAACAAGAGTGAAATAACACTTTCACTGCAGAATAAAAGTGAAATAAATGGTAATCAGGAGGCTGAGCTAAGAGGTCTGGCCCTAACCAAATCCTTAGTGTCTGCGTAAAGCGTGCGTACGTCTCGACGACCGGCAGCAGTCTTAAGGGTCGGCCTGGAGATGCTTCCTTTTTGCAGAAACGACACAGTTGCGTTAGATTGCTCTAGCTTCTGTTTCTTTTGTTTAGCCAGGTGTAGTTTCAGGCTTTTTCCAAACTTCCGCTGAGATGCCCTTTGAGGCATATATAGCCATGTGACCTTACCTTCCCTTACCTTAAAAAACGCTCTAGCTCGCGACATTGCTGCCTTTCAAAAATGGGCTACCCACTGTTTATTAGGTGCACCACGTACGTTTATTAGGTGCACCACGTACGTTTATTAGGTGCACCACGTATGTTTATTAGCAGCACCACGTATGACTGTGTACATGGACAAATTATTGCCCTGCCAAAAATACCATATATACACCGAATATACATATTTGTAGGGTTGGCCAGAACCGTATATATCCACTGTCTATGACCGTATATTTGGTGATTTTCCTTAAAGATATACTGCATATACACCGTATATATAGGGTTCTGGCCAGCCCTACAGTAACGATTTGAATTGCTCATTTTTGAGAGCAAAACCATGTTCAAACTTGCAAAAGGCACTAAAGATTTCCAAACCTGCAAGAGGCACTAAATATTTTCAAACCTTGCTCGTGCCTCGAGAGCAAATATTTGAATTGCTCATCCTTGAGAGCGAAATCATTTTCAAACCTGCAAGAGGCACTATGGTGAGAGAGCTCGAACCAGACTGGGTGGGTGTGAGGAGCGTGCTTTTATTGCTGCCTGCTTAGTCATTTCTTTTTGTTTTAACAAGACTGGGCAGGCTGCTAGGTAAAAGCTCGTAAGCCACGCACAGGCTTGATTGCTTTATTCCCTTCTTTTTGTTTTAACAAGAATGGGCAGGCTGCTGGGTAAAAGCTCGTAAGCCACGCATGGGCTTGATTGCTTTAGGTCCAGGCATGTGATACAATGTGTCGTACACACACACACACACAATGTGATACGTCGCCAGAAAAGAAAAAAGAATAGACATGCAGTGATAAGCACACCCCAAGCAAACTGAGGAAAACAAAGCCGCTTTCGTATGGGCATTGTAATACTCCTTCACCCTGGCAGCCAGAAAAGGCCCAAGCAAATAATTTCAGGGTTTACAAATTACTAGGCAAAACACACATTAGTGCAGCAGCGCCAATCTAAGCAGCTCGACTTTCCCAACCCATCATCACGAAAGTTACGTTTTAGGCACATGCACACAAATATAGGCACATGCACAAAAATCTAGGCACGTGCACACAAATAGAATTTAGGGTTGACCATTTGTGTCCGGTTGTTTTGCTAAAGACGATAGAGAAAGGGCCTGGACAGAATGCGCACATGCACACATACACATACTCACACACACCCACACACCCACACACACACACACACTCACACACACAAACCGACACATACACACAAACCAGCACAAACACAAACACACACGTACACACACGCGTGCAGCGCACATCAACAGCACACGCAGATGCACACAACATACCTGCCAGACAACACACGTGCAGCACTGTGTCCCCATCACCATCTTCTTCATCCCGACAGCAGCACTGCAGATCTTCCTCCGTTGCGTGTAAGGTGTTTTCCAAGGCATTCAACAGGTACACCAGCGTCCGGGCACTTTTTCTCTGGGACACTTTGCTGCTGCCCCCTTGGCATGCATGGAACCACACATGCATCACAGAGTCCCAGGCTAGATCACAGTAAGGCATCCCAGTCGACTCACACGGCTCCGGCGATTCCTTGACTTTCATAGCTGTGAGTGTGCCTGGAGCCAGCAGGGATACCATGTGTGCATCCTTGGCCAAACTCAGTGGAAGCTTGTGGAGGTTGTTCGGGGTGGAGACGAGCCAGCAAGAGTGCTCCACCTGTGTGTGTGTATGTGTGTGTGTGTGTGCACGTCTGTGTTGTGTTATGGTGCATGTGCATGTTTTTGTGGTAGTGCAATGCTGTGTGTATTGTATATCGTGTTGATGAGCAGATCAATCTGTTGATGTTGTTGTTGTTGTTGTTGTTGGTGGTGGTGGTGGTGCGCGCGCACAGGTGCGGTAAATGGTTGCTGCTCCATCAGTACTTGCGCTTAAGCATGAGCGTGAATTGTGCACACACAGACACATCTGCAGCGCTTGCTGCAGTGAGCTGATTGTGCATTAATGGATTGGGTACTTCAATACTCCAATAAAGGGGGACAGACACAGGGTTGATAAATTATGCTTTGAGTAGGAGGTGCCCTAGGAATTCAAACCATCGTATGCAAGGTTGGCCAAAACCAAACATTCATACGTGTATACAAATTATACACTGTAAATTTTTAGCAGAGTGACCACACATACGATCATATACGGTATACGGTGCATATATATATATACGGCTCTGGCCAACCCTAGTCGTATGCGCATTGATCTAGGGTCAATTTCATTCAGCCACATTACCAGCACTTTTTTGCCCAAGTTTACTTCTGCATTGTGATGAATAACGACTGCATGTTGACGTCATTGTGATGATTGTTGACGTCATTGTGATGATTGGTGACTTCAATTCTTACACTGCTGAAGCTGCAGCTTGGCTTCAAGCCGAGGCTGTCGACGCTCATAACATTTTTGTGTGCTTGAAACACTATATCCACACAAAAGCAGCGTTTTTCCTCCCTGAGTGCTCATGTGCCCCTCAGTGACGATAAAAAATGTAAAGGTTTGGACAACACATCAGACACATTCACGATTGATTGTGTGTGTGTGACTGTGTGTGTGTGTAAGTGTGTGTGTGCGCATGTGTGTGTATGTGTGTACGACACATCAGACACATTCACGTTTGATTGTGTGTGCGTATGTGCGCATGTGTGTGTGTGTTTGTGTGTGTGTATGTGTATGTGTGTGTTTGTGTGTGTGTGTGTGTGTGTGTGTGTGTGTGTGTGTGTGGTACGACACATCAGACACATTCACCTTGTGTTCGATACGTATCTGGAATAATATAACTAAGAAAGATAATCACAGATCAGACAGGTTGGTTAAAAAATGTCCCCAAAACGCACCAGTAAGGTTGCCAGACTGAGGTTCCCAAACTTGACTGCCTGCAGTTTCAATGTGGGGTGCCAAGCACTCATGAGCAGGTTGTGTGGGTCTACACTAAATCACTTGAGTGAATCCACGTGTGATATCTGTGAGTGGGTCCACATGTGATATCTGTGAGTGGGTCCACGTGTGATATCTGTGAGTGGATGCACGTGTGATAACTGTGAGTGGATCCACGTGTGATAACTGTGAGTGGATCCACGTGTGATAACTGTGAGTGGATCCACGTGTGATATCTGTGAGTGGATCCACGTGTGATAATTGTGAGTGGATCCACGTGTGATAACAGTGAGTGGATCCACGTGTGATAACTGTGAGTGGATTCACGTGTGATATCTGTGAGTGGATCCACGTGTGATAACTGTGAGTGGATCCACGTGTGATAACTGTGAGTGGATCCACGTGTGATATCTGTGAGTGGGTCCACGTGTGACATCTGTACGCATGTAACCATGTTGTTTTTTCTTTGTGCTGCATGCATATAGTGTGATCTCGCACAATCTAACCGTAAGCATACAGTATAACTAAGCACAAGGCGATTGTGCGCACAGAGTGTGCTCAAGCGCAACCCAACCGTACCAGTACCTATAGTCGCAGAATTAAATAACAGACGTGTAACTGTAAGGACGGAACATAGCTATAGAGTAGGAGCAGAGGTTTTGCCCTGCTAGCTGTTCAGTACACGGGCTTCCAAAGCTGCGCACAACCATCCCCAGACAGAGCGCACAACCATCACCAGACAGAGCGCACAGCCAGAGCGCACAACCATCACCAGACAGAGCGCACAACCAGAGCAGCACAACCATCACCAGACAGAGCGCACAACTAGAGCGCACAACCAGAGCAGCACAACCAGAGCGCACAACCAGAGCAGTACAACCAGAGCGCACAACCAGAGCGCACAACCAGAGCGCACAACCAGAGCAGCACAACCAGAGCAGCACAACCAGAGCGCACAACCAGAGCGCACAACCATCACCAGACATCACCACAGAGCGCACAACCATCCCCAGACAGAGCGCACAACCATCCCCAGCCAGAGTGCCAAGTATGCTCACTGCCGCAAAATGCACGTGTACAGTGTGCTTTACATGTGCCTCACAAGGAGTGGAGTATTTATGTATTTATGTATTTATGTGTTGCGTATATATTACATGTGCCTCACAAGGAGTGGTGTATTTATGTATTTATGTACTTATGTGTTGCGTATATATTACATGTGCCTCACAAGGAGTAGTGTATTTATGTATTTATGTATTTATGTGTTGCGTATATATTACATGTGCCTCACAAGGAGTGGTGTATTTATGTATTTATGTGTTGCGTATATATTACATGTGCCTCACAAGGAGTAGTGTATTTATGTATTTATGTATTTATGTGTTGCGTATATATTACATGTGCCTCACAAGGAATAGTGTATTTATGTATTTATGTATTTATGTGTTGCGTATATATTACATGTGCCTCACAAGGAGTGGTGTATTTATGTATTTATGTGTTGCGTATATATTACATGTGCCTCACAAGGAATAATGTATTTATATATTGTGTAGCTAGCCACCCAGTCAATGCTGCCGTTTCATACATGTGCACCAACCAACCCATCATGCAAACATTCATCACGACTCGGGTCGGCCAGAACCGTTCATATTCGCCGTATATGGCCGTAAATTTGATGACTTCCCTGCAAGAGATACCATATAGATATACGCAATGTATACATATATATGTATATACGTTTCTGGCCAACCCACTCTACTTGTTTGTGCACCCCTACTTGTTTGTGCGCTATGACTATGATGACGATTTCACCACCATAAGGATATTGTCTGCACCACGTAACTCTACCCTGATGACGATTTCACCACCATAAGGATATTGTCTGCACCACGTAAGTAACTCTACCCTGATGACGATTTTTCACCACCATAAGGATATTGTCTGCACCACGTAACTCTACCCTGATGACGATTTCACCACCATAAAGATATTGTCTGCACCACGTAAGTAACTCTACCCTGCTAAATACCCTGTTTTTACATCGCTTTCAAGCCAAACTTGTAGGGTTGGCAAGGACCATATATATACAGTGTTTTTACGGTATTTTTGGCAGGGAAATCACCAAATATACGGTCATATACGGTGTATAAATACGGTTCTGGCCAACCCTACAAACTTGCGTTAAGCATGTCACATACGCAACTAGTTATCAAGTCCAGAGTTACTCAAGCAAACCCTGCAGCACCCGGCACTCCGTCCACCCAAAACAGTAGCCGTCACGTATGTATTACTGTGCATATAGTGGCTCCTTTTCCTTAATTTATGTGGGGAGTGGTTTTCCACTGCCTGCTTTGACTATTCTTTTTCTTTCTCTTTGCGTACAATATGGGCTGCCCTCAGATCCCTACCCCACTTGTTCAAGTGCACACTGTTATGCAAGTGCTTTTGCAAACCCCATCCCCTCCGTCAGTTGATCACGCCTCGAAGCCCGGACTGAGCAAGCGCGGACTGAGCAAGCGCGGACTGCGCAAGCGCGGACTGAGCAAGCGCGGACTGAGCAAGCGCAGACTGAGCAAAAGCCACACACCCAACGTACCTCGTGGAGCACAGTGTTGCCCTCCTCTTTTGTTTTGACGTACTTGCCACTCCCAGCTTTCTGATCGTTTGAGCTTTGGAGCACCCAATGCGCCCCCACTTTCCTCCACCGGCTCAGGTGCAGCAGATACCTCACAAGCTGCAAGGGAACCAAGGGATGCAATGCAGGCAGTAGATTTAACATTGCCAACACTAACGAAGGAAGAGGACATGTGGACTGCATCAGATGCCTCACGAGCTGCAAGGGAATCAAGGGATGCAATGCAGGCAGTAGATTTAACATTGCCAACACTAACAAAGGAAGAGGACACGTGAAGAGGACATGTGGACTGCATCAGGTGCCTCACGAGCTGCAAGGGAACCAAGGGAACCAAGGGATGCAATGCAGGCAGTGGATCCAACATTGCCAACACTAACCAAGGAAGAGGACACGTGAAGAGGACGTGTGGACTGTATCAGATGCCTCACGAGCTGCAAGGGAATTAAGGGGTGCAATGCAGGCAGTGGATTCATTGCCAACACTAACAAAGGAAGATCACAC